>Ga0126371_10005982_pt1 | contig 10807 bp, 8 predicted proteins | sample PanSoiMetaPlot_4_FD_110145 | JGI IMG/M metagenome (GOLD analysis project Ga0126371, IMG submission 110145) | Tropical forest soil microbial communities from Panama - MetaG Plot_4 | ecosystem: Environmental > Terrestrial > Soil > Tropical forest > Bulk soil | place: Panama | collected 2016-02-17
CGTGCTTTGGGTTTTTATCCCGAGCGCAAGCGGTCAGTCCTACGCCGGATGGGTGCTATCCCAACTTTACGACAGCGGAAGGGTGCAATGCGCTTAACCTTCTCACCACCGGTTTGGCAAATACCGCAATTGGCTGGTTTTCGCTCTCCACGGTCACGACTGGTAGCTACAACACTGGCGTCGGGGCTGGCTCACTCGATCTGAACACCGGCGATGAAAACACGGCCACTGGAACGGCAGCTCTCTTGCTTAATACCACTGGTGTCAACAACACGGCTAATGGAGCGTTTGCGCTTGTGATGAACTCAAGCGGCCGCGACAACACCGCCGTGGGTGACCGCGCGCTACAGAGCAATATTGACAGCAAACAGAACACCGCCGTAGGCAGTCAGGCGCTGACTTCGCACACAACTGGGACCTTCAACGATGCCGTAGGTGCTTTTGCGCTCTATTTTGACACGACTGGAGTGTCTAACAACGCCTTTGGCGACAGTGCGCTCTTTAGCAATGACACTGGCATAGAAAACACGGGCGTCGGCGACAGTGCGCTCTTTTCCAACATCAGCGGCAGCAACAACACCGCGTTAGGCGCGGGTGCTGGCGCCAACCTGACCACGGGCGATAATAATATTGACATCGGCTACAGCGTTGGGGGCGTGGCGGGCGAGAGCAACACCATCCGAATCGGCAATTCGGACATCGCTACCACGATTATTCGCGGCATATTTGACCAGACATCCAGTGGCGGAATACCGGTGCTGATTAACTCGAACGGTACGCTCGGCACAATGACCTCCTCAGCGCGCTTTAAGCAAGATATCAAGCCGATGGACAAAGCCAGCGAAGCGCTATTCGCGCTCAAGCCGGTTGCTTTCCGTTACAAAAAGGAAATTGATCCGACAGGCACATCGCAATTCGGGCTTGTGGCCGAAGACGTCGAAAAGGTGAACGCTGATCTAATCGTATGCGATAAGGAAGGAAAACCATTCAGCGTCCGTTACGACCAGGTAAACGCGATGCTGCTTAACGAGTTCCTTAAAGAGCACCGCAAAGTCGAGCAACAGCGGAAAGATTTTGAGGTTAAGCTGGCGAAGCAGGAAGAGCAAATCGAAGCACTTGCCGCGGGCTTGCGCAAGGTGAGCGCGCAGCTTGAAGGCAGAAAACATTCACCGCAAATAGCGCTCGGCGATCAGTGAAGGCCCCGGCGGTTCACCGAACCGCCGAGGCGATTGGGTCAATCGCCTCTACCTGGGGTTGGGAAAGAACAAGCATAGCGAATCCACGAGTGACCGCACAGCTTCAAATGAGCAAATTCACACCGCAAACCGTTCTGAACAATCAGTAAACAGCAGCCAGGTAAATGAAATACTGGGAGATATCGTTGCAGGCAATCGTCACGTCCGGAAATCGTTGCAATCAGCGGGCACGCAGCCTCGCTAAGAAAATGCTCGTGTAGGACTTTGGTCTCATAGACAAGTTCTCTCAAATAATAATAACTGTGTCTAGGACTTCGCAGTAATGGGGGTTCAATTGCAAAAAGAACAAGGGGTATTGATGAGAGGGAAAAAACTCAATGTGGTAACACGGCGGTCTTCGCGGTCGGGTTCGGACCTGTTCCTACGCTGAAACGCCAGCGCCGACATGATTAAGCCTTACCGCGTTAACGTGCCGTCTTTCAATTACGCGCCACCGCCTCAGGTCGCACAATTTCACAGTGGAGGCGGGCAGCAACCAAGCCGGTTTCAAACGCTCCATGCAATATGAAAAGGCTTCTTCTGCTGTCTTTTCTCGTGACGCTCATCTGGCTGGTGAGCGACCCGAGGACCTGTGCGATCATTGCCCGGTCTAGTACATCGTCCACATCGTGGCTTGGCAACATCAGCACACGCTCTCTTGTGCAGGCGGGCGAAAACATGATGATCGGAGGGTTCATCGTCCAAGGGACAGGGACAAAGAGGGTGATCATTCGCGCGATCGGCCCTGAGCTTGCGCAATATGGGATCACCAACGCGCTGGCCAATCCGACATTGCAACTGTACAACGCGGCGGGATTATTGATTGGTTCCAACGACAATTGGCAGACGACGATAATCGGCGGGGTCATCACCAGCAGTCAGGTCAGCGACATTCAGAACAGCGGCCACGCTCCGACCGTAGCAAGCGAATCGGCGATTATCGCGGATCTGCCAACGGGTAGCTACACCGCGATCGTGAGCGGCGTAAGCAACACCACCGGAGTTGCATTGGTGGACGCTTACGATCTCAGTCCCGGCACGACTTCAATTCTCAGCAACATCAGCACACGTTCGTTTGTGCAGACGAGCGAAAACGTGATCATCGGAGGCTTCATTGTCCAAGGGACAGGGACAAAAAGGGTGATCATTCGCGCGATCGGCCCTGAGCTTGCGCAATATGGGATTACCAACACGCTAGCCGATCCGACGTTGCAACTTTACAATGCGACGGAAGCACTGATTGGCTCCAATGATAATTGGCAGACGACGATAATCGGCGGGGTTATCACCAGCAATCAGGTGAGCGACATTCAGAATAGCGGGCATGCTCCGACTGCGGCAAGCGAATCTGCGATTATCGCGGATCTACCACCGGGTAGCTACACTACGATCGTCCAGGGGGTAAACAACAGCACTGGAGTCGCGCTGGTAGAAGTGTACGACTTGGATCCTCAAGTGCCCCCCGGCGTAGTTCCCGCAGTTCCGAAAGGTATCTTTTGCGCGTCTGGTCCGGAACCGAATGGCTTTCCAGATCAAATCCTCAACGATCCCCGAATCGCGGGGCTCGATATCGGAGACAAATGGGGTGATATTGAACAAACAGAAGGCGTGTATGACTGGTCGTCTTTAGACTTTCCACTTGCCCAGGCGGAGGCTCACGGAAAGAAAGTCGTTCTCGCAATAGCCTCAGGAGGTCTGAACGTTCCTGGTTGGCTTCTGACGAATTATCCAGCTATACAAACCTTCTCATTTATCGATCCAAACCCATACCATTCGACCTACGGACAGCGACTTACGATACCCGTCTTCTGGGATCCGATCTTTCTAACTAAGAAAATAGCGTTGATGCAGGCTGCGGGCGCTCATTACGCCGCTCACTCGAGCATCGTGGTTGTGGATTGCGCATTTGCAAACGCTACTACAATTGATTGGAATGTACCCGATGCGCCCGAGGACATTGCGAATTGGTTGGCGGCCGGATACACCACCGGGCTAATGGTTCACACAGGCGAGACAGTCATCGACGCCACGATGGCTGCTTTTCCAAACCAAAACGTCAATATGTCCATCGGACGTGTGACCGGCAACCTCGATCCAACCGAAGATTACCTGGCGCAGACGGTCGTTGATTACGCGACAACGACGTATGGGCGATTCATTACTCAAAAGGACTCACTCTCTGCAACCACTGCTGATCCGGTTGTTTCTACTTCTCAGCTGTTTAACTGGCAGATCCTATTCGATCAGTGCCCGAATGTGGCTGGTCAAATGCTGTGGAAGGTGACCGGGGACACTACTTATCGGATGAACGGCGGGATACCGGGCGACCCAGCGACCATGCTGCTTAACGCCGTCACAATTGGCTCACATTATGGGATGCAGTATCAGGAGATTTATTTAGTAGACCTGGAGAATCCAGCCTTGAGTTCTGTAATAGACACTGCGAATGCTCTTCTGACAGTAGCTCCCGCTCCTCCAGCTGCCCCAAGTAACTTAAGCGGGACCGCAGGCGGCGCGTCTTTGGTAAACCTTTCCTGGCATGACAATGCCAGTACCGAGCTGGGTTATCGAATCGAGTCCAAGATTGGACCGACTGGGACTTATGAATTACTAACGACGCTCGGACCAAACACGACAACCACTACCATTAGAAACCTCATCGCTGGGACTCAATACTACTTTCGGGTTCAGGGTGTTAACGCAGGAGGACGTTCAGCTTACTCTAACGAAACGTCTATCACGACGCCTCCGTAACGTCCATTCCCGCCATCCGACAGCTGTGCGAATTCGCGACGGAATCCAGTGTAAAAACAGAGGAGTGATGCGAGCGCATCCCCCGGTGCCCGGCATTCCAGTTTTCATCGATGCAGGTGGTCACCTTGCCGCCGGCTTACAGAAAGTCAGCGCACAGCTCAAATTGAGCAAACCTCCGTCGCAAATGGTTCTGAATAATCAGTAAGCAGCAGCCGGCGGTACTGCCAAGTTTTAAGCCAATTATTTTGAAAAAGAAGTATTGACCCGAAAGGGGATTTCGCGGTCGAATGGGTGCATGAAAACAAAAACGACTGGATTGATTGTTGCGCTTTGCTTTTTGGCTGCGGCTGCAGTGTCTCTCGCTGACGATCCAAACATGGGCACTTGGAAGCTGAACGAAACCAAATCAAAGTTGGCTCCTGGGGCGCCGAAGAACCACACAGTTGTCTATGAAACCGCGGGCGACAACGTGAAAGTCACCGTGGACGGCACCGATAAGGACGGCAAGTCCACGCACAATGAGTGGACGGGCAAGTTCGACGGGAAAGATTATGCCGTCACCGGCGACCCAACTTCGGACATGCGGTCATATCAGAAAGTTGGCGACCGCGTATTGAAAATGACGGTTAAAAAAGATGGAAAGGTCACCGCCACGGGCCGAATTATCGTGTCAGCCGATGGCAAATCCCGCGTCGTCAGCACGAGCGAACCCGGTGCAAAAAGCAACGGTCCCAGAAACCGAGCGGTATACGACAAACAGTAACAGAACAGAATCGTCATAGAAATCACGACTGTTTGAACTCCCACTTGGGCTCCCGCCAGGCGGAAGGCCAACCGGGAGATGCAGCCGACAGCTACCCTGGTTGCTTTTCTTTAGGCTCTTTTTTCCTATTCCAGACCATAGCGGCGCCGCCCCCGGCTCCTGCCTGCGGAGTATTGCCGGCACGGTATGTGTTACGCAGATCTTTGGATAAACCCTCGGGCCTTTCCTGCCTGTGGACCTGATTTGAGCAACATCGAGTTCAACGCTGACACTTTTCCATGGAATGTCGCCCCGAGCGAAGCACCATAAAGAGGTCAAGTACGAGTTGACGACTTTGACTACAACTGCCTCTGCGTTAAGCCAATCATGAGATCTCCAGTTGGGATCAACGATATTTTGACCGCTGCCTATCTGCTAAACCTAAACCATCAATTACCCAGGTAACGCGCGACGGTGGTTCCGCTGTTGCTGCTGCCGGCCACAACGATCTTGCCATCGGTTTGGATGAGGACCGTATTAGCAAAAGCTTCGCTGCTGCCGAATGCCGTGCTTACAAAGCCACCGTTACCGAATGTCGTGTCTAACTGCCCGTTTGGAAGATAGCGAGCCAAGCCAAACTGGGATGGACCCGGAATAGCAGCGACATCTGTGGGCGCTGTTTGTCCGACCGCGACGATGTCTCCGTTTGTCTGAGCGGCAACGGCAAATGCCTGAGCAAAAAGATTGCCCGGGAACGGTGTCGCAACGCCTCCATGAGTGCCAAAACTGTTGTCAATTGCTCCGTTACTGGTGTAGCGCACCAGCAGAAAGCCCGAGGTGCTTTGCGCAAATGTCAGGCTTGGAGAAGTCGTAAGACTGCCAGCGGTGACGATCTCAATGCGATTGGTCGTCGTGTCAGTAGTAACGACAAACCCACCTATGCCGTCAAAGGGGAAGCCTGCGGTCTGACCGGCGACACCGAAACTGGTAACAAGGCGGCCGTTCGCTGTGTAGAGAGAGGTAACATTGCCGGACCCGATCACGATTTGGCCATTGGGCAGAATCGCCAGAGAATCGCTGCCGCCCACTGTCGGGGCCAGGCCGCTCGAGCCGAAGCTGGAGTCAAGCTGGCCGTTCGAGAGTAAACGCGCGATGACGTTTCCAGTGGCAACGAGAATCTTGCCGTCGGACTGCACGGCAATACCGCCGCTGACTGGCGCAAAGAGGAATCCGGCTGCGGTAATAGTTTCACTGCCATTGGTGCCGAAGCTGTTGTCCACCGTGCCATTTGAATTGAACCGAAAAACCGTCAATCGAACACTACTAGGAGCAGCCACCACAATTTTTCCATCGGTTTGAATGGCCGTGGCGAATGCTGCGCCGGCCTCGCTGGTACCGACAGCCATCAATACTTTACCGCCGGTGCCGAAAGTTGAATCAAGAACGCCATTAGAAGTGTAACGCAGAAGGCCACCCTGCTGGAAGTTTTGACTGTTTGCGATTGACCCGGCGACTACGATCTTTCCGTCACTCTGAAGGGCTGCTGCATCGGCGACTGTGTTTGCCGTAGTAACAATGCCGTTGGTCCCGAAGGTCGGGTCCAAACTCCCCGCCTGAGCCATCACCAGAGTGGGCAAGGCAATAAATGCCGCGCACGCCAAAAACATAACGCGTTTTAAGAAGGTCTTCTCACTCATGGTATTGTTTTTAAGAATGTGCTGACGATGACAATGGTTCACGATTTTCATAAATAGTCGCATCGCAGGGATTCGGTGCGACCGCAACAATTCAATCGTAACAAGATCGTTACGTTTTGTCGGTCGCTCACGTTGTCTCTGCTATAACAAGATTGCGTAACGTGTTAGGTAATGCCCTACATGAACATCAGGTGATGTCTTACATCGTGAGAGTTTTGATGACGGCTCTTCGAGTAACTCGTCGGTCTCGGCGCATCAGAGCTGCTCCTAATCTCGGGCAGAGTCTACTGAATGACTATCGCCTCTGTCAACGGTTCCGTTTGCTTGACGTAGCCATTTAGTTTCTTCAACTGGATGTTTGTCGGCAGGCTGACGAATTTTCGATTCACATTTCCAAATATCAGACGGAGCAGCGCGCCAACTTGGCCAACAACCAGAGGTCAGATGCCCAAGCCGGAAAGCACGGCGGAATATTCAGTTACGAACGCGGTGAGCTCCGGGTGGGAGGCCTCAAATTTTTGGACGGACTGCCTTAATCCGTGCAAGACTCGGTCGTGACCTTCCGGGTGTTTCTTCTTTTTAGCGGCTTCGTGCGCCGAAGCTTCGACAAACCGGCTGATGTTCTCAGCTTCCTCCCCATGCGTTTGCGCAACCTTCGCAATGGCGGGTTTGAGCTTGGCGAGCACGCCCAAAAGCTCTGCCTTCTTCTCGGGAGGAATATGGTCGGCCGCTTCAACGGCTAATTTGATTTTCTGGATCCGTTCGTCAGTCATGTTCGATTCGCTTTCATACCCCGGAGTCTCCGGGTTTCAAGTAAAGGTCGCAAATGCCCGGTAATAAACCGCAAAATTCCGCTGGGCAGGCGGTTATTTCTGAAAAGCATTGACCGCAAATAAAAATTTAGATTCGATGGCGCCCATGAAGACAAAAACGATCCGACTAACTCTCGCAGTTTCTTTCCTGTTAGGCGCAGCTTGTTTCGCGGCGAATCCGCAAATGGGCACCTGGAAGCTCAACGAAGCAAAATCAAAGATCACACCTAAGACGGCAAAATACACGACGGTTGTCTATGAAGCTGCCGGTGACAAGGTCAAGGTCACGGTGAGCGGCGTAGATGCGAAAGGTAAGGCCTTACGCAACCTGTGGACGGGCAAGTTTGACGGGAAAGATTATCCAGTCATTGGTGATCCGACTTCTGACGCACGCTCGTACAAGCAGCGGGATGATCGGAACGCAGAATTCAATGTTATGTACCACGGAAGGCTCGCTGGCAGTGGACGGGTTGTGGTCTCTGCCGATGGTAAAAGCCGCACCGTCACTACGAGCGGGACAGATCGCGACGGTAAGGCATTCAAGAACGTCTCGGTGTACGACAAGCAGTAAACGGAGCGATCATTTACGTCGACCACGTCTGATCGCCTGTAGCCACCGGCCTATGGCCGGTTTGCTTTTGGCGCCTCTGTTCACATTAGGAAGAAGACGTCCCACAGGGCCGTGGCTACAGCGACGCTGAAGATAGCCCACCCTACAGCGAAATCGTGGGTTTAAGCCGCGCCGACTTGTCTAGTCGTCGGTGCACGCGTTCGATCCATACACGCTATTCGCCTGTTGAGCTTCATAGCCAACATTTTCGTCCCAATCGCGCTGGTACTTTTTCCATTTCATTATCCACTGCCCGTGTTTGAACTTTCTCACCGGAATCCAGGTTTGATCTCGGCGGGGTGCCGGCGGGACATATGCGAGACTCGTATCGGATGATCGGAGCGCATCGAGTGTTTGCATGTCCAGCCGTCCCGTCGGTGCAATGCCAGCGCTTGCTTGAAAACTGCGCACGGCAACAGCCGTTTGAGATCCATAGTTTCCATCGACTCGCCCGCGATAATATCCGCGAGTCACCAATTGGTACTGCGCTCCGGCGATGATCCGCCGATTCATCCGAACCGGCGGCGATTGATAAAAGCTTGCGGAGTATGACGGATTGGCATCGAACTGGCGAGATGGTTGGCTGGATAATGGCGGCGGCGAAGCTTGGGTGACACTTGAGCTGCCGTCGCGTCTAACGCTGTTAACCCGAGGTGCGGCAGGTCTTGAACCCGGTTGAGAGACTGCGGCGACCGAATTCGAGCTTGCATTAAGGGAACGCGTTGTCTCGTCATTGATCTCGCCGGTCACTTTCAATCCGTTGCGAATCTGATAGCGCCGAATCGCCGCCGTGGTCTCGACACTTTTCTCGCCCGTAACCTTGCCGTAGTAGAAACCCTGTTGTTTCAGAGTTTGCTGCAACAATCGAATCGCCTCGTCAGCGTGCACCAACGCAGCGGCGCACAAGGTGATCACAAAATACAGCAGCGGCCGTTTCATACAGTGAACTTCGATTCGCTATTAAATTCGTGCGCGCCCGTGTCCGCGCGCGCGTCCAGAGCGTGTTCCGCTGCGACAACGGGGCCATTACAGCAGGTTTGCGCGCGCACGCGTTAACGTGTGCGTCCCCTGCCCGATTTACCTAGGCCGCGAGATTCCCCAAAACCCTCTTCCGAGCTTCCCGAAAATTTGGATCATCATAGCAGCGATCCGCACTGTCGAGCGATTGATCCAACAGCTCCTTTGCGGCGGACGGCAAGTTTACAACATTCAACCTCCGCTCCAGTTCAGCGCGAGAGTGGTTCTCTAACAACGATGCAACCGCAGCGTTGAAGAATGCGATCCCAAAGATCCGCGTTTTATCAAAGTCCAACTCGATCCTCTCGCCTCGATCAAACGCTTCCCCGAACTCACATTGCAGACGCTCACCGTGCCTAAACGTCATGCAGGCGTCCCCTACGATCTTATGAACCAGCACTTTCATTTGGAGTCTCGCTTTCTTAGTTCGATCCTTTATGGCCGCTCAGATAATCACCCCTAACTTTCTTCCAAAGCCTCTCTTACTCCGGAGCAACGTCGTCGCGGCGCGAGAATTACTGCGACCCTTGTCTCCAACTGGCAAAACAAACTCCAGCCTTTTCCGGGCCCCTCGAAGCGCCGGAAGCAAGGAGGGTTTTCTCATATTGCTCCCAGTGCACTAAATTCAGGCCGACACAAGTGACGTTCTTGTGACGAATTGTGATTCTCGCAAACCCCGCCCGCGTGTTCGTGCGTCCCGATCACGGCCCCAGCTGCGCCCGGCAACGTATCGGAAAAGTCACACGACTGTTACTAAGAGCGTAACCAATCTTCCCGTTTTAACGCCTCGGTATTCGTTTCCTGAGGCCTGTTATTAGAGAGCCGCACGATGGATCTCAACGTGGGCTCCAGAAAATGCGATTGTCGATTTCGTGCCAAGCCAAGGGCTGCGCGGCTGATGCCAAGGTAACAGTTTTGTTAAGATTAAACAGTTGCGCTGATCGCCTCTCTTCGCAGGATCACGTCGGCGGTGAACCTGCGACTACCTGCTCGCCGGACGTGCATAGACAGGTGCGATGAATCCTCGATCTTCTCGAACGCCCGCACGCAAGAGCCGAGTGTTCATAGTGGACGATCATCCTCTTGTTCGCGAGGGGCTCGCTAACCTCATAAACGGTCAGGATGATCTCATCGTTTGTGGCGACGCAGAGGATTCGTCGCAAGCCATCACCGGGCTCGTCAAGGCAAAGCCAGATGTCGCGCTCATTGACATCTCTCTCAAAGACGAGTCGGGATTAGAATTAGTCAAGAACTTGAAAAAACAATTCCCGTTCATTGGACTGATCGTTCTCACTATGCACGACGAAACCTTGTACGCCGAACGCGCCCTGCGCGCGGGAGCTCGCGGATACGTTATGAAACGCGAAGCGACGAAGAGCGTGCTCGCCTCAATCCGACGCGTGCTCGAAGGCGGCGTTTACGTAAGCGAAAAGATCATAAACCGTCTGATCCAAGGACCGCGGGTATCGAACCAGACTTCTGTCACTTCGCCGGTCGAACGTTTGAGTGATCGCGAACTGGAAATTTTTCGCCTGCTCGGTCAGGGACGGGCCACGGCCCAGATCGCCGCCGACTTGAAGCTGGGTTTGAAAACAATTCAAACCCACTGCGCTCGCGCAAAAGAAAAACTGGGTGTCAGCTCCTTAACCGAGCTGCTTTGCGCAGCCGTTCGATGGGAAGACTCTAGCCATATAAAGTGAGGCAAAGAAATAGGCTGCGGTTGTTTGCGCCACGCTGCGATTCTACCACGTGCATGAGATTGCGCGCGCGCAGTTATTGTATTCGATGGCACGGGATTGAAGCCTTGCCCTTGAGCCGGACGCGAGCGCCGTAACTTCGCGCCCGGCCGTTGGTGACGTTGCGGTCAACCGTTAGGCCACCTGTCTATTTTTCAATCACGACCATGGTGAGCGTGATCCGCGTCTTGTGCGAGCTGGGTC
>Ga0126371_10005983_pt1 | contig 10807 bp, 12 predicted proteins | sample PanSoiMetaPlot_4_FD_110145 | JGI IMG/M metagenome (GOLD analysis project Ga0126371, IMG submission 110145) | Tropical forest soil microbial communities from Panama - MetaG Plot_4 | ecosystem: Environmental > Terrestrial > Soil > Tropical forest > Bulk soil | place: Panama | collected 2016-02-17
GATGCGGCGTCGGTTGGGGCTGTAGCTGCAGTTGCTGCGCCTCGTGGGGTTCTTGTCGCCTCTGCTGAGAGGTGTCCACTCCGTGGCGACGTTTCCTGTCCACTGACGCTCGACCGTGCCGAGAAGGGCCGACCTCGGTAGGTGGCCCTGGATTGACGGGACCGGCGACTCACACCAACGTTCGCATCGTTGGCTTGGAGTGGTTTCGCGGGGAGCACGTCAGAAGCGGCCGAGATGAGACTCCCCCTCGGCCGCTTTTTCGCATTGCGCTTGCCGCGTCGTCCTTCGCCGGACGCCGCAGCCGGAAACGGCGCGACCTCGATTGCCGTCTCGCGCACGTCCAGCGACGTGCGAGGCACGCCGTCGACCTTGATCTCGAATTGCGCGCCGAAGTTGGCGTGTCATCAGGCCGTTCCTCCCTTACCCGCGTTCAGTAACCGAGTCTGCCGCATGTGGGCGGTACGGGGCAGAGGCCATGACCTAATTCGAAGTCGCCTAGTGCTATCTATCATCGTGTCCAAGTGGGAGGGCACCATGAGAAGCGACATCGATAGACAGATGCTGATCAATCGACTGCTATTCGGGGTGATCATCGCCGTTGCATTGGCGTTGGCCAGCGCGAAGATCATCTACAAGATCGCCCTATGATCTGAAGCCCCCGTCCTCAATCCGCATCGCGGGGGGCTCGCCGGGTTCTTGATCTTGAGCTACGCGCGGCTGCGGCCGTGACGATGCGGAGACGGCTCACGCCGCGACGGCGTCCTCCTTCTCGCCGCGCATGACGATCTGCAGCGCCTCGTCTTGGGAGGGGCAATGTCCGCTATGCCTCTGATAGCAGCGCGACAGCGGACATCGCTTGAGGTCCGCTAAGTGCCGGAAGCAGTCATTGGCGCCGCCTTCGCCGCGGCAGTGACGCCGCTCAGAACGCCACCCGCATTTGGCCCTTGGCGCTCCGCACCGTGCCCCGTGCCGCCACGCGTGATGTCCAGGCCTCTCGGGTCTGGTCCGTAAGCTTGCACTTTGCTTGTTAGCCGTTTGGCCGCCGTGGTCCGCGCACAGGAGCAGGAGGAGACGTGGAGGCCGGATTGGCGACGCAATATCCGATGTTGCCGCCAATCGACTGCAGGCACTGCTCGCGGCTCACGTATGTGCAGCCCATCGCGCCCGATTGTTCGTTGATCCGGCACCATGGATAGTTCTGCGCGACTGCAGACTGCGGCCCGGTTGCTAGCGCCGTCGCAAGTATCATCGGAACCAGGAGGGTTTTCTGCATGGCAAATCTTCCTCTTTGGATCAACCACGTTCAGGGCCGGCGGGATCGCGGCTCCCAGCGGCGTTCAGCGCTGTCAAAGGGTTTCGGGCCTGGCGCGCCTCTAGCGCGGGGCCCGACTTGCCTATCCTAAGATCGACCTTCGCTATCGACAACTCGCGCCGAAGGCGAATGTCCGCTCCAGGTCTTGGCTGTGTACACACAGCCAGGATCAGAAGCTGAAAGGCTCAGACCGAGCAAATCGTTTCTGGTTTGGCACCATGCGGACATGTCGGCGGGTCCGCTCAGCGCTACAAGCCTCGATTGAGGCGGACGACATAGAGAAGCGGCCAGCATCGCCGGCCGCTTCCCCAAGCTGTTAGGACCTGAACGCCGGGAGTTCAGCGCCCCTGCAGCTGGAAGTCATACGAGTTCGCGGGAGCGTCCCACGGGCCCGCAAGGACGGGGCTGGCGAAGATCGAGAGGGCCGCGACGACAACGAGAATCAGCTTGGTCATCGAAATGCTCCTTGGTTTGAAATTCAGCACCTGTGATCCTCGTATAGCGCGGCGCGACAGAAGAGGGCGTGAGATACGCCACAGCCGATAACATTCTTTGATGTTCGATTGCCACAGCCGGATTGTCGTGCCGGCGGATCCGTGCCCACGGCGCCGATGGTGCGAGCGCGCAAGGGGGCATGACGTTGGTCGCTTCGGCCGCATATGTCGGTTACGGGGGCGTTGCGGACATCCGCGCCCAGCCTCGTGGTCGGCCCCCGACGCTGTTGAGCCATAGCGGACATTGCGCTGTCGCCGGTCAAGATGGTCGCGTGATTGGGAAGACCTTGCGGACGTGCTCCGCGAGCATGTCGCAAAATGCCTTGGCATGGCGCGGTAGCGGTCGCCGCTTGTCCCAGAGGATCGTCAAAGGCTCGCGCAAGAGCCTGCCCCGGTAGGTGAGACGGAGAACTCGCAGGGCATAACGATGCGCTCGAAGCGCTGACGGAAACACCGCGATGCCGTGCCCCGCCTCGGCCAGGGCGAGCAACGTGTGTGGGGAGCGGCTCTCGAACCGAATCCTTGGTGTGATCCCCGCCATACGAGCAGCCGCGTCGAATGCTCGGCGAAAACCGAAGCCGCCCTCGAGCAGCAGCAATGGATGAGGCGCGAGCGCTGCGACTTCGATCGCACTTCGCCTTCCAAGCTTGAGGTCGGGAGGGCACCCGGCGAGCAGCTCGACTGATTCCAATGGCTGCTGTCCGAAGCGCTTGTCGTCCAATCGAACCGCGTGAAGCAAATTCTGACCGAGATGGATTTCTCCACGTTCCAGCATGGCCAGGATCTCACTGCCCGTCCCCTCGCTCACTCTCACCTCCACGCCGGGATAGCGCTCGGCGTACCTGTGCAGGAACTGCGAAAACACGCTTTCGATGTGCTGAGGAGAGGCGGCGACTTTCAGCACGCCCTTGTCTCCGCGTCGCAGCAGCTCCGCCTGTTCCCGGACCGCTCCAGCGTGATTCAACAGGGCGCGACATTCGCCGAGCAGCTGCTCTCCTTCGCTGGTCAGCAGAAGTCGGCGGCCGACGCGGTCGAAAAGCTTGACGCCGAGTTCGTGCTCGAGATCACCGATCTGTCGTGACAGGGCGGGCTGTGTCAGGTGCAGGCGCAGGGCCGCCTTCGACACGGTGCCCAGCTCAGCGACGGTGACAAAGGTTCGCGTGTGTCGGAAGTCCATGGTCGCTGCCCTTATGCAAGATCGGCATAGATGACCAGAAAAACATTAAATTGGACAGGTCACACGGGCTGCACCACAACTCCGCGGCATCCCGACCGCTCCACGCCCGGGAGCCGAGTGCAACAGGAGGATGCGATGAAGTCGTGGCTGATGCTTTTGCCCGCCCTTGGGCTCGGATTGGCGACCATGCGGGCGGATGCGCAAGCGTGGCCGGCAAAACCCGAGCGCGCGATCGTGGCCGCAGGCGCGGGCAGCACGATTGACATCGTTCCGCGGATCGTCTTCGAGCAGCTTTCGACGCAGCTCGGCCAGCCCATCATCGTCGAGGACCGCGCCGGCGCGGGGGGCACCCTCGCGGCGCATTTTGTCGCGAATGCGGAGCCGGATGGATACACCATCCTGGTCAATTCGGCCGCGCATACGATCGCGCCGTCGCCCTATTCCAACTTGAAATACGATCCCGCGCGCGACTTTGCCGGGATCTTGCCGCTGGGGATCCTGCCGCAGGCGATGGTCGTCGCGCCCTCCAGGGGCTTCAAGACCGTCGGCGACCTCGTCGCGGCGGCCAAGGCCAAACCGGGCGCCCTGACGTTTTCCTCGGTCGGCATTGGCAGCGCCACCCAGATGGCGGCGGAGCGCTTTCTCGCCAGTGCCGGTATCAAGGCGGTGCATGTCCCGTTCAAAGGCGGGGCCGAAGCGATGTCGGAAGTGATGGCCGGTCGGGTCGATTTCTTCTTCGGGCCCGTTGGACTGGTCCTTCCACTCGTCCGCGACGGCAAGCTCACCGCTCTGGTCGTGAACGGCGCGAAGCGTTCCGCCGCGCTACCCGACGTGCCCACGACGGGCGAGGCCGGCTATGCCGATGCCGACTATCCGTTCTGGTTCGGGCTGTTCGCGCCGGCGAAGACGCCGCGAGAAATTGTCGAGAAGCTCAACCGCGAGGCCCAAAAGGCGCTGGATGCGCCGAAGGTCCGGGAGAAGCTGACGGCCCTCGGCGTCGATCCGATGATCATGAGCCCAGCCGAATTCGATGCGTATGTCCGGAAGGACATCGTCGCGAACGCCGCACTGGTCAAGTCGGCCGGCATCAAGCCCGAGTGACGGTGAAGGGCACCGACGATGTGCGGCGCCGCGCGTCAGGTGGTGGTTTCGGCAGCGATGTCAACCGACGCTACAGTGCCGCTGAGTTGGGGATTGCCGGGGCACGAAAGTCGTCGTTGACGTGACCTGGTTTCTTCATCGGGCTCTGCGGCTCACGATCGATATCAGTGAGGTTTCCTTGCTTGCTGACGTATAGGTGGAAGGTTGTCATCATCTTGACGCAGTGCACAGTGACGTGCAGGCGCTTGTCGCCCCAAGGAGTCTTGTGAGGCCCCATGATCACCCGCGCGGTTCCTTCGTCGATCTCGGTCTTTAGCGCTGAACCTTTCGGGTGTACGATGGCGTTGCGGAGCAGATCCCGCGCGTCCTGATACGTGAAGTCTTGATTGTTCAAATTCCATTTGTACGCGAAAGTGACGCTCATCGTTTCCCCCCAAGCAGTCGGCGGCGCAGGCAGGGCCGTCCCGCGCGCTGGGCGCGCGTGACATGCCCTCGACGATGGACGTGCGCGACTTGGTCGGCTCCCGGTCCGAAATAGGTCTTCATTGCGATTCTCCCTCTTGAGCCCATGGATCGATTCGGGCCCGGTTGTGGCCTGCTGATTCGGCTCAGGGTCATGAGCGTCGAAACCGGATCATGCCGGTCGATGTGCGGAGTGGGCCTGAAGGCGGACTTCCTGAGTTCGTATGCAGCGCGTGCTCAGCCGAGCAAGCCGTCGAACTTACCGGCGCCGCCCGGCGGCTGCAGCGTCGGACGCCGCCCGCGAAGCGCGTGCATCATGCCATTGCAAGAGCGCTCGGGGTGAAGATTGCGATGCAAACGCTTCCAACTGTCCCGCCCAAGATGCTCAACGTCTGGCGTTCGTTCAGCATGGCAGCCTCCCGAGATCGGCGAAGTGCATGGACTAATCTTGGTCGCGCGAGCGGCCCCTATGGTTCAACTTCTGCAGAGGCGGCGGGCGAAATTTTTTCTCTGTCACGAAAAATTCTCCTCAGGGGGTGGGAGCGGCGTCCCCGCATTCCGCTCCGCTCCATGCGGGCTACGGTTGCCGCCAACACACCACGGTCATGCCCCGCGCAAGCGGGCATCCGGTCGCCACAGCCGTTTTCGGGGAGTACTGGATCGCCCGCTGGAGTTTACCCCCCGACTTGATCGGGGGCGGGCGATGACGCCGAGCTGTGTTAGCCGGGCCGCCGCGTCGGCTCATTCGCCCGATGGAGAAGCGCCGTCGACTTCGCCGCGCGCTTCTCCCACCCCCGGCGCGCGAACTCGCGCCTGCCCGAGTTCGGCATCAAATTATGCGCAGGTCGGGCAGGCCCGACCTGCATGGAGGGTCGGGGAGGGGGCAAGTGCGCAGCGATGCGCAAGACGACGCGCTCGCAGACCTGCAACGCCCGCGCCGACCTCGTCCTCATCGACGCGCCCTGCGGCGGCACCAGCACGTGGTGGCGCAATCCCGACGCCCGTGTGACAGGGCTACTGTCCGCATTTGAACAGACCACCCTTGAAATTATGACATGCGTCGGAATCCCGACATATGCGTTTCCCCGGTATCAAATATTTGCGCAAGTATACTGAGCCCCGGACCCACCGGGGCTCCTTTTTCCTCGGCTCGCCCGCGGCCCGGAACCGACCGCGCGCTCAGAAAATGACGGGCCGCCGGCAACTGGGGCGGCTTCGGCCCAGATCGGGAACTTTCGTTCCGGGCGGGAGGCCGCGTAAAAGTCTTCCGTTATGCGTCTACGCGGCCCGAGCTGAAGCTTCGCTTGAGGAGGCCATCCGTTCGGCGAGAGCAATGGAACAGTGGTACCTTCACCGACGATTTATTGACTGATCAATCTGTTGCTACAGTTGGGTGGGTTCGAACCACCGATCTCCTGGACCCAAACTCACTCACGTAGACCCCTTGTTGAATTTTTTCGCCAGGGAGAGCGGGATGATCCCGTTCGACGGAATATCGATATTCATGATGTCCTGACCTGTTGAATGGCCGAAGTCCTTATCGAATTGACCCTTGGCATCGAGCGCGCCAAGGAAATGGCCTTCCTCATGCTCAATGGTGAAATCCAACCGGCCGTCGGCCACGGCGCAGAAGCCATTCTTGGCGTCGGTATAGCCGTTTTTGGCGTAATTCCACGGCGTATGTGAGGTTGGGGGCGGATCGAAAACCAATTTGGCGAAGAAGATGGTCAGATCGGCCCCCTGGTCCCTGGCCTTGGTCAGCGCCTGAGCATGATCCGGGTTGATGCGGCTCGGCCCGCCGCTCTCGAAAGCGATTTCCTTGATTGATACGGGATCGGTGCTGCCGAGCGAGAACACGATATTGGTCTGGGGCGTCCAGACGGCGTTCATGTGAACGAGGATCGCGTCCGGATCGAACTTCGCCTTACTCAACGGAGCGAACGTTTTTCCGTCTTTGTCTTTACTGGCCAGAATTTGCCGAAGCGCCACTTTCATCGGCTTCGGCGGCATCACGACCACGGCCAACTTAGCCTCGACGCCGCCCTTGTGGTTGACCACACTGAACACGCCATGGCCGGATCCGCCGATCCTAAAAAGCCGCTTGCCGCTGTTCAGGCCAGCTGAAACGCCAACGAGCTTCTGCGCGTCGTTTGCCGACAACGCGGTGATCTCCTCGAAGGTAATCGTCCGCGGGTCGCGAACGGGCGTCAGCCCTTTCCCATTCTCAAGGAAAACCAGGTTTGAATCGCCCTTGGGCACCACAATGCCCGCGTCCATCGGGCCGGAGCCTTCGTCGACGCCGCCCAAATCTTTCACCTGACGAAAGCGCGCCGTCATTTTCACCTCGTTACGTCAGCCGCAGCACCGGTTGACTTCAAAAAACTCGCGCCGTCGCATCGGGTGGCCTCCGAGAGGCCCACGGCGGACGTCTCACGCGAAAACGCCGCCGTCGCCTCCCGAACAGGACGGGAGTCGGAATTCATCCACGGGTCTGGCTAAGCACGACGTCGCCCCCGCGCCCCGATCCTAACAAGATGCGCGCGTATCCGCGACGTGAGTTTCTTCACACGACCACCGACATGTTTCGAGCGCGCGCGTCGTGACCCGGGGAGCTACGCGACGTCGTCGCCCGCATACGCCCCGCCATATCGCTTCGGACCCAATCGCCTGATTAGGCTGCTGCTACAGCCTCAGGCCGGGGGCTCGATCGGCAGGACGAACTCGAACGTTGCGCCGCTCTTGCCGTCCGACGATGCGGTCAGCTTGCCGCCATGACGTTCGATGATCATGCGGCAGATGGCCAACCCCAGGCCCATACCCTCCGACTTTGTTGTCACGAACACATCGAAGATTGTTTCGGCCTGTGTCGGGTCGATTCCCGAGCCGGTGTCCTGCACGGCAACTGCGACTGCGCCGGCGCCGCTGCGCTCCGTCCGCAGCCGTAGGATGCGAGGCCGACTCCTGACGGCAGCCATGGCTTCAATGGCGTTGTCGACCAGGATGAGAATGACCTGTCGCAGCTGCCGCTGGTCGGCATTCACGGCCGGCAGGGCGGACGCAAGCTCGGTCACCACCGTCACCTCGTGATCGCGCAGCTCGTGGCTCAACGATTGCAGGACCTCCACCGCGATCTTGTTCATTTCGATCGGCTCTTGGCGCGGGGAGGAGCTGCGAAAAAGGGAGCGAATGCTGTCGATGACGTCGCTCGCCTGCTGACTGTCGCGTGCCATCATCGTCAAGATTCCCTGTACCTCATCCAGGGCGGGCGGTGCCCGTCCGAGAAATAGCGATGCCGCAGCGCTGTTGGCCGAGATCGCTGCGAGCGGCTGCCTGAGCTCATGAGCGGTCGCCGCAATGACCGCGTCGATGTTCATCAGCTTGTTCTCGCGCTCGCGCTCCAGCATCGCATTGGCGCGGGCGAGGCGCCCCTCGCTCTCCCGTCGCTCGGCGAACAACGCGGCCAGTACGAAAGAACCAAGCGTCACGACCATGATGATGGCCTGGGCCTGCAGAATCCGAGCCTCGACCGAAAGGCGGGGGTCGCCGAAGTGACCGATGCCGAAGATTGTCGTCCAGACGACCGCAAAGGACACCATGAATGCGCCGGCCGCTGCGAAGACCGGCCGGCAGCGAGCGGCGAGCCACAGGAGCATCGGAAACACGAGCGCGCCCGGCACCACGGTCTCCCAGGGCTCAGGCGGCAGAGAAATGATGATTCCGGTCATCACGAGCAGCAGCACGAGCGCGGCGCCGCCCTCGACGAGCTCGGTGCGCGGCGGCGGCTCGCGCACGGCGGCCACGAGACCGATCATGAGCGGGGCGAGCAATATGATGCCGATCGCATCGGATGGGACCCAATGCGACCAAGTCGTCAGCATCGGGGCCGACGGGCTGGCGGCCAGTCTGTAGACAACGGCAGCCCCGATGCCCGATATGACAGTCGCGACCACCGCTGCGACCAGGAGTCCAAGCACTTCGCGCAGCCTGTTGAGCGTGAAACTCGTGCCGAAGTAGTATTGGATCAATGCCCCGGCGATCAGCGCTTCCGCCGCGTTGCAGAGCCCGATCGCGACCGCTGCCCAGCCAGCCAGGAGACTGGGCACGACGTCACCCATCACGGCCCCGGCGGCAACCGGCCAACGGGCGCGGGGCCCGAGCGCGATCAGCACGCCTGAGGTGATGCCGGCCGGGAGCCAGAACACGGCCACGCTTGTGGGCTGCATGAGCAGCCCGAGGCTGAATCGCGCCGCCAGGAAATATGCGACGCCAACTGCCGCTGCGAGCGCAACGCCGCCGGCCCATCGCCTGGCCACTTCGCTGGTGGCTAACGGATGGCCCTTGCTGATCACAGACATCCTGTTCCGAGAGTGAACATCACTTTATCCGCGGTCAAGATGACCCTCGGTCAAGACGATCCCCGGTTGCGCTACGCCGCTCTGCCGCGCAACACCAAAATCTGAATCGGCGCTGTCCCGCGGCGCTGCTTTGCTCGATCACGCCTCTCGCCAATCGATTTCGTGGAATGTCCGGGAGTACTGGATCGCCCGCGTGCGTGGGCGATGACGCCGAGGTGTGTTTACCCGGGCCGCCACGTCGGCTCATTCGCCCGATGGAGAAGCGCCGTCAACTTCGCCTGCTCCTCGGCCAGCAGTCGAAACACCGTTTGACGTTTCGCCTCGTCTGTCTCTGTCACGAGCAGCTTGCCGAGGCTCGCAATGTTGGCCTCCGCGACGAACGCGTCCAGGCAATGCGCCAGATATGACATGGTCGGATCTTGCGCGTGACGCGGGTCGCCGGGAGCGGCCGCGACGTCGGAGCGGAGCCCAAGCGACGTCAGCACGGCCGCACGGAGCCCACGTTCGTCATACTTGCCGGTGCTGGCAAGACGGATGATCATCTCCGCAACGACCTCGGCGGCCGGGCCCGACCCGTCCTTGAGACCAAGCTTCCGACATGCATCACGAAGAACCGCGGCCAGCGACTCGACTGCTTCGGGGCCGAATGCGCCTCGTGATGCAAATGGCGTGATCTGCATGGGTCTCACTCGGATAAAGCAGGCCCGCAAGTCATCGGCACGTCGGCAACCTATCAAATGGCGCCCGGGTTCCGACACCATACGAGCAGGTAATCTGCCTATCCATCAGGATAATCATGCCCGACCGAAGAAAACAAAAGTCTGGCAGGCCGCAACAAGCACGGCGGCGCAATCCTCCCCATCTGAAGCCGCGCGGCCCTTGTTTGTCGGGCCGAGCACACAGAGCCCGCACAGGATTGGGGATGAAGAATTTGAGCAAGGCAGAGCGAAGTGACGTCGCGCGCAAGGCGGCGCGGAGGCGCAAGCAGAGTGTGGCCGCCGAGAAGGCGAAAACAATGCACGAGCGCCGGATCGAATCGGCGAGTCGTCTCCTGGTAAGGCTGAGGCCGCGCGATCGGGATTTGATTGAACGGGTCTTGGCCGACTTCCCCACGCTGACCATCCGCAGGGCTCTCGCGTGCCTGAGAGAGGCCGGCAGTGTGTGTTCGGATTGGAGATACCGGTTCGGCACCGCTGTCCCGGGTGCAGCCGAACTCGTGCGTCTTTGAGACGATCGACTGTTACGCCGCCGGCTCGGCGATCAGGCGGAAGCGGCGCGCCGGCTCGATTTTGAGTTCTTGCGCCGCAGACTGATGGCGGGCGCCCCGTCAGGCGCTTCGACCGGCCGAGATCGACCGTCTTCGCAGTCCCGCAATGCCTGACGTTGGGTCAACCGCGCCTGTTGCCGCGGCGCATCAGGCGCCCGCTCGCGGATGCAGGATGCGCTTGTCGGCATGCTTGGCGACGGCAGCGTCGAACGCCGCCCGCGCGGCGCGTGCATCATGCCATTGCAAGCGCGCTCAGGGTGAAGATTGCAATGCAAACGCTACCGACTGTCCAGCCCAAGATGCTCAACGTCTGGCGTTCGTTCAGCATGGCGTTCAACCCTCCCGAGATCGGTGCCCCGACGAACCTTGGTCGCGCGAGCGGCCCCGATGGTTCAATTTCTGCCTAGGCGGCGGGCCAAATTTTTCCCGGCAGCGGTGTCCCGGCATTCCGCTCCGCTCCATGCGGGCTACGGCTGCCGCCCAACACACCGCCGTCATGCCCCGCGCCCGATCAAGTCGGGGTAAACTCCAGCGCCAGCCACAAATCTCCGCCGTCATGCCCCGCGCAAGCGGGGCATCCAGTAAACATCGGGATGTCCGGGGAGCACTGGATCACCCGCTTGCGCGGGTGATGACACC
>Ga0126371_10005984_pt1 | contig 10806 bp, 8 predicted proteins | sample PanSoiMetaPlot_4_FD_110145 | JGI IMG/M metagenome (GOLD analysis project Ga0126371, IMG submission 110145) | Tropical forest soil microbial communities from Panama - MetaG Plot_4 | ecosystem: Environmental > Terrestrial > Soil > Tropical forest > Bulk soil | place: Panama | collected 2016-02-17
ATTTGCTTGTCCACGACGAGCATCACCCCCGCGCCGCCTACGCCTTCATGCTCAGCCACATGGAACATCGCCCCGGCTTCCCCACGCCCATCGGCGTCCTGCGCCAGTGGAACGACGTCCCGCGCTACGAAGACGTAATAACCAAGCAGATCCACGACGTCCAGGCCAAAAAAGGCAAAGGCGACCTGGCCAAGCTCCTCCGCGCAGGCGACACCTGGGAAGTCCGCGCCTAGCGCCGTCTCCTTTTTCAGTAGGGTCACGGCATGTCGCAGATCCCGCAGAGTTTCGCGGGGCCGTGTCTGAACCCGCCACAACCCCGCATCCCGGTGTACGATGATCACGCTGGTTTTGTAGACTTTCCGGAGGGCCTCCTCTCGCCCATGCTCCTGCAAGGCTTTCTTCGCATTCTTAGCTTCTTCGACGTCGCCGAAGCCGTCGAAATGGAAAAACTCCGCGTCATCCTCGGCCCTGAAGCCGCTCCGCGCTCGCCCGCCTTCGCTCACCGCAGCCCCGAATACGCCCAAACGCAGCAGCACGCCCCTATCGTCGAATCCGTGGGCCCGGTCACGCTTTCCACGGGCGAAAAACTCGAAGGACGGATCAAGTACTACTGGTTCGGCGTCGCCGCAATCGAGCTGGCCACGGAATTCCAATGCGATTTCAATTCCCTCTGCGTCCAAACCTATCGCTGGATGAACGCACCCGAAGTCGAGCAAGCCGCCGAAGCGCTTCTGCGCGCCCGCCTCGACCGCTTCCGCCCCGTCCTGATCAAGCCCTCGGAAAAATGGCTCGACGAAGACTATCTCGTCATCGACATCGAATCCGCACAGCACACCGGCGGCCGCCCCGCCACCGGCGTCGAAATGCTTCAATCCTACGCCGAGCAGATCACCCAGCTCGTCCGCGGCGAACTCCTCCCGCTTGCCTCCGCCGAACGCGATGAAATCATCCGCTCTGCCCTCTCTTACTATCCAAGCGATCTGGTCGTCGTCGGCTGGGCCGCGGCTCTTGTATATGACAAACCCGACGCCACCCCCGCCGCCATCGATCTCCTCGAATACGCCAACACGCAATTGCTCGAATTCCGCTACTACGACGAGCTCCTCACCAACTTGCTCTCCAATGTCTACAGCTCGCTCGAAGGCCACGAAAGCTTCTGGGCCAGTTGGCGCCTCGCCCGCCGCGCCGGCCGCTTGAATCGCATCCGTCTCGATATCATGGAACTCGTCGAACGCACCGAATACGCCGTGAAATTCATCTCCGACACCTACTACGCCCGCGTCTACGCCCTCAGCTCCGCAAAAATCGGCGTCAACGACTACAAAACCCTCGTCAGCGAAAAACTGAAGACCGCCGGCGAGCTCTACGATTTCATGGTCGCCCAATTCAACGAGCGCCGCATGTTCGCCCTCGAAGTAGTCGTCGCCGTCCTCGTCCTCCTCGACGTAATCCTCCTCCTCCGCGGCAAATAACGGCATCGCTCGTGTGCGCCACGCCCTTCTTCCTTCAGTAGGGGCACGGATGCCGTGCCCGAATGCGCTACATCTCCCATTTCGCACAATAGCAACCCCAACGCTCTTGCTTTCGTAACCGGCGTCGTTAGCGCAACACAAACCTCTGAGCGCATCAACTCCACGCTCACCTTTCCGCCGTCCCCCCGTCAGACCCCCCGTCTCCCATCTCCAATCACGAGGTGCTCAATGCTCCCCTCCTCAAAGCCTGTCACGTCCCTCCTCATCCTCTCGACTCTCGCCCTCTCGATCCTCGCCCCCACCGCCCTTTCGCGCTCTCCGCAACAAGCCTCGTCTCCGCAATCGTCAGCACTCAAAGTACTCGACGCCTGGACCGGCCAATGGACCACCCACGGCAAGCTCTACGACACGCCCTACAGTCACGCCGGAGAAATCACAATCACGATGACGTGCGGCTGGTCAGCCTACGGCGGTTACATGGTCTGCGACCATCTCATCACGGGCCCGTCGGGAACGCGCAACGATTTATCTATCTACACCTACAACGAATCCGAAAAATCCTACAAATTCTGCGGATTCGATCGCTCGGGCGTACCTCGCGCCACCCCGCTCACCATCGAAGGCTCAGTCTGGAGTTACGACTCGGACGAAGAACAAGAAGGCAAGAAAATCCACATCATAACCATCAACGACTTCTCCAAGCCCAACATCGTCACCTGGAACACAAGATTCACCGACGACGCCGGCGCCCACTGGACCCTAATGAACGAAGGAGTCGACACGCGCGCCAAATAACGCCACCGCAGTGTGCTCCTGGTAGCACGGGTCCTGCTTGCCCTGAGGTGCGAAGGATTTACCTTGAGGAAAGAAGGGCCAGTGCCAACGCTGCGGCCGCGCTTGGCCGGGATGATGCTGTGCGCTCCGACCTGTTCGAATGTGCCGATGGTCTTGTTCGGTGTCAAATTCGGCATCGGCCAATACCAAGCCAATCGGCGAGGCTTCGCAAGCCGCATCGACCAAATCCGGTAGACTGCGGCAATCGCACCACGGAGCCTGCCGTCCGTGCTGCGCCAGAATCACCAGATTGTCCAGATCCGTGACGACTAACCACTTCAGCCAATAACTCCAGCGCGTCATCCCGCGCGGCCGCTGCTCCATGCGGCGAATTAAAAAAGTGCTGGCAGCGTTGTGGCTCAGGCCGGTCCCATCGACGGCTACGCGCGCGCAGCGCCGAGCCCGGCGCTTGGGGCTTTTAAATCGTCGCGCCGCGGCGATGAAAGTGACGCTCATTCACGTGCGCCCTCTCAACTGGCTCATCTGCCGCGCCTCCGACGCCCCGTTCTCTTCACGCTTCAACGCCTCATAGCCCATTTCCCCAAGAACGTGAAAGAGTCTCTCCGAACGGCAATCTCAGCGCAACGGGACTCGATGATGCAGTTCATCGCGGCTTCACCACTCTAGCCCAACCTGTATTAAGATGAAAACGAGCCAAACAAATGACAGAACCTAAACCGCCGTTTGCCACCGTCGAAGAAGCCGTCGAAGAAATGCGCCAGGGGCGCATGATCGTCCTCGTGGATGACGAAGACCGTGAAAACGAAGGCGACCTCACCATGGTCGCTGATTGCATCACTCCCGAAGCCATCAACTTCATGACCAAATTCGGCCGGGGCCTGATCTGTCTCTCGCTCACCGAGGCGCGCTGCGACGCGCTTGACCTGCGGCAGATTTCGCCCCGCAACACTTCCGCCTTCGGCACTCCCTTCTGCGAGCCCATCGATGCGCGGCGCGGAACGACGACCGGCACAAGCGCGCACGATCGCGCAACCACGATTCTGACGGCGACCGATCCAGGCACGCGGCCCGAAGACCTCGCGCGGCCAGGCCATGTCTACACGCTGCGTGCACGCAACGGCGGCGTGCTGGTGCGAGCGGGGCAGACCGAAGCTTCTGTGGATCTGGCGCGCCTTGCCGGACGCGATCATTCGGCCGTGATTTGCGAAGTGATGAACGATGACGGAACAATGGCGCGCGTCCCGCAATTGATCGAATTCTGCCGGGCGCACAATTTGAAACTCGCGACGGTCGCGGATCTGATCCGCTATCGCATGCAGCACGAGCGCTACGTCCGGCGAATCGCCGAATCCGTGCTGCCCACGAAGCACGGAAATTTCCGCATGATCGCTTACTCGAGCGACATCGATCATGAAGTGCACGTCGCCCTGGTGCGCGGCGACCTCGGCAGCGACGCGCCATCCGCGACTGCGGCGAGCGGGTTGCACGCTGATCCGACGCCACCGCTCGTGCGCGTTCATTCGCACTGCCTCACGGGCGACGTGCTCGGTTCCACAGAATGCGATTGCCACGAAATTATCGAGCGGTCGCTCGGCGCGATTGCTGCGGCGGACCGCGGCGCTTTTGTGTATCTGCATCACACCGGACGCGGATTTGGAATCGATGCGCGCGCGCCGGAAGACGCGGCCTTGCCTGAAATTCGTTATCACCGCCGCGAAGTCAGCGAACAGGATTCAGGGCGTCAACGGTTCGTGCAGCATGAAAGCGGAATCGGCGCGCAGATTCTAATTGATCTGGGTCTACGCCGGATTCGCGTACTCACCAATCATCCGCGCAAGGTTGTCGCGCTGGAAGGTTACGGTCTCGAGATCGCCGACCAGGTGCCGCTGGCGATCGAACCGGCAAAGCGCGGGCACCAGGTTTTCTAGCGAGATTCGAAAGCGCCGCAAGCGTCTCAGCTACCGTCCGTACATCAAGACGACAAATGAATTCGGCAGAACCGGCGGGCGCGGGTGCGGAGTTTCTGGCGTTGCCGCAGGCCGCGGCCCGAATTGAGCTCCTACTAAAAAAACTTCGTGGGTCTTTGGATCGAGCGTCATGGTGCGGGCGCTTTTCAGCGTGGGTACGTTCTCGAGCACCGTGTATTTATCGCGGCCGTCTTCGTGGATGACGGTGAACGTTCCGCTCTCACCGTTCGAGGAAAAAACAAAACCGGTTCCGGGGTCGAAGCCGTTGGCGTCCACTCCATCGCCGATCTCGGGCGTCGCGATCACTTTACCGCTGTCCTCATCAACGACGGCAACCATCTTGTTGTCGCAGCCGGAAAATAGGCGGCGATGCTCCGCGTCCATGGCAAGGCCGGACGGTTCCTTGCAAGGCGCAAGAGGCCAGTGCGCAGTTACAACCAATTTCTGCGAATCGATTTGCCAGAGCTCACTCTTGTCTTCGATGTTGACGTAGACGTGTCCTGCACCGTCGGCGACTGCGAATTCCGGTTTTCCACTCAACGCAATTGTGCCAACGACTTTCCCGGTAGCGGCATCGATTGCGGTGGAGTTTGAGCTGCGTCCATTCATTGCGAAGACGCGCTTCGACGCCGGGTCGTAGACGATGGCGTCGGGGTTCGTTCCCGCTTGTACCGTAGCGATGACCGCTAGCGACTTCATATCGAAAATCGTTACGGTGCCGGCGCGGCCGTTGGATGTGAATCCCCGGTTGAATTCCGGCGCGAAAGCAATTCCGTGCACTCCTTCGGTGTTGGGAATCTCGCCGACAACTTTTTCTGAATCCACATCGAGGACGATGACTTTCGTCTGGCGCGAGATGAAGAGACGGCGCGTGGGGGAATCGAAGTTGATGTAGTCCCAGCTGCCTTCGCCGCCGAGAGTGATTTTTTTGAGCAAGTGATAACCGGAGGGACCTGGCTTGACTTGCGCCGGTTTGGCAGTCGCGGAGTTAGCACGCAGGCTGGTGCTTCCGGATGCGATATGCAACAGAACGGCGATGGAGACGGCAAGAATTTCGAAGCATGGAAAGCGCTGATATTTCAAAACTGATTTCATGTTCTGGCTCCTTATTCAGCGGCTAGCCATAATCGTTACACGGCTTTCTGAAAATTGAGTGAAGAGAGATTCTGATGTGGGCTTTCGGGACGCCGGTTGGGTGCTGTTGGCCTCTTTGTGCCGTAGGGGTGGAGCTTTTCGAATTTTGATTTGGAAATTCCTTTGATCGCGAGCAGGTCTTCCACACGCTGGAAGGGGCCGCTTCGATTTCGAAAATCGACGATGGATTTGGCGGTGTTGGTGCCGGGGAGAGTTTCGAGTTGGGCGATTGTGACGGTATTCAGATTGACCGGTTGTGCGGGCGGAATTTTTTGCGCCAAGACGAGGGTTGATGAGAGAAAGAAAATCAGCAGAGTAAATAGGCGACGAATAGCTTGTGGTCGAGAGGGCAAGGGCCCGCGAAACTGTGCGGGACCTGCGACATGCCGTGCGCGCCTACTGAGACAAATAATGGGCGAGGTGTCGCTGGGGCATTTGATGGCAAGGGTGCGGAGTGGGCTGCGCGGGCGCGTCTTAGACGCTGCTACTGACGGCGGATGGAGATTAGGGCTTGTGGCCATCGGCGGTGTATTCGGTTACTGGGCCGAATAGAGTCGCTTGGTCGAAGATCTGGTCGCGGTCGCCTACCAAAACGATCTGGGCGTTGGCGGAATCGAAATGGCGGCGGGCGGCCAGCAAAATGTCGTCGGCTGTGAGCGCAAGAATTTTTTCGCGATAGGTTTCGAGGTAATCCTCGGGCAAGCGGTCGAGGTAGACGGTTGAGAGCTGGACGAGAACACCGTCTTGCGTGGCAACACCGAGCGAGAAAACTCCGGTCAGATAGCTCTGCGCGCTTTCGAGTTCTTCAGGCGTCACCGGAAGCGAGCGCATGCGGTCCATTTCGTAGAACATCTCGGTAAGCGTGGCTGCGGTTACTTCGTTGCGCACGGCCGCGTGGACGGTGAAAAAACCGTGCTGGTGGAGAGCGGTGATCCCGCTGCGCGGGCTGTATGTGTAACCCTTCTGTTCGCGGATATTCATCACCAGGCGCGAATGGAAGGCGCCACCATAGATCGAATTGGCGAGAACCGTGCGGAACCAATCGGGATCGCGGCGAGTGATGGCGAGATTGCCCACAAGAACCTGTGTTTGAACGGCACCGGGCAATTGAACGAGATGCACCTGGCGCCCTAAAGCTTCCGGAGGAGCCGCCGAAATAAGCATCTCGGGCCGCGAGCCTTTCCAAGTGCCGAATGCTTTCTCGATCTGGGCGAGCATCTGTTCGTTCGCGAAATCTCCGACGACGAGCAAGAGCGCGTTCGAAGGCGTGTAGTGATGCTGGTAGAAATGCTGGAGCTCGTCTCGCCGGTAAGCGGCTACCTGTTCTTCTGTCGGCGCAATGACGGCGTAGCGATGGTCGCCGAAGAGGACGCTGCGCATTCGTTCATTGGCCAGGAATCCCGGAGTGGTGCGCTCGACGCGCAACCCTTCGATCTTCTGGCGGCGTTCGCGTTCGAATTGATCTTCGGAAAACGAAGCATTGCGGGCGAGATCGGCCAGCAGTTCGAAGAGGCCGCCGGAGAATTCGGCGAGGCCACTGATGGAAATGGTGCTGGTGTCCGCGCCAGCGCTCGAGCCAGCATCGGCACCCATGCGGCGGAGATTCTCTTCAATTTCACGGCTCGAACGAGTGGCAGTGCCGGTGCGAATTACCCGGGCCGTGAGGTCGGGCAGGCCCGGCGCGATGTGCACTGTGGCTGCATTACCGCTGCGAATGAAAAGTTGCGCCGTTATTTTCGGGAAGGCATGCGATTCGGCGAGAACCACTTCCAGGCCGTTCGCGAGCGTGACCGATTTGCGCTTTGGCCAGGCAACGGGACGTTCAGGCCCCAGAGCCGGGGCGGCGGTGCTGTGGGCCATGACTGCGGGCGTCGTGCTCGACGTCGCGGGCGTCATCGGGCGCCTCCATTCGATTTCTCGCTTCCTTCTTTAAGCGGGCTGCGCACCACGATGGCTCGATTGTGCGGTACGAAATACTTTTTTGCGACGGCTTGCGCTTGCGCGGGCGTAACGGCGAGAAAGCCGTCGAGCACCGTATTGATGCGCTTCGGATCGCCGTCGAAAAGGGTGAAGCATGCGAGATAGTGCATCAGGCCGAAGCGAGGCATATAGGAGCCCATACCGCCTTCGAGCATCGAGTAGTAGTCGGCGCGGAATTTTACTTTCACAGCGTCGAGTTCTTCGGCCCTGATTCCCTTCTCCTGCACGTCTTTAATCACGGAGTCGAAAGCGGCGATCGTCGCGTCGCTCGTGTATTCGGGGCGATGAAAGATGCGGGTGACCATTTGCGTGGGGCCATTGGTATCGAGGGCGTCGTAGCTGCCATCGGTTTCAAGCGCGATCTGTTTTTCAAGGACGAGCTCGCGGTAGACACGCCCAGAGCGGCCGCCGTGGAGCACGCGTTCGAGGATTGTGGCGGCGTACCAATCGTCCGAGGTGCGCGGCGGAGCGGTGTAGCCTATGGCCAGCGCCGGAAGCGGCCCAAACTTCTCGGGAACGGTTCCACGGCGCTCTTCGGTTTGCACCGGCTCGGTGACATCGGCGTGCGGGGGCGGAGGCTGAATCGGAATATCTTCGAAGTAGCGCTTGGCGAAGGTGAAGGCTTCGGCGGGATCGAGATCGCCGAGCATGAGGAGGACGGCGTTATTGGGTGCGTAGTAGGTGCGGAAGAAATGCTGCACGTCGGCGAGCGTAGCGGCATCGAGATCGACAAAGTCGCCGTAGAAATTATGGGCGTTGGGCCAATTGCGAAACGCCACCGGAGGAAGATCGAGCCAGGGAAATCCGCCGTAGGGCTGGTTCATCACGTTGACGCGAACTTCTTCTTTGACGACGTCGCGCTGGTTGCGGAGATTTTCGTCGTCCACTTTGAGGGCGCGCATGCGGTCGGCTTCGAGCCACAGGACGCGTTCGAGCGCATTGGAGGGGACGGATTCGAAATAATTGGTGATGTCGTAGTTCGTAGTGCCGTTGAGCAGGCCACCGGAGGAATTGATAAGGCGAATGTGTTCCATCTTGCCGGCGTTGGCGGAGCCTTGAAACATCATGTGTTCGAAGAGATGGGCGAAGCCGCTGCGCCCGCGGGGTTCGAGGCGGAAACCGATCTGGTAGTAGACCCCGACGGTGACGACGGGGGCGCTGCGGTCGGGCGAGGCGACGACGCGCAAGCCGTTGGCGAGGGTGGTGTGTTCGACGGGGATGCGCAATGGCTTCAATGGGTGTCTCCTTTTGGTTGACTCGAACCTCAGGGGCTAAAGCCCTTTTATTAAGGATTGCTTTTCATGTCGGAGCTGAAGCTCCGACCCCCTAAGCTGCTTCAGGGGCTGAAGTCTGGGCTTTCTCGCGATACACAATTTGCCTCGGTTAAAACCGCGGCCTACAAAGCCGTGCCCTCACGGTTCAAAGTCGAGGGCCGAGAGCACGCGCGACTTTGTTCTTCATCGCCCCGGCGTTGCTTGAAAGCGTTTGCGCGCATAGCAGCGCGAGCGCGCGGTAAGCATCTTGAAACTCGCGCGGAAAGCGGCGTAGCGCTTTTGCGTGCTTAGCAATCGTCGCGTAATCGCCGCGCGATAGCGGGCCGGTCCATGCGGCGCGCGGACCGACCGCCTCATAATTATCCAGCATTTGGCGGATTAATGGGAGCAGGGCTTGAGTGGCGCGGCGGCGGGTGAAGCCGATTTTCATGAGAGTTTGCGTGGCGGATTCGATGAGGGCCAACGCGTGTCCGGCAACGACGGTGCCGGAGGCATGGTAGGCAGGTTTGTGCTTGCTGTGAATCACAACGGGCGTGCCGCCGAGCGAGCGGGCAATTCTTTGCGCGGCACGGCGAGCGGCCGGGGCGCCTTCGATGGAAAAAATCACTCCGTTCAGACGCGGTGCGATGCGGCCGGTGAAGGTCTGCATCGGATGCATCGAGCCTGTGGCGGCGCGGCGGCGGGCGAGGGGTGCGAGAACGCGATGGTCGAGTGCGCCGCTGGTGTGCAGGACAATTTTGGCGCGGGATTTTCTTGAAGCATTCAAGTGAGCGATTCTTGCGGGTCTTTGGACCACGCTCGCGAGCGCGTCGTCGGGAACGGACAACAAGATTACATCGGCACCGAGCGCTTCCGCCGCGAGCGCGGAATGCGGCGTGCCCCCACCGATGGCGCGGACGGCGGCACGCGCGCTTGGGCGCGAGCGCGTGACGACTGCGCCGATTCGCCAACCGAGAGCGCGGAGGCGCTTTGCGACGGTCTGGCCGACACGGCCGGCACCGATGATGGAAATTGTGCGCGGCCTTCCGTGAGATGAAGAGCGTGACATCGAGCGTGATAGCATAACTTGTTCATTCATCGCGCGGTGGAGGAAATTGGACGTTGCACTGGTTCGCGCTGGCCCTTACGTTCACCGCTGCTTTATTCTGGATTCTCAACGCAATTGATGTGGCGTGGGGTTCGCGAAGGCTTCCTGCCATTCGAGATATCGCGCCGCTCGGCGATTCCGATTGCCCGCCGGTATCCATTCTTTTTGCCGCTCGCGATGAGGAGGAGAAACTTCCCAGCGCGCTCGAGACATTTCTCGCTCTGGACTACCTGCGGTATGAGGTGATCGCCGCGGACGACCGGTCCGAAGACCGCACAGCTGAAATTCTGAAGGCTGCTGCGAGGAAAGACGCTCGCCTAAAGTATGTGCGCATCGATTCACTTCCCCCGGGATGGCTGGGCAAGCCGCACGCGATGCAACAGGCCTTCGAGCGCAGTACAGGAGAATGGATCGTCTTCACCGATGCGGACGTGCATTTTTCACCCGACTTGCTGCGACGGGCGGTGGCGCTGGCGAAGCGCGATCGCTTGGACCATCTGACGCTTTTAAGCGGCGCGGAAATGCACACGGTGGGCGAGAAAATCGCGCTGACTTTTTTCGGAATGGGATTTTTGATGGGAATCCGGCCGTGGCGCGCGAACGATACACGGTCGAAAGGCTATGCGGGCGTGGGCGCGTTTCAACTGATGCGGCGAAGCGCGTACGAGGCGATTGGAACGCACCGGCGGCTGCGGATGGAAGTGGTGGACGATATGAAACTGGGGAAACTGGTGAAGGAGGGCGGATTCCAGTCGGGAGTGGCGAAGGCGTGGAAAGAGGTGCGGGTGCGGTGGCATGCGGGCGTGGGGAATATTGTTCGCGGGACGACGAAGAATTTTTTCGCGTCGTCTGGATACAATTTGGGGGTGGTGTGTTTTCAGCTGGTGATGATGCTGGCGGCGTGCGTGGCGCCGTGGGTAGCGCTGCCGTTTTTGCGTGGTTGGGCCCTGATTTTTGACGCGATGGCGGTGGCGGTGCTGATTGCGATTCACACGGGAGTTTGTCTTGAAGTGGGGGCGTCGCTGTTGTATGGGTTGACGGAGCCGGTTGGGGCGCTGATTTTCAGTTGGATGCTGGCGCGGTCGACGATTGTGACG
>Ga0126371_10005985_pt1 | contig 10805 bp, 8 predicted proteins | sample PanSoiMetaPlot_4_FD_110145 | JGI IMG/M metagenome (GOLD analysis project Ga0126371, IMG submission 110145) | Tropical forest soil microbial communities from Panama - MetaG Plot_4 | ecosystem: Environmental > Terrestrial > Soil > Tropical forest > Bulk soil | place: Panama | collected 2016-02-17
CGCGAAGAACACCGGGATCTGGATGAAGATCGGCAGGCAGCCGGCGACCGGATTGATCTTCTCGCGCTTGTAGAGCTCCATCAGCTCCTGCTGCTGCTTGGCGCGGTCGTCGGGATAGCGCTCGCGCAGCTCCTGCATCTTCGGCTGCACCGCCTTCATCTTCGCCATCGAGGCGTAGGACTTGTTGGCGAGGGGAAAGAACAGCCCCTTGATCACGACGGTGACGATCAGGATCGCGACGCCGAAATTCCCGGTCCAGCGAAAGATGAAGTCCATGAACTCGAACAGCGGCTTGGTGAAGAACCAGAACCAGCCCCAGTCGATCAGCAGGTCGAAGTGATTGAGACCGAGCTGGGCATTGTAGCTGTTGACGGTGTGGACCTCCTTGGCGCCGGCGAACAGGCGTCCGGTGACGCTCGCGCTCGTGCCGGGCGCGATCGCCTGCTGGGGAAGGAGATAGTCGGCCTGGTACGTCTTCGTCCCGCTCGCCTCGCCGGCGGAAAAGCCCGCCTTGCTCAGCGTCGCCTGGGCCTCGGGCAGCAGCGCGGCGGCCCAATATTTGTCGGTGATGCCGAGCCAGCCGTTGGTGACGTTCTGGAACTCCTGCTTCTTCTCCGACTCGAGCTTCTTGTAGGTGATCTCCTGCAAACCCTGATTGCCGAGGTCGCCGATCATTCCCTCATGCAGGATGTAGTAGCCGAGCGTCTCCGGGGTTCCGTGCCGCGAGATCAGCGCATAGGAAAAGAGCGTCACCGGCTGGCTGCCGCGGTTGGTGACGTCGTCCTTGATCGTGAACAGATAGTTGTCGTCGACCGAGATGGTGCGGCGAAAGACGAGGCCGTCCTTGCCGGAATAGGTCAGCACCACCGGCTGCTGCGGGGTCAGCGCGCCCGAGCCTTCCTGCCGCCAGACCGTGTCGGCATTGGGCAGGTCGGGGGCCTGCCCCGCCCCGGCGCCCGCCACCCAGCCGAACTCGGCATAGAACGGATGCGGGCTTCCGGACGGCGACAGGAGATCGATCGGCGGCGAGTTCGGATCGACGGTCTCGCGATATTTCGACAGCGACACGTCGTCGATCCGCCCTCCTTTGAGCGCGATCGAGCCCTTCAGGCTCGGCGTATCGATCGCGATCCGCGCGCCGCCTTGCTTGAGCGCCTGGTCGCGGGTGAGCGGCTGCGCCGCCGGCGCGGCCTGTCCGGGCACCGTCGGCGGCGCGCTCGCCGCGCCGGGCGGGCTCGGCACGCCCTGTGTCTGCGTCTGCGCCTGCTTCTGGGCTTCCTGGCGCTGCATCTGCGGGAAGCCGAAGAAGATTTGCCAGCCGATCAGCACGATCGCCGACAGCACGATGGCAAGAAGCGTGTTCTTCTGGTCGTTCATGACGTTGTCTGATCGCCGGTCGGCGAAACCTCAGCTTGACCGTCCCCGCGACGTGCGGCGGGCGGTCGGAACGCGCGCCGCGGCCGATGCACCTGATCGAGCGCGCGCGAAAAATCCTCCTTCAGCCGGGCGAACGGCAGATCGAGGGCGGCGCGCCGGCCGACCAACACATAGTCGTTCCCCGGCCGAAGTCCTTCCGCGTCGGAAAGCCGCACGACCTCGCGCAATCGCCGCCGCACCCGATTGCGCTCGACCGCATTTCCGACCTTTTTCGACACCGTAAAACCGACCCGTGACGGCCCGGTGTCGGGGCGTTCGCGGGCCTGCAGGACGAAAGCCGCCGCGGCGGCACGCGGGCCCGTCGCGACGCCGAGAAAATCCGCCCGCTTGCGCAATCGTTCCACGGGCGCGGCCAGCCCGCCCGGCCGCTCAGGCGCTGAGCCGCTTGCGGCCGCGCGCGCGACGGGCATTGAGGACCCTGCGGCCACCCTTGGTCGCCATGCGGGTCCGGAAGCCGTGACGGCGCTTGCGCACCAGCTTGCTCGGTTGATAGGTCCGCTTCACCGTCTGTTCTCCGCTGTCCGGGTGGCGCGCCGACCGGCCCCCGCCAATGCGCCGTGACCGCCGGATGACGGCAAAATACCGATGTTTCGGGGTCGGCGCGGCTCAAAGACAGGGCGGCTTATACGGGAGCGCCCCAGGGCGCGTCAATGCAACCCGTTTGGCAACCCGTTTGGCGACCCGCCGGCACCGGCCGGCCCGGTTCCGCGGCGCTCGAAGCGCCGCTCACATCCTCTCAAATGCCGGTGAAGGGGCTCCGCGACCGCGGGCGCTCCGATATACAGGAGCCGGGCCGCGCGACTCCCCCAACCCTCGTCGAGCCCGGCTGACATGCTCGTTCCCGCCGACCGCACACCGATCGTCTCGCCCGGCCCGGCCGGACTCCGGCTGTCGCGCGTCCTGCCGTTCGCCGTGATCGTGATCGCGAGCGCCGCGGTGATCGCGACCGGCTGGTACGAGCGCATCGACGCGGCCGCGCTGCTCGAGCGCCGGGACGCCATCGACGCTTTCGTCGCAAGCCATTACTGGGCGGCCCTCGCCGCCTTCGCCGGCCTCTATGCGCTGCTCGCCGCACTGTCGCTGCCGTGCGGAGCGCTGCTCACGATCTGCGGCGGGGTCATCTTCGGCGGACTAGCCGGCGGCGTGGCGGCGCTGGTCGGGGCGACCGTCGGGGGCACGGCGATCTTCCTCGCCACCCGGAGCGCACTCGGCGGCTGGCTGGTCCGGCGAGCCGGGCGCCGGGTCGAGAAAGTCGCTGCCGGATTTTGCGCTCACGCGTTCAATTATCTGCTCTTTCTGCGCCTGGTGCCGGCGTTTCCGTTCTGGCTGGTCAATCTGGTGCCGGCGCTGTGCGGGGTGCGGCTCGTAACCTTCGTGACCGCGACGGTGCTCGGCATCATTCCGGCCACCTTTGCGTTCGCGTTCTTCGGCGCCGGGGTCGCCAGCGCGCTCGCGGCGCAAGCGCCGGCCTATCGGGCCTGCGTGGCGGCGGGCGGCACCCATTGCACCCTCGGCTTCGACCCGGGCGCCGCCGCGACGCCGCAGCTGATTGCGGCGCTGGTCGTGCTCGGCGTGCTCGCGCTGATGCCGGTCGTGGTCAAGTGGTACAAGGCGGTTCGCGCTCCGCCGCAGCCGCCCGGGCGCGCCTGAGGCTTCCGCTCGAATGGCCGATATCCTTCAACCCGACATTTGCGTGATCGGGGCCGGGTCCGGCGGGCTTTCGGTCGCCGCGGCGGCGGCCGCCTTCGGCGTGCCGGTGGTGCTGGTCGAAAAGGGCCGGATGGGCGGCGAGTGCCTCAACACCGGCTGCGTGCCGTCGAAGGCGCTGATCGCGGCGGCCCGCCATGCGGCCGACATCGCCGCGGCGGAGCAATTCGGCATCACGGCGGGACCCGCGAGGGTCGACTTCGCGCGCGTGCGCGACCATATCCGCGACGTCATCGCGGCGATCGCGCCGAACGACGCGAAGGAGCGTTTCACCGGTCTCGGCGTGCAGGTGATCGCGGGCGCAGCGCGCTTCACGGACGCCGCGACGGTCGCGGTCGGCGACAGCGTCGAGATCAAGGCAAGGCGCTTCGTCATCGCGACCGGATCATCGCCCGCGATCCCGCCGATCGCCGGCCTTGCCGAGACGCCGCATCTCACCAACGCGACGATCTTCGACCTCGCCGAATGCCCGCGCCACCTGCTGGTGATCGGCGCCGGGCCGATGGGGCTCGAGCTCGCGCAGGCCTTTCGCCGCCTCGGTGCCGCCGTGACCGTGCTCGAGGCGGCGGCGCCGCTCGCCGCGGAGGATCCCGAATGCGCCGCGGTCGTGCTCGATGCGCTCGCGCGCGAGGGGGTGGCGATCCGCGCCGGCGTGACGATCGCGCGCGTGCGCCGAGCGCAAGAACAGGCGGCGGGCGTGCAGCTCGTGATCGCCGCGGGCGGGCGCGAAGAGGTCGTCGACGGATCGCACCTGCTGGTCGCGGCCGGGCGGGTGCCGAGCATCGCCGACCTCGGGCTCGACCTTGCCGGCATCAGGCACGGGCCGCGCGGCATTGCGGTCGACCCGCGGATGCGGACCACGAACCGTCGGGTCTACGCGATCGGCGACGTCACCGGCGGCCCGCAGTTCACCCATGTGGCCAATTATCACGCCGGCCTCGTGGTGCGGCACGCCCTGTTTCGGCTGCCCGTGCGGGCCCGCTACGACGCAATTCCTCGCGTGACGTTCACGGCGCCCGAGCTCGCCCAAGTGGGCCTCACCGAGGCGGAAGCAAAGGCGCGTGGATCACGAGTCCGGCTGCTGCGCTGGCCCTACCACGAGAACGACCGCGCCCAGGCCGAGCGCGCGACCCGCGGCCACATCAAGGTCGTCACCACGCGCGGCGGACGGATTCTCGGCGCCACGATCGTCGGCCGCAATGCCGGCGAGCTGATCGCCACCTTTGCGCTGGGGATCGAAAGCGGCCTCAATATTCGCGCATTTGCCGGTACCGTGGTGGCCTATCCGACCCTTGCCGAGGTTGGAAAACGTGCCGCCATCACCCATTTTGCGGCGCGTTTGACGCGCCCGGCGGTCCGGCGCATCATCGCATGGTTGCGTCGGCTTGGATGAGAATGCAACGGTTGATTGGTGTCATGACACCCCGAGAGCCCATCGCGAACGACCCGCCGGCCAGCGCGCGCTGGACCGCACGGCTCGGCCTGTCCGGCAAGCTGTTCGCGCTGACCGTCTGCGCCATCATGATGGCCGAGGTGGTGTTCTACGTGCCTTCGGTCGCCCACCAGCGCATCGCCTGGCTGACCGACCGCCTTGCCGCGGCCCATACGGCGGCGCTCGTGCTCAAGTCGGAGAAGGACTACCGGGTCCCCGAGAGCCTGCAGCGCGAGCTCCTTGCGAGCATCGGCGCCCGCATGGTGGCGATGCGCATCGACGAGACGCGGCAGGTCCTCGCGACCACGCAGGTGACGCAACAGATCCGCCAGGACGTCGACACGCGCGACATGTCGATGATCCGCACCATCATCGGTGCGTTCGACACGCTGCTGTTCTGCAAGGACGGCGACATCATGCGGGTGGTCGGTCCCGCCCCGATGGGCGGCGACTTTCTCGAGATCGTGCTCGACGAGGGTCCGCTGCGCCATGCGTTGTGGCGTTATTCGCGCAACATCCTGCTGATCTCGCTCGTCATCTCGACGATCGCGGCAGCGCTGCTCTACCTCGCGCTGCACTACCTGTTCGTGCGGCCGATGCACCGCATCACCACCAACATGATGGCGTTCCGTGCCGATCCGGAGAATCCCGCGCGCGTCATCACGGTGACGGGCCGGGCGGACGAGATCGGCATCGCGGAGCGCGAGCTCGCGACGATGCAGCACGACCTCGCCTCGATGCTGCAGCAGAAGAACCGTCTGGCGGCGCTCGGGCTTGCGGTGTCGAAGATCAACCACGACCTGCGCAACCTGCTCGCCTCGGCGCAGCTCATCTCCGACCGCCTGTCGCACCTGCCCGACCCGCGCGTGCAGCGGTTCGCGCCCAAGCTGATGCGCGCGCTCGAGCGCGCCATCGACTTCTGCCAGTCGACTCTGTCGTACGGACGCGCGCAGGAGCCGCCGCCCGACCGCAAGATGATCGGGCTCGCCGCGCTGGTCGAGGAGGTGCGCGAGACGCTCGATCTCGGGCCGGAGGCGGCGATCGGCTGGGTCAGCGCGGTCGAGCGCGGCCTGATGGTGGACGCCGACCACGACCAGCTCCTGCGCGTGCTCATCAACCTTGCGCGCAACGCCGTGCAGGCGCTGGAGACGCGCGCGCCCAACGATCCGGCGCGCGACCAGATCCGCATCACCGGCCGGCGCCAGGGCGCCGTGGTGATGATCGAGGTGGCCGATACGGGACCCGGATTCCCCGAGAAGGCGCGCGAGCACCTGTTCGAGGCGTTCCAGGGCTCGACCCGCACCGGCGGCACCGGCCTCGGGCTCGCGATCGCGTCCGAGCTGGTGCGCGCGCACGGCGGCGAGATCAGCCTCGCCGAGGGCACGATCGGGGCGACGTTCCAGATCACGATCCCGGATCGCGCCGTCGAGCTCGACGCGCGGCGCAGCGAGCGCGCGCGGGCCTAGCTGCGCACTCCCGTCTCGCTCACGCCGAATGCAGCTGCACGTCCCGGGCGCTGCGCAGGCACGGCGCCGGAATGCGCGTCATCTGGGCGATGCCGGCGAGAAGACCCGGCATGACGCGGGCACCGGCGGCGGCGATCATCCGGCCGGACGGATGCACCAGCATCCGGGAGATCCAGGTGGCGCGCCGCACCTGCCCGGCGACGTCGCGCGCGAGCCGCCGCTGGAATTCGGCCGCGGTGCCGCCCGCAAGATGGATGTCGGCGGCGAGCCGCGCGGAATGCAGCGCGATCGCGATGCCGTCGCCCGAGAACGACGGGATGACGGCGGCCTGATCGCCGAGCCGCCACGGACCGCAACCGCGCTGCGCGACATAGCCATACGGAATGGCGGCGATCGCCAGTGGGCGGCTCGAGCAAGCCTCCGCGCCCATCAGCCGCCGATCGAGGTGCGGCGAGGCGGAGCGCAGCGCGGCGAGCAGCGCGTCCCAGCGGCCGCCGAGATCCGCGAGCGGCGACCGCCGCACCACCAGGCAGAGGTTGGCGATGCCGCCCTCGACGGGCTCGAGCCCGGCGTAGCCGCCGGGAAACAGGACGAGCTCGACGCTCGCGCCGAGCGCTGCGGTCTCCTCGCGACTGAGCCGCCAGTGCAGCTTGAAGGCGACGAGATCAGGCTGCGTGCCGGGCGGCCGCTTCCAGCCGCGCAGGTCGTGCTTGCCGGTCGCCAGAAAGACGTCGCTTGCGGCGAGGCTCGTGCCGTCATCGAGCGCGACCGCCCAGCCGTCGTGACGCGACGCGAACCCGCGAACGGCGCGGCCGCGACGCACGTCGGCGCCGGCGGCCGCAGCGGCGCGCAGCAGCGCCTCGTCGAGCGCGCGGCGCGAGAGGCTGAAAGCCGGAAACGGCAGCGGCGCGGTCGCGACCCTCCGTCCGGCCGCAAGCCGCACGGCGCGCATGCGCACCGCGCCGAGCGCGATGAGGTCGATGCCGAGATCGTCGAGATAGAGCGCGGCCTCGCCGCTGACGAACTCGCCGCAGACCTTGTCGTGCGCGCCGGCGCGGCGCTCGATCAGCATGACCGCGCGCCCGGCCTGCGCCAGATGCGCGGCGACCGCGGCGCCGGCGATGCCGCCGCCGATCACCACTGCGGGAGCGTGCGCGCGCATCAGCCCTTCACCCGTGCGACACAGAGCCGGAACGGAAAGCGCCAGCGGATCTCGGCGGCGGCGGGCGCGATGCCGGCGCCATCGAGCAGGCGCCGCCAATCCGCCGGGCGAAACGCGCGCGCGATCGAGATCGGCCCGTCGTGCTGCACGAAATAGTGAAATCGCAGCGCCCGCGCGCTCGCGCCGAACACGTGATAGGGAAGCGGATGGCGATGCAGGTCGTTGACGAACCAGCCGATCCTCGCCTGGCTCTCCATCCAGGCGAGGAAGCGGACGAGTGACGCGTCATCGAGGTGGTGGGTGAACAGCGAGCTGATCACGATGTCGATCGGGCCGGGCGGGCGGTAGTCGAACACGTTCGCGGTGACGAAGCGGATCGGCCGCTGCGGCGAGGTCGCCTCGGCGGCGGTGCGCGCCGACCAGGGATTGATATCGACCCCGACGAGGTCGACCCGGAGCCCGCGTCGCGTCGCCCAGCGGTCGATCTTGCGCAGCATGTCGCCGAACCCGCTGCCGACGTCGACGATCGAGATCGCGCGATCCCGCGGCAGTCTTCCGGCGGCCGCGAGTGCCTGGAAGAAGCGCATCGTCGGCCGGTACGCGAGGGTGAGCGCGTTGACCTTCGCGAGATCGATCAGGCAGGCGCGAAACGTCGGAAAATCGGTCTCGTCCGAATCCATCAGCTCCGCGAGGCTACTGCGGCGCGAGAAGTCGAGCGCGACCACGGTTCACGCCGCCGCGCTGAACAGCATGGTCTCGGCCGTGAGGCCGGGACCGAATGCCATGGCGCATCCGCGCGCGCCGGCGGGCGCCTTGGCACGCATCAAGGCATCGAGCACGAACATCACGGTCGGCGACGACATGTTGCCGTAGTCGCGCAGCACCGCGCGCGATGCGGCGAGCGCGGACCCGTCGAGATCGAAGGCGCCCTCGACGGCGTCCAGCACGGTGCGGCCGCCCGGATGCACCGCCCACATGTCGATCGCGCCCGGGGACACGTCGGGCAGCACGCGGGCGGAGCCGGCGCGCAAGGCGTCGTTGATCGTGCGCGGGACCTCGCCCGAGAGCACCATGTCGAAGCCGAGGTCGCGGACCGTCCAGGTGATCTGGTCGGCGGCCTCGGAGACCAGCACGGCGTTGAAACCATCGAGCGCGAGCCCGACCGGCTCGGCGCTCACCAGCGCGGCACTGGCGCCGTCGCCGAACAGCAGGAACGTCAGCAACCGCTCGAGGTCCTCGGTCTCCTGCAGGTGCAGGGTGCAGAGCTCGACGCTGAGCACCAGCACCTTGGCGGCCGGCTCGGAGCGCACGATGTGACGCGCGAGCTTCAACGCGGTGATCGCCGCGTAGCAGCCCATGAAGCCGATCACGCTGCGCTCGACCGAGGGATCGAGGCCGCAGCGTCGCACCACCTCGAGATCGATGCCCGGCGCCGAAAGGCCCGTGCACGAGGTGACGATCAGATGCGTCACCGCACGCGCCGTGTCGCCGAGCGCGAGACGATCGACCGCCGCGGCGGCGAGCCTCGGCGCCTCGGCTTCGTAGCGGCTCATCCGCGCGCCGGTCGAGGGAAAGTGGCCGATCGTGTAGAAGCCGCCGGCGTCGACCGACTCGTTGCACCCCGGACCGGCTGGCGCGAGGCACGACCAGCGGCGCTGGATCTGCGACCGCGCCACCATGCGCTCGAACAGCAGCCGGGAGCGTCGGTCGCGCAGCAGCCGCACGGCGAAGTCCACGAAAGTATCGTGCACCTCGTGCTCGGGGACGGCGACTGCCACGCGATTGATGTACGCCCGGGTCACTGTCTGCCCTCCGGCTCGACAGGCGCCCCGACGTCGCAAACCCGACCGGTCTCGACGCAAATACCTGTGAGCGACCGTGACGATAGCCTACGGTGAGGTGACTGCGGGACTCAAATTAAGAATGCGTCAGTTTATGACGCAGATGTCAGTTTCCCGATTGCGAATTTGTGCCAAGATCGCCGGTACGTTCATGACGCAGAATGGCGCGATCGGAGAAGGCTTCAGTTCCATGGCCGGAGGACGGCGACGCATTCTCGTGATCGAGGACGACCCCGAGACGGCCGAGCAGCTGGTCGATTCGCTCGAGAGCAACGGCTACCAGGTCGACCTCGCGGTCAACGGCGACGACGGGTTCGAGCACGGCCGCTCCGCCGATTATGCGGTGATGACGATCGATCGCATGCTGCCGGGCATCGACGGCATTACCGTGATCCGCCGCATGCGCGAGGCCGGTATCGTGACGCCGGCGCTGATCATCAGCGCGCTCGGCGAGATCGACGACCGCGTGCGCGGCCTGCGCGCCGGCGGCGACGACTATCTGGTCAAGCCGTTCGCCTTCGCGGAGCTGCTGGCGCGAGTCGAGGCGCTGGCGCGGCGCAGCGCGACCGTGGTCAAGGAAACGGTGCTGCGCGTCGCCGACCTCGAGCTCGATCTCGTCTCGCGGACGGTACGCCGTGGCGAGCGCGACATCGCGCTGCTGCCTCGGGAATTCCAGGTCCTCGAGTACCTCGTCCGCAACGCAGGCCAGGTCGTCCCCCGGGCGATGCTGCTGCAGCACGTATGGGATCTGCATTTTGATCCAACCACCAACATCATCGACGTCTACGTCGGACGCGTCCGTCGCAAGGTCGACGGGCAGCAGGCCTACCCGCTCATCCACACGATCCGCGGGGTCGGGTTTTGCGTCCGCGCTCCTGGCTAAGACGCTCCGATCCTCCACGCTCAAGGTGGCGCTGATCTGGATCGCGGTGTTCGGCGCCGTCGTGCTCGCGCTGTTCGGCTATGTGTACTGGTCGACTGCCGCGTTGGTGCTGAGCCGCGCGGACGCGAGCATCGCGGCCGAGCAGGCGGCGCTGCAGCAGATCGACGATCATGCCGGGCACGCGGGCCTCGCGGCCGCCATCGAGCAGCGCATCGCCGACCGGCGGTTCGACGACCACGTCTACCTGCTCGCCGACCCGTCATTCGCGCCGATCGCCGGCAATCTCGCGGCATGGCCGGCGGCGCTCGCCGGATCCGTCGGCCGGGGCAACCTGACGGCGCCCGACTGGAAGCCGGATGCGGCGCGGCGGCCGCTCGTGCGCGCGGCCTCCGCGACGCTGCCCGACGGCAACCATCTGCTGGTCGGCCGCGACATCGGCGAGCTCGACGCGTTCGCGGGGCGGATCAACACGGTGCTCGCGCTCGGCGTCCTCCTGGTCTTCGTGCTCGCCGGCCTCGCCAGCGTCACGGTCTCGCGACGAACGGTGGGGCGGATCGAATCCATCAACGCGACGAGCCGCGCCATCATGCAAAGCGGCCTCGGCCAGCGCATCCCGCTGCGCGGCACGCAGGACGAATGGGACCAGCTCGCCGACAACCTCAACCAGATGCTCGACCGCATCGAGGCGCTGATGGGCGAGGTCAAGCAGGTGAGCGACAACGTGGCGCACGACCTGCGCACGCCGCTGACGCGGATGCGCGGCCGGCTCGAGAAGGCGAGCGGCCGGCCGCGCCAGCCCGAGGACGATCAGGGGCTGATCAACGACACCATGGCGGATCTCGACGGCGTGCTGCGCATGTTCACCTCGCTCACCCGC
>Ga0126371_10005986_pt1 | contig 10805 bp, 10 predicted proteins | sample PanSoiMetaPlot_4_FD_110145 | JGI IMG/M metagenome (GOLD analysis project Ga0126371, IMG submission 110145) | Tropical forest soil microbial communities from Panama - MetaG Plot_4 | ecosystem: Environmental > Terrestrial > Soil > Tropical forest > Bulk soil | place: Panama | collected 2016-02-17
CCGAATCGGAGAAGGGGGCGATAGGGAGACAGAAGAGTGGATCAGACAGCTGCTCGACGAGCCATCGTAACGGACACCATGCCGAAGTCCTCCCGCCGCGCACTCTTGCAGGCTGCGGTCGGGATCGGCCTTTCGATGATTCCCGTCCCGGCTCTCGCGAACTTCCTCGAGCGTTTCTTTGGGCAGAAGGAGCCCAAACTGACCAGCCAGATTACGCCCAATGACGAATTTTACGTCACTTCCTATCAAAGTCCGCCCACCATCCGGATCAACGATTGGTCACTGTCCATCAGCGGTCTGGTCCAACGGCCCGCCACTCTGACGTATGAAGCGTTGTTGGCCAGGCCGACCGTTTCCCAAATCGTGACCCTCGAATGCGTCGGGAACACGGTCGCAGGTGAATTCATGAGTACGGCGGAATGGGCCGGGATTCCGCTTCGTTCGATTCTGGAAGAAGCCGGAATTAGCGATCAAACCTATGACATTGTCTTCCAGGCAGCCGACGGATTTTCCGACAGTATCCGCTATGAGTCGGCCATGGCCGGTGATGTGATCCTTGCTCACACGATGAACGGCGTGAGACTACCTCCAGGCCATGGATTTCCCGTCCGCGTCATCGTGCCGGGGCATTATGGAATGAAGAGCGTCCAATGGCTGACCAAGATAGAGGCGGTCGCCTATGACCACAAGGGGTATTATCAGCGTAAAGGATGGACAGAAGAGGCCGTGATCAAGACCATGTCGCGCATCGATTTCCCCGGGCACGGAGCGACGGTCCACGGGCCGAGTCAGAAGGTTCAAGGATTGGCGTTTGCGGGTTCGCGAGGAATCCGTCTGGTTGAAGTCAGTACCGACGGCGGGAGGGACTGGGAGCCCGCAACCCTGGAGGATCCATTCTCTCCTTATGCCTGGAGATTCTGGAGTTACGCCTGGACGGTACCGGCCGCCGGTCGATACACGCTGCTCGTTCGAGCTACTGATGGGACCGGTTCACTACAGACAAGCGTCGAACAAGAACCAGCGCCTGATGGAGCAACCGGGCTCCATGACATTACAGTGACAGTCATGCTCTGATGAGGCAGTACAAGTAGTTGCCGATGGCTTAAAATTCGTTTCCGATGACGTAAAATGATCGCTTATGATGTGTCGTCCTTCTCGCACTACGTATCTGCTACCGCGCTGCGACCAGGACAGGACAATCGAGCCCCATCTTCCGCCACGTCGGCGGGACCCTGAATTGTGGTTTCTTGTGGGCTTAGGTTGTCTGAGGTAGGTTCGTCTGAAATTCGTAAACCGCAGGTCGGCCGTTTAACTGCCTAATAGCTTGCGGATGTTATTGCACTGTCCGACTCGAACGTGCATCGGTTGGCGATATATACTTCTGTACGACGTGATTGCAGCAAACGGGGAGGGCGCGACGCAGCGCATGGCCTCTATCGGCTACACATTTTGTAATTCGTTGTAAATACTTGCCAGTCATCGGACACCTTCGAAGCCTGAGCTAATTGATTTTCCTCTAGAGTGCTGGTGCTTTTAAGGCGAAGGCCCTGGGTTCGAGCCCCAGGCGGCTCACCCACTTAAAATCAAACTGTTGTCCCTTGCTTGGCGTTCGTTTGAATCCCTAAAAGCCGGCGTTCATGTCTAACCATGCCTATGTTGACATGGACTGGGGAAAGAGGTAAGGGTCTCGGCATCCGTCTCGTACGCAACCTCTTCGAAAAGTGCCATACGAGCGCCGCGGCGACCGCAATGTCTTGACGCTGGAATCAACGTGACCGATGCTTCCGGTCTACCCCAGCACCCGGGTGAGCCTGATACCACTGGAGGCTAGACGAACATGGAGATCCACACGCGACGAGTAAAAGATGTGGTAGTCGCGGACCTCATTGGCCGGCTGGAATCGCGGACGGCTGGCCCTGCCTCCACCGAGTTGAACCGGATCGCTCAAGCCGGCGACCGTAAGGTCCTTTTGAACGTTGCGGGTCTGGAATATATCAGCAGCGCAGGTCTGCGCGCGATCCACGTGGCCGCGAAACTCCTGCAGGTCCACGGGGGCACCCTCAAGATCTGTCAGGCCAACCCCACGGTCAAGCAGGTGATGGAAGTCACCGGCATGAGCAGCCTCCTCCATCTCTACCCCACTGAAGCCGACGCCTTGGAGGCATTCGTATAGCCTGGGAGTGTGATATCCTGCGAGGAAAGGAGTCCGAATAGCTTTAAAATCGAGCCGTCTGCTCAAGGTGGACAGCAGTTCCTTCTATCCGGCTGTTGATGAGGTCCCAACAGTTCCCGCCTCAACGTGACGTTCTTTACTTCACATAGGTTCTCGGCTATCCTGCCTCCCTTCGCATCCCGTTGCTGATCACACCGTCAGGAGTGTTGTGATCTTCGCCGCCAAACGTCTTGCGCTCGGCATATTTCTCATCGCGCTTAGCGCCGGAATTCTGCTGCTGTCCGATTGGAACCGCCGGGGCGATAGCCGTCAGGTCATCCCTCGCATCGCGATTCTCCAGCACGCATCGCAGCCGGTGTTGGATGAAGGCGTACACGGGATCCTTCAAGGCCTCGCGGAAGGCGGTTTCAAAGATGGAGAAACCGTCGCGATCCAGCGGTTCAATGCGGAAAACGACACACCGACCGAGAACGCGATTGCGAGAGAGGTCACGGACGGGCGATTCGACCTGATCCTGACCGCCAGCACGCTTTCTCTCCAAGCTGTGGCCAGTGCCAATCGGGCCGGCCGTACGAAACACGTCTTCGGCCTCGTTCTTGATCCGTTCAGCGCGGGCGTCGGCATTAGCCGTGAGGAGCCGCTGAACCATCCGAAACACCTCGTCGGGTACGGCAGCATGCTGCCGGTGGGCGAGGCGTTTCGGATCGCCAAGCAACTCCTGCCGTCACTGTTCACCGTCGGGGTAGTCTGGAACCCGGCGGAATCCAACTCTCAAGCGTCAACGCGAAAAGCGCGTGAAGCCTCGGTCGGGTTAGGCATTCGATTGCTTGAAGCGACGATCGACAATTCATCCGGCGTTGTAGAAGCGGCGGGATCACTCATCAGCCGCGGGGTCCAAGCGCTGTGGGTCGGCGGCGACGTGACAGTCCTGGTCGCCTTGGACGGCGTGATTTCCGCCGCCAGAAAGGGCGGGATCCCGGTCTTCACCAACGTCCCGCCCAGCGCCCAGCGAGGCGCCTTGTTCGATTTTGGAGCGAATCATGAAGAAATCGGCCGGCTCACCGGCGTGCTGGCCGCAGACATTCTCCACGGCGCCGATCCGGCCAGCATCCCCGTCAAAAATGTCGTGCCCGAAATGTTCATCGTCAATCCGGGCGCGCTGGCCGGCCTCCGTGAACCGTGGCGGCTTCCGGAGGAGGTCCGGCGCCGGGCCGATGCGGTGGTGGAGGGAACGGCACTGCGAAAAAAAGCCCTCGCGATTCGGACGCCTCCCGCTGGCCGGTTGTACAAAGTGGGCATCGCTTATTTTGGGCCCGATCCGGGGGTCGATGTCGGCATGCAGGGCCTACTGGACGGCCTGAGGGAGCTTGGCTTCGTGGAGGGAAAGAACCTCCAGCTCATGAAGGCCCACGCACAAGGCGAGATGGGCAATATTCCGAGCATGCTTCAGAACTATGCGAACCAGGACCTCGATCTCATCGTGCCGATGACGACGCCCTTGCTGACTGGCGCCATCGGCCTGGTGAAAAAAAAAGCCGGTGGTGTTTACCGTGGTGTACGATCCGATCGATGCCGGCGCCGGGCCGACACGTGAGGAGCACGTGCCCAACATAACCGGTGTCGGGTCATTTCCGCCGATCCCGGATACCGTTCAGTTGATCCGCGACCTGGTTCCCGGCGTGCGAAGGGTCGGCACAGTCTACAACAACTCGGAAGCCAACTCCCGGAAAGTCGTCACGGTGGCGCGCGACGAGTTTCGCCGGCAGGGGATTACGCTGGAGGAAGTCGCCATCACGAATACCAGCGAAGTTTTTCAGGGCGCACAGGTCTTGACCGCACGGAACATCCAAGCCTTGCGGATCACCGGCGACAACACGGTGCTGCAGGCCTTTGAAGGCGTGGTGAAGGTCGCGGGTGACAGCCGTCTGCCCCTCATCAGTAATGATCCGGAGTTTACGGACCGCGGGGCGCTCGCCCGCGCGGGCCTCGGGTTCTATCAAAGTGGGCATGCTGCTGCCGCGCTCGCGGCTCGTGTGCTGCTCGGCGAGGATCCGCGCCACAACCCGATCGAGGAAGTCGCAGTCAAAAAGCTGGTGCTGAACAAGCAGGTGGCCTGAAAACTGGGCGTGACCTTTTCTCCCGCCTTGGTGCAAGAGGCGTCACGATGAGCGGGCCATGCAGATAACGAAAATCCCGCACGACGGGTTCGTCGAGGTCCGCATCACCGGGCGGCTGGACGGGTATTGGGCGGACCATTTGACCACCGGACTGGCGGAGGTCGTCCGGGAGGGCGGACACCACATTCGAGTCGATCTGTCGGAGGTGTCGTTCCTGAGCTCTGCCGGGATCCGCGTGCTTGTGCAGTTCTTCAAGCAACTGCGCACCATTGACGGCTCCCTTGCCGTCTGCAATCCGTCACCCCATGTGAGCGAGGTGCTCAAGGTTGCGGGCTTGCGCAGCCTCTTGATCTGGGCCGATGACGCAGCGCCGTCGGCGGTCTCGGCCTCTACACCAGTGCGGCGAGTCGAGCGGGAGACGATGGCGCTGGATGTCTTTCCGCTCCCAGGCGACGGAACGATGACGTGCCGCGCTATTGGAGATCCGTCAAGGCTCGAGGGCTGTCGTTTTGCGGCGCATGATCTCCGCACGCAAGTGGTTGATTTTCCCCAGGCCTCGCTCGCACTCGGTTTGGGCGCCTTGGGGACAGATTTTGAAGACTGCCGAAACCGTTTCGGCGAGTTCATGTGGATCGCAGGCGCCGCGGTGTATCTGCCCACGGACGGGACGAACGTGCCGGATTACCTCATCTCCGGCGGGACCGGTCTGCCCGATCTGAAAGTCCTCTATGGTCTGGCGTGCGAAGGCCCCTGGCGTTATCTCGCCAGATTTCAGGCCACGCGCAAGGCCTACCCCCTGACGCTCAGCGCGCTCGTGAACGCCTGCCTCGACATCGCCGGGACCGACATGGCGGCGATCGCGATGGTCGCGGAATCTGCCGGCCTGGTCGGTGCCTCGCTCAAGCATTCGCCGGTGGGGGCGCTATCGGCCACGGCTCCCTACGGCTATCCGGAGGTACAGCGATGGCTCTCGTTCACTCCCGAACGCGCGTATACCAAGACGTTGGTGCTCGCCGCCGGTGTGGGCGTCAGGACGGAAGCGGGGGCGGCGGCGCCGTTGCTTCGGCCGTTCGGGGCCACTGCCTTTCCGGCCGGACACATGCACGCCGCCGCGTTCTCCTACCGCCCCATGCGAAAGGGCCACGTAGACTTGCAGGAGACCGTCCGTGGCCTGTTCGAGACGGAATCACCTCAGACGCTGCTCCATCTCCTCCATGACGACCGTGAGCGCTTCGGCGCGGGTCAAAGCGAATTTATGCAGGGCGCCTGCTGGATTGGGCCGATTGACGGCGTTCTCGGAGCGGTGCGGCCATGACGCTCGTGATTGGGGCACTCTCGATCGGCCTGATCCTGTCTGTCTTGGCGCTGGGCATCTACATCAGCTTCCGCATCTTTGATTTCCCGGATATTACCGCGGAAGGATCGATCACACTCGGCGCGGCGGTCGCGGCCGCGTTGCTGGTCTCGGGCGTAAATCCGTTCGCCGCCACGGCCGCTGCATTTTGCGCCGGTTCGGCGGCAGGCGCGCTCACGGGGGTGCTGCATACCAAGTTGAAGATCAATGGATTGCTGTCGGGCATCCTCGTCATGACGGCGTTGTACTCGGTGAATCTCCATGTGATGGGGAAAAGCAATGTGCCTCTCCTCTCGTCGACCACGCTCGGGAATTATGCGGAAGACGCCGCGCGGGCACTGGGCATGAGCGCCGGCGGTCTGAAGCTCCTCGGCTGGGACGTCGGCGTTCGGGATTTCTCGATCCTCGTCGGCGTGTTTGGCGCCATTGTGATTATGGGATTTGCGCTCGACCGGTTTTTCCGCACCCATCTCGGCACCGCCATGCGGGCGACCGGCGACAACCCCCAGATGATCCGAGCCCTCGGCGTGGACGTCAGCGCGATGATGATTCTCGGGCTCGCCGTCGCGAATGGCCTGGTTGCCGTATCCGGCGGGCTCCTCGCGCAGTACCAAGGTTTTGCCGATGTTCAAATGGGCATCGGGATGCTGGTCTGGGGCCTCGCCAGCGTCGTTATCGGAGAGGCACTGGTCGGCGTGCGATCGCTGGGGCTTGCCATTGTCGGAACTATCATGGGCTCGGTGCTGTTCCGGCTGCTCGTGGCCATGGCGCTGCGGTGGGGTCTCGATCCGAATGATTTGAAACTCATCACGGCGGTCTTCGTGTTCGGGGCGCTGGTCTTGCCCACGCTCCTCGGCAAGCTGCGCTCGCGAAAACCACAGGTGGCGCATGCTTGAAGTGCGTCAGATCTCGAAGACGTTCAACCCGGGGACGATCAATGAAGTGCGTTCGCTTCAGGAGATCTCGCTCTCCGTCGAGGATGGCTCGTTCGTGACGGTCATTGGTACGAACGGATCCGGAAAAAGCACCTTGTTGAATGCGGTGGCCGGCGGATTCTTCGTCGATGCAGGGTCGATCCACCTCGGTGGCCGCGATGTCACTCGCTGGCCCGAGCATCGCCGGGCGGCGTTCATCGGCCGCGTCTTCCAGAACCCGTTTAGCGGCACGGCCCCGAGCATGTCGATCGCGGAGAACCTGTCACTTGCGGCCCGGCGCGGGCGAAGCCGCGGCTTTGGGCCCGCGCTGGGGGCGAGATGGATGCGCGAATTGCAAGAGCGCGTGCGAGTGCTGAACATGGGGCTTGAAAGCCGGTTGGCGAATGCGATCGGCACGCTCTCGGGGGGAGAGCGGCAGGCGCTGACGCTGTTGATGGCTACCTGGCTAAGGCCGGAATTGCTCCTCCTGGACGAGCATACGGCGGCGCTGGATCCCAAAAGCGGAGACAAAGTGATCCGCGTGAGTGAAGAGATCATCGCACGTGACAAATTGACGGCGCTGATGGTGACGCATGCAATGTCGCAGGCCGCGACACTCGGCGATCGGCTCATCATGATGCATCGCGGGCGCATCATTTATGATGTGTGCGGCGCCGAGAAGCATCGGCTGCGTCCAGCTGAACTTCTTGCTCGATTTGAAGAGGTGCGCCGCGGCGAGCAACTGGATGAGACCGCGGCCGAGATGCTCAAGCGGACTTATATCTAGAATAATTGAGTTACCCCGAGCTCTGCTGCGTGGCTTGTTCTGCATTGACGTAGATCGGGAAGATGGACTTGAATCCGGCGATCTCGAAGATCTCGACGATGTGGGGCTTGAGCGATGAGAGGACGATCCTGCCATCGAGGACCTTGAGCCGTTTGGCGGCGACCATCAGCACCACAAGGCCCGCACTGTTGATGTACTCGAGTTTTTCTCCGTCGATGACTAGGCGTCGTTCCCCGCCATCGATTAGCTGATGCAGCCGTTGCGCGAAGGCCTCTGCTGTTCCGGTGTCCAGCCTCCCTATAATGCCGAGGATAGATACATCTCCAACTTTCCGCTCAGTGATCTCCATGACGTTCCGCCTTTGTGTCGGGCTGGGCGACGCCGCTCAGCCGCTTGCTCATGATGAGGTGATTCTTGCCGGATTCTCGACGGTAGTCGACCTGGTCCATCAGCGAGCGCACCAAGTGAACGCCGAGTCCTCCCACCGATCGCGCTTCGATGGGGCTCGTGAGATCCGGCGAAGGCACCGTGAGTGGATTGAACGGCTTGGCATCGTCCTCGACTTCAGCGGACAGCCGGCTGTTCGCCAGCGTCAGACGCACCCGGATCTCATGCGGGACCTGATCATCGTAGCCGTATGAAATGGTGTTCGTGAGCACTTCATCGAGGGCTAAGGCCACGACCCGCAAATCTGGCTCGGCAATACGATGGTCGTGTGCGAACCGCGCGACAGCCGATACCAGCCGGTCCACCTCTGAGGGGCGATTAGCGAGTGTGAGCTCTTGGACGACCGCCGGACGATACTGCAGCGCGAGCAGCGTAATGTCGTCGGTCTGGACGGTCCCGCGTGAGAACGCTTGGACGTCCTCAACCAGCGTTGTGAGCAGGTCAACCGGCCGTTGGTGGGCGAGCCGTTGGAGCGTGTGTTCCAAACGCTGCTCCGAAAAGAGCTGGCCCTGCGCATCCATGGCTTCCGTGACTCCGTCGGTATAGAGCACAAGCGTCTCGCCGCCTTTGAGCGACGTTCGGCTCGTGCGGTAGTTGGCCTCGTTCAGGAAGCCCAGGGCCATGTTCTCCGGTCGGCCGACAGGGGACACGCGGTTGCCGCAAATCAGATACGGCACGTTGTGGCCGCCGTTGCTGAATTCCAACTCTCCGGTGTCGGAGTGCAGGATGCCGTAGAAGACGGTCACGAACATCGCCGACTCATTGTCCTGGCAGAGAAGTTGATTGACGTGTTCCAGGCATTCGCTCGGAGAGACGCACGTCAACGCCGTGGCTTTGAGGAGCGACCGGCTGACGGCCATGAAGATCGCCGCGGGGACCCCTTTCCCCGAGACATCGGCGATGACCACCCCGAGCCGTTTATCATCGATCAAGAAGAAGTCGTAAAAATCTCCACCCATTTCCAACGCAGGGATCGTCGTCGCAAAAATATCGAAGTCCGCGCGATCAGGGAACGGCGGGAATGTGCGGGGCAGGATCGATTTCTGGATCTCGCTGGCGATTCGGAGCTCGCTCCCGATGCGCTCCTTCTCGGCCATCGTGCGGTGCAGCTCGATTGATGAAGCTGTGATCGCAGACACAATAGTCAAAATGGCAAGATCTTCTTCCGTGAGTAGACCTTCCCGTTTATTCATCACTTGAAGTACGCCGATCGGGTCGCCCTCCCATCGCTTCAAGGGAACTGTGACGAGATCCCGTGTGCGATAGCCCGTCAATTTCTCCGTTGACTCAAGATGACGAGGGTCTTTTTGTGCGTCGGAGATAATGATGGGCTTCGCCGATTGAAAGACGGTGCCGGCCAGACCTTGATCCCAGGGAATCGCGGTCCCGGACGGAATAGGAGAGGTGCCAATGGAATACTGAAAGATCAATTGTTTGGAAGGCGAGTCGGCCAATAAAATGGAACCGCATTCGGCATTGACCACCTCGATCGCAATCTCCAGTGCCTTCACGACCAACTCATCGAGCGCAAGATTTTCGAATAAGGCGCTCGTAATTCGGGTAGCTGCCTCAAGTTCCCTTTCGCACCGCAGCAATTGCTTGTCCCTATTCCTTCGTTCAACATGTCGTCGGTCTTGCTTAGGTTCAGTAAACATCACCAACCTTGCTTAGATTTTTCCCTTCGCTGAACAAGAACTGAAGGGTCAGCGATCCTCTTGGCTCGGGAAGAGAACTCGTAGATCGCACATTTGTCGGTCGGATGCGAAGACGAAAGGGTTCAGGGCCTATGTCGGGACGAGAGTCCGTGGGCACGTGGAAACGGGCAGAGTGTGCCATACGGCATCTCCCTGGGGGAAAGAAAGTCTAGACCCGGCCCTGAAGAAAGTAAATGGCCCACCCTGACGGGATAAGAGCCCGTCGCACAGGTCGCCGAGATCCGCTTCCAGGTATGGTTTCGTCACGGTTGCGATCACGGTCAGAGATATACCTAGATCACGCTCCGTCACTGTCGGTTGACGGATACAGCCGCTACTGGTCTGCAGATTGTCGCACTTCTTCCCTGTCCGTCGTACCCAATCGTAAAAGGTCGATTAGCCCTTTTAAGGCGAGGACCCTGGGTTCGAGTCCCAGGCGACTCGATGCCGTGGTTAGGCTGCCTTCAGAACCCTGCGAATATCGCGTGTCCCAAAGCGTGCGGAACCGCTTGGGGACACCACACAAGTGCTGACAAGCTGATCGAGTAAAAGTTTCAACAGAGACCTTGCTCCGGTCACCTTGTATCCTGCGTCTCCGTTCTCGGAGCATCGTACGAACATCAAAGGTTGGTCTAGCAGCTTGCGCAGCACCTGTCGAGCGTGAGCCTTATGGCGGGAAAGAAGAGAGTCCGTTAAGATTTCCACATTTGATGAGAGATTCCAGCTCAAGGACCAGCAGCTCTTTGCGGGTCCCCTCTTCCTTTAACTTTGCGAGGAAGGGAGTCATGTCATCTCCCCGCACGATGGCTTGGACGAGATTTTTTTTATGCGCTTCCATCCATGAGAGTCCACGCTCAATCGTCTGCCGGCGATTTAATCCGTTTTCCTCTCCCGACCTCAGCCGGCATAGGGCTTCAGCGATAGCGGCTTCCGTCACACGCTCATCGAGTATGTCACTGATTGCTTGAAGCAGTACATGATCAAGCTGATCCATATCCACTCGGACATGCAGCGTGATCACTTCTGCGTCAGATGCCAAACCCCCTCCCAGTCCTGAGGAGGCGTAGCCTTGAATGCGACGGTGCGGTCAAGAAGTACTTTAGACGGCCCATCGTATGGGCTGAGGCGCAGGCACTCTGTGAATCGGTTCTCGGCAGTTCCCCAATCCTGTCGACGATAGGCCTCCAGTCCCTCGGCATAGAGATCTCTTACCTTCAGGACGCCGGGCTCTACCTCTCCGGCGCGACCCAGGAGCTCGAAAATCTGGACCGGTTCACTCTTTCCCATGACGACCACGAGGTCCAGTTCTCTCGCCTCGA
>Ga0126371_10005987_pt1 | contig 10804 bp, 6 predicted proteins | sample PanSoiMetaPlot_4_FD_110145 | JGI IMG/M metagenome (GOLD analysis project Ga0126371, IMG submission 110145) | Tropical forest soil microbial communities from Panama - MetaG Plot_4 | ecosystem: Environmental > Terrestrial > Soil > Tropical forest > Bulk soil | place: Panama | collected 2016-02-17
AATGCCGCTCGGAGTACTCGCTCATGTCGATCCTGATGATCGCCCGCTCGTCGTCGAACAGGAACTCGGCGAGGGCCTTGGCCAGCTCGGTCTTCCCCACGCCAGTCGGGCCGAGGAACAGGAACGAGCCCGAAGGCCGGTCCGGGTCGGAGATCCCGGCCCTAGACCGCCGGACGGCGTCCGATACCGCCTGCACCGCGCGTCGCTGACCGACGAGCCGGTTGCCCAGCTCCTCCTCCATCCGGAGCAGCTTGCCAGTCTCGCCCTCCATCAGGCGGCCAGCCGGGATACCGGTCCAGGACGACACCACGTCCGCCACGTCGTCGGGTCCGACCTCCTCCTTGACCATCGGCGCCTCGGCTGGAACGGCCGAGGACCTGCCGCCGTCCTCACTGGCCGCTGCGGCCGCCTCGGCTAGCTGCCGTTCCAGCGCCGGGATCTCGCCGTACATAAGCCGGGACGCGGTCTCGAAGTCAGCGTCGCGCTGCGCCCGCTCCGCCAGCCCGCGCAGGTCGTCGAGCTGCTTCTTGAGCTCGCCAACCTTGTTGAGGCTGGACTTCTCCCGGTCCCAGCGAGCCACCAGCGCGGTGAGCTGCTCCTGCTTGTCCGCGAGGTCTGCACGCAGGCGCTCGAGTCGCTCGCGGCTGGCGGCGTCGTTCTCCTTAGCGAGCGCCATCTCCTCCATCTTGAGCCGGTCGACGGCGCGCTGAAGCTCGTCGATCTCGACCGGCCGGGAATCGATCTCCATCCGGAGCCTGGACGCGGCCTCATCGATGAGGTCAATAGCCTTGTCCGGCAGGAAGCGTCCGGTGATGTACCGATCCGACAGCGTTGCCCCCGCAACCAGCGCGGCGTCGGAGATCTGGACCTGGTGGTGGGCCTCATACCGGCCCTTCAAGCCGCGCAGGATGGCGATGGTGTCCTCGGCCGACGGCTCGCCCACGAGCACCTGCTGGAACCGCCGCTCGAGGGCCGGGTCCTTCTCGATCCGCTGGCGGTACTCGTCCAGCGTGGTCGCGCCCACCATCCGCAGCTCGCCCCGGGCGAGCATCGGCTTGAGCATGTTGCCGGCATCCATCGCGCCCTCAGCGGCGCCCGCCCCGACCACGGTGTGCAGCTCGTCGATGAAGGTGATGATCTGGCCTTCGCTCCCCTTGATTTCGTTGAGGACAGCCTTGAGGCGCTCCTCGAACTCGCCTCGATATTTGGCGCCCGCGACCATGGCGCCAAGATCGAGGGCCACCACCCGCTTGCCCCGCAGCGACTCGGGCACGTCCCCGGCAATGATTCGCTGGGCTAGGCCCTCGACGACAGCTGTCTTGCCGACGCCCGGCTCGCCGATGAGGACCGGGTTGTTCTTGGTCCGCCGGGACAGCACCTGGATTACCCGGCGGATCTCTGCGTCGCGGCCGATGACCGGGTCAAGCTTGCCGTCACGCGCGGCCTGGGTCAGGTCGATACCGTACTTTTCCAGGGCCTGGTACGTGCCCTCCGGGTCCTGCGAGGTCACCCGCGCATGGCCGCGAACCAGCTCGAAGGCGTCCGTCAGCTGCTTTGGTCCGGCACCGGCCTCGCGCAGCAGGGTGGCCGCCTGGCCGCCGTCGGTTGCCAGGCCAACGAGCAGGTGCTCGGTCGACACGTATTCGTCCGACATCTCGGTTGCGAGCTTGCTCGCCGTCGCGAGCGTGGCCAGCAGCTGCCTGGACGTCTGCGGGGCACTGACGGTTACGCCAGCCGCCTTCGGCATCCGCGCCAGCTCGGCCTGCGTCGATGCCAGCACGGCGGCAGGGTCGGCGCCCACCGCGCGCAGCAGCGGCGCCGCCGTGCCGCCCTCTTGCTGAACCAGGGCGGCAAGCAGGTGCAGGCCGTCGACGCTCGGATTGCCGGCGGCGGCCGCCGCCTGCACGGCTTGCGACAGCGCCTCCTGGCTCTTCCGGGTCAGCTTCTCGTCCACAGTTGTCAGTTCTCCGTCATTGCGCTCGATCGGAAGCGGCCTGCTCAGCCTGATCAGCCGGCGTCGGCCACGTTCCCTCTGGGATTGGGGTTGATGTCGGCCGCGGCGACGGCCTGCGATCCCGGCACGGCGCCGGTGCCACCGGCCGGAGTCAGGCCGGATGCGGCCGGCCGCACGGGCACGAGCGCCGCGGTGTCGGACCGCCCGCGTGCGAGCGTCGCCAGTCGGGCCGCCACCGCCCTGGTCGACTCGAGCTCGGCGCGCAGCTGGCCGATCTCCGCGGTCAGCTCGGCGATCACCAGCCTGCTGCGCCGCTCTGTGAGCTCGAGCTCGAGGATCCGCTTGATGCCGTTGAGGTTGATGCCCTCCTCCTGCGACAGCCGCTGCACCTCGCGCAGGCTGAGAATGTCCCGCAGCGAATACCGGCGGCCGCGGCCCGCCGCGCGGCCAGGCGAGACCAGTCCGAGCCGGTCATAGGCGCGCAGGGTCTGCGGATGCAGCCCAGACAGCTGCGCCGCCACCGAGATGACGTACACGGGCGTGTCGTCGGTGAGCTCGAAGTCGCTGGTCATGTCATCTCCCTCCAGCGGCCTAAGCGTTCGCGTCGCGCAGCAGTTCGGCCCGGAGGTCGGGGGCCGCCGAGGCGTCCCTGAACTGCTCGAGCGCGGCGCGCGCCTTGTCGTTCAGGTCCTGCGGGACCTGGACGGTTACGGTGACCAGCAGGTCGCCGGTCGTGCCGTCCTTGCGCCGGACACCCTTGCCGCGGACCCGGAACGTGCGCCCGCCGGGCGTGCCGGCGGGGATCCGCAGGCCGACCGGCATGCCACCGAGCGACGGGACCTTGATCTCGGCCCCGAGCGTGGCCTCTGCGAACGTCACCGGGACGGTGATCGTCAGGTTGGGACCTGACCGTCCGAAGATCCCGTGCGGGTGAGGCTTGACGTGCACGCGCACGTACAGGTCGCCAGCCGGTCCGCCGTTCTCGCCGCGCGCGCCCTTTCCGGCCAGCTTGATCCGCTGTCCGTCGTCCACCCCGGCCGGGATCCTCGCCTGAATGGTCCTGGTGCTCATGGCGCGCCCGCTACCGGAGCACGTCTCGCACGGGTCATCGACCACCAGGCCGCGGCCGCGACAGGTCCGGCACGGCTCGGAGAACGCGAAGCTGCCGAGGTTCCGGCTGCCCTGCCCGGTTCCCTCGCAGGTCGGGCAGACCCGCGGAACCGTGCCGGCCTTGGCGCCCGTGCCCTTGCACACGGGGCACGCACCCTCGCCTGTCAGCCGCAGGGGAACTGTCGTCCCGTTGATGGCATCGACGAAGGACAGCGTCGTCTCGGTCTCGACGTCTGCGCCGCGCCGCGGCCTGCTGCGGCTCGTGGTCGTGCCGCCGCCGCGGCTGCCAAAGACGCCGCCGAGCAAGTCCCCTAGACGCCCGCCAGCACCGCTCGAGTTCCCGAACAGGTCGCCGAAGTCAATGTTGTAGCCGCCGCCCGTGCCGGACCCAGATCCTGGCATCCGCATTCCGCCGCCGAACAGGGAGCGAGCCTCGTCGTATTCCTTCCGGCGCTTTTCGTCGGACAGCACCGTGTAGGCCTCGGAGATCTCCTTGAACCGCGCCTCCGCCTTCGGGTCTCCCTCGTTGGCGTCGGGGTGGTATTTGCGGGCGAGCTTGCGGTACGACTTCTTGATCTCGTCGGCTGAAGCGCCCTTGGATACCCCGAGGGTCTTGTAGAAATCCTTCTCCAGGTAATCCTTGGTGCTCAACGTGCCTCTTTCGGGAGCTCTCTCATGACCGGGGCCAGCCGCCCGGCAGTGCGGGCGGCCGGCCCCGGCTCAGTGTTCATCCAGTCAGTCGGTGGCGTCACCAGGCGCAGTGCCCGGCTCCTCCTGGTGAGCAGTAGCGTCATCCGCAGCAGCGGCTGCCGCGTCTCCCGCTGCGTCCGCCTCGTCGGCCGGTGTTGCATCGGCGGCCTCGCCAGCCTCCGGCGCCCCGGCCGCACTCGGCTCGGCGACCGCTACCCTGGCCGGGCGGATGATGCGCTCACCCACCCGGTAACCGGGCTGGAAGATCTGCACCGCCGTGGGCTCGGTCACCTCGGCCGAGAACGAGTGCGTCAGCGCGTCGTGCAGCGTGGGGTCGAACGGGTCTCCCGCCTCGCCGAACGACGTCAGCCCGAGCTTGCCAGTGATCCCTTCCAGCGACTCGGCGACCGACTTGAACCCGCCGGTCAGCTCGCCGTGCTCACGGGCGCGCCCGATGTCGTCGAGCACCGGGATCAGCTCGTTGAGCACGTTGGCGAGGGCCTGCTCGCGGACGGCCAGCCGGTCTCGCTCCACCCGCTTGCGGTAGTTGGCGTACTCGGCCTGCAGGCGCTGCAGGTCCGCTGTGCGCTCGGCGAGCTTGGCAACGGCTTCCGCGGCAGCTTCCGCCGCGGCGGCAGCCGCCTCGCTCTGGACCCGGGTGTCGTCGCTGTCAGCCTCCTGGGTGCCGCTGGCGGGTGCCCCGCCCGGCCGGGACACTGAATGCTTGCCGGGTCGTGGCTGCCCGCCCGACGCCGACCCGCGGAGCGGGCTGGCCTCGCCGGTATCGCGTACCTGGCCAGTGGCCGGGTCGATCCGCCTGCGATCGCGGACGACAGGGCCCTGGCTCTCCTCCTCAGGCCTCATCAGGCGGCGCCGCCCTCCTTGTCGTCATCGACGATCTCGGCTTCGACGACGTCGTCTTCGTGGTCGGCCTCCTCCGCGCCGGGCTCGCCAGCCTGCTGCCCGGCCGAAGCCTGCGACTGGGCGTAGATGGCGGTGCCCATCTTCTGGCTCACCTGGGCTGCGTGCTCGGTCGCGGTCTTGATGGCCTCGGTGTCGGTGCCCTCGAGCGCCTTCTTCAGGTCGGCGATCGCGGCATCCACCTCGGACTTCACGTCACTCGGGACCTTGTCGGCGTTCTCGGCGAGGAACTTCTCCGTGGTGTAGGCGAGGGACTCGCCGCGGTTGCGGACCTCGGCCTCCTCGCGCCGCTGGCGGTCTTCCTCGGCGTACTTCTCGGCGTCCGCCATCATCCGCTCGATGTCGTCCTTGGCCAGCGCGGAGCCGCCCGTGATCTGGACGGACTGCTGCTTGCCGGTGCCGAGGTCCTTCGCCGATACGTTCACGATGCCGTTGGCGTCGATGTCGAAGGTGACCTCGATCTGCGGGATACCGCGCGGCGCCGGGGCGATGCCGGCCAGCTCGAACATGCCGAGCTTCTTGTTGTACGCCGCGATCTCGCGCTCGCCCTGGAAGACCTGGATCTGCACCGACGGCTGGTTATCGTCCGCGGTGGTGAAGATCTCCGAGCGCTTGGTCGGGATCGTGGTGTTCCGCTCGATCAGCTTGGTGAAGATTCCGCCCTTGGTCTCGATGCCCAGCGACAGCGGCGTCACGTCGAGCAGCAGAACGTCCTTGACCTCGCCCCGCAAGACGCCAGCCTGCAGGCTCGCGCCAACGGCGACGACCTCGTCCGGGTTGACGCCCTTGTTGGGCTCCTTGCCGCCCGTCAGGTCCTTGACCAGTTCGACGACGGCGGGCATCCGGGTGGAGCCGCCGACCAGCACGACGTGATCGATCTTGTCAAGCGGGACTCCGGCGTCCTTGATCACCTGCTGGAACGGCGACTTGCACCGGTCGAGCAGGTCAGAAGTCATCTTCTGGAACTCTGCCCTGGTGAGCTTGGTGTCCAGGTGCAGCGGACCCTGCTCGGAATGGGTGATGTAAGGAAGGTTGATCTGGGACTCGGTCGAGCTGGACAGCTCGATCTTGGTCTTCTCCGCGGTCTCCCGCAGCCGCTGCAGCGCCATCTTGTCCTTGGACAGATCGATGCCGTAGCTGTTCTTAAAGTCCGTGACCAGCCAGTCGACGATCCGCTGATCCCAGTCGTCGCCACCGAGGTGGTTGTCGCCACTGGTCGCCTTCACCTCGACGACGCCCTCGCCGACCTCGAGCAGGGATACATCGAACGTGCCACCGCCCAGGTCGAAGACCAGGATGGTCGCCTCGTTCTCCTTCTCCAGGTGGTACGCCAGGGCGGCCGAGGTCGGCTCGTTGATGATCCGCAGCACGTTCAGCCCCGCGATCTGGCCCGCCTCCTTAGTGGCCTGCCGCTGCGCGTCGCTGAAGTATGCCGGGACCGTGACGACGGCGTCGGTAATGGTCTCACCGAGGTAGGACTCGGCGTCCCTCTTCAGCTTCTGCAGGATGAACGCGCTGATCTGCTGCGCCGTGAACCTCTTGCCGTCGATCGACACGTTCCAATCTGTGCCCATCTGGCGCTTGACCGAGCGAATCGTCCGGTCAACGTTGGTCACGGCCTGCCGCTTGGCGACCTCGCCGACGAGTACCTCGCCATTCTTCGCGAAGGCCACCACGGACGGGGTCGTCCGCGAGCCTTCAGCGTTGGCGATGACCGAGGGCTCTCCGCCCTCGAGGACGGCGACGACAGAGTTGGTCGTCCCCAGGTCGATGCCTACCGCACGTGCCATGTGTTCTGTCCTTGGTCCGATCTGAAAGATTGAGTCCTGACCGCTCAAGTCTGCCATGCATCGTGACGCCTGGCAAACTAGCTGAGCCTGATCGGCTCAACTTTGTTCTCCTCCTGACGTGAACTATCGCGGTGAGAAGGATATTCCGCAGCACAATCGGGGGGAACGGGCTTGCTCGTGGTCCGCGGCCATCGGCCGCTCGCTGTTATCAGGCGCTGGCCAGGCCGGCGGGCCTACGCAGCGGTACCGTGGCAGTGCCCCGGTGCCACTAACATCGGCCGTGCTCAGCGCGCACCGGCCAGCCCGCGCGGGCGCTGTGCCCGCATCGGACCGCAGGAGGACCGGCAGTGCCGCTGGACGACTCGCCTGCCGAGGCAAGCGCCTTGCCCAACGCCTGGCTGGCGAGCGCTGGTGAGGTAGCACTGCCCCGCCCCGGCCAGGCTGCACCCCCAGGCGAGACGGCACGTCCAGGTCAAGATCGCCCGGCGCGTGCCCACGAGGATTTGCCTGCCCGCGAGACCGGCCTGCTGGACCGCACGACCGTGCTGATCGCGGTCGGCGTCACGGCCGTGTACTGCGTGATCTCGGTGTTCCGTTATCTGCGCCGTGACCCGACCTCATGGGACCTCGGCATCTTCACCGAGTACGTCAAGCAATACGCCAGCGTGCGCGCGCCCATCGTCGACATCAAGGGCGCGGGATACAACCTGCTCGGCGACCATTTCCACCCGATCGTGGCCCTGGCCGCGCTGTTCTTCCGGCTGGTCCCGTCGCCGGTCACGCTGCTAGTCATCCAGGCGGTGCTTGCTGGCGTGTCCGTGCTGCCGGTCAGCCAACTCGGCCGCGAGCTGCTGGGCCCTGCGGCGGGCCGGTGCGTCGCCACGGCCTATGGGCTGTCCTGGGGACTGCAGCAGCTGGCGAAGTACGACTTTCACGAGATCGCATTCGCCGTGCCGCTCATCGCCTTCTCGCTGTCGGCGATGGTTCGCGGCCGGACCCGGGCGGCCGTCCTGTGGGCGCTGCCCCTGGTCTTCGTCAAGGAGGACCAGGGCTTCACGCTGGTGGCGATCGGGCTGATCATGGCTTTCGCCTATCGTCGTTACGGCGCTGGCCTGCTGGTTTCCTGCTGGGGGCTGTTCTGGTCCCTGCTGGCGATCATGGTGATCATTCCGCACTTCAGTGCTCAGCACAGTTATCAGTACTGGACTGACGCGGGTGCGTTCAATCCGACCGGGGGTCATTTCAGCGTCAGCGGCCTCTGGTCGACTTTCAGCGACGGCGCGTCGACCAAGGTACCGACGCTCGCCATGATCCTGCTGCCCACCGCGTTCATCGCGCTGCGCTCGCCCGTCGTTCTCGCGGCCCTGCCCGCCTTGCTGGAGCGGGCGGTCGACACGACGCCGGCGTACTGGGGTACCGACTGGCACTACAACGCCACCGTGATGCCGATCGTGTTTATCGCGGCGATCGACGCCATAGCGAGGATCAATGCCCAGCGGAAGCCCGCGCGCAGGCTGGCAGTGGCGGCCAGTCGCTATGGCGCCGCGGCCATGCTGGCGATCTGCGCCGCCCTAGCGTTCCAGTTCCCGGCCAGCGAGCTGTGGGCGCCGGCCACCTACTCGCTGGGCCCCCACGTCACGGCCGAGAACCGGGCCATGGCGCAGGTGCCGGACGGCGCGACGGTGTCGACAGACCTCGACCTCCTCGCGCCGCTGGCCGGCCGGACAGACACGTTCTGGCTCGGCACCGCTGGCGCAGACCCGGCCACGCAGTACGTCGTCTTCGACACCCAGAGCACGGACTGCACGGCATGGGAGACGGTCTGCGCGCAAGACGACCCCGCGGCCGTGCTGGGTCAGGTCAAGAGCCTGGAGCATGGCGCTCAGTACCGTCAGATCTTCGCCAGCGACGGGGTTTTCGTGCTCCGCCGGGCGGCCGGGTAGCAGCAGCAGTCGGCGGGGCAGCCCGCTGCCCTGGGGGCTGACTCGTTACTAATAGACAGCCACGGTGGTCAGGAACAGCCAGGACACGATCGCGAGCGACGCCGCGGAGCATGCGACCACGGCATCGTGCCAGCCCTGCCGCTGGCTCAGCCTCGCCAGCGCCCACGCCAGCGGGAAGACCACCACGAGGTACCGGGGGTCGGTGGCCAGCGGCCGCTGCGTGAAGGAGTCGGCCAGGCCGAACAGCATGCAGCCCCAGGTGTAGACGGCGTAGACCGGGCGAGCGCGCACCGCGACCCAGATGCCGAGCATCAGCCCGGCCGCGACGAGCACGAAGTCGAAGGCCGCCCACCCGTGTCCGCCGAGCGAGCCGCTGCGCAGCGCCAGCTCCAGGCCGCGCCACACAGGCTGCCATGGCGGCACCACATCACGCTGCCACCAGGTCTTCTGCAGGCTGATGGGGCGGTACCAGTCGTGGTAGCGCAGCTGCCAGTACAGCAGGTAGCCGATGGTCCCCGACAGGGGCAGCACGCTCGCGCCCAGGCGCGGTGCCGCGTTCGAAAATGTGGCGCGCCAGCTGATTCCGTTCCGCTGCCGGCGCCACTCGACCGTCTGGTGGATCGCCTCGACCGCCAGCGCTAGCGCGACGATCAGGCCCACGCTGCGGGTCAGCGTGGCCCCGATGCCGACGAGGCCCGCCCAGCCCCAGCGGCCCTGCCTGGCGAGCGCGAGCGCGCCGACCGCGAACATCAGGAACAGGGCCTCGGAGTACAGGCCGAACAGGAACACCGCGGTCGGGAAAATGGCCAGGTAGAGCACCGCCCGACGGGCGGTGACCACGTCGTACTCTCGCTCAGTCAGCCGGTACATGATGACCATCCCGGCTAGCAGCGCGGCGTTGGAGACCAGGTAAGCCGCGAGCAGCAGATGGCCGAAGCACAGGTAGCCGACCAGGCGCACCAGCATGGGGTAGCCAGGCAGGAACACGGCGGTGCCGTCGTGAGCGGAGTACCCGTGCGAGGCGACGTAGAGGTACCAGTTGGCGTCCTCCCTGTTCCAGTCGGTGATGGCGTTATGCCAGCCGCTGGTCAGGGGGAGGGGCGTGCCGTCCGGCATCGCTGCCGCTGGCTCGGCACTGAGGCTCCAGGCGGCCGACGCCAGCACGAACAGAGCGACCCGCACCACGAGGTACACGGCCGCGCAGTACCGCAGGGCAGGCGTCGCGGCCCAGAGCCGCTGCAGCGCCGCAGTACGCCAGGCGGCCTGCCCTGGACGGTCCTCGGCTACGACTCTCGCGCTCACGTCAGTACACCAGGGTGGTCGACAGGAACAGCCAGCCGACGATCGCCATGGCGGCCGCGGAAACGCCGAGCACGGCTTGGTGGACGCCGGGACGGCGGCCGAGCAAGGCCAGCGGCCAGAAAAGCGGGAAGATGGTCACCAGGTACCGCGGGTCGCTCATCAGCGGCCGGCCTGGCCACCCGGCCCACAGGAAAAGCAAAATGCTCGCCCACGTGTAGACGGTGTAGACCGGGCGCACGCGGACGGCCGCCCATATGGCCAGCACGATCCCGGCCGCTACGAGCACGAAGTCGAGCGCCCACCAGCCCTCATTGCCGCTCTGCCCGTATCGCCAGGCAATGGTCAGGCCGTCCCAGAGGGTCTGCCAGGGCGGCGTGAAGACGTGGCCCCACACGGTGTTTTCCAGCCGGATGGGCGTGTACCAGTCGTGATAGCGCAGCTGCCAGAACAGCAGATAGCTGCCGATGCCGGCCAGCGGCAGCGCGCTCGCGCCGAGGCGGAGGACGGTGCGAGGTGCCAGCCCCAGCCGGGTGGCCCGGCCGGGCGGCGCTCCCCGACGCTCCTCGATGGCCTGGTGGACGGCCTCGGCCGCGAGGGCCAGGACAACGGCGAGGCCAGCGCTGCGGGTGAGCGTCGCGGCGATGCCCGTCAGGCCAGCCCAGCCCCACCGGCCGCTCCTGGCGAGCGCGAGCGCGCCGACCGCGGCCAGCAGGAACAGGGCCTCGGAGTAGGTATCGAAGAGGAAGAACGCGGTCGGGAAGACGCTGAGGTAGAGCACGGCCCGGCGGGCGGCGGCTTCGTCGTACTCTCGCTCGGTCAGCCGGTAGAAGATGACGAGCGCCGCTAGCAGCGCGCCATTCGAGACGAGGTAGGCAGCCACCAGCAGGTGCCCGAAGCAGAGGTAGCCGACGAGCCGGATCAGGATCGGGTACGCAGGGAAGAAGGCGCCGCTGGCGTTGTGGGCGCTGTAGCCGTGCTGCGCGATCTGCAGGAACCACAGGGAGTCCTGCTTGTTCCAGCCGGTGATCGCGTTGTGCCATCCGTTGGTCAGCGCTGGCGGCGGCCCAGTCGGGGTGACAGAGGCGTGCTCGGTG
>Ga0126371_10005988_pt1 | contig 10804 bp, 8 predicted proteins | sample PanSoiMetaPlot_4_FD_110145 | JGI IMG/M metagenome (GOLD analysis project Ga0126371, IMG submission 110145) | Tropical forest soil microbial communities from Panama - MetaG Plot_4 | ecosystem: Environmental > Terrestrial > Soil > Tropical forest > Bulk soil | place: Panama | collected 2016-02-17
CGGCGCTATCAGCATGTCGATATCGTCTTCATCCGGCATACGAGCACGGCGGAGGAGGTTGACGAGGAAACCTTTTTCTACAGCCGCGAAACCGGCGGCACGGTGGTTTCGACCGCGCTCGAAAAGATGCTCGAGATCGCCCGGGCTCGCTACTCGACGGATCGCTGGAACATCTACGCGGCCCAAGCTTCCGACGGCGACAATTACGGGGCGGACAGCGGCCGTTGCGTGGCCCTGCTCGGTGGCGACGTGCTCCCGCTCTGCCAATATTTTGCCTATGTCGAAGTTGGCGACGGCATGGGTGGCAGCTTGACGGGTTTGTCGCGCGACAGCGATCTGTGGCGAGCCTATAGCGAGGTCGCACCCGCGCATCCGCACTTTGCGATGCGGCGGGTCGGCGACCCCTCACAAATCTTTTCGGTGTTCCACGAGCTGTTCGCAAAGGGGGGAGTCCGTGCCTGACACACACTTGGCTGAGGCGGTACGGCTCGAAGCCGCGGCTCCGCTCTTCACCGGTCCCAACTGGGATTTCACGGCGCTGCGCCAAACCTACGACGCGATCGAGCGGATCGCGCTCGCCGAACTCGGCCTCGATGTCTATCCGGTTCAGGTCGAGGTCATCACCTCCGAGCAGATGCTCGATGCCTATGCCTCGGTCGGCTTGCCGCTGATGTATCGGCATTGGAGCTTTGGCAAGCGTTTCGCGTTTCACGAAACGCTCTACCGGCGCGGTTTGCAAGGTCTCGCCTACGAAATCGTCATCAACTCCAATCCTTGCATCTGCTATATCATGGAAGAAAACTCCATGACGATGCAGACGCTCGTGATGGCGCACGCTGCGTTCGGACACAACCATTTCTTCAAAAACAATTATTTGTTCAGGCAATGGACCGATGCAAATGGCATTCTCGATTACCTGAGCTTTGCACGCGACTATGTTGCCAAGTGCGAGGAGCGGCACGGCGTCGACGCGGTCGAGCGCGTCCTGGATGCGGCGCACGCGCTCAGAGATCACGGGGTCAACCGTTACGCCCATCGCAGCAAGCCCAACCTCGCCGAGGAGGAGCGCCGGGCCGAGGAACGGCGGGCACACTCCGAGGCGACCTACAACGATCTGTGGCGCACGGTGCCCGGCGCCGGACGGGAGAAGGAAGATCCCGACACTGCCGAGGCGCGTCTGCAGGAGATGAAGCGCGACCTCGGGCTGCCGGAAGAGAACTTGCTGTATCTGATCGAGAAGCGGGCGCCGCGGCTGGAGGATTGGCAGCGCGAGCTGGTTCGCATCGTCCGCCTGATCGCACAATATTTCTACCCCCAGAAGCAGCTGCAGCTGATGAATGAGGGGTGCGCGACGTTTGTCCATTACGAGATTATGCGGCGGCTGCACGACAAGGGCCTGATCACCGAAGGCTCGATGCTGGAGTTTCTGCATTCGCATTCGAGCGTCGTCTTTCAACCGGATTTCGACGATCCGCGCTTTAGCGGGTTCAACCCCTACGCGCTCGGGTTTGCGATGATGAGCGACATCCATCGCATCTGCGAAGACCCGACCGATGAGGATCGGGAATGGTTTCCCGACATTGCCGGTAACGGAGATGGTTACGGCGTCTTGCGTCACGCCTGGGCGAACTATCGCGACGAGAGCTTTGTGCTTCAATATTTGAGCCCGACGCTGATTCGCCGCTTCCGGCTTTTCCAGGTCTCGGACGACAGCACCAAGCCGGCTCTACGGGTCGACGCGATCCATGACGAGGTCGGCTACCGCAAGATCCGCAGCGCCTTGTCGCGGCAATATGATCTGTCGCGCCGCGAGCCCGACATCCAGGTGGTCGATGTCGATCTCAGAGGCGACCGGTGTCTGGTCCTTGCGCACTACGTACATGACGGTGTCCTGCTCGAGGAAAAGAGCAGCCGTGCCGTGCTGCGGCATGCTGCGGTGCTGTGGGGGTATTCCGTCAAGCTTCTGGAAATCGATGCCGCGAGCGACAAGACACTGAAGACCTACGAGGTTGCGTCACCCGGTTGATCGCGAGTGCCGCAGCACATCGACCGGAGGTCGCGGCCGCGGCACTCGGTGCTGCTCGATGATCGTTCTCGGCATTGAAACGAGTTGCGACGAGACCGCCGCCGCAATAGTTGCCGGGACACCCCGAGGTCCGCGGATCCTGTCGAATGCGATTCACGCGCAGTTCGCCGAGCATGCGCCGTATGGCGGTGTGGTGCCAGAGATCGCCGCGCGGGCGCATCTCGATCACCTCGACACGCTCGTCGAGCGTGCGCTGGCCGAGGCCGAAGTCACGCTGGCCGGGATCGACGGAGTAGCCGCCGCGATTGGCCCCGGCCTTATCGGGGGGCTGCTCGTTGGTACGATGATGGCGAAAGGCGTCGCCTGGGGAACCGGCAAGCCGTTTGTCGCGGTCAACCATCTCGAGGGTCACGCGCTGACCGCCCGTCTGACCGATGAAGTCGACTTTCCCTACCTCCTCTTGCTGGTTTCCGGAGGGCATTGCCAGCTTCTCGTCTGCGCCGGGGTTGGTCGCTACACGCGCCTCGGCACGACGCTTGACGACGCCGCCGGAGAGGCTTTCGACAAGGCCGCAAAGCTGATCGGGCTCGGCTATCCCGGAGGGCCGGCCATCGAGCGGGCCGCGCGGGGCGGAGAACCTTCCCGCTTTGTCCTGCCCCGCCCACTCAAGGGCCGGCCGGGCTGCGACTTCTCGTTTTCCGGCTTGAAGACGGCGGTGCGCCAGATCGCTCTGGAACAGGGCTGCCTGAGCACACGCGACCAGACCGACCTGGCGGCGTCAGTGCAGCTCGCTATCTGCGATGCGCTTATCGATCGAACAGCGAATGCCGTCGCCTGGTTTCGCCGTCACCATCCGGAGGGAACATCTCTGGTCGCCGCCGGTGGTGTCGCCGCCAATGGTCACCTGCGCGAGCGCCTTGCTGCGCTCGCCGATGCCGCCGGGCTCCGCTTTGCCGCGCCAGCGCCGGCATTGTGCACCGACAATGCGGCGATGATCGCCTGGGCCGGGATCGAGCGGCTTCGTCTCGGCCTCGTCGATGATCTCGATGTGGCGCCCCGGCCACGGTGGCCGCTCGAGTCCGCGGCACCGCTACCGCTCGGAGCCGAGGCCACACGGCAGCGCAAATGAGTTCGGCCGAGTGAAGCGGCTGGCGATCATCGGGGGAGGCGCCTGGGGGACCGCACTCGCGGTCGTCGCGCGGCGCGCTGGCACGGATGCGGTGTTGTGGGCGCGCGACGAAGGTGTCGGCGCAGCGATCAACAAACGACATGAAAACCCTCTCTTTCTGCCGGGTGTCGCGCTCGATCCGAGGATCGTCGCGACGAGCGACATCGACGTGGCGGTGGCGGGGGCCGATGCAGCGGTGCTTGTCGTGCCGGCGCAATTCCTACGCGGTGTCATCGGCACGCTTCGGCCCGGTCTGCCGGAAGGAATGCCGGTGCTTCACTGCGCTAAAGGGATCGAGGCCGGCTCGCTCAAGACAATCTCAGAGGTTTCGGCGGAGCTTCTGCCCCACTCGCCTGTCGCCGTGCTGTCGGGACCGACTTTCGCCGCCGAGGTAGCCCGCGGCCTGCCGACAGCGGTAACGATCGCTAGCCACGACAGAGCCTTGGCCCGCTCCTTTAGCACAGCGCTTGGGAGCAGCAGGTTCCGGCCCTACCTGTCGGACGATCCGACCGGAGCCGAAATCGGCGGCGCGGTAAAAAATGTGCTGGCGATCGCTTGCGGAGCCGTCGAAGGCCGCGGGTTGGGCGAGAATGCCCGTGCCTCGCTGATCACCCGTGGGCTCGCCGAGATGATCCGGCTGGGATTGGCCAAGGGCGGCCGCGCGGAAACCTTTGGCGGGCTCTCGGGCATCGGAGATTTGGTGCTGACCTGCACCGCCACGCAATCGCGCAACTACGCGCTCGGGGTTGAGCTCGGCTGCGGGCAGAACCTCGTTGCCGCGCTCGCCGCCCGGCGCTCTGTCGTCGAAGGCGTGGCGACTGCTACCGCGGTCGCGGCGCTGGCCAAACGTCTCGGAATCGAAATGCCGATTAGCGATGCCGTGGAGGCGGTGCTGCATGGCGGCGCGTCGATCGATGCGATGATCGACAGCCTGCTGCACCGGCCTTTCAGGAGCGAATAGCGCGTGGGGTCGTAAGCTTTGCCGGGTTGGAGGAAAAGGCGTTTGCGGCGGGGCGGAAAGCCAATATCATCTGGCCAGCGAGCAGCGTTATCCCGCGGGCCACAATGAGCGAGAACGGAAAGCGCGGCGAAGATGAGCCGGGGACGGGTGTCGTCGTCAAGGCGAAGCCGAAGACGAAGAAGCCGTCGATGTACAAAGTATTAATGTTAAACGACGACTACACACCGATGGAGTTCGTCGTCCACATTCTCGAGCGGTTCTTCAACAAGAATCGCCAAGAAGCGACCCGCATCATGCTGCATGTGCACCGCCGTGGGGTCGGCGTATGCGGGGTCTACACTTACGAGGTGGCCGAGACGAAGGTGACCCAGGTCATGGACTTCGCGCGGCAGCACCAGCATCCCCTGCAATGCACGCTGGAAAAGGACTAGTCCCCGAGCTATCACCACCGGGGCGGCAAGGAAGGATAGGCGGGCGTGTTGTCACGCAATCTCGAAAAGTCGCTGCATCGGGCTCTCGCCTATGCCAATGAACGTCGGCACGAATACGCCACGCTCGAACATCTGCTGCTCGCGCTGACCGAGGATCAGGACGCGATCGCGGTGTTGCGCGCTTGCGGCGTCGATCTCGGTCGCTTGCGTGGCGAGGTTCTGAACTATGTCGATCACGAGCTCGGCAACCTCGTCGCCGCCCACGGTGACGATGCAAAGCCTACGGCGAGCTTTCAACGCGTCCTGCAGCGGGCAGCGATCCACGTTCAATCCTCGGGCCGCGAAGAGGTGACCGGAGCAAACGTTCTCGTAGCCATGTTCGCTGAGCGCGAAAGCCACGCTGTATACTATCTGCAAGAACAGGACATGACCCGGTTCGATGCCGTCAATTACATTTCTCACGGCATCGCCAAAGCGCCGGGACGTTCGGAAACCCGGCGCGTCCAAGGCGCCGACGAGGATGAGCGCAGCGAAAAATCGCAAAAGCGCAATCATGATGCGCTTGATTCTTATTGCGTCAATCTGAACAAGAAAGCCAAAGGCGGTCGGATCGATCCGCTGATCGGGCGCGAGGCGGAGGTCGAACGGACTATTCAGATTTTGTGCCGCCGGGCCAAGAACAATCCGCTCTATGTCGGCGAGCCCGGGGTCGGCAAGACCGCGATCGCCGAAGGCTTGGCGCGTCGTATCGTTCAGCGTGAAGTACCCGAGGTATTGCTCAACTCGACGATTTACGCCCTCGATATGGGCGCCCTGCTGGCGGGCACTCGTTATCGTGGCGACTTCGAAGAACGCCTTAAAGCGGTATTGGCCGAGCTCGAGGCGCAGCCCGGAACCATCTTGTTCATCGACGAGATCCACACGGTAATTGGCGCAGGCGCAACGAGCGGTGGGGCGATGGACGCCTCGAACCTGTTGAAACCGGCGCTGGCCGGCGGGGTGATCCGTTGCATCGGCTCAACCACCTACAAGGAATATCGCAACTATTTCGAAAAGGATCGAGCGCTCGTTCGGCGATTTCAGAAGATCGACGTCAACGAGCCCACGGTCGAGGACTCGGTCAAGATCCTGCGCGGCCTAAAACCGTATTACGAGCGGCATCACAAGGTTCGCTACACCGCTGACGCATTGCGTGCAGCGGTCGAGCTGTCGCATCGCTATATTGGAGACCGCAAGCTGCCCGACAAGGCGATCGATGTGATCGACGAGACCGGGGCGGCGCAAATGCTCGTCCCCGAGAGCCGTCGCCGCAAGACCATCACCGCGCGGGAAGTCGAGGCGGTAATTGCCACGATGGCACGGATCCCGCCCAAGAGCGTATCTCGCGACGACCGCGAGGTGCTCAAGAACCTGCAACGCGACCTGAAGACGATGGTGTTCGGCCAAGACCCGGCGATCGAAGCGTTGGTTTCGGCGATCAAGCTCGCCCGGGCCGGTTTGCGCGATCCCGAGAAGCCGATCGGCTGCTATTTGTTCTCCGGCCCGACCGGCGTCGGCAAGACCGAGGTGGCGCGGCAGCTCGCCCGCACCCTCGGCATCGAGATCACACGCTTTGACATGTCCGAGTACATGGAGCGGCACACCGTGTCACGACTGATCGGCGCACCCCCCGGTTATGTCGGGTTTGACCAGGGCGGGCTGTTGACCGATGCGATCGACCAGCATCCTCACAGTGTGCTGTTGCTCGACGAGATCGAGAAGGCGCATCCCGATCTGTTCAACATTTTGCTGCAGGTCATGGATTACGGAAAGCTGACCGATCACAACGGTAAGATCGTCGATTTCCGCAACGTCATCTTGATCATGACGACGAATGCTGGTGCGTCCGACCTCGCCAAGCCGGCGATCGGTTTTGGCAGCGGCGTCCGCGAAGGCGACGATCACGAAGCGATCAACCGCATGTTCTCGCCTGAGTTTCGCAACCGGCTCGACGCGACGATTTCATTCTCCGCGCTATCGACCGAGACGATTGGCATGGTCGTCGACAAGTTCGTGCTGCAGCTCGAAGAGCAGCTCGCCGATCGCAACGTCATGATCGAGCTCGACCACGGCGCCCGCACATGGCTCGCGGAAAAGGGCTATGATCCGATGTTCGGCGCGCGTCCGCTGGCCCGCGTTATCCAGGAACACATCAAAAAGCCGCTCGCCGACGAGCTGTTGTTCGGCCGGCTCGCCAAAGGCGGGATCGTCCGCGTCACGCGCAAGTCGGAGGAGGACGGGCTCGACTTCTCCTTTGAGGAGCGGCCGGTCGTGCGGGCGCCAGACGAGCCCGAGTTGGTGCAGTAGCGCGCAGATCACAGGCCGCGGCGCCGCGTTCTCGGGTGATCAGTGCGAGGCCTCCTCGCGGCGGAACGGAGAAAATTCCGCGAGCCCCTCGATCTTGCGTTCGACCATGTCACGTTCGCGGGCGAGGAACTGCGCGACCGCGCGCCGGAAGGCTGCATCCGGGATCCAGTGAGCGCTGTAGGTCGGCGTCGGGAGATAGCCGCGCTGGATCTTATGCGGCCCTTGCGCGCCCGCTTCGACGCGCTTCAATCCATGCGTGATGGCGAATTCGATCGCTTGGTAGTAGCAGCATTCGAAATGTAGGAATTTGTATTCGCCGTAGCTTCCCCAGTTGCGACCATAGATCGTTTCCTTCCCGAGCAGGTTGAACGCACCGGCGACGTAATCGGCGCCGCGCCGCGCCATAATGAGGACGACTTTTTCGGGCATCCGTTCGCCGATCAGTGCAAAAAAGCGGCGATTGAGATAAGCCGAGCCCCATTTGCGATCCGAGGTCGCGAGGTAGAATTCGTAGAACGCGTCCCAGTGACGGGGCTGCAGATCGGCTCCGGTCAGGACCTCGATCTCGAGCCCGGGCGCGAGCGCCTCACGGCGCTCTTTTTTCACGGCCTTGCGCTTGCGCGAATTCAATGCAGACAGGAAATCGTCGAAATCGCGGTAGCCGTCGTTCGCCCAATGAAATTGTTGGCCCAAGCGGTGCAAAAACCCGGCCTCGCTCACCGCTGCCAAATCGGGCGGTTCGGGAAAATTGACGTGCAGCGACGAAATCCGGCGCCGCTTGGCGAGCTCGACCATCGCCGCGATCAGGTGCATCCGCGTTTCCTGTGGCGCATCCGGATGCAGCATCAGCCGTGGTCCGGGCACCGGCGTAAACGGCACCGCGGACAGCAGCTTTGGATAGTATCGGCCGCCGGCGCGTTCGAAAGCGTCTGCCCACCCGTAGTCGAAGACATATTCCCCGTAGGAGTGGGTCTTTGCATACAGCGGCAGCACACCGATGACTGTCGCATCTGAGCCGGCGACGGACAGATGCTGTGGCGTCCAGCCCGTTCGGGCCGTCGTCGAGCCGCTTTCCTCGAGCGCGTTCAAAAAGGCATGGGAGACGGTCGGATTACCGTCCCCGGCGCACGCATCCCAGGCGGCGGCCGGTATCTCGGCGATCGCGGGATGGACTTTGACGGTAATCGTTCGGTCGCTGTCGTTCATCGCTCGCTCGGAAATGCGATCCCGCAACTCGTTGCCACCGGCCGGTCTCCAATGTTGTAGTTTCACCGCTTCAGGATAGGCGTTACGCTGTCGCTGTCCAGCGCGTCGCGAGAACGCCGCATCCGCTGCTTATCGGTCCGGCACGGGCCAAGGACGAATCATGCGCGCGCCCTGTCTGCCCCCGATTGTGCTCTCGCTGTCGATCCTGCTGGCAACCCATGCACTGGGCGAAACCATCGGCGACGCGCGGGTCGGCTTCACGGCCGAGCGGGTTCTGATTCTCGACGGGCGAAGCTTTGCCGGGCGGATGTGGCACATGCCCGGCGAACAACGGCACGAGCAGGCCCTCTCAGCCATGAAGCCGATCTTGATCCTGCACGCGGGCAGCGCTGTCGCCGAGGTGGTTCTGCCGGAACTCCATACCGTCGTCGAATTTGCGCTTCCGAAAGTGATGTCGCTCTTGAGCCACCCCGATCTGGGACGACCGGTTGGGCGGGGGAGCATCGACGGCATTGCGACGACTCGATATTCGGTGGAGCAGGATTCGCCCGCGGGCCATGCCAAGGGATCGCTGTGGCTCAGCAGCGACGGGATTCCGATGAAGTGTGTCGGCGAGTTTGTAGCGAAAAACGGCAGGCTGTCGACGATCGATTGGCACCTGCATGACGTTAAAATCGGCAGGCAAGACGTCGCGCTGTTCGAGATTCCTCGCGGTTACGCGAAGCTCTCGCCCGAGGCCGCCGCACCGTTACTCGGCCTGCGCGTCGCGCCCGCTCCGGCGCGGTGAGCGCCGGGTCGCGGCCAAGGCGCGCCACCATTCGGGCCGCGATCGACGGTGGATAGGGGGGCAAACCCCGCTTGCAACATGCTCCACGGCCTTGTCAGCTATATCCGATACGGTTGCGGGGGTGCGGAAGCGGCGATAGGTTCGGCGTCTCGATTGGACCCGAACACGTGCGTTATCTCAGCACTCGAGACCACCACCCGTCGCCGTCGACGCTCACATTTGACGAGGCGCTGCTCGCCGGCCTCGCAGAGGATGGTGGGCTGTACGTGCCGGACCGGCTGCCCGAGCTCGGCGCATCGGATTTACGGGACTATGCCGGTCTGCCATATGCCGAGCTCGCGGCGCGCGTCGTTTCGCTGTTCGTCGGTGAAGCGTTTACACCCGATGAGCTCCGGCACCTCACAGCGGCCGCCTACCGCGTCTTCGATCGGGCTGCGGTCGTGCCGCTGGTCCAGCTCGACAAGCAGCTGTGGCTGCTCGAGCTGTTTCACGGGCCGACGCTCGCTTTCAAGGATCTTGCGCTGCAACTCGTCGGCCGAATGTTCGATGCGGTGCTGGCGCGGCGGCGCGAGCATGTAACCGTCGTTGGTGCAACCTCGGGAGACACGGGAAGCGCCGCGATCGAGGCTTGCCGCAACAGCCGAGCAATCGACATATTCGTGCTCTTTCCGCATGATCGAGTGTCCGAGATCCAACGACGGCAGATGACGACGATAGATTCACCGAATACCCATGCCATCGCCATCGAGGGCACGTTCGACGACTGCCAGGATCTCGTCAAAGCCCTGTTTGCCGATGCGAAGCTGCGACGCGCGCTCAATCTCTCCGCAGTCAACTCGATCAACTGGGCGCGTATCGCCGCTCAGACCGTGTACTATTTTGCTGCGGGCGTGGCGCTAGGCGCTCCGGCCTGCCCGATTTCGTTTAGTGTGCCAACCGGCAATTTCGGAAATGTCTATGCCGGCCACGTCGCTCGCCGCATGGGGCTGCCGATCGACCGGCTGGTTATCGGCACCAACCGCAACGACATCCTCGCCCGCTACTTTGCCACCGGGCGGATGGCGATCGCGCCCGTCGAGCAGAGCCTCAGCCCGAGTATGGACATCCAGGTCTCAAGCAATTTTGAGCGTCTGCTGTTTGAGCTAAAGGGCCGCAACGGGGCATCGGTTGGCGCCGCGATGCAGGCATTTCGGCAAAACGGCAGCATGCCGGAGGACGACCAGAGCTGGCGCATGGCGCGTCGCTTGTTTTCGGCTTGCACGGTCGACGACACTCGGACGATGCACACAATCGCCGAGACCTATTCCCGTTGCGGGGTGCTGATCGATCCCCACACCGCCGTCGCGGTCGCTGCGGCGCGAGCCGAAATCGGCGCGAGCCGTGACGCCGCGCCGATGATCGCCCTGGCCTGCGCCCACCCGGCGAAGTTTCCGGACGCTGTCGAGCGCGCGACCGGTCGCCGTCCGGCGTTGCCCGCGGCGCTCGGCGACATCCTCGAACGCCGCGAGCGTCTCGTGGTGTTACCCAACGATCTAGGCGCCCTGACACGATTTATTTGCGCCCACGCACGGCGCATCGGACACTCCTGATCGGATTACCGAATGACACCTCAGCTGTCCACCTTGGCCAACGGGTTGCGGATCGCTACCGACCGCATCGACACCGTCGACACGGTCTCACTCGGCATCTGGGTCGATGTCGGCACGCGGCACGAGCCGTCCAACATCAACGGGGTGGCGCATTTTCTCGAGCATATGGCCTTCAAAGGCACCGAGCGGCGTAGCGCTCTTGCGATTGCCGAGGAGATCGAAGCGGTCGGCGGCCATCTCAACGCCTACACCTCGCGTGAAAGCACGGCCTACTACGCCAAAATGCTCAA
>Ga0126371_10005991_pt1 | contig 10804 bp, 13 predicted proteins | sample PanSoiMetaPlot_4_FD_110145 | JGI IMG/M metagenome (GOLD analysis project Ga0126371, IMG submission 110145) | Tropical forest soil microbial communities from Panama - MetaG Plot_4 | ecosystem: Environmental > Terrestrial > Soil > Tropical forest > Bulk soil | place: Panama | collected 2016-02-17
CGCATCGGCCGGCGCGGCGAAGGCTCGCGGTGAGTGGGCCGTGCGTCCGCGGCAATGAGCGCCTATACGGAAACCATGGACGCCACGGATCCGCATCTCCTGGTCGTCGACGACGATGCGCGGCTGAGGGACTTGCTGCGCCGCTATCTCACCGACCAGGGCTTTCGCGTCACGACCGCCGGCGACGCTGCCGAGGCGCGCCGCAAGCTCGACAGCATCGCCTTCGATCTGCTAGTGCTCGACGTGATGATGCCCGGCGAGGACGGCCTTGCCCTCACCGTCAGCTTGCGCACATCGAGCCGCATTCCCATCCTGCTGCTCACCGCCAAGGCCGAAACCGCCGACCGCATCGACGGCCTCGAGCGCGGTGCCGACGACTATCTGACCAAACCGTTCGAGCCGCGTGAGCTGGTGCTGCGCATCCGCAACATTTTGCAGCGCGCAGCTTCCGAGATCGAGCGCCTTTCGGTGCTGCGGCTCGGCGAATACCGGCTCGATTTGCAGCGCGGCGAATTGCGCCGCGGCGAAGAGCCCGTGCGCCTGACCAGCGCCGAGCAATCGCTGCTGGCGGCGCTGGCGGCTCAGCCGGGCGAAGCGATATCGCGTCAGGCCTTGGCCGAAGCCACCCAACTCGGTGGCAATTTGCGCGCCGTCGACGTGCAGATGACGCGGCTGCGGCGCAAGATCGAGCGCGATCCGCGCTTCCCGCGCTATCTCCAGACGGTTCGAGGAACGGGTTATGTCCTCAAGCCCGATTGAACGTCGCGAGGACGGGATTGAGTTGCTGTCGGACGTCACGGCGCGGCGCGCGCTCGGCCTCGACAGCCACCGGCGCTGGTTCAAGCGCATGCTGCCGCGGTCGCTGTGGGGCCGCTCGCTGTTAATTCTCATCCTGCCGCTGGTGCTGGCGCAGTCGATCGCCACCTGGATCTTCTACGACCGGCATTGGGAGACGGTGGCACGCCGCCTGTCGACCTCGGTTGCCGCCGATATCGCGTTGACCCTCGATTCGTTACCACCGACGACGACAGCGAACCAGCGCGACGCGGTTTTCCGCACCGCCACCGACGACACCGAGATCGCTTACAGCTTCCATGCCGGCGCGCATTTGTCCACGGGCGTACCGCAAACCGACGGCTCGCGCATCGAGGAGACGCTGGCGCACGCCATCACCGAACGCGTCGGCCTGCCATTCGCAATCAGCGGCGAAGACAGCGACCGCAGCATCCTGGTATCGGTCCTGACCGACGACGGGGTCCTTTTGGCCGTGGTGCCGCGTGAGCGGCTGTTCACGCCGACGACCTACATCTTCATCATGTGGATGGTCGGCTCGTCGCTGGTGCTGTTCGCGATCGCCTCGGTATTCATGCGCAACCAGATCAAATCGCTGCGGCGGTTGGCCGTTGCAGTCGACGATTTCGGCAAGGGGCGTGAGGTGCCGCACTTCAAGGTCGAAGGCGCGACCGAGGTGCGACAGACTGGCCTGGCCTTTCTCCGCATGCGCGACCGCGTCCAGCGCGCCATCACCCAGCGCACCGAGATGCTGGCCGGCGTGTCGCACGACTTGCGCACGCCGCTGACCCGCCTGCGGCTGGCGCTCGAGCTGCAAAAGGACAATTCGCGCACGGCCGAGCTCAAGGCCGACGTCGCGGCGATGGAGCGCATGATTCAGGGCTATATCGACTTCGCCCGCGGCGAAGGCAGCGAGCAGGCGCGGCCGACCGATCTTGTGGCGCTGATCCGCGCCCTGGTCGCTGGTTTGGGTCAATCCGGCGTGCCGGTGATGCTGGCACTGCCCGAGGGCTGCACGTTGCCGTTGCGGCCCGACGCCATGCACCGCTGCCTCGGTAATCTAATCGCCAATGCCCGGCGTTACGGCGCGCATGTCTGGGTGACGGTCGTCGAAAGCAACACGCTGGTCGAAGTGCTGGTCGACGACGACGGGCCGGGCATTCCATCCGGCGACCGCGAGGCGGTTTTCCGTCCGTTCTTCCGGCTCGATTCATCGCGCAATCCGGAAACCGGCGGCACCGGCCTGGGTCTGGCGATTGCGCGCGACGTGGTGCGGGTCCACGGTGGCGAGATCGCGCTCGAGGATTCGCCGCATGGCGGCCTGCGCGCACGCGTGAGACTGCCGAAATAACGCATGGAACTGACCTTCATCGGCAGCGGCGACGCCTTCGGCAGCGGCGGACGCTTCAACACCTGTTTCCTCGTGCGCGGCGCCGCTTGCCGTTTTCTCATCGACTGCGGCGCGACGGCGCTGGTCGCGCTGAAACATGCCGCCGTCGACCTCAATGCGCTCGATGGCGTCGTCCTCACGCATCTGCACGGCGACCATTTCGGCGGTCTGCCGTTTCTCTTGCTCGACGCCCAGCTGATGAGCAAGCGCGCGCGGCCCCTCTTCATCTGGGGACCCGACGGAACCGAGACGCGATTGGCGGCGCTGCGTGAAACACTGTTTCCCGGTTCGTCCAAGGCGGCGCTCAAGTTCGTGGTCGAATTCACGGCGCACCGGCCGGGTGTGCGCCACGCGGATGACCGGCTCGCGGTGACGCCTTATCCGGCCGCACATTCTGCGGGTGCTCCGTGCTTTGCCGTGCGGGTCGAATGCGACGGCAAAATCATCGCCTATTCGGGCGACACCGCCTGGACCGATACGCTGATCGATGCAGCACGCGGCGCCGATTTGTTCGTTTGCGAATGCACTAGCTTTGACCGCGACCTGCCGGGCCATCTGAGCTGGCGCACGCTGGCGGCGCGGCTACCGTCGCTCGGCGCGAAACGCGTCGTGCTGACACACATGAATCCCGACATGCTGGCGCAAGCGGCGCAGCTCGGGATCGAAACCGCGACCGACGGTTTGACGCTCAGCGTTTGACGGCAGCGGCGCATAGAAAAAGGGCCGCCCGGGGAGGGACGGCCCTTTCATATCGCTCCAGCGCAGCCTCCGCGGAGGCGCCGCGCCGGCGCAATTACTTCGTGACGCGCTTCTTGGCCTCGTCGCGAATCTCTTCGAAACCCTGCGCGACGCGCCTGGCGACGACATCGAAGGCTTCGGTGTTGGCTTTGGCGAGCAGCAATGCCAGCTCACGGGCGTTGGCGAGGCTACGTTCAAACGTCTTCTTCAACAGTTCGGCCTGCTTGGCGATCCGCTCTTCCGGCGCCGTCGGCTGCACGATCTCGCGCAACACCGTCGACGCTTCGTCGATCGCCTCGCGGGCGATTTCGGCCTGGCGGCGGGCGACGGCCTGCACGCCTTCGACCGCAAGCTGATTCGCCTGGGTCAGCGCTTCGATGTTCTTGCGCTGGCTGGCGAGCACCGCTTCGACGTCGAAGCCGGGCAACGTGAAGCCGGCAAACGCCTTGCTGAAGTCCGTATCCAGGAAAGTCTGTCGGCTATCCATGTCTGGGTCCTCGGTTTCGGTTGGAGTGAAGCTCTATGCTGCACTGCACAATCGGGAATATGATCCCTCCCCCAACGGCCGTCAAGGGCCAAAAACCCTGACTTAGCCGCTTTTTGCGGCGCAACAATATTTCAATTTAAGTTCAATAAAAGCCGGCGCCGCTAAAGGCCCAGAAACGGCTCGATCATCGACAGGCGGCGGTCGAGGGCCGCCATGGTCTTGCCGAGGTCCTGGCTTTCGTCCCGCAGGAACACGGCCAGAACGGAGGCATAGGCCAGAAGCAGGATCCGCCGCTTGGCCAAGCCACCCACGCCGGCGGTCGGCACGCCCGCGGCTTCGAGCATCCATCCCATCGACGCCAGCAGCCGCTTCAAGGCGAGTAGCGCGGCGGGGTCGCCGAGACTGTCCCAGGCCATCGAGCGGATCGCCTTGCGGTGCGGCTTCATCGCCTCGAACCGCCGCATCAGCCGATCGAACAGCCGATCCTTGGGTTTCTCGTCTTTGTCCGCAGCCGGACCCGCGAGCGCGATCCGGTCGAAATGCCGGACGCAAGCCGCGAGAATCGCCCCACGCGAACGCAAATGGCCGTGGAGATCAACCAGCGACAGTCCGGCCGCGCGAGCGATGTCGCTCAACGTCGTGCGGCGCCAGCCCTGACTATCCGCCAGGTCGAGCGCCGCTTCGACAACGCGGCTTTCGATATCGCCCGAAGCAGTCTGCCGCCGCGAAGCGGTGCGTTTGGACGCAGGTTTCCGGCCGGTTGCCATGGCCGCAGCTTAGCCTAAGCCGCGATGGCCGCCAAACCGCAGCGCGAATCCTTATTGTGCCAGTTCGCGCGAACGCCGCGTCGCGGCGGCAACCGCATCGCGGATCAGCCGGGCCAGCCCGTTGCCGGCCATCAACACGTCGAGCGCGGCCCGCGTCGTGCCGCCCGGGCTGGTCACCGCCTCGCGCAGCTGCGCCGGCTGGTGTTCGGCGACGCGCGCCAGTTCGCCGGCGCCGGCAACCGTGGCGATCGCCAACCGGTGCGCGAGCGTGGGCGAAAGTCCTTGTGCCTCGGCAGCCGCGGTCAGGCATTCGATGAACAGGAACACGTACGCCGGCCCGCTGCCGGAAACCGCCGTCACCGCATCGAGCATGCTTTCGTCGTCGACCCAGGCGATTTCGCCGACCGCGCCAAGCAGTTTGCTGCACAAGCTTCGCGCCGACGCGGTCACCGACGGTCCGGCGCAGGCGACCGTGATGCCGCGACCGATGGCGGCGGGCGTGTTCGGCATTGCGCGCACCAGCGCGGCATCCGCACCGAGATGTCGCGCCATGCCGTGAAACGTTTTGCCGGCGGCGATCGACAGCATCACCGCGCCGCCGTCGGCAAACCGGCGATAGGCCGGCACGACGGCGTCGAAGGCTTGCGGCTTCACCGCGAACACCACCGCCGCCGGCTTGAGCGAACGTGGCAGTTGATCGGGCGTGGCGTAATAGCGTGCGCCGCGCACGCGATGCGCAGGCGACGGCTCGACGATATGAAAAGGTCCACCGATGCGTTTGCCGATCCAGCCGGTCAGCAGCGCGCCCCCCATCTTGCCGCAACCGACCAGCAGCACCGCCGCTGAACGGGGGCGTCGGCCGCTCACGCCTCGCCGACCGGATCGATCATCGCTGACGCGATCGCCTCGTGCGCCGATTTACCGCCCCAGACGACGAGCTGGAACGCGGGATAGAATCGCTCGCATTCGGCGAGCGAGATGTCCACCAGGTCCTCGATCTGTTCGACGCTGGCGCCATGCGCGCCGCGCAGCAGCACGCCCTGGCGGAAGGCGGGACTTTTATCGTCGGCGAGATCGAAATGTCCAATCCACAGGCGCTCGTTGACAACCGCCAACAGCTCGTGCGCGGCGGGGCGCCGGCCGCGCGGCACCTTGAGCTCGAAGCTGCAGGAATATTGCAGGGCGTTGACCGACGGCTCCCAGACGAAATGCAGGCGGTAGGAGCACCAGCGACCGATCACTTCGATCACCATTTCATCGTCGCCCGTGCGGTCGTGGGGCCACGCGTTGGCCTGCACGATTTCCTCGACCAGATCGATGGGATTAGCGCCGGCGACCGGGGTTTCGAGCGACAGTGCCGTCATCCGCCCTCCTTGGCGGCGGGGCGGGGGAATTTCGACTAATGGTGTGGAGTCTCCCCGCCAACCACTATGGCTAATCTGCCAAATGGTTTCGAGCCGAGGCAAGCGCCGAATGACAGAAAACTGTGGAGGACTCGCGTCCTAGCGCGATTTGCCGCGGGCGCCAGCGCGTCGCGTTGGCCGTGTCGATCCTGACTTGCGCGACGCGCCGCCAGCCTTCCGGCCTTCGAGCGCATCGAGCCGCGCGCCCAAGGCTTCCTGCTCGCGCCGCGCCTTGGCGGCCATCGCCTGAACCGCCTCGAACTCCTCGCGCCGCACCAAATTCATGCGCGACAGCACCCGATCGACCTGGTCCTTGACCCGAGCCTCGAGCTCATCGCGCAGGCCGACAAACGCGCCGGCGGCGCCTTGCGCGACGCGAGCGAAATCCTCAAACAGGCGGTTGTTGGCTGCCATTTCCGTGTCTCCTTTACGGTCAACATAAGCAGGCACACGGCCGGGGAACAGGCTATAACACCGCCCGCAGGAAACCAGCCATGATCGTCGTTACCGGCGGCGCCGGCTTCATCGGGTCGAATCTGGTCGCCGCGCTCGAAGAACGGGCCGCCGGCGACATTGTTGTGTCCGATTTCCTCGGCCAGGAGGAAAAGTGGCGCAACCTGGCCAAGCGCGAACTGGCGGCGGTGATCCCGCCCGAGCGGCTGTTCGACTATCTCGATGAGCATGTCGCCGAGATCGAGGCGATTTTCCACATGGGCGCCATCTCGGCGACCACCGAGCGCGACGTCGACTTGATCGTCGCCAGCAATTTCGCGCTGTCGCAGCGGCTGTGGGATTGGTGCACGCAACATCAGACGCGACTTATCTACGCCTCGTCGGCGGCGACCTACGGCGACGGCAGTGCCGGATTCGACGACGACTTCACGCCCGCCGCTTTGGCCAAGCTGCGGCCGCTCAACGCCTATGGCTGGTCGAAGAATCTGTTCGACCGCCGTGTCGCGCGCCTCGTCGCCGGCAACGCGCCGCGACCGAAGCAATGGGCGGGACTCAAATTCTTCAACGTCTACGGACCGAACGAGTACCACAAAGGCACGATGCAGAGCGTCGTCGCGCACATCTATCCGCGCGCCAAGGCCGGCGCGCCGGCGCGGCTGTTCAAATCGCACAATCCAGCCTATCCCGATGGCGGCCAGAAGCGCGACTTCGTCTATGTGCGCGATTGCGTCGCGCTGATGCTGTGGCTTTACGACCACCCGAACGTCAACGGCCTGTTCAATGCCGGCACCGGCAAGGCGCGCAGCTTCGCCGACTTGGCGGCCGCGGTGTACCGCGCACTCGGCCGCGAGCCGAAGATCGAATACATCGATACGCCGGCCGAGATCCGCGACAAGTACCAATACTTCACCGAGGCGCGAATGAATCGCGTGCGCGCCGCCGGCTTCGCCACGCCGGCGACCGAGCTCGAGGACGGCGTCCGGCATTACGTCCAGACCTATCTCGCCGCCGATCCCTATCGCTGAGGATTTCTGTCGTTCATGCTGGCGATTCCGTTTCCCCCGCTCGATCCGATTGCGCTGTCGCTCGGCCCGTTCGTCGTCCGCTGGTACGCCCTCGCCTATATCGCCGGACTGGTGCTCGGCTGGCGTTATTGCCTGTGGATCGCGTCGCAGCCGCCACGCGTCGCGCGCCGCGAGGATGTCGACGATTTCCTGGTCTGGGCGACGCTCGGCGTCATCATCGGCGGCCGCACCGGGTATGTTCTCTTCTATCGGCCGGATTTCTATTTCGCCAATCCGAGCGAAATCCTCAAGCTGTGGCACGGCGGCATGTCGTTTCATGGCGGCGCGCTCGGCGTGCTGGTCGCCATCTGGCTGTTCGTCCGGCAGCGCAAGCTCAAGTTTCTCGCCTTCGCCGACATCATCGCGCCGGCCGTGCCGATCGGCCTGTTCTTCGGCCGTATCGCCAATTTCATCAACGACGAACTTTGGGGCCGGGTCACCGACGTGCCATGGGCGATGATCTTTCCATCGGATCCCAGCCATTTGCCGCGTCATCCGAGCGAACTCTATGAGGCGACGCTCGAAGGCCTCATGCTGTTCGTGATCCTGTTCTTCGTCATGCGCCGCACCGACGCGCGGCAACGGCCGGGCACACTCGCCGGCACGTTCCTGATCGGTTATGGCGTGGCGCGGATCATCGGCGAATGCTTCCGTCAGCCCGACGCCAATCTGGGATTCATTTTCTGGGGCATCACGATGGGCCAAATTCTGTCCGTGCCCGTCTTGATCCTGGGCATTTGGCTCCTGTGGTACGCGCGGCGGCAGCCGAAGCAGGCGTGAGCGCGACGCCGCTGCTCGAGCATCTGCGCGGCCTGATCCGCGCCGGCGGGCCGCTGAGGGTCGAACGCTACATGGAGATCGCGCTCTGGCACCCGCAATGGGGCTATTACGCGACGCATTCGCCGGTCGGCGCGCGCGGCGATTTTGTCACCGCCCCTGAAATCAGCCAGGTCTTTGGCGAGTTGATCGGACTCTGGCTCGCCGATTTCTGGCAGCGGAGCGGCGCACCCGACCCCGTGATCGTATGCGAGCTCGGCCCCGGCAAGGGCACGTTGATGGCCGATCTCTTACGCGCCGCCGCGACGGTCCCGACGTTCCGACGCGCCATCCGCGTGCACCTCGTTGAGACCAGCGCGACGCTGCGGGCCGTGCAGGCCGATGGTCTGCGCGCGGCAACGCCAACGTGGCACGAATCGCTGGCGACGGTGCCGGCGGGTCCGCTTCTGTTCGTCGCCAACGAATTTCTCGACGCGCTGCCAATCCGCCAGTTCGAACGCCAAGTCGACGGCTGGCACGAGCGGTGCGTCGGTCTCGACGCACGCGGCGACCTGACGCTTGCCGCCAATCCAACGCCCGCTACCGAGGAGCTCGATGCATGGCCGGTGGGCAGCGTGGCCGAGCGCCGGCCGGCGGCGCGGTCCTTGGCGCGCGATCTCGGCCAGCGCCTCGCGCAGCACGGCGGCGCGGCGCTGTTCATCGACTACGGCTATTTCCCGCCGGCGCCGGGCGACACGTTGCAGGCCGTGGCACGACACCAGCGACACGCGCCGTTGCGCGATCCTGGTGCCGCCGATCTCACGGCGCATGTCGATTTCGCTGACTTCGCGACGGCAGCCAGCGCCGCCGGCGCGCGCGCCTGGGGACCGGTGTCGCAGGCGCGATTCCTTAAGGCGCTCGGCATCGAAATCCGCGCCCGCCACCTCGCAGACGGTAAGAACGCACAACAACAAGCGCAGATCGAATCGGGCTGCCGCCGCTTGCTTGACGAGACGCAAATGGGCACCTTGTTCAAGGCGCTGGCCTTGACCGGCCGTGATGCGCCGACGCCCGCCGGCTTCGATTGACGCGCATGATCCGTCTCGATGTTTTCGCCTCGGCTCCCGTCCGGCACGCGTTCTTCACGCGCGCCGGCGGCGTGAGCGAAGGGGTTTGCGCCTCGCTCAATTGCGGCTTCACGGCGACGGACGACGCCGCGCGGGTCAGCGAGAACCGGGCGCGGGCGATGCGCGCCCTCGACCTGGCGCCCGACCGTCTCGCCACGGCGAAGCAGGTCCACGGCGCCGAAGCGGTGGTGGTCGAGACGCCATGGCCGCAAACCGCGCTGCCACGCGCCGATGCGCTGGTGACGCGCGTGCCGGGCGTGGCGCTCGGCATCCTGACCGCCGATTGCGTGCCGATCCTGTTCGCCGACCCCGACGCGCGCGTGATCGGCGCCGCGCATGCCGGCTGGCGCGGCGCACTCGCCGGCGTGGTCGAGGCGACGGTGGCGGCAATGGAAGATCTCGGCGCGTCGGCGCAGCGCACGGTCGCCGCCATCGGCCCGGCGATCGCCCAGACCTCATACGAAGTCGGACCCGAATTTCCGCGCCGCTTCCTGGCGCAAGATCCCGGCAATTCGATCTTCTTCGTGCCGTCGTCCAAGACCGGCCATTTCCTGTTCGACTTGAAGGGTTATGTCGCGCGCCGGCTGAGCGCGCTCGGCATCGGCACGGTCGCCGATACCGCGGCCGACACCGCCGCGGAGCCGGAGCGCTTTTTCTCCTATCGGCGTGCCTGCTTGCGCGGCGAGCTCGGCCACGGCCTCGGCCTGTCGACCATCGCTCTCGCGCCATAGCTTTGTCGCCGACGCGACGATAAGATCGCCGCCCGATGCGCCGCTGTTGGCTTCTCGCTCTTCTCGTGTTGGCTGCCTGCAACGGCGCCCCGCCGCCGATCATGGCGCGCACCGCGCCCGCGGCCGCGCTCAGTCCGCCCGATAGCGCCGGCATCTATGTGCTACCCGGCGAGAACGCGCCGGCCGCGAGCGCCGGCGCCGTGGCCGCGGCAATGGCGACGGCGCTGCAACAGGCCGACGTGCCGGCGAGCGCGCAATCGTTCAATCGCGAAAGCTATCGTCTGCAACCGGTTGTAACCGCCACGTCCGGCGCCGACGGCCAAGCCACCATCCGCATCGTCTGGGAGCTGCGCAATGCCGCCGGCAAAACCGTCGGCTCGACGTCCTCGGGAACCGTCGCCGACGCCGCCGCGTGGCAGCGCGGCGACGACAAGCTGGCGACGGCGCTTGCCGCACCGGCGGCACCCATCGTCGCCAAGTTGATCGCGGGCGACGTAGCGCCGCCGGAGGGCGGACTTAATCCGGTGGTCGCCCTGCGTCCCGTCGCCGGCGCGCCGGGTGATGGCGACCGCTCGTTGACTCGCGCAATGAGTTCGGCGCTGACACGCGCGAACCTCACCCTCACCGCGGCGCCATCCGACAAAAAGGACTTCATTGTCGCCGGTACGGTCGAGGTCTCGCCGGCCAATGGGCCGCAACAGCAGGTCAAGGTGACCTGGGTCCTGATGCGGCCGGATGGCACCGAAATCGGCCGCGTCAAGCAGGCGAATGCGGTCCCCGCCGGCAGCCTCGATGGCGCCTGGGGCGATGTCGCCTATGCCGTCGCCGGTGCCGCCGCGCCCGGCGTCCGCCGGCTCATCGAAGAGGTCGGGCTGACCACCGCCGGCCACTCCTAAGGCCCTGGACTGCCGCGACTTTTTGCCCGCCCTGGGGCGGTCAAAGTCGTTGCGGCTGCGAAACCCCTTTGTTACATTCCGCCGCGCTTGAGCGGCCCATCCGGGCGCACTGCCGCGGACGGCGAAACCGATATGAAAATCCTTGCTTGCAATGCCAATCGGCCGCTCGCCGAAGCGATTTCCGCGTATCTGCACATTCC
>Ga0126371_10005992_pt1 | contig 10803 bp, 9 predicted proteins | sample PanSoiMetaPlot_4_FD_110145 | JGI IMG/M metagenome (GOLD analysis project Ga0126371, IMG submission 110145) | Tropical forest soil microbial communities from Panama - MetaG Plot_4 | ecosystem: Environmental > Terrestrial > Soil > Tropical forest > Bulk soil | place: Panama | collected 2016-02-17
AACGCTCACCGACACCACGTGGACGAACCTTACGACTTTTTCCGGTCACGGCGGCAAGCTGATCTTCTATCACGGCACAAGCGACCCGGTCTTTTCGCCTTTCGACACGCTCGCCTATTACGAGCGCATGGCCAAGGACAACGGCGGCCTCGAGCAAGTCGAGAATTGGAGCCGCTTTTTCTTCGTGCCCGGCATGAACCACTGCGCCGGCGGCCCGGCCGCGCTCGATAATTTCGACATGCTTGCCAGCCTGGTAAGTTGGGTTGAGAACGGAGTCGCGCCCGATTTTGTGGTGGCCAAGGGCAAGGCCTTCCCGGGACGTACGCGCCCGCTCTGCCCGTACCCGAAGTATGCCTATTACAAAGGCCAGGGCGATCCAGAGAACGCCCGCAATTTCGAGTGCCGGCAATAACGGGTTCAGCAAGACGTAGAAGACAGGAGGAAGGATCCATGAAAACGACTCGCCGCAGCCCTTGGCCAAATTCCCTGGATTCATCGATCGAACGGCGCGCCATGCTCAAAAAATCTGTGCTGGGCGGAAGCGTCGCCTTCGCAGCGGGCCTGTTTCGGCGGCCACTATCAGTCGCACAGCCAAGCGAGTCCGAGAACGTGGCCCGCACCGAAACCGCTCCGGAAGCCAAGCACCTGGACGTCATCGAGCCGCTCAAATTCGAGTATGTTTTCCAAATCCGCATCGACTTCAGCGAGCGCGTCTCGTTTCAAACTCCCAATGGCCGTCGCGCCTACGTCCCGGCGGTTTCCGGCGTAATCGAAGGACCCCGCCTGCAGGGCATCGTGGTCCCCCACAGCGGCGCCGATTACGCCGGTAATGGCCGTCTCAACGCGCATTACATGCTCAAAGCTTCCGATGGCACGATGATTTACATCCACAACACGGGCTATCTCTATCCGCTCGACGGCAAGCCGATCGACCGGGATGATCCAAGCTGGGGCGGCGACCGCGAATTTTATTTCCGCATTACGCCGGTCTTCGACACGCCGGTAGGGCCACATGATTGGCTTACGCGCACCGTGATTGTCGGCACCGCCAAGCGTCACGCCAAGCCTGACTACACGATCTTCACCTACTACGCCGTGCTCTAATCCGCTCGGAAGCGACGCACCCGCGATTCTCACCCTCGCGAACGTAAGGAAACGACCGACCGGGCGTTATACCGCGACGGCCCTGCTGGCCTTCATTCTCTTGTGCATTCACTCGGCTATCTCGGAGGAGATATTGCCGCCTTCTCCCGCCGCCAGCGGATTCAGTTGCGTGCTATCATCCCGGCCGGTTGTTCGGTCAGGGGATCGGAGGGCGCATGGGCTTTATCGGGGCGAAGTCGAAAAACTACCGATTACATGTTTCTTTTTCCAGCACCGTTCTTCTTGTCCTGGCCGCGGCTAGCCTCGTTGCTTCGCAAAACCAAACCGCGCCGCCCCCCGTTGCAGCTCCGACTGTTCGCGGATCGGTCGAGCGCATCAAAGTGCACGCCAAGTCACTTGAAGGAAATCTCGAAGGGGATGCAGCCGATCGCGATGTCTCCGTCTACCTCCCGCCCAGCTACAAGACGCATACCAAACAGCGCTATCCGGTTCTCTATTTGCTGCATGGCTATACGGATAATGACGACAATTGGTTTGGCGCCAAACACATTTTTGTCGATGCGCCCCTGGCGATCGACAAGGCCATCGCCGACGGCTCGCGCGAGATGATCGTGGTCATGCCCAACGCCTATACCGCCTACATGGGCAGCATGTATTCGAATTCGGTGACCACGGGAGATTGGGAACGCTTCCTTACAGAGGACCTTGTTTCCTACATGGATACCCACTATCGAACCGTAACCGGCCGCGCCAGTCGGGGCCTGGCCGGACATTCCATGGGCGGCTACGGAACGATTCGAATCGGCATGAAGTATCCAGAAGCGTTTTCGAGCCTTTACGCCATGAGCGCCTGCTGCCTGGCACCCAATTCAAATCTCGAGGGGCCGGCCATGGAAAAAGCCGAAGCGATCCACAGCGCCGGGGATCTTGCCAAGGCCGATTTCGGCACACGCGCCATGATCGCCTCGGCGGCCGCGTGGTCTCCCGATCCCAACAATTCGCCTTTATATTTCGACCTGCCCGTGGTTGGCGGGAAACTTCAGCCGATGGTCGAGGCAAGATGGGATGCCAATGCGCCGCTGGCCATGCTCGATCAGTACGTCTCCAATCTCAAGCGAATCGACGCCATCGCGCTCGACGTCGGCACCAAGGACGGCTTGATGCATTCGATCGAGGAGCTCGACGGGCGGATGAGAGTGTTTGGAATCGAGCACACCTTTGAAACCTACGATGGCACACACATCAGCGGGATCCAAATGCGCCTTGAAAAGAACGTAATTCCATTCTTCTCAAAACATCTATCTTTCGGCCGTGCCAAGCCCTAGGCGTTCGATTGGGGCAGGCATCCCGATTGCCCACTAGACCCATCTTTAGTAGTCTCTACGATTACGTTTAGTTGCCTGCTTTACTGCGCGGGCTCAGAGGTGCCACGAGTTGCCCTGTAAGTCTCGCCATTTTTGGCTGTGGTTACTATTCACAGCAGTGCTGTTGATCGGCTGTCAGCAACAACTCAACTATCCTGCTCCCACCGTCACAGCACTCAACCCGACCAGCATCGGTGCGGGTCAGCCAGGATTTAATTTGACCGTCGCCGGAAAGAATTTCACACCGGCTTCGACCGTTTTGTGGAACGGCTCTCCGCGCACGACCGTCTTCAACAGTACGACCAGTCTGAGCGCGCAAATTCGCTCGATCGACATCCAAAACGCCGGTTCCGCGCTCGTAGTAGTCACAACGCCCCAGCCCGGCGGTGGAACAAGTACGACACTTACGTTCACGATCAATCCAGGGCTCAATCCCATTCCCCAGGTTAGCTCGCTGTCGCCCTCAGGTGCCTTCGTTGGCTCGGCGGGCGTCACGCTCACGGTGAATGGGACGAATTTTGCTTCGCTCGCCACGGTGACCGTAAACGGGAATCCGCGTCCAACTGGCTTTGGGAATTCGACTTCACTGACGACCTCGCTGTCGGCTTCCGATCTGGCCCAAGCGGGTACGCTCGAAATCGTTGTTATCAATCCGCAACCGAGCGGCGGGGCCTCCAACGGCGTCGGTTTTAGCGTCAAGAACCCCACGCCGGGAGTTACCGCCGTCACTCCGGCCGCTTTCGCTGCTGGCAGCGCCGCCTCCACGGTTACGCTGACCGGCGCTGCGTTTGTACCCGCCTCGGTTGTCATCGTGAATGGATCGCCGCGCACCACGGTTTTCGTGAACGCAACCCAGTTGCAGGCCGCGCTCACTTCGGGTGATTTGTCCGCCGCGGGCGTTTATCCGGTCGGTGTGACCAGCCCATCGCCGGGCGGTGGAGACTCCAATACCTTGACCTTTGCCGTCAATGGCTCGCCGACCGATGGTTTGCCTGTTATTTTGGATCTGGCCCCGGATGCAACTCAAGCCAACAACGGTGTCTGCGGCGCGAACTGCAGCACCGTTCCCACACTTCAAACGGCCGGTCCCTCCGCCAGTGTCGACGGCACCTTTGTCGCCTTCGCCTCCGACTCAACCAACCTCGTGCTCAATCAGAAAAATGCGGTCAGCAATATTTTCGTTCGCAGCACGTGCCTGATTGCTTCCGCCACTTCGACTTCCACAAGTAACAATTGCTCGCCGAAAACGTTCAAGATCACCCAGTCCTTTACTGGAAACGATGCCAATGGCCCGAGCTCGCAACCCACAGTGGATGGCACTGGCGCTCACGTCGCCTATACATCGACGGCCACCAATCTTGAAAGCTACGCCCCCGTATCCGCCCACCAGCAAGTTTACTGGCAGGCGACCTGTGCCTCGACTTCGGGGGCCACTAGTTGCACGAGCTCGACCGCTTTACCCGCGCTCGTTTCCGTATCTGCAGACGGCACGACCGCCGGCGATGGCGATAGTTCCGATCCGGTAATCAGTTTGGACGGGCAGTATGTTGCCTTCCTATCCCTGGCCACCAATCTTGTCAGCAATGTGCTGGTCGACGGTGTTACACCGCAGGTCTATCTCCGCAACACGTGCAACGCAGTGCCTCCCGCGACCGGTTCCTGCACCCCGACCACCTATCTAGTCTCCACGAGCGACGGCACTACACCCGGGAACGCGTCCAGTTCCACTCCCGCCATTGCCAAGACCGGCCTTTTCGTGGCCTTCGAATCCTCCGCCACGAACCTGGGCGCCACCGCTCCCAATCCGAGCGGTGCGAGTGAGGTCTTCATCCGCTCTACGTGTGTGACCACGATTAACACCGCCGGGAATGCCTGTGTGCCGGCGACGACGCTCGCCTCTACGCCGGATGGCGCAACAGCGGCCAACGGAGCCAGCATCGAGCCGGCGATCTCCGGTGATGGCCGTTTCGTTGCCTTTGCCTCGACCGCCACAAACCTAATCCCTGGCGACGGCCCGACCCAGCAAATCTATGTCCGCGACACCTGCACGCTAACCAGCACGTCTACGGTCACCTCGTGCACCCCCTCAACTCAGCTTATCTCTACCTCCGATGGGACGAGCGCGGCGAACGGTCCGAGCGAGAATCCCAGCGTCAACACCTCCTGCGCCACTTCTTCCTCGATTCCCTGCGCGACGGGCCAGTACGTTGCCTTCGCATCGTTCGCTTCGAACCTGGGAGCCGACGTCGAGAACGGCGTTGAAAACATCTTTACACGCAACACGTGCAACGGGGTGGCCAACGTTGTCCAGAGCATCACCACTCTCTGTGCCCCCTATACTTTTCTCACTAGCCGACCGGGTGGCATCAATCCTTCCGCTGCAAACGGCGGCAGTGTCGTGCCGGCGATCAGCGGTGACGGCCATTCGGTGAGCTTCATTTCCTCGGCGAGCAATTTGGTTGCAAACGATACGAATGCGCTGGCAGATGTTTTCCTAGGTCCGGCAAACCAGTTGTTTGCGCTCACCGTGACGCTCGAGGGTACCGGCTCGGGTACCGTCAGCGATGGGACAGGTCAAATCAGCTGCACGCAGATAGCGGCGACTTCTACAACGCCGCTCGCTCGGACGGGAACGTGCGTGGGTAAGTACGTCAGTGGAACGACAATCACCCTTACGGCTAACGCCCAATCAGCCTTTCGATTCACCGCCTGGGGAGGCAGCGCTGCGAGTGTTACCAATGCCAGCTGCTCTGTCACCGCAGGCTCGACTACGGCCGGCACCTGCACGTTCTCCATGATCGCGGACAACACCGCCACAGCCACCTTCAATTAACCGATCGCAAACAGAACCCCTAGCCAAGCCCCCTGTGCCATGTGCCGATGAAAGCGCAAACGTGCTCTTCGCTCGGAGATCGATACTTGTCGTGAGCAATCGACTCATAGGCCGTAAAATACCGGCGAAGTAAATCTCTTTCTGCGAGGTGGTCGATGAGTCTTGTCATCTTCGGTCAACCGGCCGACGGTGTAATTCAAACGGCGTATGTGGTCGAGGACATCCGAAAAGCAATTGCCAACTGGGTGAGAGATCTGCGCGTGGGTCCCTGGTTCCTGATCGAGCGCTTCGCTGGAGTAGACCCGCTCTACCGCGGTGCTCCGTCCCACGCGGAATCGGCGCTGGCCATGAGCTTTGCAGGGCACATGAACATCGAGCTGATCCAACCGGTAAATGACGCGCCCTCCGTATATTGGGACACCATTCGCAAGCGGGGCTACGGTTTCCACCACTGGGGAGTTGCCACGCCGAGTTTCGAGGGCGACCTTGATAAGTACAAGCTGCGCGGCTATGAACTGGCGTTTTTGGCGCGCGTGCCAACCGGGGGCCGTGTAGCATATATGGACGCGAGTAACGAGCTGGCGGGGATGGTGGAGCTAATCGAGTTGGGCGCCGGTTTTGATACTGCGTTCGGACGTTTCTACGCCGCCACCATCGGCTGGGACGGCAAGGACCCGATTCGGCCGTTTGTTTGATTCTGCCCTGTAGGTCGCGCGCCTGCTTCGCTCGAGATCTGCCTGGAAAGATATGCCAGGTCCAACTTGGTCTGAGCCGGAGCGGAATCACCGGGCGAGGCGTGGTCGTTCAAGCGCGCGCACGCAGCCCGCGACCGGCTCGAACGATCGGGGTGGCCTCCCGCAAAGCCGCTTCGGTAGCAGGAGAGGGACTCGCGAGTTGCTCAGCCCTCCGGCTTTGGCGCCCACTTCGCTAGTCGCGTAGAATACCCTGCGCAATCGAGGCGGAAAGGAATCCCATGAAGTTCGGTGGAATTCACCTTATGCAGCTTCCGCGCCCTTGGGCCAACGAGTCCGATCGGACGCTGCTCAACAGTGCGTTGGAACTGGCTGAGTTATCGGATCGCTGCGGGTTTGATTATGTTTGGGGAACCGAGCATCACTTTCTCGAGGAGTATTCGCACTCCTCCACGCCGGAAATGTTCTTAGCAGCCTGCAGCCAACGAACGACGAAGGTCCGGCTGGCCCACGGGATCATTCAAACGCCCCCTTGCATAAATCATCCGGCCCGCGTAGCGGAGCGAATTGCGGCACTCGATCTACTCAGTAACGGACGTGCTGAGTTCGGGATGGGCTCGGGCGCGACCATAACGGAATTGGGCGGCTTCAACGTTTCGCAACAAGAAAAGAAGGCCATGCAAATAGAGGGGTTTCGTGTTGCGGTGCGCATGATGGTCGAGGAGCCGTTCTCCGGGCATGAAGGGAAATACGTGACGGTACCGCCGCGAAACGTGAAGCCCAAGCCGCTGCAGAAGCCGCATCCGCCGCTTTGGATGGCCTGTTCGCGGCGTGAATCGATCATCGAGGCGGCCCGCTTGGGTTTGGGCGCGCTGACCTTTTCCTTCGCTACTCCAGAAGAGGCGCGGCCGTGGGTGCGAGACTACTACGAGACAATCGAAAATGAATGCGAGCCGATGGGCTACGCAATCAATCCCAACGTCGCCATTGCAGCCCCGTTTCTGTGCGATCGCGATCAAGCGCGCGCTGAAGCGGCCGGAGGGGAAAACTACGGCTTCTTCGTTCACGGCCTGGGACACTATAGCTTTTTCGGTGAGCACCGCCCGGGCAAAACCGACATCTGGAGCGATTTTCAGACTAAACCGAAGGCGGAAGGCGCATCCGAATTCATCGTGACGGGTTGTATCGGCACGCCCGACAAGTTGCGCAAAACCCTGCGCGAATTTGAGGAGGCAGGAATTGATCAGGTGGTAGCCGTGCGGCAAGTGGGGAAGCTTCCGTTTGACCTTGAGTGTTCTTCGCTTCAATTGTTTGCCGAACAGGTGATGCCAGAGTTCAAGGAGCGCGAGCTCGGGAATGCTCGAAAAAAAGCGGAGCGCTGGGCACGAATTTCAGAAAAGGCCATGGCGCGCAAGCCGAGACAACCGGAGCGGCCGGTTGAGATCGTCATTCCTTCGGCTGGACGCCACTAGGGAGGTGGGCTGGCGGTCCGTCTGACCCAAATCAGACGGACCGACGCTTCGGATTCCGAAACAGGCTAGATGCTTACATCCGGCCTTCGTCTCCCGATGGGCCGTAAATCGACGGTACCGGGACCTGGTTCATCCGCAGATACACCGAGAGCTGACCGCGATGATGAATCATGTGGTTCAGGATCATGCTGCGAAGGACCTGAATGCGAGGCATGGCTAAGAAGGTCTTTCCGCCGTTCAGCAGTGTCCAGGTCTTGTATAGCTCCTCATCACTTGCTTTCGAAATGGCGGCCTTCGCGGAGGCCACGTTCTTGTCAAAGAGCTCAAGTAATTGGGTGCGTGAAGTCATCGTCGTCGGCTGCACGGGCTGGGCTCCGGGCGGAGCAAAATCAAAGCTGTCGCCCTGAAAGGTGCTGGCCACAAATCCCGCCATCTCAGCGAGATGGCCAGCAAGGCGCCCCAGGGACATGGAGGTCGCGTGCGGTTTCCAGGCCACTTTCTCCTCGGGAACGCGCTCAAGGGTTTTTCGGGTTGTTGCCATTTCATGCTCGAATTCCGGGAGCAATGCGTCGCGCAATGCCATGGTTCCTCCGTCGCTATGGTTGGTTTCTGTCCGCTGCACAATCCCACCCCAGGGACGTGAATGGACCCGCCATCGGATGCCGAAAAGGCTCCCTCAGATTCCGCCGCGTCCCGCCGAGTGGGAGAGAACCCGCGCCTCAGGATGGTGTTCGGACTGAGCTTCTTCCGCCGTGCTTGGTCGAACAGGAAGCGTATTGGCCCCGCTGCCCGCCGTGCGTTTCCAGGTGTGCACGATGCGGTGAATGACGGTAATATTTGGCCCGATAGCGAGAATCCAGAGCACAACTTCCATGCGATTGGCGAGTGCGCCCACGATCATCAGCACAAGCCGTTCCGGGCGGTCCCAAAAGCCGATTTGCTCGGGCGGCAGCAAGGACTCGGCGCGAGCTTTCGCGTAGCTGACCATCACCGCGCCGGCCATCGAAGCGCCGGCCAGTACGGCATACATGAAGCGGTTCACTTGCGCGAAATAGACGAGAAGACCCAGAAAAAGGATCAGATCCGAGTAGCGGTCAAGAATCGAATCAAGGAAACCGCCGAACAGAGACGCGCGATTTTGGCGGCGAGCCACCGGTCCGTCCAACAGATCGCATAGACCCGCGAGCATCATCATGCCGCCTGCTGAAGAAAAACGGCCCCGGGCGAAGAATATGCCAGCCCACAGGTTCGCGATGAGAGCGCACCAAGTGATGACGTTGGGAGGGATACGTGTGGAAGCCAGCAGGGCGGCTAGGATGCCCACCGGTGTTGAAAGGTAGCGGCCAATGGTCCGCGTTAACATCGAGCGAGTGCCGTCTCGCTAGTCTTCTTCATAACTGGTCATAGATCGTGCTTAACTCCACGACTTCGTACTCCTTGAGCCCGGCCGGAGTCGCCACTTTGACTTCATCGCCCACCTTTTTCCCAAGCAGGGCGCGGCCGATCGGAGAAGTGGTTGAAATCAGGCCCTTGGCTGCATCCGCCTCTTCGACCGTTACCAGCTTGTACTCGATTCGGGCGTCCTTGGCAACATCCAGGACAACAATCTTCGAACCGTAAGCAGCCCGATCTTTCGGCAGATTGTTCAGGTTGAGCATGGACAGATCGGCCATCCGTTTGTGAAGCTGACCGAGGCGCGCCGCCACGTAGCCCTGACGTTCCTTGGCGTACTTGTACTCAGCATTTTCAGACAGGTCCCCGTGTGCGCGCGCTACCTTGATTTCCTTGGGCAGTTCGCTGTGCAGTTCGTGCTCGAGGGCGGCAATCTCGTCCTGGAGCTTCTTTTTGATCTTGGAAGCCAGATCAGTCATGCAATTTTTGCGTGCCGCAGCTCGCTTTCAAGGGCCAGGGCGTAAGTTGGCTTACAGGCCAAATTATAAGGATTTGGCCCGCATGCCGCAAATCGGACGGGCCGGCCTCGCTGGGTATCGTCTAGCAGCCACAGCAGCCATTGATCTGCGAGGCTCGCATTTTGACCAATTCGAGCAGGGGGCGTTCGAGGCCCGAGGAATCAACAAACTGCTGAAGATTGGACATGGCCTGGTAGCCCTGAGGGGAGGATTTGAAGGGATTGAGCCGCTGTTCCATCTCCTGGTCTCCGAAGAACCCCGCAAGCCCAGTATAGCGCTCAGCTAGGGCCCTGGCGAATCGATCTCTACAGAAAGGGATCAAGCTTCGCTGTAGAATCACTAGGACCCGTGGATGGCAGCGGGGGGTGGCTCGTGAATCTGGAACTGACCGAAGAGCAAAGGCTTCTAGAGCAAAGTGTGCGAGAGTTCGCCCGGGCGGAAGTGAAGCCGATCGCCAAGGAGCTTGATGAGACGGGCCGCTTCCCTCGGGAGGTTATCGGCAAGGCGGGGAAGCTGGGACTTGCTGGAATCGCAGTGCCCGAGAGGCATGGCGGGGCGGGGATGGATCACATCTGCTACTCGATCGCGCTTGAAGAGATCGCTCGCGTGTGCGCGTCGACCAGCGTGATCTTGTCGGTCCAGAACTCGCTTTACTGCGGGGCGCTCGAGCAGTTTGCGACCGAGGAGCAGAAAACAGAATTCCTGGTGCCCTTTGCTAGGGGCGAGAGAATCGGCTGCTACGCACTGACCGAGCCGCAGGCAGGCTCGAACGCCGCGGCACTTCGCACCAAGGCGATACGCAAAGGCGACGTCTACCTGGTGAATGGCACGAAAGCCTGGATCACCAACGGCGGTGCTGCCGACGCAGGAATTGTTTTCGTCAACACCCAGCCGGAGCAGGGCGAGCGAGGCATCACCGCGCTGTTGATCGAGAAGGGTACACGCGGCTTCGCAGTCGGGAAGGAAGAAAAAAAACTTGGCATTCATGCGACCGCGTGCACGGAACTGATCTTCACCGATTGCGAAGTGCCAGTAGCCAATCGCATCGGCAAGGACGGTGCAGGCTACAAAATCGCCCTGGCGACGCTCGATAGCGGGCGAATCGGCATCGCCTCGCAGGCCATTGGCATCGCCCAGGGTGCGTTCGATGCCTCCGTCGAATATGCGCGGCAGCGACAGGCCTTCGGACATCCGATCGCCGAATTTCAGGCGATTCAGTTCATGCTGGCCGATATGGCCACAGAAATCGACACGGCCCGCCTCCTAGCCCGTCGTGCCGCCTGGAAGCAGGACTCCGGTGCGCGCTTTTCGATGGAAGCCTCGATCGCCAAGCTATTTGCCAGCGAAATGGCCACACGCGTGGCCCATAGGGCGATTCAGATCCACGGCGGCAACGGGTACAGCAGCGAGTATCCGGTCGAGCACGCC
>Ga0126371_10005993_pt1 | contig 10803 bp, 9 predicted proteins | sample PanSoiMetaPlot_4_FD_110145 | JGI IMG/M metagenome (GOLD analysis project Ga0126371, IMG submission 110145) | Tropical forest soil microbial communities from Panama - MetaG Plot_4 | ecosystem: Environmental > Terrestrial > Soil > Tropical forest > Bulk soil | place: Panama | collected 2016-02-17
CAGCGCCCGTCGGGTCCAAGTCGGGACATCATGTTCCACCCGGGATCAAGACAGTCTTTAGCCCTTGGTGGTCCGCGTGCCGCGCGAGCACATCCTGCACCTGCTCGAGGCCGATCTTCCTGGTGATGAGTCGTTCAAGGCGTAGCGCCCCCGATGCCAAGAGATCACGGGCTTCTGCGTAGCGTTCTATGCGCTGATTCGGCGGCGTACCCACCCAGTGGCTGCCCACCAACTCGACCTCGCCGTAGTGAATGCGATTCATATCAACGACCGCCGTTGGCGCATCCCCGAAGCCCGCAAAAGCGACGACGCGTCCGCCTGGCCCCGCGACCTCGATCGCGCGGGAAACCAGTTCGCTCCTCCCTATGGCGACGATTACCGCCATGAAACCTGTTCCACCGGTGAATGCATCCGCGGCATGGCGCCATTCTTCCGCGCTGACGACCTGATCAGCGCCGAATGCGACGGCCATCTCTCGCCGCGCGGCTATGGGCTCGACGACGAATACGCGCGCACCGGCTCGGCTTGCGATAGCGATGATCTGCAGTCCCATCGGGCCTGCGCTGAAGACCAGCACCGGATCTCCCGGAGAGACCCGGGCCTGGTCATGAACGGCGTGCAGGCAGTCGGCCAATGGCTCGACGAGGACCGCGCATTCCGTCGGCACCGACCTGTCTATTTCGGTTGCACCGCATGACCAGCCCGTCGGCTGGGCCGGGACTACGGCGAACTCGGCGTAGCCACCAAAGGTGTCACCATAGACGCGGTCTCCGAGCTGCCATCCCTCTACGTGCGGCCCGGTCTCCTCAACAAACCCGACCCACTCGTGTCCGGGATTGACTGGATACTCGCTGTCCGATATGCCGATGGCGTATTTGCGGGCATCTGTCGAACACACACCGCAGGCCTCGACCCGGACGAGCAGTTCGCCTGGCCCCGGCTGCGGTACCGGCAGTTGTTCGAGCTGCAGATTCTTGATGCCGTGCAGCCGGGCCGCTCGCATTACCTTTTGGTTCAAGTTCTCCCTCTGCTTTGTTGATCAATATGAGCGAGAGCATGCATCGCCCCCGACAGCTTGGGATACAGCCCGCGGTACATCTCGTACAGGATGCTGTAGCGCTCGCTCCGCACCTGATCGGGGGCAATCAAGACAGTGTCGGGTGGCTTAATGGACAAGCCGACCGCATCAAAGGCGTGTGCCGCCGCCGCGACGCCGCCCGGTTCGTCGATCACCTCGAGCGAACCCCCGACCGCGTCCGCGGTGGCCTGGAGCCAGGTGGAATTTCGCACCCCACCACCGCTGACACGCCAGTGGTCTGGTTCCGGAACGATTTGATGCAGGCGATACGTGAGATCTCGGGTGGAGAGTGCGACGCTGTCGAGAAACGCGCGGCACAACTCGATCTTAGACGTGCGCGCGGTCAGTCCTACGACGACGCCGCGTGCCAGCCCGTCCCAGACCGGGGACCGCTCACCAGCGAAATACGGAAGCGCTAGTAGCCCCCCAGCGCCAGGAGCTAGGCCGCCGACCACTGCCCAGATGTCCTGTGTACCCTCGCCGAGCACGTCGGCGCACCAATCCAGCGTCAGCCCGCCGGCGGAGGTCCATCCGCCAAGCAGTTGCCCCTCGCCGAGATAAGGCGTGGGGCACAGCCCGCTGTCGGCTGGGATGACCGCGTCGGCAGTGGTGATCTGTCCCACGACCAGCGTCGAGCCGAGGAGGATGCAAGCATCGCCCGGTTGACTGGCACCCATCCGGGCGAGGTCGATGTACGAGTCGTAGGTGCCAGCTGCCACCGGTGTGCCTACCTGCAAGCCGAGGTCGGCCGCGGGTCGTGTGGCCAGCCCGCCGACAATCTCGCGCGGGTCCCTGGCAGAGGGAACCGCCAGCGGACAAGGCATGCCGGGCACCGAGTAGTCCCGTGCCGTCACTGTGTCCATGGTTGGAACTCCGGTCAAGGCGCTGACCACGAATCCGGTCACATCCATGACCAGCGAAGCCCGACCCCACACCGCCGGAGCACGCTGCTGCCACCACTGGAGCCAGGCGACCGGGTGTCCTGGCGGCATCGCCGCGCCATCGAGTCCCAGGTCATCAATCAGTCGGCTCCGCTGGTCCTCCAGTCCGGAGTCGAGCATGAACAGCGGTGCAGACACGAGCGGTCGGAGTTTCGCATCCACAAGAACCGGGGCGGGACCGAGCGCAGCCACCCCGATCGCTGCAACGTCTGTTACGGACGCTTCCGCGAGTGCCTTCCGCGCAACGCCAAGCGCCTCGGCGGCCCACTGCCCGGCATCCCGAGCGCCAAGGACGCCGCCGGGTCCTCCTTGGCGAGCTACGCGCGCGCACCCGGCGACCGTTCCGTCGACGCCTACGACAGCTGCTCGAGCCCCGCTGACGCCGATATCGATCCCTAGCGCATAGGGACCGGAGCTGGGCATCACCTGGCGGGATCCGCCGTCGTCCGTCGCCTTCGCTGACCGGCCGGGAGCATTAGGCAATCCAGGCGCTCTCCCAACCCGCGTTGCCGAGCGGCACTCCGGTCCCACCAGGGACGAACCCATTCACCCGGGTGCTCATGAGATCGACCTGCTTGTTATAGGAGGCAATGATGTAGCCGCCTTTCTCGAAGTCGATCATCTGCATCTGGTGGATGATGTCGCATCGACCGGCGTCGTCGGTGGTGGCATTCGCTCTGTTGTAGAGAGACACGTATCCGGGGTCATTCCAGTGCGTCTCATTGAACGGTGACTTCAACAGCGATCCTTGGGCGACCTGGCTGAGGTACGGGCTGACTGCCCAGAAGTCCTGAGCAAACGGCCAGCGAAGGTAGTTGGGACCATAAAAAGTCCCAACCGGAACCTGCTTCACCGTGACCGTGACCCCGGCGGCCTTTGCCTGCTGCGCGAAGACCTGTGCACCCTCCACGACGCCGGTGGCAAAATCCGCGGTGACTAGCTGCACAGCGAGATTTGCGTGTCCGGCTTTCTTCAGGAGGAACTTCGCCTGCCCGATGTCTTGCTGCCGGTGCAGATTCGACGGGTAGCACGGATCCCACTGCGAGAACAGGTCGTTGCCAACCGACCCGAACCCGTCGAGTGACACGTTGATCAGCTGAGGCCGGTTGACGAGCAGCCGGAACGCCTGCCGGACTCTGACGTCATTGAACGGCGGGGTGTCGACGCGCATCGTGAATGGCGTCCACTGACCTGGCAAGGAGATCAGCGCCTTCAGCGTACTGCTTCCCTTGATCTGGTTCACGAGCGTGAGAGTCGCTTGTGAGTAGACGTCCAGCTGGCCGCCCTGCAGCGCATTAAAGGCAGCGGTATCGGAGGAATAATCAATGATGGTCAGCTGATCCAGGTATGGAAGCCCAGGCTTGAAGTAGTGCGGGTTGCGCACAAACACGCTCTGGCGGCCGGGAACGAAGCTGTGGTACTTGAACGGTCCCGTTCCAACCGGGTGTGCCGGGTCGTAGCCGGTGGGCACTATCCCGAAGTTGTACGCCGCCGACATCTGGTCTGGGAATGACGCATACGGAGTCTTCATCGGTACCCGGACAGTTAGCGGGTCGAGGGCCTTGAGGGACGCCAAGTCAAGTGGCGCCAGACCAGTCGCACCGTCGAGCGGTGCTTTCGGGTTCGCGATCCTTCGGAACGTGAAGATCACGTCATCGGCGGTGAGATCCTTGCCATTGTGGAAGGTGATGCCCTTTTTCAGCCTGATGGTCCAGATGGACGCGTCCTTATTGGGCGTCAACTCTTCGGCAAGATCATTGACGACTTGGGCTTTGGCGTCGAGGCGAACCAGCGAGTTGTACAAGGCCATGATCCGGAGCGCGTCCGGCTGGACCACTTCCTTGTGCGCGTCGAGAGTGTCGGCCGTCGAGCCGCCAAGAATCCCCACGCGCAGGTTGCCGCCCCGGCGCGGCTGCATCCCATGGGAGGAGGGATTGGTCGATGGCTTCGGCGTTGAGCCTCCGCACGCAGCGGCAAGCCCTCCGCTTGCCAAGATCGCTCCTCCCGCAAGCGCACCCCGCAGCACGTCCCGGCGTGAGGTGTCCAGCCCGGGCACAGTTAGCGGCGATGCGTCGCGGGCGGTGTCGTCGTCTCCGCGGTCAGCCATCATGCCTCCCATCGCCGGAGTTGATCGGTCCGGCTTTATTGCGAACTGAACAGGGTGGTGCGGAACCGGTAGCGGTCCCCACGGAACAAGCTGCGGCTGAGCTCGATCGGCCGACCAGACTGGTCGAATGTCACGGCCTGGGCGCACAGCAATGGCGCGCCGGCGTCGAGGCCAAGTAGCGACGCCTGATCCGGGTCGGCGGCGTGGGCTTGGACGTCGTAGTCGGCGCGGGTGGGCTGCACTCCCGCCGCGCGCAGCTCGTCATACAGTGACGTCCGCGCGAAGTCAGTGCCCGCCAAGGCCGGGGCAACATCGAGCGGGATCTTCGTGACCTCCAACCCGACTGCGACCGCATCCAGGAAACGCAGCCGCCGTAGCTGGAAAACCGGAGCACCCGGAGCCAGGGAAAGCTGGTCGGCCTCATCAAGGGTGGCAGGTCTCGTGACGGCCTCAAGAACCAGCGACGATGGCCGCAAGCCTCGCGCTCGAGCCATGTCACTGAAGCTCACGAGGGCGTTACTCTCGCCGACTGACCTGGCAGTGACGAACCAGCCGCGCGATCCGGAGGGCTGGATTAGCCCGCGGCCGCGGAGCTCAGCCAGGGCACGCCGGATAGTGACCCGGCTGACCCGGAGTCGGCGGCTCAGCTCCCGCTCCGCTGGCAGCCGATCACCGATCGCCAGCGTCCCGCGCGTGAGCTCCTCCTCCATGGCCCTCGCCACACCGAGGTACCGCGGCTTAGCGGAAACCTCGAGCAACGCAGCGCCTGGAGGTGACGCCATGGCCCGACAGTGTACGGATCAAAGCAGACCAGTGCAATACCACACTGGTCCAGTTATCACCCGCTTGATGCCAATTACGGGCCACTTGACGTGTAGAATCCCAGCAGTACCGACCGAGAGGCACGTTATGGCCGTAGCCACCGCCTCTGGCGTGGACCGGCGCTCGGTCTCCTGGAGACAGGCGCATCCAATCGCGGCACTTGTCTGCGGGCGAGCCGCCGCCGGCCTCATCACGATGCTCGTCGTATCAATTGTCGTATTCCTGGCCACGCAGGTCCTGCCTGGCAACGCTGCCTATGCCGTGCTCGGCCGCACGGCGACGCCGACCCGCCTTCACGCGCTCGAGGCCCAGCTCCATCTCAACCGCGGGCTGTTCGACCAGTATTGGAGCTGGCTTTCTGGTGTGCTTACCGGCAACCTCGGGACGTCGCTCGCTAACGGGAAGGACGTCTGGGGCCAGGTCTATCCGCGCTTGATCAACTCCGCCGGCCTAGTCTTCGCGAGCGGCGCCATCGGCAGCTTGCTCGGAGTGGCATCCGGATTGGCCGCTGCACTCTGGAAGGGCGGCTGGTTTGACCGTATCTCTTCCGTCACATTCCTGGCCGTCACTTCGCTGCCGGAGTTCGTTGTCGGCATCGGCCTCATCATTCTCCTCGCGACCGTCGTCATCCACGTGCTCCCGGCGGTCTCACTCCTGCCGCCCGGCACGTACTTCTGGCAGGCGCCCTCGTTGCTGATCCTGCCTATCGCCACCCTGGTGATCGTGATCGTTCCGTACATTTTCAGGATGACGCGCGCCGCCATGATCGAAGCCCTCGAGTCGGACTATGTCGAGATGGCGCGCATGGAGGGCCTGTCGTCGCAGCGTATTGTGCTGCGGCACGCCCTCCCCAACGCCGTCGCTCCCACTATCCAGGTGATCGGCCTGAACTTCCTCTACCTCGCTGGCGGGATTGTGGTTGTGGAGTACGTCTATAACTTTCCTGGAATCGGCCAAGGGCTCGTTTTCGCGGTTCAGAACCGCGATATCCCTGAGATCCAGTTCATCGTCGTCGTGCTAGCGGCCTTCTACATCCTGATGAACGTCGTGACCGACGTGATCGCCCTGCTCGCTACCCCTCGTCGCCGACTGTTGCGCTAGCCATGACCGCCCATGTTCCTCGCGATGCACTAAGCGCTCGGACAGACGCGGTCCCTACCGCGCGGCTTCGGCGACATCACTGGCTCGCCACACTCAGCCAGGCCGCCCGGACTGGCCGCGGCGCCGTGGGACTAGGACTCGCGATCAGCATCATCGCGCTCGCGGCGGTCGGCCCGCTGATCGCGCCTTACTCTGCTACTCAGTTCGTTGGGCTGCCCTTCGCACGGCCTTCTGCCCATTTCTGGTTCGGCACGGACACGCTCGGGCGCGACGTGCTCTCCCGGGTGTTGGACGGTGGCTGGGTGCTGCTCATCATGGCGGCATGCGCGACGGCCTTCGGAGTGATTGTCGGCGGCGCTTGCGGAGTTTCCGCTGCGTACCTGCGCGGGCGAGTCGACGCGATCATCATGCGCACAGTTGACGTGATCCTCGCCTTTCCGCAGCTTGTCTTCGCGCTCCTGCTGGTAAGCATCGCAGGCCCGCAGCTGTGGCTCATTGTGGTCGCCGTCGGCTTCTCCCATGCGCCGCAGGTAGCGCGGGTGTTGCGCTCGGCAACGCTCGATGTCTCGGAGCGCGAATTCGTCAAGGCCGTAGAGATGCAAGGGGTCCGCCCGGCCAATTTGATGATCAAGGAGATCGTCCCCAACCTAATCGCCCCGCTTATGGTCGAGGCCGGACTGCGACTCACGTACTCAATCGTGATCATGGCCGGCTTGTCGTTTCTCGAGTTCGGACAATCGCCGCCCGCTCCGAACTGGGGACTCATGATCAACGAGAACCGGATAGGCCTGGCCTCCAATCCGTGGGCTGTGTTGGTGCCTGCTCTGCTCATAGCCCTCCTGACCATCGGCACGAACACATTTACTGACGCCGTGGCCGGCGTGGCTATCGGTGTCGACAGGAAGCCCGCAGAGGCGGCACTGATCGACGACGTCATGCCGCATGCCGTGGATGCGCCGTGATGCCCGGCGCCGGTCCGCCGGCCACCGTCTCCGGCAGCGATGTTGCCAGGCTGGAAGTTGCCGGCCTTGAAGTCGGTATTGGCGGACACGGGCCCAGCGTCGTACGGGGCATCTCGTTCACCGTTCGGGCTGGCGAGGTGCTCGGCCTAGTGGGCGAGTCGGGTTCCGGCAAAACCACCGTTGCCCTGGCCATGCTTGGCCACACTCGCCGAGGGCTCCGGATCCGCTCAGGTTCGGTGCTGCTCGAGGGGACCGAACTAACGATTCTCGGCACCCGCCAACTCCGGGCCGTCCGGGGAGCGAAGGTCGCCTACGTTCCGCAGGATCCCTCGGCTGCGCTCAACCCCACCCGGCGGGTCGGCTCCCTGCTACGCGAGGCACTCGAAGCCCACCGCGTTGCCGGCGCCGATGCCAGAGTGCCAGAGGTCCTGCGTGAGGTCCGACTTCCGGCCAGCCAGGAGATGCTGCGCCGCTACCCGCACCAGCTCTCAGGTGGCCAACAGCAGCGAGTGGTCATTGCCCTGGCCTTCGCGTGTCGGCCGTCGCTGATCGTGCTCGACGAGCCGACCACCGGTCTGGACGTTACGACCCAGCGCCATGTACTTGAGACGGTGCGCACGCTGTGCCGGTCATACGGCGTGGCGGCCGTCTATGTGACTCACGACTTGGCGGTAGTGAGCGGCTTGGCCTCCGCGGTGGCGGTCATGTACGCAGGCCAGATCGTCGAGCTCGGCAGCGTGGAGCAGGTATTCGGGTCGCCCGCGCACCCCTACACCCGAGGCTTGATGGCTGCCGTGCCGTCGCCTGACCGCGCAGAGGTACTCACCGGCATCGAAGGGCAGCCGCCTCGGCCCGGGCGCCGGCGACAGGGATGCGATTTCGCTCCGCGATGCTCCTATGCCGTGGAGTCCTGCCGCGCGACCGCGCCCGATCTGGTCCTCGTCGCAGGACGAGAGGTTCGCTGCCTGCGCGTCACCGAGATTCCAAGCTATGACGGCGAGCGCCCAACGCCGGTCCCGTCTTTGCTGCCTTCCGCAACCCCGCCGTTGCTCGCGCTGAATGGCTTGGCGGCGCGATACGGGCCGGCACAAGTCCTTTTCGACGTCAGCTTTGACGTGGAACCGGAATCCTGCCTTGCGGTCGTCGGCGAATCTGGCTCAGGCAAGACGACGCTCGCACGGTGCATCGCGGGCCTTCACCGCGATTGGAGCGGCCAGATGGTCTTTGGCGACACCCGTCTGGCCACTCACGCCCGGCAGCGACCGAAGACAGTCTTGAAACGCATTCAATACGTCTTCCAGAACCCGTATACGTCGCTCAATCCCCGGAAGACGATAGGTCAGATCATCGCTCAGCCTCTCGAGCACTTCTTCGATCTGTCGTTCCGGGAGCGGTATGACCGGGTAATCAAGGTGCTCGACGATGTCCACCTGGGCCGAGAATTCCTCGAACGCTTCCCCGACGAGCTCTCCGGCGGCGAGCGTCAGCGTGCCGCCATTGCCCGTTCCCTGGTCGTCGAGCCGGACCTGCTCATCTGCGACGAAGTCACCTCGTCACTGGACGTCTCGGTGCAGGCCGTCATCGTCGAACTCCTGCGACGCCTGCAGCGCGAGCACCGGCTAGCGATGATCTTCATCACTCACAACCTCGCGCTCGTGCGGAGCATAGCTCGAGATGTCGTGGTGCTGCGCGACGGCTGCGTGGTCGAAGCAGGACCGGTCGAGCTGGTCCTTGGGCACCCGCATGACCCGTACACGATCAGACTGATAGACGACGTGCCGAAGCTTGCCGCGGGAGCCCGCACTTAGCCCGAGTGCTAGGCCCCAGCGTGCATCGTCGACGCTTCTGCGCCGAGACCATCCGGGCGCTTCGGCTGACCGCGGTCAGGGCCAGTGAGTTGCTAGCCCGCGAGGGCGTGGTGGTGCCGGAGCGACAACGGGGTGAGGCCCGCTCAGAATTGCTCCTCGCTCGGGCGCGTTCGGTCGTGAACATAGTGTGAGGCAGCCGGACGCTCGAGCCGTAGATCCATGTCGGCGAAGTCCGACCCGATGCGGACGACCGTCCCGGTGCGAGCCGCAGCGTGCGCCGACTTCACGACGTCGAGCAGATGCAGGTCCTGATCCAGGTTCTGCAGCGGCGGCTGGCGATCGTGCAACGCGACGACCAGTTCACGCAGCCCGTCGGTCCACAACCAGGTCTGGTCCGCGGGCTCCAGGAACTCCCAGCTGCCTCTCATGTTCTCCCACACCTCGAGGCCATGGGGAGCCCAGTCGTCGCCGAGCAGGTTGGCGGTGCCTTCGGTTCCGTAGAGCTCGACAGCTGGGCGCCGGTAGTGCTGGACGGCTTGGCTCGCTAGCACTGAGGAGAGCGCTCCGGATGCATGCCGCGCGATGAGGTGCATGACGTCGGGATCAGGCTCGTCGATCTGGACACCAGCGACGATGCGTGGGGCCAGAGCCGTCGCTTCGGCGGCGATGACCTCGCGCACCGGTCCGAGCAGCAATGTGAGGGTCTTCAAGTTGTAGATACCAACTTCCGCCAGCGGCCCGACACCGGAGTCGTGGTACCAGCGCGCCCAGGTCGAACCACGGTTGCCGTACATCGCTCGGGCGGAATGCACCGAGCCGATGCGGTTGTCGCGAAGCGTCGTCCACAGCGCACGGACGCTCGGCGCAAGCTGAACGAACGGCGCGGCCATCAGCCAGCGATCCTGCTTCTTCGCGAGCGTGACGATCTCCTCCGCCTCAGCGCGGGTCCGCCCGATCGGTTTCTCCACCAGGACGTGCTTGAAGTGCTCGAGCGCCAGCGAAGCGAATTCCACATGGCTCGCGGGCGGGGTGATCACTACCACTACGTCGACGTCCGCACCCAGCACCGCCCGTGGGTCGCTGACCAGGTGCGCGGCTGGCCTCCGATCGCGCAGGCCTTGCCAGACCTCGGCTCGCCGGACGCAGATCGGGCCTTCGCGCGCCAGCCCGCGTGCTACCAACCGGTCGAGTTGCTGCAGATACGCCCAGAGGACGCTGCCGCCGCCGATGAAGCCCACACCGACCGGCTCACTCCGCGTTTGCGTCACCATGCGGCGGGCCGTCCATGAGAGCTCATAGTGATCACTCCCTCTGTGTACTTCGTCCTAAAAGCCGCGCCCATCGACATTCATCTCCGCGTCTCATGTCGCTTGGTCGATCTCGAGAAATGGCCTCAGCCCGGTGAAAATACCGGCAACGTTGACGAGAACAGCGGGCAGTTGCCAGTTCTGTTCGAGGCCGAAGGAATCCTCGATTTCCGCCAGACGAGTGCTGAGCCAATGGGCCACATCCGAGAGCACGAGCGCGCTCGTTGATCCGCAGGCCCGCCATCGCGCGGCTTGCCTGCTGCGGAGTTGCCAGTTCACGCGTGACGTGAACTCGACGCTCAGATCTGGCCGGTCATCCGTGTACTCGAAGTGCAGCACCTCGAAGATCCCCAGGCGCCGCATGGCCGGAAAGGCGCCGACCTCCCTCCCGACGGCCCGGATCCCGCGGGTAGCCATCTTGAGAATCCGGGGCTCTCGGTCCGACGTGAAGCTCAGCCGGAACACGTGAGCGTCGTCGGAGGGGATCCACTCAATGCCGACCACGTCCAGGTTGAGAGCCCCGGCAGTATCCTGCGCACCGGGCTCGTCGGGTGTTCGCGATCGTGGGGAGCCCATTTACCTCAACCATAGAGCGGGACCTGGCGCCGGAACGCCGCGTCACAGTCACGCGGCTCAGGTTTCCGGGCCAGATGCGGCCCGGGCGGCCGAACAGGCCG
>Ga0126371_10005994_pt1 | contig 10801 bp, 11 predicted proteins | sample PanSoiMetaPlot_4_FD_110145 | JGI IMG/M metagenome (GOLD analysis project Ga0126371, IMG submission 110145) | Tropical forest soil microbial communities from Panama - MetaG Plot_4 | ecosystem: Environmental > Terrestrial > Soil > Tropical forest > Bulk soil | place: Panama | collected 2016-02-17
CACGATGCTTCGCTTCGGCCCGGACGCCCATCCAGTGATCGTCCAAGTACCCCATTGCAGGGCCGAAATTCTCAGGCTTTACATTGATGAATTCCAGCGTCCAGACTGGTTTATCCGTAGGATTTGGACTTTGCGCGTCTCCTCCGACAACGAAGAAAAGAGAGCAAACAAAGAGACCAGCGAGTATGCGTCCCTTCATGGTTTTACCTCCACATCTGCAAAAAACGAGTCTAGCCCAGTTCGTTCCACAGTTGCCAGAAAGATTTCACCGTATCTGGCGCATGACCAGCGTAATGATTGTTCGCAAACGCAAAGATTTTTCGGATGCGTTTGTCCTCGACAAGTCGCCTCAACACGACCACCCAATTTTTAAGATCGTTCTGCCTGTCGATCACCGTTCTATCCCACGTCGTCGTCTGCTCCTCGATGCCCCTGCGGTTTCCCAACCACTTGACAAACGCGAAGTCCGCAGTGACCAAATCCAGTGGTCCCCTCATCTCCCACGGCCTCGGCATGAACGATGTGTCAGTCAGTGCCAACGCGACGTTGTGTTCGCGTAGAAAATCCGTCAGCCGGCCGTCTAGCCAATCTTTGTTACGAACCTCGACAGCAAAGCGACCGGCATTCATGTCCGCCGCTCTCCTGAAAAAGGATTGCAAACGAGCGCGAAACTCATCGGGGCTTTTGAGCACCCACTTATCGAATGTGGGGAATTGCAAGAGCATCGGGCCAAGCTTGTCGCCTAATAGGTGCATCCGCTCGATGAATTCGTCAAACTCCGGCTCACAGTCCACCAGCACCTTTTCATGCGTGATGACCTGGGGAACCTTCACCGCAAAGATAAAATCTGTCGGGGTCCTCTCGTTCCAGCTTGTGACGGTTGAGGCGGCTGGTGTGCCGTAAAACGTGCTGTCGATCTCAACGGTTTGAAACTGACTGGCGTAATGACGGAGAAAATCCTTCTGCCGCATTCCCAACGGATAGAATGAACCTTCCCATCCGGACGCAGTGAAGGACGAAGTTCCGAGCAGAAGTTGAATGCCCGGAATCTCGAAGGGGCGGATGAGTTCATGCTGCGTCAGCCGAGTGACAGCTTCGTCCGTCTTGCCGAACTCGAAGAGCGAAGGTTGGCGGTTCGTCTCGACTCTGGACCGCTTACTCACGCTTTTCTCGTCAGATCATCAAGTCTTTGCGATGACAACAGAAAGAGTTCCGCACCCTGTCTATACACTTTACGAAATGTCCGCATGTCGTCTGCCCCAAATCTGTTAGTCTCAATTTCGAAAGGTTTGCGACTCCCGATCAAACATGCCTGCCAACACAGCGGAAAGAACAGGAGCGTTTCAGGGTCCCGCAGAGCTTCTATGAGGTTCGCGCTGCGCCCCTGGCAAACAAACGGAATTTCTGAAATCACAAACGGCGCGGATGGAGAATCGCAATAACGGAGACACCAATCGAATTCATTCAACCATGCCGCACCTTTTTGTATCTCAGCACGCATCTCTGTGATTGCTCTATTTCTTATGAAAGAGTCGGGCAACGGCTCAGGTGTCGGGGAGCGAACCTTTATACTCTTGCCGTCGGGGCTAACTTCTTGGACCACCCAGGCTCTCAGATTCTTGCCCTCTTCATATTGATGCTCAAAGAAGAGCAATGATCTCGCTCGCATCATTTGGGCATATCGCAGGAGAAAATCGCGATGTTGCTTCCAATCCTTGAAGTTTTTCTCGATTAGCTCGCGACGAACCGCAGGGAAACCACGTTCGAGTTCCCCGAAAGCAACGTCGGCTGTCTCCAAGCCCGACTCACTCGTGGCGTAATCGTAGAACCCTTGACGATAGCCGACTTCCCGAGGACTTCGTTCAGACCAAACACCATTAGGAATGTCGAAATGCCACAAAGGCTTCTGATGATTCAATCGAGCGGAGTCGATGAACCCTCGGAGATAGCTTTGCGGGAGATAGTGATCTCTTCTGTTTGGTTTCGAATTCATTCTTAAGATCGTAGCAAACATGCGATTCCATAAAGGCACTTTGCTAGACTGCCAGCATGGCTGACGAGCAACGGAAAACAGTTTTCATTTCTTGCGGACAGTACACCGATGAGGAAAAAGAGTTGGGGAAACGGGTGTCCGATCTCGTTACAAAAACCACGCCTTTCGAGGGGTACTTTGCCCAGGCTCAAACAACCCTTGAAACGCTATCCGAAAATATCCTTCGCCGCTTACACGAATCCGTTGGCCTCATCGTAATAATGCACCATCGGGGAAGGATTGAGGGCCGAAACACAATTCGTGCATCTGTCTGGATTGAACAAGAAGTCGCAATAGCGACTCTGATGCAGCAAGTACTTGGTCGGAGCCTGCATGTCGCCTTATTCATTCAGAAAGGAATCGCCCTGGAAGGCATTCGCCAACAAATCCAATTAAATGCAGTCGAGTTTACGAGCAGCGACGAAGTTATCGCTCGGCTCCGCGAGATTCTACCTACATGGAAAGAATCGCTCTACATTGCAGATGAAGAACGCCAGAGAGTCGCCAAATCCGTTATGCTCACGATCAGAACAGGCAGCGGACTTGGCCACCAATACACCATTCAAGTCGAAAATCACTCCAAGACCGACGCAGAAATCAAATGTATTTCGTTGTGGGGCAAAGGCAAAAGCAAGGACTTTCAGAAAGTCAGCAAACCCGCGTTTCCGCCAGACGGCACTCGATGGTCCGCACCCGGTCAGAGACTTATTTCCATTGAGTTTGACGCAAAAGAAGACGTGGCTCTCGGCTTATGGAAACTCATCGGTTCTCCTCACCTTGACCGTCGAATTGAAGACGATTACGTTCGTCTTCCGGGGCAGTTTGAAACGGAAGTCCGTGTTGAACTTCTATGCGAAATAATGGGCATCGAACGGCCTTTCGAAGAAACGAGGACCGTTCAAGTGGACTTTACGAATCGGCAGATAAGAGGTTTGACATGAAATACTGGACACACAGTTCCTTACGAAGTAAGTTTCAGCATCTTTGTTTTGATAGAGTTGGCAGATGTGAATTCTTTTGGCGGGAGTGTAGTACAACGACAGATACTCTTCGTCGGTCTCCCGCGCCATTTCTTTTGGTGAAATTTCGAGATGCCCCTCGACGAACGTGCAAGAGAGTATGCGGGCAGACTTCTGGCGAGAAGCCGCAAGCAGTTCGATGCCGAATTCAAAACAAAACTAGATGAGGTTGTCAGGCAAAACACTCAGGGAGGCGAGGCACTCAGCGGCAAGATACTTCAAGGTTTCATCGAAACCGTGCTCCACCGGATTCGACAACTCGGCACCGCGAAAATGGATAGTTTATTAACGGCTTACAGAGACGCCGGAGTCCCCCTGGATGAAAACGCTTTAGGGCAAATCAGATCAGAAGTGATGGCATTTACCCACTCCGAACAGCACAGAGCCATTGGATCGATGCCCAAAGCGTTGCCAATAAACTACGGTCATTCCACGTCAGAAACCGTTGGATACGCCACGAAAAGAATTTGTGATGGAGTGACCTCTATCATGGAGGACTTGGGATTCGAAATCGATATTAGGCTCGACAAATATGCATTGAGCGAAGCGCATGAGAAAAGAGCATACGGAGCCGCGACCGGAAAACGATGGGATGTTTTCATTTCCCACGCGAGTGAAGATAAAGAAGAACTCGTTAGACCTTTGGCGAAGGCTCTCGAACAGTCGGGCCTAGAGGTTTGGTTCGATGAAACAACCATTAAGGTCGGCGACAGACTTCGAGAATCAATCGACCTCGGGCTCTCACGATCAAGATTCGGCATTGTCGTCTTGAGCAAGCATTTCTTCGCGAAAAACTGGACCAAGGAAGAACTGGAAGGTCTTTCAATGAAGGAAATCAGCGGGGTCAAAGTCATTCTTCCTGTGTGGCACAAGATTACACGAGAAGAAGTTGCTGAGCGGTCGCCAACTCTAGCAGGACGTTTTGCCGCGCAGTCCAAAGACGGCCTTGAAAAAGTAGTGCGACAACTTCGCGAAGCGATGGGCAAGGAATAAGTATCGAATCTCGTGGTAGTCGAAAACGAGGAATAATGACGGGTAAAGAAGAGTTGAAGGCACTGCAAGCGAAGGCTCGGCAGTTGAAACGAGACGTGGACTCTGCCAATTGGAACGGGCGCATCTCGCCTCGAAACGAGGGTGAGAAAACCCTGAGTGGGAGAGTCGAAACAATTCTTAACGAGTTCTTCTTACTAGCGAACAATTCGGCCTTAGATATCACAGAGCAGAAGGATGTGATGGCCGCATTCAAGAAATTCGCTAAGGACTTTCCTAATCACAATCCGCAGCCATTCTCCTCCGGCCCACATCCGCTCTTTAGGCGAAGATGAGACTTAAACCGGACGTGTTGCTTGACACTTCCCCTACGGTAACTCTGCGGTTTCGATCATAGCCACGTCGGCCTTATTCAGAAGATTTATGTCGCCTGATACGAGAACCACATGAGCCGAAGGTGACTCCGCTTGCAGAGCAAGCACACTCGCAATAATGCGATCATCGTTGATACTCGCATCGAGCCAGCTTAATGTTTTGTTCAGATCGGGTTCTCTGCTTGCGGCTTTGACTTTGATCGTTTTATCCACAGTCACTCCGTCAACGAGGGCGCCCTGTTTTCTCCATCCCTTTAATCGATCAATGACCTTTCTTGCTTTCTCGCGCACGTCGGGGTTTCTGTGCTCAATCTTGAGTTTGTCTAACTCGCCCAAAACTGTCGGCAAGAGCATGAACACGAAATCGTTTTGCCCGGCGATGCCCCGGTATGCTACCGGGTCAGGGTTGGCGAGAAGAGAATTCGTTTCAGGCACCACGATTACATCGTCCCTACCTACAGCGTCCAAAACATCAAGAATGCGTTCAAGTGGTTCCGCAGCCGTTCGAACTGCGTTGGCATTTTCCGCATTGTTTTGAGTAACGCTCCAAGACCTGTCGAGATCAAGCCAGTCACGAAATCGCTTGTCCGCATCCTCAAAACCGCTTAGTAGCTGCTTGTGGCCTCCGCTCACGAGAAGTCTTAAGAGTTCGGAAATCGTCTCGTATTCACGTTTCAGTCCGAGTTGCGATGCTTGTTGATCGGCTGACCTTTCTCCGAAATAAAGGTCTGGCCCTGTGAACACTAATCCTCCTCCTTGGGGCAGGCGACAAACTGGAAGAGTCTCAACCAATTCGGCCAAGCGATCAGTAACCACGGAAAATCGCGTCCGCAATCTTGAAGCCGTACTTGTGCGCCGCATCGTAATTAGCTCATGTCTGACATTTCATGTTGTTGTGGCACAAAGCCATCGCCCTCGCAACGAGGGCAAACAGCCAACAGGCGAGGATGAGTTTCCATAACCCAAATCCCCCATTGCCATTTACCGGATAAACAGTGGAAACGGGCTAGCACCTGTGCCGGACTGATTGCGATTAAAGCCTGCCGCTCGGTAATCGATTTCGAAAATCGCGAACCTTTTGGAAATTCCTACGTTATCGGCTACGACCTTCTCACCTGTAGACGCCTCAAGCAAAAATTCGTTCCTGCCGTCCTTCGATGCGAAGATATGCAGACTCCGGGTTTCGGGCGAACCGGGTTTGTTGAATGCGGCCTGATAAACCACCCCTCCTTTATCGAACACCGGGGCCGCTGCCGGTTTAAGGCGATCTTCCCACTTCGTAATTTCTCCAAGCTGAACATTGGGGCCGTGCCGCTTGTTTACCTTCGCGCGTAAGGGACGCGAACCATCAGGAATCTCTGTGGGCTCCACGTCGCCGCAATAAACTTGAACGCACCATGCCATTGAGGAGGAGTTTCGCGGACAGAACAAAGTTACGATATTGTTGTTCACTTCGACGATTTCCGGGGAGTCGCTCCAAACCCCGTTACCCTCACTCACCGAAACCTTCTGTCGGAGATATTTGCGAAAGATTTCAGCGTTTACATCGGCCTGCGTCGGGGCTCGCTGCGTGTTCGCCGCGATTTTCCCAAGATGCTGCGCCTTTTCTGCTTCCAGTTTTCCTATCCGTTCTTGCAGCCGATTCGCCGTAGCGCGATGCTCGTTTGCTTTGCGGCGAAGTTCGTTGGCCTCACCGGAGTGACGCAGTTCAAAGTAAGCGAGAACCGGCACTGCAATGCCTGCAAGAGCAACCGGTGTATCCTCCCACCAATGGTGAGACGATAAGAAGTCCTTGATACTCGAATAGAAGAGAATCAAAGCAACAGCGAATGCCGCCAGGAAGCAAGACGCCAATACTTGCCTTGTCCTGGCCTGATTCTCCTCCCACCACGATTTGCCATCGGTCAGCGACATACCACACACCCACGCGAGTCCCATCAAAATAATTGCGGAGTCACACCCGATTCCAAGTCTGTCCTCGGCAAAATTGGAAGTCAACGATGTATACGTGATAGATTTCAAAAACTGCGCCGGGTTGGCGGAACTGGCAGACGCGCCGGACTCCATTTTCAATTCCGACTAGGATTTTTTTAGAATGGCGTTATGATACACGCGAATGCCGCCGATTATGACGGAGCCGTGTTTCTTGGCTCCTCCCTTGAGACGAAAATGCCTCATCTTAATCCCATTGTCGAGGGCCCGCACGGCCTGCAAGCTCCCTGGTACTTTTGACACCCGACCCGATTTCTGGTTGCACTTGATGCGCCGTATCAGGCGTTGGGTAAGGCAATAATACCTAAACTGAAGAACCCCTGGCGGGCCGGAAAGGGATAGCCTGAATCCCAGCAAACCGAGCGAGAGTCGAACCCGCTAAGACCGGCTTTGCAGGCCAGCGCCTCGACCATTTCGACATCGCATGTTCAAAAGTCCTCGATCAAAGCAACGTGACTGTCGGTGGAGACTGGGCGGCTGATGGCATGGGCAACGAACAGAATTAGATGTCGGTGGGAGAGAAAACAGAGATACCCGCAACGGCGTCAAATCCTCTGTCGTTCGTTGCGATTTGCGAGACTCCGTACTCCTTCATAGCAGCTACAATTATCGAATCGATTGTGAGTAAGCCAGCGTTCACCCGCTCAGGCTGCGCCCCGTTTACGATCTTCTCTTCCATCGGCAAATAGACTAAGTTGAGGGCAAGAAGGCGTCGCGTGTCGACCCAATAAGCGGTCAGCCGTTTTACTTCCTCAGGGTGCCTCGCAAGATACTTTGCGCCCTTTTCGGTCGCGGTAAACAAGCCTTTGGTTCTAGCCTCGCCGATCATAAAGCCGTGCGTAGCTTCGTGGACGACTTCGAACAATGTAATCCCATAAACTTCTTCGCTTGAGCAACGGGTCAGAAGCGCCCGACATTGGGCCGACACATTGGTGAGTCCGTACAGAAAAATATTCGTATCAATTAGGAGGTCGCTTCCACTGGGGACGGCATCGAGGGCCAGCATCCGTCAATCCTCAATCTCCTCGATATCCTCAATTTCCTCGACGATTTCTTTCCACTGAGCCGGGGATAGTTCAATTGGCTGTGGTGCGTTTAATGCGGCAAGGGAGGCCGCAATCCGCCGATCTCTTGCCTCTGGTGTGAACTTCTGCTGCTTCAAGCGGGTAAGTTTGATTCCGGGTTCGTTGGTCAGCCTGTACCAGTATGGATATATTAAAAACTCACTGAGTGCTTGAGACGAAGGCCATTGACCTAGCTGATTTCCAAGCAGGCCGACGTTAGCAAAGCCGGGGAGCGGGAAAGCCTCGCACGCGCTCGGCTGCTGGGGATTTCCGAGTTGTTGCTCAAGAATCATATCAGTTTCAAACCAAGACGATGCAATACAGCTTCTTCATCTTTATACAGGACCGTTGCTATCTCCTCAAACCGTTTTTGTGCGCTGAAAGTCCTAACTACCTTTACGAACAGACCGTCCGGAACGACCCCTGAACTATCTATTACGAAAGCAGAATCCGGATAGTACACGGACACTCCAAACGACTTAGCGTCGTCGCTCGCAAGCGCTTTTGAGTTTACAAACCTAGTCATGCGTTCCCGAAAAGCCTTTGCTCCCGGTTTCAAGTGGAATGCTAACGTTATTTGTTGAGCCTCAAGTTCTTTCTGAATGCCTGCTTTCAGCGCATCGACCGCCGATTGGAGGACAGAAGTTAACAGCGGAATACGAGACCAATCCGCATTCAACACGGAAATCGTCACACCACGAATGCCCACAAGAATCGTGGAAAACAATGACGGTAGGGAAAACGATATGTGCGCCTCCGCTAGATTTTTCGCAGCTTGATTCCACGTGACGCCCTCAAACGTCAGTTGAGGCGCAAGTGCTTTGAGAAAAGCATCAACGATGTCTCCTTGGCGCAGGCCGAACCAAAGAGAGGTTATCGACTCCTTATAGTTGGCGCGGTACTCAAGGAACGGCATTTGGATATCGGCAACGTTGAGTTCTTCCGGCATTCGTTGTGCCAGTGTATTACGTCGAGCGAGCAGAAGTCACTAAGCCTAAGAGGGTGTAGTGTCCCACCCGGAAAGCGTGTCGGCGGAAGTGGCAGACCGCGCCGGACTCAAAATCCCCTGGCCGTGAATGTTCTCTGCCTAACCAATGCCTAACCAAATTGCTGCCATCGGTGACACTTTGAGACGTTATAGATGACAAAATCGCGTTGATTCTAGGCAACTTAATGATTTCAGGCATCTGTTTTCAGAATCCGGCTTACAGGCTCATCCGCCCTGTTTACGATTCTGGGCAACAACCTAGGCAACAACCGCGCCTAATGTTGCCTAAAACTGCCTAACTCGAAACCGGGAAACCCCATGAAACTAAAGATGAACAGGGTCTAGCTACCGGTGCGGTCCACTGTCTCCGGATCGTTTCCCGTTTCCAGGTAAGGCAACAGCTGCCCGCTACAGTTTCCGCTACAGTCAGCGAATGAAGAATTTGATTCTAATCGTAACTGATAGAAAATATGGCGCGCCCTGAGAGATTCGAACTCCCGACCTTCTGGTTCGTAGCCAGACGCTCTATCCAGCTGAGCTAAGGGCGCGCAGTTTAGAAATTGTAACACAACGCGAGGAGTTGCCTCGACGACGCTTAGGCACCGCTCGCGTCGCTCGTGCCTATTTCTCAGCGGGTGTGAGGATGATGCTGCGAAACGCAACCCGCCCTTTCTCGCTTCCCTGCAGATAGATCGGGCCGGGCAATTCCTCGTGGCTGTCGAGCGCGCCGCCGGTGATGCCAGGGATTTCCCTGTTGTCGATGATGGTCTGTCCGTTTTGCACGACTGTAACCATGCGGCCAAGCAGCGTAATGTCATAGGTCTGCCAGATCCCCGGCTTGCGCGGCGATTCTGGCACGGGCGTTAGAAATCCGTAGACTCCGCCCATGTGATGGCTTGGCGGCTCGTCGATCGAGTCGGTTTCGATTTGCACTTCATAGCGCCCGCGCAGATAGACGCCGCTGTTGGACTGCTCTCCGCAATTGAACTCTACGTGCAGCTTGAAGTCTTCGTACTTCCCATTGTTGATCAGCTCCGGTCCGTTCCCCGGCGTGATTAGCTCGTTGTTCTCAACCTTCCAGGCTTTCTCCGCGTTCGGGTCGCTCATGTGCCAGCCGGTGAGATCTTTTTTGTTGAACAGCTCGACGGGCTTTCCCCACTTTGGCGGTTTCGTGCGCGCCAATGCTGGCGCGCGTTCTCCCGTCCACTGCCACGTTTTGGCGTCGGGTCCATTCACGGTGCCCGAGAGGGTCTTTCCGTTCAATGTTCCCTCAAAAATCATGTCCGCTTGCGCGCCCTCTTCCTCCTTCGGTGAAACAAAAGTGAGCTTCCCGTTTGAAAGCTCCGCCTTCGGCAGCGAACGCGCGTTGCCCCACCGCCCTACAAATTGCGCTACTAGATGGCTGCCTTCTTGTCTCAACTCAAGCCACGAAGGGTACTCGCGGGTCCCATCTTTCAGGGTCAGATCCCAGCGTCCCAGGAACGCCTTTGCCGATTCGCCGGCAGGCGCCGCCACAACTTTCTCCAATCCGGCCCTTCGCGCATGCGCCCACGCGCCTGCCGACAACATCACAACTGCTAAGGCAAAACCACCATGTCGCATTTTCATGATAAGGCGCTCCTTTTGTCGGCAACATTCTTTGCGAAAGAAAGCGTTTCCGCAACAATTTCTATGGATTGTATCGCCGCCGAGTACGCTGGTTCACTGGCGCCGTTGTCTCCCTCGTAATCAGCTCCGGCGGCACTGCAAATTCCTCCGGATAGTCCTTGAATCCCTGCATGCGTTGCAACAAAATCCGCGCCGCCGTTTCTCCCATGTCGTGCAGCGGCTGGCGAATGGTCGTCAGCCGCGGAGTGTGATACGCCGCCACTTGAATGTCGTCAAACCCGATTACCGACACATCTTCCGGCACGCGCAGATTGGCGTCGCGCAGCGCGCGAATCGCGCCAATCGCCGCAATATCATTAAACGACATGATTGCGCTAAACCGCTGCCCCTTTTGCAGCAGCTCCTGCACCACCGGATAGCCCAACTCCGGCGAAGTCAAGTCGCGCTCCAGCTGAATCGTCAGGTCCGCGCGAATCTCCAGTCCCAATTCGCGTGCCACGCCGACAATACTCTTCCACCGATCATCCGAGTCCGCGCTGAACGGCTGCCCGCGCATGAACGCAATCTGGCGGTGCCCTAGCTGATGCAGATGCCGCAGCGACAATTCCGCCGCGCGCTTGTGATCCAGCACTACGTTCGTCACTCCCGGAATTTTCCTGTGACCCGCCACCGCCACCACTGGCACTGGCAACGCGTGCGCCAGCGCCGTATCAATTGTGATCAGCCCTTCCGCG
>Ga0126371_10005995_pt1 | contig 10799 bp, 8 predicted proteins | sample PanSoiMetaPlot_4_FD_110145 | JGI IMG/M metagenome (GOLD analysis project Ga0126371, IMG submission 110145) | Tropical forest soil microbial communities from Panama - MetaG Plot_4 | ecosystem: Environmental > Terrestrial > Soil > Tropical forest > Bulk soil | place: Panama | collected 2016-02-17
ACCCATGATCTGGCCGGAATCCGTTGTGTCGGGATGCCGAAACGAGAGCTGCTTGATCGCCTAGCGAGGCCGAACGCAGTGCTCAACCTCAGTTACTCGATTCATCCGCCGTTTCTTTTGCAATTTGAGCGCCGCATTTTCTGCGATCTCGACCCAAGCGAAATTTTCTATTGGATGACGAAAATGGAGATGGGTCAGTCATTTCATCACGAATTCTGGACAATCGGGCTCAATGTTTACGGAAGAGACTGCCGACTGCCTAAAACCGCAATGGCGACCGAGCCATCCAGGAGCCAGCGGCTACAGTGGAAAACATTCTATCCACTGGTCGATACGAAATTGTATCGGTGCCAGTCGCGGCCGCGCGGGTCCAAATTCACCACGATTGGTCAATGGTATTGGGGCGGAGCCGTCGAAGTGAATGGCATGTTCCCTGATCTTTCGAAGAAAATTGCCTTCGAACGTTACCTCGATCTTCCGCGACGGATTCCTGAAGCGTGTTTTGAGCTGGCTATGAATATCAAGGCGGACGATCCGGAGCGGAAGCATCTCATCGACCGCGGCTGGAGGGTGGTTGATCCGCACTCCGTGGCAGGAACCCCGGCTTCCTACCGTCGATATATGACTGGCGCTCTGGGCGAATTTACAGCAATCAAGGGGGTAGATGTGGCGTGGCGAACCGGCTGGTTGAGCGATCGGGCCGCGGCCTTCCTTGCACTTGGGCGACCGGTTGTCACCGAGGACACTGGCGCGAAAAATTACCTGCCCTCAGAGAACGGATTTCATTTTATTCACGGCGCTGACCAAGCGGAAGCAGCGATCAAACAAATACTTGAAGAATGGCCCCAACTTTCCCAGCAGGCGCGCGATTGCGCCGTGGATGTCTTCGATTCGGCAAGGAATCTGCGCATAATTCTCGATTTTTAAAGACGCTCGATTTGGCGTTGCAAAACAAAATTCGGGTGTTACTCGTTGTGCCGTTATGGCTGACCTGATCAAATCGAACGAGCTGAAAGAGCGCATGAAAAAAGTCCCCGAGTGGGAGCTGGAGAAAAAGCACATCGAACGCACGTTTGAATTTGATGATTTTGCCGATGCGATCGATTTCGTGAATTCCGTGGCCGAAGTGGCCGAGGAGGAGGAGCACCATCCGGACATCGATATCCGCTATAACAAGGTGCGCTTGGTTCTATCGACGCACAGCAAGGGCGGCCTAACTGAGTTCGACTTCGGACTTGCAGAACGGATCGATACGCTGGCGGAATAGGGTGCGCAGAGCTCGCTTTTAGGGAAAATCGAGTCGGTCTCGTGCTCTGCAATTGCAGTGCTATCGCTGTCGGGGACTCGGTAAGCGTCCTTCGTCAGCATCGATAAATTGGAACGCTGTCTCGATGTCCGCTCGGTTGGCCATGCCGGCTTCCTTCTTGCGGCGCTGCAGTACTTCCGAGACTTCGTCGTTCCAGCCTCGCTTACGCATGAATTCGTTCCAAACATAGATGTCCTCGTTGAATGGCCTGCGCCCAGTGTTGAGGCACCATTGCAGAATCTCCTCATCTGTGCCGCCCTTCTTCACGCGCTCGACCAATTGCCCGTAGTTAATTCGGAGGAAAGTCACACATTTTTCATCAAAGCCTTTGCCAAGGTTAGCGTGATAATCGGGAGGCAGTTTCCCTTTGGCGTGCAACCGGATCTTGTCCAGCATTCTACCGAAGTAGAAAAGACCACCCAGTTTTTCCAATGGGCTGCGAAGGGCGACGGTCGCCATCAAATTGACTTTGGGCGGTTTCTCAATCGGTTCAATCAGGAAGACGCCGGAGTCAACGATCGCCGACTACGGCAGGGGCGGTTTTATCGTTTTTCGTGCCATTTTTCCCATTTAGATGGCTGCCGTTTACCAAGCGTCCTTTGTCCGCATCGATAAATTGAAACATTGTCTTGATCTCCGACCTGGAAAGCATGGCTTCTCTCTGTTTCTCCGCTTCCAGTGTTTCCGAGAGTTCGTCGTTCCAGCCTCTTTTGCGCATGAATTCGTTCCACATATAAATTTCATTCTCCGACGGTCGATGCCCCATCCCGAAACACGATTGCAAATCGCCTCATGGTTTCACAGTTCGTAGCAAGACTATTTTTTAGCCTCCAATTAGCTAAGCATTACCGAAAACATTTAGAATTTTTCGATTCATTGATTAAATGTCCTTGATCGCTCGGTCGTGAACTGACTCAAAATGACTCGGATCGTTGGAATCGAAACCGAATACGGCTGTCTGCTGAGTGAACAAGAGCCGCATGTGAATTCCGAGATTTGGCCGGTGAAAGTCAAAAATTATCTCTTCCGGACGATAAAAGCCGGCACGATCGATCTGCACTACCGGGACTACGAAGAACCTCCAGGCAACGGCGGTTTTCTTCTCAATGGCGGTCGCCTCTATCTTGACATGGGACATATCGAGTATGCGTCGCCAGAGTGTCTGAATTTGCACGATATCGTTACGTATGAATTAGCCGGAGACGAGCTGCTTCAATCGTCACTCGTTGCGTTAGGCGCCGCGGATCGCGTGTCGTTTATTAAGAACAATGTCGATCATTACACAGGGGCGACTTTCGGGTGTCACGAGAATTATTTGATGAAGCGGGAGGCGCAGTTTACACCGCCGGTTCTAGGAACACTGCTTACTTTTTTAGCGACGCGGCAAATCTTCACGGGTGCTGGCCGCGTAGGTCAGTCGAACCCGCTCGCATTCGATTTTGAGCCGCCTCAAGCCGAGACACAGATCAATTTTCAGCTTAGCCAGCGTGCCGATCACATCGTGAACGACATCTATCAGTGGGTGCAGTTTAATCGCGCGATCATCAACGCCCGTGATGAACCGCTGGCCGATTACCGAAAATATCGGCGGCTCCACTTGCTTATTGGCGATTCGAATATGAGTCCGTTTGCGACCGCGTTGAAGATTGGCACGACTGCATGCGTTTTATCTTTACTGGAGGATGGCCGTTTGCCCCGAAATCTTGTTCTGGCCGATGCCGTGCAGAGCACGCGCGACATCTCACGGGATCCCACACAGCAGTGGATTGTCCATCTTGAGAACGGCAAGACTATTGGCGCACTTGATGTGCAATGGGAATTCCATGAACTGGCACAAAACTATTTAGGGAATAGCAGCGCGGAAACTAACTGGTTGCTGGAAACCTGGGGCTTCGTCCTTGAGGCGCTCGAACGAAATCCTGAATCGTTGATTGGCGGAGTTGATTGGATTACGAAAAAATGGCTGCTCGAAACATTTATTGAATCCGAAGGATTATCCTGGAACCATCCTTGGCTGCGAAGCATCGATCTCGAATATCACAACATCGATCCCACTCGCGGGCTGTTCTTTGCTGTCAAACCTGGTAAGCGAATCGCGGATTGGAACAACTGGGTTCGCCGCCCGAATGCAATGCAGGCTCCGCCGACCAATACGCGCGCTTCGGGTCGGGCGCGGGCGATAGCTTTTTTTCAAAGCTGCGATTTTCCTTACGTGATTAACTGGGATTCGATTGCTTGCGACAGCCGGGATTTTCTCGTCATGGGAGATCCTTTCCATACGTACGACGAAGAAGTGGAGCATTTTCTAGCGAAGCCTCGGCCGGTCTCACAGAGCGAGACGTAACTATAAAAGGGCCTGCAAACTTGCGACTCAGGTAGAAGAGAAGATAACGAAAATTAGCAGTCTTTTTGCGGCGGCGCGCAACGCAATTATTGTATGTAGATACAATGCGAATCGCACAGGTGGCGCCACTTTATGAGAGCATTCCGCCGAAATATTACGGCGGTACAGAGCGGGTGGTATCGTATCTCACCGAGGAGTTGGTCCGTGAAGGCCACGACGTTACGCTTTTCGCCAGCGGTGATTCGGTAACTTCTGCGCGGCTCGTGGCTGTATCGCCTCGCTCCCTCCGTTTAGATAAACGGTCCCTCGATCAACTGGCCCATCACATTCTCCTTTTAGAGAATGTCTTTCGGCATGCCGATGAGTTCGACGTGATTCATTTTCACGTGGATTACCTACATTTCCCGCTCTCGCGTCGTCATTCGATCCCGCACGTTACGACAATGCATGGACGCCTTGATATTCCCGATTTGATGCCTCTCTACGAAGAGTTTCAGGATATCCCTATCATCTCGATCTCGAATGCCCAGCGCGAGCCGTTACCGTGGGTGAACTGGCAGGCAACGGTCTATCACGGATTACCAGAGCACCTCTACCACTTCCGGGCGCAACCTGGGAAATATTTCGCTTTTCTTGGTCGGATATCTCCTGAAAAACGGGTCGACCGGGCGATCGAAATCGCAAAGAAGACGGGAATTCCCTTGCGGATCGGCGCCAAGATTGACCGTGTGGATCAAGATTACTTTGCAACAGTTGTGGACCCGCTGCTTCAGGATCCGCTTGTGGAATGCGTTGGCGAGATCGGTGAAAGGGAGAAGGACGAATTTTTGGGCAATGCCTATGCCCTGCTGTTTCCGATTGATTGGCCAGAGCCTTTCGGGCTGGTCATGATAGAGGCGATGGCCTGTGGCACTCCAATAATCGCCTACCGTCAGGGAGCGGTTCCTGAATTGATGGAAGAAGGTCGCACCGGCTTCATCGTGTCGGAGTTGGAAGACGCGATTGCAGCAGTACGGCGAATTCCGGAGCTCAGCCGCAAACGTTGCCGGGAGGTATTCGAACAGCGGTTCACCGCTAATCGAATGGCAAAAGACTATGTGCGGATATACAGGCGTCTGATAGAGCACAAGAAACGGCAGGCAGCATAGCGAAATGGCGGAGGAACTCATACGTGTTCGCAACCGTTTCTATATTTTGTCTACGTCGGGCCGTGTGGATGATCGGACGCGTGTGCTTAAGTCCGGCGACACATTCGCCGTTTTTGATCGATTTGGCGACATCGAGACGCTCGGTCCTCCCGAGCTTGGGATTTATCACCGGGACACCCGGTTTCTATCGCGCCTCGCGCTGCGGCTTGAAGGTCAACGTCCACTGCTGCTGAGTTCAACAATCAAGGAAGATAACGCCCCTTTGGCTGTCGATCTCACAAACACTGATTTACACCATGCAGGTGAGGTGGTGACCCCCCGTGGGACGATCCACATCTTCCGATCGAAGGTTTTGTGGGAGGCAACGTGCTACGAGCGCTTACGGATTCACAATTACGGGCGCTCCGCCGTAGATCTCTCGTTCACTGTGGAATTTGATGCAGACTACGCCGATCTCTTTGAGGTGCGTGGTGTCCAACGTGAGCGTCGTGGCCGCCGCTGCCCCCTTCAGGTAGCGGAGAACGCGCTTGAGTTCTCCTACGAGGGACTGGATAAACAGCTTCGCCGGACATGGGTCGTATTTAATCCTGTGCCCGCTAACTTGAATGGGTCACGGGCGAACTATCGCATCAGGCTCGAGCCGGGAGCATATAGCACATACAGTTTCGCGATCCGCTGTGAGCCTGAAGCTCAGCGCCTCGGGGCGGCACAACCCAAGAAGCCTGGGCCAGTGCTGATCTATGATGAGGCGGCGGCCAAGACAGCAGCAGCTCTCCGCTCTATCAAGGCCGATGAACCTGAGCTTTTCACCTTGAACGAGCAGTTCAACGACTGGCTGAACAGGTCAATCGCCGACCTTCACATGATGCGAACAGAGACAATTTATGGTCCTTATCCTTACGCTGGCGTTCCGTGGTTTAGCACGGTATTCGGACGGGATGGGATCATTACAGCGCTCGAATGCCTATGGTTTAGGCCTGAGATAGCGCGTGGCGTGTTGTCCTATCTAGCTGCTACGCAATCGAATGAAAAAAATCCGGAGCAGGATGCTGAGCCAGGCAAGATTCTTCATGAAACGCGCGGCGGCGAAATGGCGGCCCTGCGTGAGGTCCCATTCGGACGCTATTATGGTTCGATTGATGCAACGCCACTGTTTGTGATACTTGCAGGGGCGTATTACGAGCGAACCGGCGACAAGGAGTTCGTTCAATCGATCTGGCCGCATATAGAGCGAGCGCTGGCCTGGATTGATCAATTTGGAGATGTGGATGGCGATGGGTTCGTGAAGTACGCGCGGCAGTCTCGACGCGGTCTCCTCAACCAGGGTTGGAAGGATTCTCACGACGCAGTCTTCCACAGGGACGGTGCGCTTGCCGAGGGACCAGTCGCGCTATGTGAGGTGCAAGCTTATACATACGCTGCAAAGCGTTCAGCCGCCGTGTTAGCTCGATGCCTTGGAGACGGAGCTTTCGCAAAACGACTGGCAAGCGAGGCCGAGACCTTGCGTCGCAAGTTTGAGGACACGTTCTGGTGCGAGGAGTTATCGACCTATGCATTGGCCCTTGATGGCAAAAGGCAGCTCTGTTGCGTCCGGACTTCAAACGCGGGTCATTGTTTGTTCGCCGGGATTGTAAATGGAGACCGAGCGCACCGCGTGGCCACGACGCTCACCAGCGGAGCATCGTTCTCAGGTTGGGGAGTGCGCACTGTGGCAGAAGGCGAAGCGCGCTACAACCCTATGTCCTATCACAACGGATCGATCTGGCCGCATGATAACGCGCTTGTTGCTGCTGGATTCGCCAGGTACGGATTTAAGAATGAGGCCGCAAAAATCCTCACCGGCCTGTTCGACGCCAGCCTTTTCTTTGACCTACATCGGCTTCCTGAGCTTTTCTGCGGTTTTCCACGCCGCCCTGGTGAAAGCCCCACGCTATACCCTACTTCGTGTTCTCCACAAACATGGGCGTCGTGCGCCGTGTTTCTAGTGCTTCAGGCGTGCCTCGGCCTCGAAATAAATGGCTCGGAAGGGAAGATTGTTTTTACTGATCCCTATCTGCCACAGTTTTTGTCCGGCGTAGAAATTAGGGGATTGCGCGTCGGCCTGGCGAGCGTTGACCTCTCTCTGAGCCGGCACGAGTGGGATGTGGGAGTCAATGTCCTTCGGCGAGAGGGGCCTGTGAATGTGGTGGTAGTGAAATAGACTCTGAGATCGTGAACGAGATTGACCAGCACTGTCAATCGAGGCGATGGAGAGCTGAGATACCGTAGTTTTCCTGGAGATCTGGTCCTTCGGCCGCAACTTGTGCAGCATCGAGTTCGATCTGCTTCGGATCTTCTGCCGTTTCGATCTTTATGAAGCCATTAAGCGGGTGTTTTACTGCTTCGGCCAAATCGTCTAAGGACTTAATCTCTTTGCCGTTCACTTTTGTGACCGTGAGATAGGAGAGCTCATCGTACCCGATTGTGCTGTTGGCCGGAAGGACCTGACTCAGAATGACAATACGGCGATTCCCCTCAGGAAAGAGCTCTGACTCGAGATGATCGAGGTAAACCAAACGCTGTGGTGCTTCTCTTTGCCAGGCTGGGCCCCATTCTTTGAGATATTGTTTGGAAAGCTCCTGAAAGATGAGGCCACCAAGAACGTAATAACGAGGAGCTTGATCGAAATTATACGGCGGGCTGACATAATCTTTAGGGTCGCGATGTTCAAGCCTCACGTCTAGCTTCATCGGTCTGCCGTTACGCTGAATCCGAAAAGGCACAACGTCGCCAGAGTAGGCGTGAGCGGTAAGCAGATTTGTAAACTCGATCTTGCCGTAGAGCGGATCTACATAGTTACCATTTTGATCGATTTCGTTGTTTGCAACTGCTGTAACCACGTCGCCCACTTGCAGTCCGGCTTTCATTGCTGGTGTATTCGGTTCCACATTCGTAACATAAACGCCACCGGGGTTACCTGTTTGGGCAGACAATCCGCGCAGTTCCGGATCGCGTGTTGGAAAAAATGAGAAACCAGCGGATGGAAACCCCTGGTAGCTCTGGCCGTCCGCTTCCTTTAAGAAATGCGTGATAATCGGTGCGGGAATGGCATCGAGTAATTGAGAGCGCGAATCGTAGCGAAGCAGCAAGCCGGCGAGCTTGTTCTTCTTAACGAGCGGTACCGTATAACTGTTCTCTCGATACTGCATCGGGAGGCTGATGCGGTAGGTGAGGAATTGGCCGACGTCGATCGGGTACGGTGTCATTTGTATCGTTGTGACTAAACCCTCTGTAGCAAGCAAGGCGCCGGTCGGCTCAAGTTGCCACGCGGCGAGCCGGTCGCCGACCACCGTATCAGACGTGATTTCGAGCGGAGTGATCCCGTTAAGGAACGTTTTTTCTGCTGGTTCTAGCAAAGCCAAGTTAGCCTCATAATCGATTACCTGAACCTTGGCGGCTGTTTTCTCTCCGGACTCGGCCCGCTCAAGTTCGACGTAATTTTGGTTTGCAACCAAGTCGGCGGTCACAAGGACGCGGCCCTTCGGCAAAACAGCGCCGAGAGCGCGTTTCGAGAATGGGGCTTTCTTTTGCCATGGCCGAAAATAATCGTAGGACTGTCCAGTAACATTCACGCGGACGAGTGCCAACTGTTTTTGCGTATTCAGCCGGGCCGGAACCGTGGGCTCTTTTTTGGCCAGTGCTCCGGTAGCTGTGGCGAGCAGCAGCCAGAGCGTAATGAACGAATGTTTTTGCATCAGATGTTCTTTGTCAACTGCGGTGCCTTTACGCCGGGTTTCTCCTCGAGATTTTGGTCTTTCAAGACGTTGTAACGGGTGTCGATCCGCTCCCGTGCGGCCTCGACTTTCTGGCGATCAAGCACCAAAGGAGGTCCGTCACCAATCATCCGAATTACAAAATGATCCGCTTTTTCGGAAAACGCGTTCGCCAGATCATCGAGCGTTCGAACTTTCTTCCCGTTTATTTCATCCACAATCCCGCCACGGTACGGCGCGAGGTAAGTGTTAATTGGATCGGGTAAAATGTTAGTTAGAACGATAACGTCCGGATGCTGCAGGTAAATTTGCTCGAGGACGAAGTATTCGAAAAAATGGCGCAGGCGCAGATCAGTTGACCGGTAGGCTTCCATCATGTCCAGGTTCAACGGTTGGAACAGCAGGCCGCCGTAAAGCACATAACGGGGATTCACATCGTAGCTGTGCCCCTGAATCAGATAAGGCCAGGGGGTGAACAAGTGTTTAATTGTGACGGTCAGCGGCTGCTTGTTTCGCCAGATGTCGAACTTGACTGAATCGCCCTTGAATTTGCGTTCGACTACTTCCTCAAATTGCGCCTGCTCTCCCTCGAGTTCCACATTCGAATCGCTCGCGATGGGATGACCGTCGATGGCCAGAAGCACGTCCCCAGGCTGAAGAACACCGGCCGAAGGCCCGGCGGTCACTATCGTGCTAACGAGCACGCCGCGGCCGTCGTCTTTCAGTCCGAGAAATTTTCTTTGCGCCGGGTTTTGCAGCTTTGCATAAGTGATCCCAAGGTCGGGGTACTTGTTATAGTGCCCGCTGCTGATGTCTTTCAAAAATCGATTGATCACCGGGGTGGGAATCATGTAGGCAACGCCTTGAGCTACGTCGCCGCTATATCCCTGAAACGCCACGCCGACCACCTTTCCATCCTGCATCACTGGCCCGCCGCTATTGCCCGGATTGATCTGCGCACTGATTTGAATCGCAAGATGTTGATCGATTGACGAATGGGTATAGAGCTGAAAATCGATTCGCGACACTATTCCCGTGGTGACCGACATTCGCTCGCCGCCAATTGGATAACCATAAGCCGACACGGTTGATTCCAGCTCCGGAATTCCGCCGAATTTTAATGGCGCCATGTTCTTGAAAAAATCTGGAGCCGAGACGGTGATCAGCGCCAGATCGCAATCGTTTGCTATGAACTGCACCGTGGCCGGGTATTTGCTAGGATCGCCCTCGCGTTCCACGATCAAGTAGCGGCTGTTGGCGACGACGTGAGCGTTGGTCAAGATGCGGTTGCCATCTGTCACAAAACCCGCCCCGACGCCGCGCTGAAGCGTCCCAGCGTTCCATGGCGCCCTATAGTCCGGCTCCACTGCAGTTGCGGTGATCCGAACGAGACTTTTTTGAATCGGCCCATTTGGTTTCGGCGGGGAAATTGGCACGGGAACCACTACCTGTGGGAGCGGACTGGAGGTACGTGCCGACGGTAGACCCGGTGCTTGCGGGAGAACAGGAGAAGCCACCGGATTGCTTTCCTGCGCGTGTGACGTCGGTCCGAGTAGCAATGCTACCCAAAAGAGAAGAAGAATGCGCTTCATGAACGGAAAAGCAGGACAATTAAACGAAGTGATTCAAAATCAAGATCGGAGTTTTCAATCGCGGGCGGCTCAGGACAGAACTGACACGATATATGCAGGCGGCGTTCAACATCTTTGTTAAGCGATGCGGAATTAATTTATCTTGCGCTCATTCCAGCTCTCCGCAAGCTCGTGCATCCATCGCAGTGAACAAATCACGTTCCAGCGCGATCGAGGATTGATTTAAGCACTTTGTCTGCTTCAAAGAGTTCGCGAGCTAAAGAGCGGGCAGCACGGGAATGTTTCGCATAATTCGCATTGATCGCTTCCACGGCGTCTACAATTTCCGTTAGTGATTGGAACGATAGGAGTCCCGCTTTGCTATCATAATTCGTCGTGAAGCCAGTCTCCTGAATTATAACGGGCCGGCCGGCAGCGAGATAGCACACGCTTCGATCGCTGAACCACCCGGTATTCAACCGGACGTATTGATCCTTCGCTACTGTAAACTCGCCTTTCGACTGGCGGATATAGTTGCGATAAAGCCAGTAATCGACACTCATTTGCAGCGGCGAAGTTAAACGCCATCCATTTCGCTCAAATCTCGTGCGGGTCTTTGTATCTTTGATGTTGGTCGCGAGCTCAAATGTTTCGCCGGTTTTCTTCGGCGCCGCGATA
>Ga0126371_10005996_pt1 | contig 10798 bp, 7 predicted proteins | sample PanSoiMetaPlot_4_FD_110145 | JGI IMG/M metagenome (GOLD analysis project Ga0126371, IMG submission 110145) | Tropical forest soil microbial communities from Panama - MetaG Plot_4 | ecosystem: Environmental > Terrestrial > Soil > Tropical forest > Bulk soil | place: Panama | collected 2016-02-17
GTGCTGGCGAATTCGTAAACCGTGCCGTAGCCGGTGGTACCCTCGATCACCCGATAGCGGCGGGCACAGATCACGCCCGGCACCTTGCGGTAGCCCGGCACATACTCGCCACTGTACCAGGCGTTCCACTCGGCATCGACCGCGGCGGGGACAGACATACGACCGATCTGCAACACCGGCGCCATGCCACGCTCCGGCATCTCGATGCCGTCCGGGTAGATCTGCTCACCGACAATGCGTGTCAGATTCCTGCCGATCACCGACGGCGAGACCTTCTGTCCCCACGGCGTGCGCGGCCGGTTCTTAAAGGCCGGCGTTTGCAGCACCGCCACGCTTTCCAGTTCATAGCATGCCAGGTACTGCGGGCCGCCCTTCACCGCCTCATAACGGGACGCTGAGAGAATGCCGGGCACCGACAGCAATTCCGGCAGATGCTCCTGGTTGTACCACTCATTGAATTCCGGCGCATCCTTGGCGTCGATATCGACGTACACCATGAAGATGCCGCGACCCTTCTGTGGCATGTTGCTGTGACCTCCGAGCTACGACGGCATCGGGCCGAGATAGTCACGCTTGCCGATGTTCGTGCCGGTGCTGCGGATCACGTCGTACGCCGTCGTGGCGTGGAACTGCACCTGCAACATGGCGAAATGGTACAGGTAGTTCTGACACTTGAACTCGCGCGGCTGGCCGCCGACCGGAACTGTGATGACGGTATCGTCCTTGCCGTCGATCTGATCGGCACGCAGGCCCTTCAGGAAGTCGATGGTCTTGTCGATGCGTGCGTGCATCTCGGCGAAGCTGTTGTCCTGGTCGGGGAAGGACGGCAGGCCAACCCCGGCGACGCGGCCGGCGCCGCAGGAATGCGTGCAGACCTGGCGCACCTGCCGCTCAAGCGGGAACATGTCGGGGAAGAGCCGCAGGTTCAGCACCACGCCGGCATCCCATTTCTGGGCCGTTGCGTGCTCCTCGGCCTTCTTCAGCACGGTCTTGAGACCGGCGAGCAATTGCAGGCAAACCGGCACGAAGCCGCTGTACAACGTGACTGCCATGGGACGTTTTCCTTGTCGGGTCAGGTGGGATTGCGGGCGATCTTAGCCGGTGGCATCGCGGAGACAAGGCGCGGGCGGCTGGCTAGGGCGGGTTGTAGCCGGGCTTCTTGTACAGCGTATCCTGCTTGGCGGCGATGTCGGGCTGGTAAACCTTGGCGCCCCACTGATCGGGAGCGACGTCCTCAATGGCGACGGAGACGGCGGCTTCGCCGCAGCTTGCACCTTCCATGATCGCTTTGGTGACGAGCTCGGCAAGTCTGGTCTTCTGCTGGTCGGTGCGGCCGGAATACAGCTTCACGATGACATGCGGCATGGTGCGGGGCTCCTGGGTTGCTTGTCTCTACTTCGCTGCCTGGCGCTCGACGACGCCGGCGGCCTGGCGACCGATCAGGCGTGCGTAGAAGCCGCGGTGGGCGATCAGCTCATCGTGCGTGCCCGATTCAACCACGCGGCCGGCACTTAACACGATGATTTTGTCGGCAGCCTGAATCGTTGAAAGCCGATGCGCAATGACGATGGTGGTGCGGTTCGCCATCAGGGCGTCGAGCGCGGCACGTACCTGCATCTCGCTGATCGTGTCGAGGTGCGAGGTCGCCTCATCCAGCACCAGGATCGGCGCGTCCTTGAGGAACGCGCGCGCGATCGAGACGCGCTGACGCTGGCCACCCGATAGCTGCACGCCGCGTTCGCCGACGCGCGTGCGCAGGCCGTCGGGCAATGTCGCGACGAAGTCGGCGAGTGCGGCGCGATCGAGTGCGACGGCGATCTCCTGTTCGGTCGCATCGGGGCGCGCGAGGCGGACGTTCTTCTCCAGCGTGTCGTTGAACAGATAGGTGTCCTGCGCCACCAATGCGATGCGGCCGCGCAATCCATCGAGCGTGAGCGCGCGCAGATCTTCGTCGTCGAGGCGGATTGCACCCTGCGCGGGATCCCAGAAGCGCAGCAGCAGATTCGCCAGTGTCGTCTTGCCTGCACCGGACGGTCCGACCAATGCGACAGTCGAACCCGCGGGAACCGCGAACGACACGTCGGCGAGCGCGGGACGCGTGCGGCCCGGATAGGTGAAGCGCACATGCTCGAACGCGACGGCAGAACCGCCACGCGGCGATGCAGGTACCAGCGCGCCATCGGTGATCGCCACCGGCTCGGCGTGCACCACATGCAGCCGGCGCGTCGAGGCGATGGTGTCGGCGAGCTGACGGCCAACCTGCGCGATCTCCGACACCGGCAGGAAGGCGGCAACCGAGATCAGCACCAGCAGCGGCAATGTGGTTGGCGCGAGCCAGCCGTGCATCACCAGCGGCGCACCGATCGCGGCGACCGCAAGGCCGCCGAGACCGGTGGCGATCTCGAGCCCCGCGGTCTGTCGCGTCAGGTCGCCGAGCAGCAGAAGCCGCATCGCCTGATAGCGGCGCGCCAGTGCCATGAAGTCGTCGCGCCGGCGCGCGACCGCCTCAAACGCCATCAGCTCGGCGAGGCCCTGTATGGTCTCGGTGGTGAAGGCGCCGAGCTCGCCCAGCGCACCGCGCGCCTCGGACGCGAGCGTGTCGATGCGGCGCCGGCTGAGCACAGGCGATGCGGCGGCGTAGGCGAGGAACGGCAGCAGCGCGAGCGCGAGCGGCCAGGCGATGGCGGCGAGTGCCAGCAGCACGGCACCGGGCACAAGAACCGCGACGAAGGCGGGTGCGACGGTGTGGGCGTAGAAGTATTCCACCGTCTCCACGTCCTGCGTTGCGAGCGCGACCAGATCGCCGGAGCGGCGGCACAGCAGATAGGCGGGCGCGAGCGCATCGAGCTTGCGATAGAGCGCGATGCGCATCTCGGCGAGCAGGCGATACGCCATGTCGTGCGCGAGGAACGATTCGAGCCAGTGCAGCAGGCCGGCGAGTGGCGCGGCGACGAGCAGCAGCACGACCAGAAGCAAGGTGGGCGAGCCGCCGCGCACCGCGGCGATGATCAGCGCACCGAGCACGCTCACGCCGATGAAGCAGACGACGCGACCGATGCCGCACGTCACGACGACGGCGAGCAGGCGCCGCCAGGGACGGATGAAGCCGAGCAGCGTCGCGATGGTCTGTGGCCAGCCGACGTCGGCGGCATCTTCCGCGAGGCTGTGCACGACGGCGGTGGTATCCGCTGTCGCGTCTTCGCCGGACGCGGGCGCTTCGAGCGACGGCAATTCGTCGGCGGTCGCGCCGGCGAGCTGCGGGGCCATCAGCGCGCGATACGGTCCAGGCTGCGCGATCAGTGCGGTGTGCGTGCCGCTCTGCACGACGCGGCCTTCATCGAGCACCAGGATGCGGTCGGCGTTGATCACGCTGGAGAGGCGATGCGCCAGGATCAGCGTGGTGCGGCCCTGCATCAGGCGTTCGAGTGCCTGCTGGATCACCGCCTCGTTCTCGGCATCGACGGAGGACAGCGCCTCATCGAGCACCAGGATCGGCGCGTCGCGCAGCAATGCGCGGGCGATGGCGATGCGCTGGCGCTGGCCGCCGGAGAGGCGCAGGCCACGCTCGCCGATCAATGTCTGATAGCCGTCGGGCAGTGCGTCGATGAACTCGTGCGCGTTGGCGGCGCGCGCGGCGGCGATGAGATCGGCTTCGCTCGCGTCGGGACGGCCGAGGCGGAGGTTGTCCTCAATGGTGCCGTGGAACAGGTAGGCGTCCTGCGCGACGACGGCGATCATGCGGCGCAGCGCTGTTGGATCAATCGTGCGGAGATCGTGGTTGCCGATGCGGATCGCGCCTTGCTGCGGATCGTGCAGGCGGAGGAGCAAGCGGACGATGGTGGATTTGCCGGAACCGGAGGGGCCGACGATGCCGACGCGCTCGCCGGGGGCGATGGCGAAGGAGAGGTCGCGATGCGCGGGGCCGCGGCCGCCGGGATAGGCGAAGGACACGGCGGTGAAGGCGATGTTGGTGGCGCCCCCTCCCCCCTCCCCCCTCCCACGAGGGGAGGGGGAGTTCTGTGGTGCGGTCACCGGCTCGTCCAGCAGCGCGTTGATGCCGGCGGCGGCGGACTGGCCTACCAGGCCCTGATGCAGCACGGTGCGCAGATCGCGCAGCGGGCGGAAGATCTCGGTGCCGGCCATCAAGACGATCAGCAATGCCTCGAGACTCATCTCGCCGTGCTGTACGCGCCAGGCGCCGAGCGCCAAGGCGGCCGCGGCACCGAAGGCGGTACCAAGATCGGTGATGCCGCGCGTGAGGATGCTGGTGCCGAGCACCAGGAACGTGCTCTCGGACAGCGCACGCGCCTTGTCGGCGAGCATCCTGCCGTAGGCGCCGCTCTGGCCGAACGCCTTCAATGTCGGCAGGCCCTGGATCGCGTCCAGCACTTCCTCACCGAACTCCTTGAACGCGCGCATGCGCACGCGCGATTCGCGGCCGGTGCGTTCGTGCACGACCGCGGGTGCCAGCAAGGTGAACAGCGCGGCACCGAGCATCACGGCGGCGACGGGCACGTCCCATAGTGCCATGAAGACGAAGATCGCGAACGGTGCGGCGAGCGCGATCGCCACCTGCGGCAGGTACTGACCGAAGAAGGTCTGCAACTGCTCGACGCCGTCAACCATCGACAGCATGACGCCGCCGGTGCGCTCGGCGCCGAACCAGGCGGGGCCGAGGGCGGCGATCTTGTCGTACAGCAGGCCGCGCAGCATCTCCTGCACGCGCGTCGCGGTGCGGTGGGCGATCATGGTGCGCGCGTGATCGAGCGCGGCGCGCAGCAGGATGGCGGCGCAGGTGGCGACGAGGGGCAGGACCAGCTCGGCAGCGGGCGCGTCGCGGAACAGGCCGGCGAGGAAGCGGCCGAGGAAGGCGAAGCGGGCGATGCCGAAGCCGAGGGCGGCGAGGCCGAGCAGGACCGCGACAGCCATGCGGCCACGCAGGCCACGGGTCAGGCGCCAGAGGCGAAGGTCGAAGTGCATGGTGGGATTTTGCCGGGAAGTTCCGCTTGTGGCACCCCTCCCCCCGCCCCCCTCCCACAAGGGGAGGGGGAGTGCTTTGCTGCTTTGCTGCTGCTTTGCTGCTGGTATTTTCCGCCGAAGGGACGCTCATGGGACCGCTGCACGGCTATCGTATCGTCGATCTGACCTCGAACATCTCGGGGCCGCTTGCGACCATGATCCTGGGCGATCAGGGCGCCGACGTGATCAAGGTGGAAAGCCCGGAAGGCGATCACACGCGCGCCGCGGCGACACGGCGCGGCGGATTCTCGGCTTCGTTCCTCAACAACAACCGCAACAAGCGTTCGGTGGTGCTGGATCTGAAGACGGAGGCGGCGCGCGATGCGCTGCTGCGTCTGGCGGCGACGGCGGACGTGCTGGTGCAGAACTTCCGCCCCGGCGTCGCCGAACGGCTCGGCATCGGCGAGGCGGCGGTGCGCGCGGTGGCGCCTTCCATCGTGTATGTGTCGATCAGCGGCTTTGGCGAGCGCGGGCCGTATGCCGCGAAGCCGGCGTACGATCCGGTGGTGCAGGCGCTTTCGGGACTGGCATCGATCCAGGGCGGGTCCGATGCCGAGCGGCCCCGGCTGATCCGCACCATCCTGCCGGACAAGCTCACTGCCGTTACCGCATCACAGGCGATCACCGCGGCGCTGCTCGCGCGTGCGAAGAGCGGCGAGGGCCAGCATGTGCGGCTGGCGATGCTGGACGCGGTGCTGGCGTTCATGTGGAGCTCCGACATGAGCGCGCAGACGTTCGTCGATGGCGAACCGGTGCAGCAGCCGGCGGCGAGCAGCATCGACCTGATCTATGCGACGGCGGACCATCACATCAGCGTCGCGGTGCAGACCAACCGGCAGTGGCAAGGGTTGGCGCGGGCGCTCGGCCATGCGGAATGGCTGGACGATCCGCGCTTTGCGACGCCGGCGGCGCGGCAGCAGAATATCGACGAGCGGCTGCGGCTGACGCAGGAGACGCTGCTGACGCGGCCGGCGGCGGAGTGGCTGGAGCGGCTTGCGGAGGCGGACGTGCCGTGTGCGCCGGTGATGACGCGGAGCGAGGTGACGCAGCATCCGCAGGTGGTTGCCAATGAAACCATCGTGGAGATGGCGCACCCGGCGGCGGGCCGGCTGCGCCAGGCACGTGCGGCGGCACGCTTCTCCGCGACGCCTGCGGCGATCCGGCGCGGGGCGCCGAAGCTTGGCGAGCACACCGAAGAGGTGCTGCGCGAGCTGGGCTACGGCGCCGATGCGATCGCGGCGATGCAGGGGGAAAGGACCGCCGCATGATCGACTTCCATTACTGGCCGACGCCGAATGGCTGGAAGGTGTCGATCATGCTGGAGGAGTGCGGGCTGCCGTACCGCACGGTGCCGGTGAACATCGGCAAGGGCGATCAGTTCAAGCCGGAGTTCCTGGCGATCAGCCCGAACAACCGCATGCCGGCCATCGTCGATGACGGGATGCCGGTGTTCGAGTCAGGCGCGATCCTGCTGCATCTGGCGGAGAAGGCGGGACGCTTCATGCCGACCGACCGCATCGGGCGGAAGGAGACGCTGGAGTGGCTGTTCTGGCAGGTCGGCAATCTGGGGCCGATGGCGGGACAGCTCAGCCATTTCGTCAACTACGCGCAGGGCGAGCATCCCTATTCGCACCAGCGCTATGCGAATGAGTACAACCGCTGCCTCGGCGTGCTGGAGCGGCGGTTGGAAGGACGCGACTACATCCTGGGCGAGTATTCGATCGCCGACATGGCGTCGTTTCCCTGGGTGCTGATCGCGAAGCCCTTGGGCCAGGAGCTCGACGAGTTTCCCAATGTCGCGCGCTGGCGGCAGGCGGTGAAGGCGCGGCCGGCGGTGCAGCGCGGCGTCGATCTTGGCAAGGAATGGCGGCGGCGCGCGCCGCCGACCGAAGAGGAACGGCGGATCCTGTTCAATCAGACGGCGAAGCACCCGGTGTGATTTAACCCAACCGCCGCCGGTACAGCGCGATCAGACGCTCCCAGTGGCGCTCGGCAGCGGGCTTGTCGTAGCACCAGCGCTGCGGAAAGGCGAAGCCGTGATGCACCGTGGGATAGAGCTCGATCTCGCCTGGTGAGCCGGCGCGCTCGAACAGGTTGCGCAGCTCCTCCACCATCGGCAGCGGCGCCAATTCGTCGTGCTCGGCACAGGCGATGTAGCGCTCGGCCTTGCCCTGCGCGAACGTGAGATGCGGGCTCTCCTCGGCGTCGTTCACCAGCCAGGTGCCGTAGAACGAGGCCGCGGCGGCGATGCGGTCGGGGAAGCGCGCCGCGGCGGCGAGCGCGTAGGGGCCGCTCATGCAATAGCCGTGCGCGCCGGCGGGGCCGCGCTTCGCCGCCTCCTGCCGGCCGGCGAATTCCAGCATCGCCGCTATGTCGGCCATCACCGGCGGTATCGTCATTTTCGTGCGCACCGCGCGCATCCGCTGGTGCTCGGCGCTGCCGTGCTCGAGCACGTCGGGGCCGTAGATCGTGTCACGCCCGGCGCGGTAGTAGAGGTTCGGCAGCAGCACGTAATAGCCGACGCTGCCGAGGCGGCGCGCCATGTCGCGCAGCTCCTCGCGGACCCCCGGCGCGTCCATCAGCAACAGCACCACAGGGTGCGGGCCGCCGCGCTCGGGGTGGCAGATGAAGGTCTCCATCGCGCCGTCCCGTGTGCTGATGTCCAGCGTCTGCTCGATCATGGCTGCCCTCCGTAACGTGTTTGCAAGCTCCGGCGCCCTATGCGGCCCCGATGGGGATGCTGAACCGCTGGTTCCTCACCGGGAACATACCGCTCGAGCTATGCGTCCAGTATAGCCACGACTCCTGGCTGGTCGTTGTTTCCTACCTGGTCTCGGGGTTCGCCGCCTATACCGCCTTCCATCTGATTGCCCGCGTGCGCGCCACCGGCAGCGGGCCGACGCGCTTCCTCTGGCTGGCGACCGCCGGCGTGTCGATGGGACTTGGCATCTGGGCGATGCACTTCATCGCCATGCTGGCGGTGGAGATCCCGATCCAGGTGCGGTTCGACCTGCCGATCACCGCACTGTCCGCGGGCTTTGCTGTCGTCGCCAGCACGCTCGCCTTCCATTTCGTCGCGCGCGACAGGCCGCGCGCCATCGAGCTTGGCATCGCCGGCGCCGTGCTCGGCAGCGGCATCGGGCTCATGCACTATGTCGGCATGGCGGCGCTGCGGATGCCGGCGCACATCTACTTCGACCCGGCTCTGTTCGCGCTCTCGGTCGTGCTCGCGGTCATGCTGTCGACCGCGGCGCTTGTCGTCCTATCGGCGCTGCCGCAGTTGCACAACGACCGCTTCCCGCTGGCGCGGCTGGCTGGCGCCGCCGTCATGGGGCTGGCGATCGTGATGATGCACTACACCGGCATGCTCGCGACCTATTTCTATCCGGAGCCGGGTGCGGACGACACCGGCACGCTGTTCGATCCATCGGTGATGGCGACCGCGATTGCCTTCGTCACGCTCTCGATCGGCGGACTGGCCTTGGTGGCGGCGGTGTTCGATCGGCGTGCCCAACACGCCGAGGAGCTGCTGCTGGAAGCGGTCAACAGCATCACCGGCGGCCTGGTCATCTATGACAAGGACGATAGGTTCGTACTGCTGAACGAGGCGTACCGGCAACTGTTTCCGACGCGGGCGGCACGGATGGTACCGGGCGTGCGGTATGCCGATTTCCTCCAGGAGTGTCTGGCGGCGCACGAGTTCCCGGACGCGATCGGACGCGAGGAGGAGTGGTTCGCCGAGCGGATGCACCAGCATCAGGAGGCGAGCGGCGAGTATGAACGGAGACTGTCGGACGGAAGATGGATCCTGCTGTCGGAGCGCCGCATGCGGAATGGCGGGATCGCCGGCTTCCGCATCGACATCACCGCGCTGAAGCAGGCGCAGACCGCGCTGCGTGAGAGCGAACAGCGGCTTGAACGGGCGCAGGAGATCGCCGGCCTCGGCAGTTGGGAGATCGACGTCCGGACCGGGCGGGTGATGTGGTCAAAGGAGGTCTATCGCATAAGGGGCCTCGATCCCTGCGACTTCGGCAATTCGACGGAGGCGCTGTCCCGGCTGGTTCGCGCAGACGATTGGCCGAAGGTGAACGCCTGGCTCGATGCGCTGCGGGCCGGAGAGGCGCCGGGCCCGATCGAGTATCGCATTCTGCGGTCTGGCGGGGCGGAGCGTGTCGTTGCCGTGGAAGGCCGACCGATCGTTGATTCGACCGGTGTCATCGTGAAGCTGGTGGGAACGGTGCAGGACGTCACCGAGCGGCGCCTGACCGAGCAGCAGCTTATTCAGGCGCAGAAGATGGAGACGGTCGGCCAGCTCACCGGCGGTCTTGCGCACGACTTCAACAATATCCTGGGCGCGGTGATCGGCAATCTCGATCTTACCGCCGAGAGCGTCGCGCCTGGCTCACCGGCCGAAGAGGCGTGCCGGTCCGCGCTGCAAGCGGCGCTGAGTGGCGCCGAGCTGGTGAAGCGGCTGCTCGCCTTTTCGCGCCGGCAGACATTGCAGCCGAAGCCGATCCGACTGGACGAGACGATTGCCAGCGTGCTGCCGCTGATCAAGCGCACGCTGGGCGAGCAGATCAGCATCGAGACGCAGTCGGCACCGCACCAGTGGTCGGCGATCGCCGATCGCATCCAGCTCGAGACGGCGATTCTCAACCTGACGGTGAATGCGCGGGACGCGATGCCGTCGGGCGGGATGCTGATCATCGAGACCGACAATGTGCTGGTGGACAGCTCGGCCAGGGACGCCGGCAGCGATCTGAAGCCGGGCGAATACGCGGTGATATCGGTCAGCGACACCGGCGTCGGCATGCCACCCGACGTGCTGAGCCGGGTGTTCGATCCGTTCTTCACCACCAAGCCGCCGAACGCCGGCAGCGGGCTTGGCCTGTCCATGGTGTTCGGCACCATGCAACAGCTTGGCGGCAGCGTGCACATCTACAGCGAGGTTGGCGTCGGCACGACGGTGCGGCTCTATCTGCCGCGGGCGCCGATGGCGGGCGACAGCAGGGCGAGCAGCCACAAGGACGACAGGGCGGTCGCCGGCGGCAGGGAGCATATCCTGCTGGTGGAGGACAACGCGCCGATCCGCAGGCTGGGCACCAACATCCTGCGTGGGCTGGGCTACACCGTGACCGTGTTCGACAGCGCCGATGCGGCACTCGACTTCGTGCGGGCCGACGAACCGATCGATCTGCTGTTCACCGACGTGGTGATGGCGGGACGCATCGACGGCGTCGGGCTTGCGCGCGAGGTGCGGGTGCATCACCCTGGGGTCCCTGTGCTGTTCACATCCGGCTTCTCGAGCCCGGTCATGCTGCGCGAACAGATTGAAGAGCTTGGCGCGGATCTGATCGCCAAGCCCTACCGCAAGTCCGAGCTTGCCTTGCTGGTACGCTCGATCCTCGACCGCGCGCCGCAGATGGCGGCCTGACATGCACCTGCTCGTGCTCGACGATGATGAGCAGATCGCACGGTTCCTTGGCAATGTTGCGAAGGGCGAGGGATGGTCGGTGGACATCACCACTGCCGCCGGCGATTTCCAGGCGTGCTACGGGCGGCGCCGGCCGGATGCGATCGTGCTGGATCTGAAGCTCGGGGAGTCGGATGGCATCGAGCAGCTCGGCTTTCTCGGCCAGGATGGCTATTCGGGCGGCGTGGTGCTGATGAGCGGCTTCGATGCGCGCGTGCTGGATTCCGCGCAGCAGGTCGGCGACGCGCTGGGTGTGCGTGTCGTGGGTGTGCTGGAGAAGCCGGCGCGCGTGGTGCAGGTACGTGA
>Ga0126371_10005997_pt1 | contig 10798 bp, 11 predicted proteins | sample PanSoiMetaPlot_4_FD_110145 | JGI IMG/M metagenome (GOLD analysis project Ga0126371, IMG submission 110145) | Tropical forest soil microbial communities from Panama - MetaG Plot_4 | ecosystem: Environmental > Terrestrial > Soil > Tropical forest > Bulk soil | place: Panama | collected 2016-02-17
CTCGGGCGGCGGCGCCTGGGACAACGCCAAGAAGTACATCGAGGACGGCCACTACGGCGGCAAGGGCTCCGACGCCCACAAGGCGGCGGTGACCGGCGACACGGTCGGCGATCCCTACAAGGACACGGCCGGCCCGGCCGTCAACCCGATGATCAAGATCACCAACATTGTGGCGCTGCTGCTGCTGGCGATCCTGGCGCATTGAAAACGTAGGGTGCTCACTGCGCTCGCGCCGCAGGACCGCATCCTCTGCGGCAGCGACTGCCGTTCGTGCTGTGGGCGTTCGCGGTCGAGCAGCAGGAGAATCTATCGCGCATGCTGCATTTTGCCGGCGCGCGCTTTGCCGCGATGGAGCGCGACAATGCGATGCGGCTGTTCAAGCGTTTTGGAGGGGCAGGGTAGCGACACGATCGCGCGACGCGATCATGCTCACATGTGGAAGACCTTGCCGAAGAAGCCGATGATGCTCTGCTGCTCGCCGCCCGACGGCGTGGTGCGGCTGACGTAGTCGAAGAGCTTGCCGTCGCGGATGCCGTAGTTGGCGAGCCGCTCGACCTTGCGGTTCTTGTCGAAATAGACCGCGATCACGCGCCGGTCGGTCTCCTTCTGCGGCAGGAACGAGGTCTGCTCAGTGCGCTGCGAGATGTAATAGAAGACCTCGCCCGAGATGGTGGCGACCGTCGAGGGCGTGCCGAGCACGATCAGCACCTGCTCCTGTGACGCGCCGAGCGGGATCTGGTCGAGCGCTCCCTCCGGGACCACGTAGCCGCGCTGATAGGTCTGGGTGAGGCAGCCGCCCAGCATGAGGCCGAGCGCGAGCAAGGCCGCGACCGCGCGCAGGCGCGCCGCAACCCGGCCGATTCGGAGCTCACTCGGACGCTGCAAGTCCCGCTGTCCCCTGTCTTCGCCGTCTTCCCCTTGCGCCGGGATGGTCGTTGACCTACCCCGCTGCCGGCGCGGTTTCAACGCGACACATCCCAACGGCAGGTTGAGGCGCCACTAAACCGAATTGAGGCCAATGATATTTCGGCTATTTCGCCGCGACCCCCGGGCCGCCACCATTGCCGCCCTCTATGGCGCGATCGTGGCGCAGGCGCGCGCGCCGGGATTCTACCTGGAGTATGGGGTGCCGGACACGCCCGAAGGGCGGTTCGACATGATCGTGCTGCATCTAGCGCTGGTTTGCCGGCGGCTCGGCCGCGCCCCCGGGGCGGAGGGTCCCCGCCAGGGCCCGGCCCAGTCCCTGAGCCAGGCGGTTTTCGACAGGTTCTGCCGCGACATGGACCACAATCTTCGCGAAATGGGTGTGGGCGATCTCGGTGTTCCGAAAAAGATGCGCAAGCTCGGCGAGGCGTTCTACGGGCGCCTCGACGCCTATGACCGCGCCCTTGCGGTCGCGGGTAACGAGGAACTGGCAGCGGCGGTTGGCCGCAACGTGCTGGGCGAGGGGGCGTCCGCCGCGGCGACGCGCCGGCTCGCGGCCTACGTACGGAGTGCGGCGGAGTGCCTCGATTCGTTGGCGATTGCGGACCTCGACGGGAAGGTCGCGTTTCCCGATCCGTTGACCATCGTGGTACCGGTCTGCGAGATGCCGACATGAGCGCCAAGGCCGCCCCAAAGGTCCCGAAAATCCCTTGGAGCCACCCGGTTCGGCGTGACGATGTGCCCGAAACGGGGCTCCATCTCGATCTCGCCGCCGACGAGGCGACGCGCGCGGTCGTGGCCGCTGTCGCCGGCGTCCGCGGGTTGCCGCGCCTCGCCGCCACCTTCGACGTGGCGCGGCAGGGCGACGGCCTTAAGGTCACCGGCGAGGTCGCCGCCACCGTCGAGCAGACCTGCGTGGTGACGCTCGAGCCGATGACCAGCGAGTTGCGTGAGCCGATCGATCTCGCCTTCGTGCCGCAGCGTGCCGACGAACGGTTGGCCGAGACTGGCGATGACATCGATCCGGGCGCCGAGGATGAGCCCGAAACCCTGATCGACGGCGTTGCCGATCTCGGCGTTGCGGCGACCGAGTTCCTGCTGCTGGCGATCGATCCCTACCCGCGCAAGCCCGGCGCGGTGTTCGAAGCGCCGAAGAGCGCGGATGCCGGCGCACATCCGTTCGCCGCGCTGGGAGCGCTGAAGAAGTCGCCGGACAAGCGCTGACCTTGACGCCGCGGTAACATGATGACATGCGGCGCCCCGGCCCGATCGAAACTGCGCGCGCCGCCGATCGCCTGGGTTCCCAGGAATCCACCGCAGGTCCATGGGATTGCGGGAAAAACGCCGCCTGATCGATTGTCGCAATCGCCCATTGTCTCAATCCGCCGACACGCTATTGTCCGGCCTGCAGCATCCCGATTGGGCCCGTCGGTCGCGTCGGACCGAGCCTCCTACCCGCGAGACCCATCCGCCGTTCCCATGCCGACCAAGGTCCGAATCGCGCTCGACGCCATGGGAGGGGACCACGGCGCGTCTGTGGTCGTTCCGGGCGCTGCGCTCGCGCTGGAGCGGCACCCGGACAGCGAGTTCATCCTTTACGGCAATGCCGGCGTAGTCGAGCCGCTACTGAAGCAGCACGCGGCGCTCGCGGCGGTGTCGCGGGTGGTGCACACCGACGTCGCCGTGAAGATGGACGAGAAGCCGAGCCAAGCGCTGCGCCACGGCCGCTGGAAGTCGTCGATGTGGCTCGCCATCGACGCGGTGAAGAAGGGTGAGGCCGACGTTGCGATCTCGGCCGGCAATACCGGCGCGCTGATGGCGATGGCCAAGTTTCACCTCAAGACCATGCCGGGGATCGAGCGCCCGGCGATCGCGGCGCTGTGGCCGACCTTGCGCGGCGAGTCGATCGTGCTCGATCTCGGCGCGACGATCGGCGCCGACGCCCGCCACCTGGTCGACATGGCGGTGATGGGCGGCGCGATGGCGCAGGTGCTGTTCGACCTCGAGCGGCCGACCATCGGGCTCCTCAACATCGGGGTCGAGGAGGTCAAGGGTCTCGACCAGGTGCGCGAGGCGGGCCGTATCCTGCGCGAGAGCCCGCGCGAGACGCTCGATTATGTCGGCTTCGTCGAGGGCGACGACATCGGAAAAGGCAAGGTGGACGTGGTGGTGACGGAGGGATTTTCCGGGAATATCGCGCTCAAGACCGCGGAGGGCACGGCCAAGCAGTTCGCCCAATATCTGCGCAGCGCGATCAACCGTTCGCTGATGGCGCGCATCGGCTACCTGTTCATGCGCGGCGCGTTCGCGGCGCTGAAGGAGAAGATGGATCCGCGCCGCTCCAACGGCGGCGTCTTCCTCGGCCTCAACGGCATCGTGATCAAGAGCCACGGCAACACCGACCCCGAGGGCTTCGCCGCCGCGGTCGATATCGGCTACGACATGGTCAAGTATCAGCTGATCGACAAGATCAACCGCATGCACGGGCCGGCGCCCGCGCCGCCGCGCATCGCGGGAGCATCCTCGTGAGCGTCACCCGTTCGGTCGTGCTCGGCGTCGGCCGCCATCTGCCCGAGCACATCCTCAGCAATGCGGATCTCGCCAAGAAGGTCGAGACCTCGGACGAGTGGATCGTCCAGCGCACCGGCATCCGCGAGCGCCGCATCGCGGCGCCGGGCGAGACCACGTCCGAGCTCGCCATCAAGGCGGCGCGCGCCGCGCTCGCGGCCGCGCATGTCGAGGCGCCCTCGATCGACCTCATCGTGGTGGCGACCGCGACGCCGGACAACACGTTTCCGGCGAGCGCCGTGTCGGTGCAGGCCGGCCTCGGCATCACGCAAGGGGCGGCGTTCGACCTGCAGGCGGTGTGCTCCGGCTTCGTCTACGGGCTGGCGACGGCCGACGGCCTGCTCAAGGCCGGCACCTTCAAGCGCGCGCTGGTGATCGGCGCCGAGACCTTCTCGCGCATCCTCGACTGGAACGATCGCGGCACCTGCGTGCTGTTCGGCGACGGCGCCGGCGCCGTCATCCTCGAGGCGCAGCAGCTGCCGGGCACGCGCGAGGACCGCGGGATCCTGGTGTCGCGCCTGCGTTCCGACGGCCGCTACAAGGACAAGCTCTACGTCGACGGCGGGCCGAGCTCGACCCAGACGGTCGGGCACCTGCGCATGGAAGGCAAGGAGGTGTTCAAGCACGCGGTGGCGATGATCACCGACGTGATCCAGGAGTCCTTCCTGGCGACCGGCTACAGCGCCGCCGACATCGACTGGTTCGTGCCGCACCAGGCCAACAAGCGCATCATCGACGCCTCCGCGGTGAAGCTCGGGATCGCGCCCGAGAAGGTCATCGTCACCGTCGACAAGCACGGCAACACGTCGGCCGCCTCAATCCCGCTCGCGCTGTCGGTCGCGGTCGCAGACGGACGCATCAAAAAGGGCGACCTGATCCTGCTCGAGGCGATGGGCGGCGGCTTCACCTGGGGCGCCACGCTGGTGCGGTGGTGACCGTCACCGCCTGCGTCATTGCGAGCGAAGCGAAGCAATCTCCCGTCGCTTGCTCATGCCCTCAAGGATGGAGATTGCTTCGGCGTGCTGCGCACGCCTCGCAATGACCCTTCGGGTCACTTTATTTCGAAGCTCTTCTCCAGCAGCTTGCGGTCGGCCTGCCAGATCTCCAGCGTCCACGTCCCCGGCACGACTTCCCACGGCTCCGCGAAGCTGTAGCCGCGCAGGTGGGTGGCGCCGATCGTGGTGGCGAACTCGGCGACCGACTGTTGAAACGTATTGCCGTTGCCCGGATTGACGATGCCGGGCGGCGGGATCGTCCACACCGAGCGCAGCATGGCGCGCTCGCCGTCACGCGCGCCGAACGAGCGGAAGCGCACGCCGAAGCCGACGCCGACGCGGGCGCCCGTTGCGGGCGGCTCGGGCGCGAGCGTCACGTCGCGCAGCTGCTGCACCGTGCCGGTGACGGTCCCAGCCGACGGCGTCGTGCCCGTCACGGTCGCCGTCGTGCTGTCGTAGAAGCCCGATTCGACGATCTCGAGTCGATCGACGCGCATGTCCTGCGCATGCGCCGCAGCGCCGATCACGGGAACCATGCCGGCGAGCGCTAGTGTCCCGATTCCGAAGTTCGCAAGCATTCGCAGCGACCTCTGAGCGAACTTCGGAATCGAGAAGGACACTAGCAACTCTATGATTCTAGTGCCGCTCTTGAACCCGAAGTTCGCAACCGTACCCGCCGAGAAATCGTGCGAACTTCGGGTTCGCGGCACTAGCGCGAGGATGCGGAGCCGCGAACGTCGGGAATCCATCTTCATTGCTTCGCTCCGGGTTGCCGTCGGCGGGTCGGACACCCGCAAGCTGCCGAGCACAGCTGCGGCGGCAGGCGATTTTGCGGCACGAGGCGGCTGGAACGGTCCCGCCGCGGCAAACGGTGCATACCGCCTAACCCCCTGTTGACCAACGGTAATCAACGCCATATCGTTGAAAATCAAGAAGAAGGCTGTCGTGATTGGGGCTGGGTGATGACCGGAAAGACAGTCACGCGGGCTGATCTGTGCGAAGCGGTTTACCAGAAGGTGGGCCTGTCGCGCACTGAATCCTCCGCGCTGGTGGAACTCGTGCTGAAGGAAATCACCGACTGCCTCGAGCGGGGCGAGACGGTGAAGCTGTCGTCCTTCGGCTCGTTCGTGGTGCGTAAGAAAGGCCAGCGCGTCGGCCGCAATCCGAAGACCGGCACCGAGGTGCCGATCTCGCCGCGCCGCGTGATGGTGTTCAAGCCCTCGGCGATCCTCAAGCAGCGCATCAACAATCACAAGCCGGACGGCGAGACGAAGTAGCGCGGGCGCTGTCCGGATTTCGACTCGAGGCGAGGCCGACCGTGGACAAGGCGCCCGATGCCTTCCGGACCATCAGCGAAGTCGCTGACGATCTCGACGTGCCGCAGCACGTGCTGCGTTTCTGGGAAAGCCGCTTCGCGCAGATCCGTCCGATGAAGCGCGGCGGCGGCCGCCGCTACTACCGGCCGGACGACATCGACCTCCTGCGCGGCATCCGCCACCTCTTGTACGGCCAGGGCTACACCATCCGCGGCGTGCAGCGGATCCTGCGCGAGCAGGGGCCGCGCTTCGTTCAGGCCGTCTGGCAGGAGGGCGCGCCGCAGCCGCCGGTCGGCCAGGTGGGCGACGACGCCGAGGCCGAGCGGGCGACCGAGCGCGGCCTGTTCGGTCTGTGGCCCGCCATGGGCGCCCGGGAGGAGGCCGAGGGGGCGCCGGACGAGGCGGCCGAGGAGGAGCCAGACGAGGCCCCCCATGTGCGGCTTGGGGCCGCGCCCCGGCCCGCCGCGCCGGCGCCGCCGCAGCTTCCCGTCGAGGATATCAGGCGGCTGCGGGCCACGCTCGAGACACTGGAGGCCTGCCGCAAGCTGCTGGACTCGGCCCTTGCGGAGTAGGTTGGGATAATCGCCCCGTCATGCGCATCTTCTAAGCAAGAGCGCGGGCGCGATGGTGCGCGCGGGCGGACCCCGAGCGCGGGGGCCGCCAGACGGTATTTCCGGGAATAAATCCGATGGCCCCTGAGTCTTACGGACGAACGGCTTCGCGCCGGGTGGAGGCGCGGTGAGCGACGAAAGGACCCGTTTTGCCAATGTGGTGCTGCCGCACCTGGGCGATGCCTACGCGCTCGCGCGCTGGCTCGCCCGCAACGACAGCGACGCCGAGGACATCGTGCAGGAAGCCTGCCTGCGCGCATTTCGCGGCATTGCGGGGTTCGGCGACATCAATCCGCGCGGCTGGGTGTTGAGCATCGTGCGCAATACCGCCTACACGTGGCTCAAGAAGCACCGCGACCCCAAGGTCGTCGCGGTCGACAACGTCGAGGACGTCGAACGGGCGGGCGCGGACTGGGACCTCGGGCCCGCCTCGCCCGAGGCCGCGCTGATCGAGCAGGCCGACGTGGCGCGGCTCGAAGCGGCGATCGCCGCCCTGCCGGTGGAATTCCGCGAGACGCTGGTGCTGCGCGACGTCGAGGGGCTCGACTACCGCACCATCGCCGAGGTGACCGGCGTGCCGATCGGCACCGTGATGTCGCGGCTCGCGCGCGCCCGCCGGCGGCTGATGGCGCAACTCGGAAAGGACTGAAGCATGACGTCCGCAGCGGACGATCCGATCCTGCTCGTGCACGCCTATTGCGACGGCGAGCTCGATCCGGCGAACGCGCTGGCGCTCGAGCGCCGCATGGCCGAGGACCCGCGGCTCGCCGCCGAGCGCGACCGCATCGTCGCGTTGAAGCGCGCCATGACCAAGCTCAGGCCGGCCGCGGCGCCGCCGACGCTGCGCGCGCGGATCGAGCGCACGGTCGGCATGCGTCGGCCGGCCGCGCGTCCGACCTGGAGCGCGCTCGCCGCCTCGGTCGCGCTCGCGATCGTGGTGTCGAGCGGCGCGACTTGGTCGGTGCTTGGGCCGGGCCAGAGCGGGCTTGCGACCGATGAGGTGATCGGCAGCCACATCCGCTCCTTGATGGCGGAGCAGCATTACGACGTCGCCTCGTCCGACCGGCATACGGTCAAGCCGTGGTTCAACGGCCGGACGGTGCAGTCCCCGCGGGTGGTCGATCTCGCCGCCCAGGGTTTCCCGCTGCTGGGCGGCCGCATCGACGTGATCACCAAAACGCCGGTGCCGTCGCTGGTCTACGGATATCAGAAGCACCTGATCAGCGTGACGCAGACGCAAGGTGTCGCGCCGACGCCCGAACGCACCGCGGAGGGCTATCACGTGATCGGCTGGACCGAGGGCGGCCTGTCCTACTGGGCGGTGTCCGACCTCGGCATCGGCGAGCTGCGGAATTTCGTCAAGCTGTTTCGCACCGCGCCGACCGACGGGTGAGGCTTCGGCCCCTGGCCCTGATGGCTGGTTCCATCGATCCCCGGATGATAAAAATGCCGCGCGGTCCGCGAAGAGGGGCGACCGCACGAGACGAACAATCCATCATCCAAGGGAGAGGATCGCCATGACCACCAGACTTGCCGTCCCGTTCCTGGCCGCCGTCGCGTTGACGGGGCTCGGCTTCGCCACCGCCGCTCAGGCCCAGCAGGCGATGACGTTCTTCGTCAGCAGCGCCGGCAGCGGCAGTGGCGCCAATTTGGGCGGCCTCGCCGGCGCCGATGCGCATTGCCAGTCGCTCGCCAAGGCGGCCGGCTCGGCGCTGACCAACTGGCACGCCTACCTGAGCACGACCGAGCCGGGCGGGACGGAGGGCGTCAATGCGCGCGACCGCATCGGCCGCGGTCCGTGGCACAACGCCAAGGGCCAGATGGTCGCCAAGAGTGTCGACGACCTGCACTCGGCCGGCAACAACCTGAACAAGCAGACGGCACTGACCGAGAAGGGCGAGACGATCCCGGGCCGCGGCGATCAAGTCAACCAGCACGACATCCTCACGGGGTCCGACCCGCAGGGCATGTTCTCGACTGCGGGCGGCGACACCACCTGCGGCAACTGGACGAAGAGCGGCGAGGGCTCGGCGATCGTCGGCCATCATGATCTGCAGGGACTCAAGGACACCCGGCACATGAAGTCGTGGAACTCCTCGCACGGCTCGCGCGGCTGCAGCCAGGATCAGCTGAAGGCCTCGGGCGGCGCCGGACTGATCTACTGCTTCGCGGCCAATTGACCTGAACGACCGACCATACGCTCCGCGGGCGCCCGTCCGCGGAGCGTTTCAATCGAGGAGGCTCGCGCGGCGAGCCATGCGCGTGCGCAGCGAACTCTCGACCATCGCCGATCGGCTGATCGCCGCGCACGACCGCGGGACGATGCTCGCGCCGATCACCCAGGACTTCCTGGATTTCAGCGTCGCCGACGCCTACGCGGTGCTCGCCGAGATCGAGGCGCGCCGCCGCGCGCAGGGCTGGCAGGCGGTCGGGCGCAAGATCGGCTTCACCAACACCACGATCTGGCCGCGCTACGGCGTCTACCAGCCGATGTGGGCGCACGTCTGGGCGCACACGGTCCATTACGCGACCGACGGCCACGCGACGCTGTCGTTGCAATCGCTGGTGCAGCCGCGCATCGAGCCCGAGGTGGTGTTCGGGCTGCGGGGGCCGCTGCCGCTCACCGAGGATCCGTCGGCGGTGCTCGCGTGCGTACAGTGGGTCGCGCCCGCCTTCGAGATCGTGCAGAGCCATTTCCCCGACTGGAAATTCAAGGCGCCCGACTGCACCGCCGCCTTCGCGCTCCACGGTGCGCTGGCGGTGGGGACGCCTGTCGCGGTGACGCAGGCGAACCGCGCCGCGCTCGCGAAAATGCTGCCGACCTTCGAGCTGACGCTCTCGCGCGGCGACGGGGTGATCGACCGCGGCGTCGGCGCCAACGTGCTCGGCGGCCCGGCGCTCGCGCTCGCGCATCTCGGCCGTGTGCTGGCCGGTCTGCCGCAGTTTCCGCCGCTCGCGGCGGGCGAGATCGTCACCACCGGCACCATCACCGACGCGTGGCCGGTCGTGGCCGGCGAGACCTGGACGTCGGACTATGGCGAGCTCGGCCTCGCGGGGCTTACGCTGACATTGACATGAGCAGGCCATTCATCGACCGGCACGGCCTCTGGACCGACGAGCAGCGTCGCCGCGCCGACGAGATCAAGCGCCTGGTGGAAGCCGACAAGCTGCGCTACGTGCGGCTCTGCTGGGGCGATACGCACGGCTATGCGCGGGCGAAGACGCTGACGGTTCCGGCCTTCGTGTCGGCGCTGGCGGGCGGCCACAACATCGGCGTCGCCACCACCACGCTCGATTCCGCCGGCGCCCGCGTCTTTGCCTCGTTCAGCCGCGGCGGCGGCATGGGCATCGAGGCGATGACCGGCTCGCCGAACATCACGGCGGTGCCCGATCCGGCGACTTTCCGGGTCCTGCCGTGGGCGCCCGGGGTGGGGTGGATTCTGTGCGATGAATATTTCAACGACGGCAGGCCGTTCCCGTTCTCGACGCGCCAACTCCTGCGCCAGGCGCTGCGCCGGCTCGGCGAGCGCGGCCACGCCTGCGTGATCGGCGCCGAGATCGAATGGTACCTGCTGCGCGTCGCCGACGAGCATCTGACCGACGAGAACATCGGCGCGCCGGGCACGCGCGGCAGGCCGGTGCGCACCTTTCCGGTCGAGCCGGGCTATCACTACTACTCGGAATCCGACATGGACCTGATGCAGCCGGTGTTCGACGCGCTCGGCGACGCCTATGAGGCGCTCGGCCTCGGATTGCGCTCGATCGAGAACGAGTGGGGGCCCGGCCAGGTCGAATGCACCTTCGCGCCGGCGCGCGCGCTCGAGGCGGCCGACAACGTGTTTCTGTTTCGCACCGCGACGCGCCAGATCTGCCGCCGGCTCGGCTATTTCGCGACCTTCATGTGCCGTCCGGCGCTCAAGGGCTACTACGCGAGCGGCTGGCACCTTCATCAGTCGCTGGTCGATACGGCGAGCGGCGCCAACCTGTTCGCGCCGGCGAGCGCAAGCGACGCGCTGTCGCGGCTCGGGCGGTCGTACCTGGCGGGCCTGCTCGCGCATGCGGGTCCGGCGACCGCGTTCACGACGCCGACCGTCAACGGCTATCGCCGCTTCCGGGCCAACTCGCTCGCGCCCGACCGCGCCACCTGGGGGCGCGACCACCGCGGCGCCATGCTGCGCGTGCTGGGCGGCGAGGGCGATCCGGCGACGCGGATCGAGAACCGGGTGGGCGAGCCCTCGGCCAATCCCTACCTCTATATCCTGTCGCAGGTCGTGGCCGGCCTCGCCGGCATTGCGGCCGACGCGCAGCCGCCGCCGGCGGACGACGAGCCCTATGCGGCGGAGCGGCCGCGCCTGCCAACGAGCCTGCCGGAGGCGCTCGATGC
>Ga0126371_10005998_pt1 | contig 10798 bp, 9 predicted proteins | sample PanSoiMetaPlot_4_FD_110145 | JGI IMG/M metagenome (GOLD analysis project Ga0126371, IMG submission 110145) | Tropical forest soil microbial communities from Panama - MetaG Plot_4 | ecosystem: Environmental > Terrestrial > Soil > Tropical forest > Bulk soil | place: Panama | collected 2016-02-17
CCTCGATTACCTGCTCAAACCGGTGATCGAAGAACGTTTCGTGAAGGCTTTGGTGCGGGCCAAAAGCCGGATTCGGTCCAACGCAGCAGTGGATTTGAACCGGCAAATCATGGGCCTGATCGAAACCATGGCGTCGCCTCCGAGATACTTGAAGCGCTTGGCGGTGCGGTCGGCTGCGAAGACTCTATTCGTGGATGTCGAAGATGTGGATTGGATCGAGTCCGCCGAAAACTACGTGGAGTTACATGTTGGACGCGCGAGTCACCTGCTGCATGTAACCATGAATGCGATTGAGAAATCTCTTGATCCGCACTTATTCTTGCGCATCCACCGTTCGATCATCGTCAACCTGGGCAGGATCAAGTGCCTCGAGTCTGGCACCCACGGGGAATACGTGGTCACCCTGCAAGACGGATCCCGACTGCAGTCCAGCCGAACATATTCAGAACGGTTGCGGGCCCTCGCCAACAACCCGTTCTGACCCTAATCCACTTCGTCACCGTGCTTGACCAGTTGGTCAAAATCCGTTTTTACCGGCGCTAGGTCAACCGCAGACTGAGCTGCATGCAATCAGAGACCAAACCGTCCCCTGTTCGCGTCCAACAATCGATTTTGATGCCGATTCTTGTTGGCGGTTTCGTCGCCGGGACGTTCGACCTGATCTTGGCGTTTATAAGCTTCGGTTGGGGCGTACCGCGGGCCATTGCCGCGGGATTGTTAGGAAGGGGGGCGCTTCACGGGGGCACTGGCACGTGGATTCTCGGCGTGATTCTGCACTATTTCATCGCTTATTCGGCCGCGGCGGTCTATTGTGCGGCAAGCCGGAAGCTCGACTTTCTAAGACCTCACTTCATTGTTTGCGGCATGTTTTTTGGCATTGGATTGTTCCTGGTAATGAACCTGATTGTCCTGCCACTCAGTGGATTGCACTCAGCCGGCCCTTACCAGCTTCGCGGCCTTGTCCAAGGTCTTCTGGTGCACATGATCTTTATCGGCTTGCCGATCGGATTCTGCCTCTACCAGTTCTCGCCCCGCCAAGAAATCGCGCCCTAGTCTTACGTGCCGCGAGATCGCTCGAGCGCTCTATCTAATTCTTCTGTCCAGTTCGTCACAGGATTTACACATCTGGTCAAAATCAGCTTTCCGCGGATATCGCGCATCGCTGAGACTGCTTCGTGGACGGAGTCGAAGAATGAAGAAAGCGTTAATCGTGCTGCTTGGGTCTGCGGTTTTCGCCGTCAGCCTCTTCCTGTGGGCGCAACCCGATGACACAGTTCCATTTCCTAAGGAGTTTCGCAAATGGGCCCACGTTAAGAGCGTACTCGTCGGGCCCCAAAGCGCCGCGTTTGCGACCGAAGGAGGAATTCATCACATCTATGCGAATGACCAAGCTCTTGAAGGCTATGACACTGGCAAGTTTCCCGACGGTTCCGTAATTGTCTATGACTTGCTTGAAACCAAGGAGATCGCAGGCAACACCATAGAAGGGCAAACGCGCCGAGTTGATGTCATGGTGAAACAGAGCGAGCGCTATCACACGACGGGAGGCTGGGAATTTATGAGTTTCCCCGAGGGCAACCCGGCGAGTGGCAATGTAACCGCCGAGAGAAAAGCTGCCTGTTTTGCCTGCCACGCCCACCGCAAAGACCACGATTTCGTTTTCAGCGAATTCCGCAAGTAAAACTGCGCGCGCAGCTACGCCGGGGGTAATCGCCCGCCAGCCGCCCCCGGCGTAGCCTCTTGCCTTCGTCTTCGGCTAAAGTTGATGAACCGATGAAATTCATCATCTACGTCACCTTCTTCTTTTGCACCATGAGTGCTGCCGCCCAAGACACCGTTCAGTTCGACATCAATGCAGCCCAGCGGTTTGCGAATCTTGCCCTCGCCTGCGTGCACAAGGAATATCCAAACCACATTAGCCACACGATGAACAGCGATGGGGATGTAGCACCTCCCCGCAAACTGACTCCGGCTTTTTATGGATGCTACGACTGGCATTCGTCGGTGCATGGGCATTGGCTCCTCGTTCGATTGATCAGGACTTTCCCGGATGCCCCGTTTGTTCAGAGTGCTCGCGAAGCATTGCGCCAAAGTCTCACCGCAGAAAACATTGTGCTGGAGGCTGCATATCTCCGGGGAGAGGGGCGCTCAAGTTTTGAGCGTCCATATGGGCTCGCTTGGCTTCTTCAACTGGTCGCAGAACTCCGCGAGTGGGATGATCCGCAGGCCAGAGAGATGGCGGCGAACCTGCATCCCCTTGAGGAAGTCGTATTAGAGCGGCTGAAAACCTGGCTTCCCAAGCTGGCGAACCCAGTGCGGATCGGCGAACATGATCAGACGGCATTCGGCCTCGGGCTGATGCTCGATTATGCGCGCGGCAACAGCGATCAGAAATTTGCTGAGCTAGTGGTCTCAAAGGCGAAACAGTTCTATCTGGGCGACAAGAGCTGCCCACTCGCGTATGAACCCTCCGGCGAGGATTTCCTGTCGCCATGCCTCAGCGAAGCAGACGTGATGCGGCGTGTGCTGCCAAGACGAGAATTTGTACCCTGGCTCCAGGCGTTCCTCCCTCAACTCTCTACCAATGGCGACGACAAATGGTTGCAGCCCGTGGTGTCTCCTGATCCAAGCGATCCGAAACTGGCGCATCTGGATGGACTCAACCTCAGTCGCGCGTGGATGCTTGAGGGTATCGCCGCAGGCCTGCCGAAGAATGACAATCGACTACCTTCGATCATTGCGGCTGCGGAAACCCACAGAAAGGCGGGCTTAGCTGCCGTAACGGGCGCTCACTATGAGGGCGGACACTGGCTAGGCAGCTTCGCAGTCTATCTGGTCACGAAACGAGGCATTTCGCGAACGCCTTGAAGGAATCACATGCCGACGGTCACCCTATCGAACCAATCGGGCACCCGACTATTCCGCAGCGTGATTGTTGCGTGTCATCGCCTGCAGCTTCTGAACGTCCGCCGGTGTTAGCTGCGGCCGATCAATGGTCAGCGTCAGCTTGTTGAGCTTGCCGTTAAAGCGAAATGGGACCTGGTAATCCTGGTCGTCCACGGGAGTACCAGTGTCGGCACCGATGTCAAAGTTCTCGTCCCACTGCAGAATGAACGGTATGGTGTGAGGCATTGTCTCGGTCGAAACCGTCTTGCCGTCCACCTTCAGCGTGCCGGTACCACCCTGCCCCACGCCGGCCGCGCTGTTGTAAGCCAGCGTGCCTAATCCCATACCGTTGTACTTGAACTCGAATTCAAGCGTGTGTTTGCCCGGTGAGAGTGCCTCCGGCCCCTCCCAGCGCACGCGCTGGAGGTTGAAAATATTCCACAGAAAGACCGGCTTGCCTTTCAGCAGATAGAAGCCATATCCGCCGAAGCGGCCACCCTGAGTAACAATCATCCCGTCGCCGCCGCCCTGCGGCACTTCAACTTCCGCTGTGTAGTGATAAGACGAGTCAAGGATGCTGGGTGCATCGCCGTTCGGTGTTCCGGTGATCTCGCCCGACCAGGTAAACTTCGTGCGGCCAGCACTCAGACTGGGTCGTGGCGCTACGATTCTGGATCCGACCGACGCGTCAAGTGGCAAGACTTGGTACTTCTGGGCCTCCTCCCAGAAGAGCTTCTCCATCTCCTTCACCTTGTCGGGATACTTGTCGGCGACGTTGTTAAATTGCGTCCAATCGTGCGTTAGGTCGTAAAGTTCGTAGGGAAAACTCGCCGGGTCCTGACTCACCGCTCCGGATATAACCCAAGGCGGCCGCATCACTTTGGTACTGGCGATCCAGCCGTCGTGATAGATGGCGTGATCACCAAACATCTCGAAGTATTGAGTATGGTGGCGCGAGGGAGCATTGGCATTCGCTTTATCGAAGGTATAGGCGAAGCTGACTCCCTCTATCGGCTTTTGCGGGATTCCATCCACCGTATCGGGCGCTCTTATTCCAGTTACTTCAAGGATAGTTGGCACGACATCAATCATGTGACAGAACTGGTTGCGAATACCGCCCTTGTCGGTGATGTGGCCAGGCCAGGCAATTGCCATTCCCTGCCGTACACCGCCCCAGTGTGACGCGATCTGTTTCGTCCAGGAAAAGGGCGTATCGAATGCCCAGGTCCAACCCACCGCCATGTGAGGATAGGTCTGGTCGGAACCCCAAGCATCGTAAAACTTCATACCGGCTTCAATTGGCAGATTGACGCCATTGAGTGATGCAACTTCGTTGGGCGTGCCCACCAAAGTTCCTTCGGCGCTGTTGCCGTTGTCGCCGGCGATATAGAGGATGAGCGTGTTATCGAGCTGGTCCATGTCCTCGACTTGCTGGATCACACGGCCAATCTCGTTATCGGAGTAAGCGAAGTATGCGGCGAACACCTCCGCCTGACGGATAAACAGCTTCTTCTCATCGGGTGTGAGTTCATCCCAGTTCTTCAGCAAGTCGTGCGGCCAGGGAGTGAGTTGTGCGTCCTGTGGAATGACACCGAGCCGCTTTTGGTTGGCGAAGATGGTTTCGCGGAGTTTATTCCATCCGTCGTCAAACAGGTGCATGCTGTGGATTTTTTCAATCCACTCAGGGGTGGGGTGATGCGGCGCATGCACGGCGCCGGGCACATAGTAAATGAACCATGGCTGATTGGCATTAATCGCCGTGATGCGCCGCATGTACTCGATGGCATCGTCCGCCTGTGCAGTGATCAGGTTCCACTTCGGATTGCCAACATAGGGATAGATCGCCGTGGTGTTGCGGAACAGATTCGGCTGCCACTGGTTGGCGTCGCCACCGACGAAACCGTAAAAATAATCGAAGCCCATGCCGACGGGCCATTGATCGAATGGTCCGGCTTGGCTGGCTTGGAATTCTGGTGTGTTGTGATCCTTGCCGAACCACGCCGTCCAGTAACCATTGTCCTTCAGGATCCTGCCGATCGTGGCCTTGTCCCGGGGGATGATGCTGTCATAGCCCGGATATCCGGTGGATTGCTCCGCGACTACACCAAATCCTGCCGAGTGATGGTTGCGACCCGTGATGAGAGCGGCGCGCGTTGGGGAGCACAGTGCGGTCGAGTTGAAGTTGGTGTAGCGGAGTCCCATGGCGGCGACCCGATCCAAGGTCGGCGTTGGAATTACGCCTCCGAAGGTGCTGGTAACGCCGAAGCCGGTGTCATCAGTCATGATCAGGAGGACGTTCGGCGCGCCTTTTGGTGGCACCACCCGTGCCGGCCAGTAAGGCTTTGACTCTGCGGCATTGCGACTGATCTTGCCCTCAAACTTTTGCGGAGGTGGGGGAAGTTGTTTTCCGTCAATGGTCGTGGTCGCGCAGGGAGAGCCCGGCGGGCAGGCTGCATGCTCCTGGGCGGCCCCAAACTGTGCCGTTAGTACAAATACCAACGCGACAATGAGGCTTGTCAGAGCAGATCGTTTTCCCATTGGGAGACCTCCGTCAGCGCTGTGTGTCAACGAGTCGATTCGAAAAGCGCGACGAACCCTGGGCCCCAAGCGTTAAGTGTAAAAACCGCGGAACTACCCTGAAACTGGGAGAGTTGACAGCAATCGAGAAGCAACTCCTTGGTTCTCCTCCGGCTGGTTTGAAAGTTTTTGGGATTCAGGGATACAGGAGTGTCTGACTATTGTGGCTCGTTGCCGCCCACAATATGCGGGATAACGAAAGGTATCCTCTTCGCCTTTTGTGGACCTAGCCTGGCGCTTGAACACTAGACCATTTTGAGCCTTTGATGTAGTCTGCCGCGTTGTCATCCTGAGCGAGGATTGATCTTTGTGCCTCAGGCGCAAAGATCAACCGCAGTCGAAGGATCCCGCGATTCCCGACCTCGGCGCCGCGATGTCAAGGAGTTTCCATCACGAGCGCATGCAGTATCGTGAGTATGCCTTGCTAGGTTCATTTCACCGCATGCGGGCACGGGGTCCTTCGACTCCGTGGGTGCTTCGCGTACCGCGAAGCACCCACTCCGCTCAGGATGACAACGCGAATGGTATTCCTACAATCGATCTAGTTTTGCTGAGACTGCAGCCTTTATGCCGCTCTCTTTCTGCCTTCTACGTCCAGGCGCTCCACGTCTACCTGATGGCGCCGAACTTTGTCGCGAACTGTTTCGACATGGTCCGTGCCGGCTTTACGAATAACTACCTCTTCCACGATTCGGACACTCTTGCTGACCACAGGCCGCTCAACTGATTCGTTAACTTCAATGGTCTTGTCAGTCCAGTCCACATCCGAGATGAACTCTGGATTGGCAATGGCTCGCCGCAAGACTTCCGCATGCTCTTCGTGCAACGTGACGGATGCCTCGACGGGCTTCTCGATGACAAAGCGGCGAATGCGGGTTTTGCCGTCTTGCACCAGTCGCTTGGCGACGTTCAGCTGCTCTTCGGCAAGGCGAAGCACGTCGGACGCGTCTGCGGCAGAAGTCATGGTTCGTGAAGCCGGCGGGTTGTGGGTGTCGAGAAGCTCCATCACATGCGCTGCTTCCGATTGGGGAACGCGGACGCTAAGTATGGCACCGCCACTCTGAATGGCGCGCCCATATATGTTCGCCTCGTGATCAAGAATATTGGTGCCAAACAACCGACGCCACAATCCTGCTTCACGGACTTCAACATCACGCGCCCCGGCACTTGCCAATGTGCTCTTACTTACCACGCTGATATCGTCCGCTTTGTAGCCAGCCGATTTCAGAGTACTGACTGCTTTTTCTGCGAGAGGTAGAGAGTCATATACCGAAACAATTTTCTCGAAGTTCATGGGTTCCTCCTGACTGAGGTTAGGTAGCTCTGTTTGTCTTGACGATTCCCTCGGTCGCTTCTGATGCGTCCGGCGGTTCGACGGGATCGCGAGTGACTACGGCTTCCTGGCATCGAAGCATCACTCGTGCGCGATGGTTCTGTTTGCTGCGGACACGCCGAACCCAAACCTCCTCCTTGAGAACGAGACGATATTCGACGACGGGAATCTCCTCCACAATTGGAATGATGATGGCGTCGCCTTCTTCGCGGATTTTGGGAACGGCCTTAATCAACTTGCCGATTGGAATTCTGTCGATTTTTACCTGCTGTTGCGCGAGGGTTTCAGTCAGCAACTTTTCGGATTGGTGAGTGACCCTCGATACCTTGACCTTACCGGTCACAATCCGTCGCTTTGAAACGGATGCCTGCTCCTGATAGATGGGAACGACGACATCTTGTGAATCCGCCGGGCCCCGGACACTCATGGCAGTCTCCTCGTTTGAAGGCAAAGTCGCGCTCGGTCCACCGGCGGGAAGCCACATTGGCTTCCCTCCGATCATCGGTGTTGGGTCCAGGGTCTTGGGTCCAGTTAGCGATTTAAGACGACGAGTTCGGTTCGGCGGTTCTTGGCGCGACCCTCCTCGGTATCGTTGGAGGCGACTGGTTTTTCATCGCCCCATCCATCGGTCGATATGCGCGCAGGATCAACGCCACCTTGAATCAGCAGAGCCTGGATTGCGTTTGCACGATCGAGCGAGAGCTGCTTATTGGAGGCAGAATCACCCGTGTTGTCGGTATACCCCTCGAGGCGCACTCGCATCGCGGGATAGCACTTCATAATCGATGTCAAGTTGGTAACCGTCGGATCCGAGTCAGGAGTCAGGCGCGTTGTTGCAGAATCGAAGTTCAGGTGATCAAAAACGATATCCTTCGGCAATTCGCTGTCTGAACCAGCCATCATGAAGGTAGCGAGCGAGTCGTTAAAGCTGCCGCGCGGGACCTTGAGCACTGTACCGCAGGGAAGCTTGATGCTCGTGATGGACGCCGTAGGGGTTCGAGAACAGCTTCGCACTCGTGGGATCAACGCGAGGAGTGCGATCAAAGGCAATGCCCAAACCCACTTATTTGACCGGGTGGGCTCGGAATAGGCCACCGGCGCTTCGACTGGAGCTGGAGCGCCACACAGGTTCTGCATGCTGCTCACGCCGAGGGCGGACGCCAAGCCGGCCGGCGCCAGTTTCTGGATAATGTCTCGGTTCGATGAAAGCAGACTCGATAAGCCTGAGCCGGAGAGTCCGCGAGTGCTGACCTCTTTGCCGAGCATCCCGAAAAACAACGGGGCGATCAGGCTCAGCAAAGTTGAAGTTCCAGAAGCCGACATTCCAGAAGCGCCGGCAATCAAACCCGACACCTTACTCACGTTGCTGCCCAGCAGGCCGTGAAGCAGATTCTCTCCGGCAGTCACCAGAGATTGAGTCGTGGTCCCACCGGCTAAATGGTCCGTGAAGTTCGAAACGATGCTCGAATCCAAGTTCGACTGTGAGAGCATGCTCAACAAGCTGGTAGCGCCGTTCGGAGTCGATGCCTGGTTACAAGCCGCCCCAGCGAGAGTTGGTATCGCGACGTCGACGGCCTTTTGGGTTACGGCGGGACTTTCCCCAACCATTCCAGCCATTCTGGACACAACCGATGGGGTGAGATATCCGCTGATAAGGTCTAGGAGATTGCCAGCCATAGCGGTTCCTCCTTCGCGTTCTGATGGATTCTTGCAGGTTGGCCTCATGCTCATATGATGAAAAGTAGGGCACGAAACCAATTGTTGATAGGGCAATGGTCTTACTGACAGATATTTGCGGAAACTGCCTATAGTGACAGTATCCTCTACAAACTGCTTTGGTGAGCGGTTTCGCTTGGCGTGCACAAGGTGGATGAAAAAGTGAAACTCAGTGCAGAAAGCTGACAAGAGCAAAACGCTGCGGGATGAACCGTGTGTTACCAGTTCAATTCAAAACCTGCAAAATACGATGTGTAACTTCGGGGGTGCCGTCAACTAAGAATGATCTGTCGGCCAACATCGCGCGGGCATGCTCATCGACTTGTAAGTCGCCACTGCCAACCTCGCGCCACTATAGTTAGTCCCGCCAGTAGCGCCCATGTGCTCGACCCAAGGATCCATAGGATCAGCGGAAAACTCCTATCATGTCCCGACAGCGGTAGAGACACTGCCGTGACACCGCAGAAAAGAAGCAACACGGCGGCTACAACCGTTTCGGGCCAAGTAATCTTCGGGTTGACCAAGTGTCGACGTGCGGCGATCAGCGCCTCGATGCCGCGCCCCGCACACCACCAGAACAGCATGCCGATGATCGGCCAACTGATCACTCGCCACGTTCTGAGGTTGATTCCTTTCGGTCTCCAGTCTTCTTTCGCAGGATTGAGTATCACGTAGGGCAATTGCACTAAACCCGCTGGCAGATTCAGCATCAACGGTACCCACTCGTGGGATTCAAGAGCTTGCAACGTGCGCAGCTCTTGCGGGTCCGCATAAATATAAGCAGAGATTGAGGCGCCCGCCCCTTCGACCCGAGTCGCTTTCGCGACGGAAGGCGTCGACGCTTGGTATGCGCCAAGAGCGCGACCGATCTGATGGACGAGAGTAACTCGCCAAGGCCACAACGCGGTCACGCAGAGAATAAGTTGGGCGATCGGCAGCAGCCACCGAAGGGCAAAAGACGCCTGGGATTTTGGCATTGGGAGCTACACGAGTCTAGCAAGTACCGAGTAGACATTGGTTGCTCAAAAGCAACCAAGGATCGGCGGACCACAGGTTCAAATACAATGCTCTCCCATGACGCGTTCTATTTCATTACTGACGACTTGCCTCGCCTTGACGCTCGTTGGAATGGGGAGCACTGTAAGTGACGAATCGGCGCGTGCAAAGACGATTGCGTCAAAGGTTCATTGCGATTGTGGTTGTGGCGACATTTTGGCCGAATGCTCGCACGTGCAATGTCCGAGGAGATCGGCACTAAAGAAGGAGATCTCGACCGCAGTTCAGAACGGAATCAACGACGATCAGATTCTCAACGAGTTGGCCACTCGCTACGGAAGCGCGATCTTGGTGGTGCCAGCGTTCCGAGGCTTTGATTCCCTTCTGTGGGTCGTACCCGTCGCCATTTTCGGGTTGGCAGCTGCCGTAGCCGTCGTTACGTTGACCAGAAGAAGAAGGCTAGCGAAACGATGAGGTCTTGCCTGCCCCATGTGGGGCAGTCTCAAAATCGTTTTTTCTAAGAAATCGCAAATTATTGAAAACATGGCAATTATGGCAACATGGCAACGTTTTGGTTCGCAAAATCTTGAATCTAAAGATTTTATCGACAAAATATTGAAAATGTGGCACTTAGCTGCAACTCTTGCGGCTTTAGATGTGAGATTGTTACGTACGAATCGAGGCTCGCACCATATTGCGAACTCGCTAGCGAGAAAGCACTATCGGAGACAGCTGTGTTTGGTGGGAGGGATGTCTTGTTCAGGGGACGTGCACCAGCCCGTGTCGAATTGCGAACGCAACCAATTCTGCGTTATTCCGACATTTGAGTGTTCTACCGATTCGGGTCCGATGCGCTGAGACAGTATTCACACTAATACCGAGCAGATCGGCGATGTCTTTGGCTGCCTTTCCATTCACGATGAGCCGAAGAATCTGCAGTTCACGCGGCGTAAGATCCCAGACGCGCTCTGGTTTCACTTCAGGTGGAGGCGATATCTGCTGGTCAAATACCATCTCGCCTGCCAGGACACGTTTGATTGCCGGTACCAAGTCAAGATCGATTGCCTTTTTGAGAATGTATCCGCGTGCGCCCGCGTCGATGGCGCGTTGCACCCACGTGTACTCGGAGTGCATGCTCAACATCAGAACCGAGGTGTTGGGATACGACTGCGCAATCACTCTCGTCGCGAGCACGCCATCGCCACCCGGCATCGAGCAGTCCATTAAGACAACGCGCGGACTGAGTTCCCGCACCATCTGAACGGCACGAACTCCATTATCGGCCTCACC
>Ga0126371_10005999_pt1 | contig 10796 bp, 10 predicted proteins | sample PanSoiMetaPlot_4_FD_110145 | JGI IMG/M metagenome (GOLD analysis project Ga0126371, IMG submission 110145) | Tropical forest soil microbial communities from Panama - MetaG Plot_4 | ecosystem: Environmental > Terrestrial > Soil > Tropical forest > Bulk soil | place: Panama | collected 2016-02-17
CGCATCGTCGAGGTCGACCGCGCGATGCGGCGGGACAAGAGCCTCGACCGCAACCGCTACGTCGGCAACGACATGTTCGGCAAGACGATCGGCATCATCGGCATCGGCCATGTCGGCGGCCGGGTCTCGGAGCTGTGCGGCGGCCTCTTCAAAATGAAGGTCCTCGCCTACGACCCGTACCTGACCAAGGAACAGATCGCCGCGCGCGGGGCCGAGAAGGTCGAACTCGCCGACCTGCTGCGGCGCGCCGACGTAGTCTCGGTCCACTGTCCGCTGTCGGACGAGACCCGTGGCATGATCGGCGCCGGTGAGTTCGCGCTGATGCAGCCGCACGCCTATTTCATCACGGCGGCGCGCGGCTTCATCCATGACGAGATGGCGCTCGCCGAGGCGCTTCGCGCGAAGCAGATCGCCGGCGCCGGGCTCGACGTGTGGTCGAAGGAGCCGCCGCCGGTCGACCATCCGTTGCTCAAATTCGACAACGTGATCGTGAGCCCGCACACCGCCGGCGTGACGGTCGAGACGCGCGCCAACATGGCGCGGATCGCGGCGGAGCAGCTGCTCGACGCGCTCGACGGCAAGCGCCCGCCACGCATCATCAATCCGGAGGTGTGGCCGGTGTATGCGCAGCGGTTCGAGAAGGCGTTCGGGGTGACGCCGGCGGGCTAGCCGTTTCCGCATTGCGTCATTGCGAGGGGGCCGAAGGCCGACGAAGCAATCTCCGCCACACGAACTGAGTCGCAAGTGAAGAGATTGCTTCGCTGCGCTCGCAATGACGCGGAGAGGATCTACTCGGCTGCTGCCTTGCTGCTCGGCGGCACCCCGTAGCCCGCCATCAGATCCTCCACCAGCTTGTTGAACTCCGCCCAGTCTGTCTCGCGGAACGAGTGGTTGCGGATGATGAACGAGGCGCCGGCGTAGAACTTCTCGTACTGCAGGTGACGGCCGGCGAACTCGGAGCCGACCATGTCCCAGGCAAGCCGGAACAGCTTCATCCGCCCGACCGCATCGCTCTGCGGGGTCTGCCAGTAGGTGGCGAACTGGGTGGCGAGGTCCTTGTCCTGCAGCACCGAGATGTCGGCCGGCATCTGGAAGACGCCGCCGCCGCACAGGGTGCGCAGCTCGTCGATGAACATCGAGTAGTTCTGCGTGCACCATTCGAGCCCGGCGTACATGATGCGGCGGTTGAAGCAGACGTAAGGCTCGGGCCAGTTCTCGAACGCGTTGATCTGGCCGTGCACCAGGCCGCCGATCGTCGCTTCGATCGCCGCCATCTTGCCGAGCGTCTCGCGCACCGCCGGCACCTGGTCGGCGCCGGTCGCGTTGGCGATCCGGCTGCACAGGCCGAGGAGGAGCCGCATCTTCGACCAGTAGCGCACGTTCGACTGGTGATTACCGAAGCAGTGGCTGGGGCTTTTCACATAGACGTCACGCGACAAGAGCGCGTCGTCGTGCACGAACACCTTCTCCCACGGCACCTTCACGTTGTCGCACAGCAGCATGCTGTCGCTCTCGTCGTAGCGCCAGGCGAGCGGCGAATCGAACTCGGAGGTGGCGTCGACCGCCATCGGCTTGCGCGACCACAGCGCCAGCCCCGGCGCATTGCACGGGATCACGCAGGTGACCGCCTCCTTCTTCTGGTCGGGCGCGAGCGGGATGACGTTGCCGATCCAGATCTCGTTGGCGTAGAGCGCGCCGGTCGCCAGCATCTTCATGCCCGAGATGGTGACGCCGGCATCGTCCTCGGCGACCACGCGCAGGGTCGGCGCCGGGATGTTCTGGCGGCTGTAGAACTCGGGATTGCGCGCGGCCTGCGGCGGCACCACCGCGTAGACGGTGTAGACGTCGTTGTCGCGCGCGTGCCTGTAGTAGGCGAGCAGGTTCTCGGCATGGCCGCACGGGGCGACCAGCACGTCGGGCTTCATCGCCATGCCGGTGACGAACGACGCGACGTGATCGGGCGAGCGGCCGAACATGCCGTGGGTGAGGTCGGCAATGCGACGGTGGCCCTCCATGCGGCACTGCAGGTCGTCGCGCGTTCTTGGCCGCAGGAAATAGATCGAATGGCGGCCGCCGTCCTCCTCGTAGCTCATCGCGTCGCGGTTGGCCGGGTCGGCCTTCATGTCGTAGATCGCCGCCACGGTCTCGGCCGCCATGCGGAACGCCGGATGGCGCGTCACGTCGTCGATGCGCTCGCCGCCGACATAGACAACGCGCCCGTCGCGCAGCGATTCGAGATGCTCCTTGCCGCTTCGCAGCATGATCCAGGACTCCTCTTTCGTCGCCGATCATAGCCCGAATGGGCGTGGCGGACAGGCGGCTGACCCGTCATTCGGTTGGCGCATATCCTTAGCGGCGCACCGGTGGCCACTTCGCCGGGATATGCGCTAGGCTTGCGACCTCGCGCCGCAACCGAGCTTTTTCGCCGATGACCGACTCCCTGGGCTTCCGCAAGAAATTCGGCGTGATCGCGCCGTCGACCAACACCACGGTGCAGCCCGAGTTCGACGCCATGCGGCCGCGCGGCGTGACCAACCATTTCGGCCGCATCCACATCCCCAACAACCCGGTGCGCAACGACGCCGAGTTCAACCAGATGATGGACAACATCCGCGGCGCCATGATGCAGGCGATCGACCGGGTGATGACCTGCGAGCCGGACTACCTGGTCATGGGCATGTCGTCCGAGACGTTCTGGGACGGCCTCGACGGCAGCCTGCGGCTGCGCGAGCGCGTGGAGAAACACGCCGGCGTCAAGGTCGCGATGGGCTCCGACTCGTGCCAGGCGGCGCTCAAGTGCTACAGCGCGCGCCGGCTCGGGGTGATCACGCCCTACATGCCGGTGGGCGACGCGCAGGTGCGCCGCTTCCTCACCGACTGCGGCTTCGAGGTGGTGCGGCTCAAGGGCCTGTGCTGCCCCGGCCCGGTCGCGATCGCGCACGTGTCGGAGCGCGAGCTGCGCGACGCCATCATCGAGGTGAGCGGCCCGGACGTCGACGCGATCCTGCAAGTCGGCACCAACCTCGCGATGGCGCGGCTCGCCGGCATCGCCGAGTTCTGGCTCGACAAGCCGGTGCTCGCCATCAACACCGCCACCTACTGGTGGGCGTTGCGCCAGAATGGCATCGAGGAGCAGGTCGACGGGTTCGGCTCGCTGCTGTTGCGGCATTGAGTGCCTGTGCTAGAACGCCGCCTCGACCCCACCCCATCGGAGGAACCTGATGCCGCGTCCGCGCTTGCGTCCGCCTCGCTTCCTGTTCCAACTCGCCGCGTGCCTCGTTCTCGCGCTGGCCGTCGCCTCGGTCCTTGCCGACGGACCCGCGGCCGCGCAGGGGCCGCCGCGGCAGGTCGACCTCACAGAAAAGCAGGTGCAGGGCTTCATCGCGGCGCAGAAGCCGATGACGGACGCGACCGAGAAGATGCAAGGTGACGCCGCGGACCCGAAGCTGCAGGAAGCGCTCGAGGCCATCGCCAAGAAGCTCGGCTTCAAGGATCTCGCCGAATACGACGAGGTGGCGGCGACCATCTCGATGGTGATGGCCGGCATCGATCCGGAGACCAAGCAGTTCACCCAGGCCGACGATGCCATCCGCCAGCAGATCAAGGACATCGAGGCCGACAAGTCGCTGCCGGCGGACGAGAGGAAGCAGGCACTAGACGAGCTCAACGAGGCGCTCAAGCAGGCGCAGCCGATCCGCAACCCCGCCAACATCGAGCTGGTGAAGAAGTACTACGACAAGATCGAGGCTGTGCTGGAGTAGCGCACCCGCCTTGCCCCCCGGCGCGCGCTGCGCGAACATGCCCCTCACGCTGCTGACAGGAGGGGTTCCATGAGCAATATCCGGCACGCCGGCGGCTTCGCGGCCGCGCTTCTCGCGCTCTCTTTCGCGGGCCCGGCCGCCGCCAAGGACAAGGTCAAGGTCGCGTTCATCGGGCCGCTCACCGGCGGCGTCGCGGCAAACGGCCTCGGCGGGCGCAACTCGGCCGATCTCGCCGTGAAGATGCGCAACGCCGACCCGAAAGCGAAGTACGGGTACGAGCTCACCGTGCTCGACGACGAGTGCAAGCCGAACACCGCCGTGCAGGCCGCCACCAAGGTGGGGGCCGACAACTCGATCATCGCGGCGGTCGCGCACTACTGCTCGGCCGCCGCGATCGCGACGGTCGATACGTTCAACCGGCTCGGCCTGCCGATGGTGGTGTGGGGCGCGGTGCTGCCCGACATCACCTATCGCAACAAGTACCCCGAGGTGCACCGGGTCAACGGCACCATGATCAACCAGAACGAGGTGGCGGCGAAGTTCATGACCGGCCTCGGCTTCAAGACCTGGGTGGTGATCCACGACACCACCGACTACGGCAAGGGGCACAACCAATATTTCTCCAAGGACCTCGCCACCGATGGCGGAAAGATCCTCGGCACGTTCGGCGTGACCGCCGACCAGCAGGACTTCACCGCCGAGCTACCCAGGCGAAGGCGCTCAATCCCGAGGTGATCTATTTCGGCGGGCTGACGCCGATCGGCATCCGCATCCGCCAGCAGATGGACAAGCTCGGCATCAAGGCGGTGTTCGAGGGCACCTCCGGCATCAAGTCGGACGCCTACATCCAGGGCCTCGGCCCGCTCGCCGAGGGATCGCTGAGCTTCATCGAGGGCGCGCCGATCGACAAGCTGCCGGGCGGCAAGCGTTTCCAGGCGGAGTACGATAGGGCAGGCTACAAGGAGCCGCCCGAGGCCTACGGCGCCTTCGCCTTCGTGGCGATGCAAATGATCCTCGACAAGATCGAGGCGGTCGGCCCCGACCGCGCCAAGGTCACGGCGGCGCTCGGCGACGTGAAGCGCTACGACACCATCATCGGGCCGGTGACGTTCGACGATCACGGGCAGAACACGGTGCCGCTGATCACCAAGTATGTGGCGCAGGACGGCAAGTGGGTCGTGTGGGAGGACAGCGAGTACGGCTCGGGCAGACGGAAGCTGAAACACTAGCTTCTGGGGTGGGCTGGCGCCGAAAGGCGCGTAACCCACCAAAGTTTCCACTGCGATTCAGCTGGGGTTACGGCGCTGCGCGCCTGACCCACCCTCCGAGTCTCCCCCGATGTCCCTCGCCCTGCTCGGTCAATACCTCGTCAACGGGCTGATGCTCGGGATGATGTACGGCCTGGTGGCGGTCGGGTTCACGCTGTTCTTCGGCGTGCTCGACGTCATCAAGTTCTCGCACGGCGACGTGCTCACGGTCGGGGCGTTCACCGGCTTCGCGACATATCTTGCGATCAGTGCGACCGTCAGCGTGCCGTGGCTGCAGCTCATCATCATCTCGACCGCCGCCATGCTGGCCATGGCGGTGCTCGGCGCGCTGATCGCGCGCTTTCTCGTCCTGCCGCTGCGCGCGGCGCCCGCGCTCAACACGCTGCTCATCACGCTGATGCTCGGCACGGTGCTGCGCGAGAGCGTGCGGCTGTTCTTTCCTGACGGCTCGAATCCGAAGCCGTTTCCGGCGCTGCTGCCGCGCGACGCCTTCACGTTCGGCCTGTTCACATTGCGGCTCGACAGCGTGATCCTGTTCGTCGCCGGGATCGCGATGATCGTGGCGGTGCATCTCGTCATCAACCGCAGCAAGCTCGGGCTGGCGATCCGCGCGGTGGCGCAGGACGGCGAGACCGCGCGCATCATGGGGATCAACTTCACCTTCGTCGTGCTCGTCACCTTCGCGATCGGCTCGGCGCTCGCCGCCTTCGCGGGCGTGATGAACGGGCTCTACTACAACGAGATCAACTTCGGCATGGGCCTGCTGCTCGGCGTGTTCGGCTTTTCCGCCGCCGTGGTGGGCGGGCTCGGCAACATCTACGGCGCGATCCTCGGCGGCTTCCTGTTCGCCGGCCTGCAGACCATCGGCGCGGCGGCGCTGCCGTTCGCCAGCGCCTACAAGGACGTGTTCGCGCTCGCCGTCATCATCGCGATCATGACGGTGCGGCCGACCGGCCTGATCGCCGAAAAGACGAGCGAGCGGGTGTGAGCGCGACGACGAAACCGCCCTCGCGCCTGCCCGCGCTCGGCTGCGCGGCGGCCGCGGCGCTCTACGGCATCCTCTTTCTGCACGCCGAAAGCCAGCTCGCGGTCGGCGCGCTGCTCGTGGCGGCGGCGGCCGGGCTCGCGCTCGCGGCGCGCTTCGGCCTGGTCGCGCGGGCCCGCGACAGCATCGGCGCCCACCAGCCGACGTTCGACGCGGCGGCCGTGATCGGCGTGCTGGCGGCGGCGATCGTGCTGCGCCAGCAGCACTTCGCCATCCTGATGATGACGACCGCGATGCTGCTGATGGTGGCGGCGCTCGGGCTCACCGTGCAGTTCGGCTTCGCCGGCGTGGTCAACTTCGCCGGCTCGGCCTTCCTCGGCATCGGCTGCTACACGGCGGCGGTCGTCACCAGGTACACCGACCTGCCCGCGATCCTGTCGCTGCCGCTCGGCGGGCTCGTCGCGGCGGCGATCGGCTCGATCCTGATCCTCCCGATGCTGCGCACGCGCGGCCACTATGCTGCGCTCGTCACAATCGCGTTCGGCATCCTGTTCAAGACATTCCTCGAGGTGAACGATACCTTGGGCGGACCGCAGGGCATGCAGGTCAAGCCGATCGTCGCGTTCGGCTGGAACTTCGGCCGGCCGTTCCGCGCCTGGGACTTTTCCGCCTCGTTCTACTTCTCCTACCTGCTGCTCGCGCTCGCGCTGCTCGCCTTCGCCTTCGTGCTGGTGCGGCGGCTCGAGCGCTCGTGGATCGGCTTGAGCCTCGACGCGATCCGGCTCGATGAGGTCGCGTCCGCCTGCTACGGTCTCGACATCGCGCGCTGGAAGGTCTTTGCCTTCACGCTCGGCAATTTCCTCGCCGGCTGCGCCGGCGCGGTGTACGGCCACGTGCTCGGCTTCATTGCGCCCAACAACTTCACCTTCGCGGACTCGCTCGTCCTCGTCTCGATCGTACTGCTCGGCGGCATCGGCAACGTGTGGGGCGTCGCCGTCGCGGCCGTCTTCGTGGTGATGCTGCCGGAGAAGCTGCAGATGATCCAGGAGTACCGGTTCGCGCTCTATGCGGTGCTGGTGATCCTGATCCTGCTGTTCCGCCCCGAAGGGCTGCTGCCGCGGCCGCTGCGCGACTACCTGCCGGGCTGGACGCCGAAGACGCCAGGAGCGGGAGCATGAGCGCGCCCACGCAAGCGCCGCTCCTCGCCTGCGCGGCCCTCACCCGCCAGTTCGGCGGCCTGGTGGCGCTCGACCGCGTCGACTTCCAAGCGCACGAAGGCGAGATCGTCGGCCTGATCGGCCCCAACGGCTCGGGCAAGACCACGCTGTTCAACGTGGTCACCGGCATCTACGCGCCGGACGACGGATCGATCGCGTTCGCCGGCGCCGACATCACCGCGGCGCGGCCGCAGGCGGTCTACCGCGCCGGCATCGCGCGCACGTTCCAGCGCTCGCGCATGTGCCTGCCGCTCTCGGTGTTCGACAACATCATGGTGGGCAACCACAAGCGGCTCGACCACGGGCTCGCGTTCAACCTGCTGCGGCGCGGCGCGTTCGCCGACCAGTTCCGGCGCAGCCGGCAGGAAACATCCGAGCTGGTCGCGATCTTCAACAAGACGCTCGCCGCGCGGCTCGACGAGCCGGCGTCGCGCCTCGCCATGATCGACCGCCGGCGCGTCGAGATCTGCCGCGCCCTGATCAGCCGGCCGCGGCTCCTGTTGCTCGACGAGCCCTCGGCCGGCATGACGCACGAGGAGACGCGCGAGCTGATGGACGACATCCTCCTCGCGCGCGAGCGCATGGCGCGTCTCACCATCGTGATCATCGAACACGAGATGGGGGTGATCGAGCGCATCACCAACCGCTGCGTCGTGCTCAACTACGGCCGCAAGATCAGCGAGGGCACGTTCGCCGCGATCTCGGCCGACCGCGAGGTGCAGGACGCCTACCTGGGGGTCGCCTCGTGAGCGCACGGCTCGACATCCAGGGCGTTTTTGCCGGTTACGACCGGGCCGACGTGCTCGACGGCGTCACGCTTACCGTGGAGCCCGGCCGCATCACCTGCCTGCTCGGCGCCAACGGCTCGGGCAAGACCACGCTCATTCGCGCGATCCTCGGGCTCACCCCGCCGCGCGCCGGCCGCATCCGATTCGACGGCCGCGACATCGCCGGGCTCGCGACCCACCAGGTGATCGCGGCCGGCATCGCCTGCATCCCGGAAGGCCGCAAGGTTTTTCCCAAGTTCACCGTCGAGGAGAATCTGCGCGCCGGCGCCTATCAGGAAACATCCGAGGCGGTGACGCGCGCCCGCATCGCCGAGATCTACGAGATCTTCCCGCGGCTGGGTGAGCGGCGCGCGCAGCTCGCGGGCACCATGTCGGGCGGCGAGCAGGCGATGGTGTCGATCGGCCGCGGGCTAATGAGCGCGCCGAAGCTCCTGCTGATCGACGAGCCGTCGCTCGGCCTCTCCCCGCTCCTGGTGAAGGAGAACTTCAACATCATCCGCCGCATCAACGAGCGCGGCATCACCGTGTTCCTGGTGGAGCAGAACGTGCACCAGACGCTCGCCATCGCGCATGTCGGCTACGTGCTGTCGAAGGGCCGCGTGGTGGCGTCGGGGCCCTCGGCCGAGCTGGCGAGCCGGCCGGAAGTGAGGGAGGCGTATTTCGGGTGAGGTGCGACCGGTTGCCGGCGCATGAAAGTCATGGTTGCATTGGGACGGTCGAGCCGTGACCCTGGTTTGCCTGAAGATGTCGCCCATCCATCGCATCTTTCTCCCGCTGGCACTGTCGCTGTTATGCGGCTTCTTCGGGCTGCCGCACGCCGCGTCTCAGACGGCACAAGCGATAGATACCAGCGCCGAAAACCTCATGGTGGTGCTGCGGGAGTCGTTCGGGGCGAACAAGCAAGACGAAAAGCTCATTCCGTTTGGGAAGCTCAGAACTCGGCTTGACGACGGCAGAGAGATCGATTTCCAAATGGCTGCCTTTGAATTTCTCGGCGACATGCACATTCGGTTCGTCTTCGACGCTCCGAATTTCATGCGCGTCGCTAAACCTGAAGATCTCGTTCGTTTGAATTTGAGCCCAGAGGCGGCACTTCAACTGGCGGTATCCAACATCAAGCGGGTCTACGGCAGGCCGGTCGCAACACCGTCGACCGCGGGTCTCATGCAGGTCGATGGTCAATCGCCAGACTTGATCAGCAGCTACTTTCTCGATCGCGAGTTCTGGGAAGAGCTTCTCAAAGAGCATCCAGAAGGTCTTGTGGCCGCGGTACCGAAGCGGGGTGGACTCTTGTTCGCGCCGCGAAGCGATTTCCGGGCGGTGCGCAACCTGCAAAAGGGCGTCGCCTACCTGCATTCAAGCAGCGAAAGATTGCGCGTTTCTTCGGCGGTGTATCTCTTCAAGGACCATCATTGGACGGTATTCCAGGCGCCGGTCCCGACACACCAGTAGAGTGCGCGCGGCTATCGATTGAGCCACCTTCTCGCGAATCCCAGCAACCCCTGCGGCAGGAAGATCACCATGGCGATGAAGATGAAGCCGAGCGGGATCAAGTAGGGGAACTGGTCGCCGAACAGCCGACCCAGAAGTTCGCGCAGCAGCAGGAAGGTGGCGGCGCCGAAGATCGGTCCGACCAGCGTGCCGATGCCGCCCATCACGTTGAAGATCACCGCCTCCCCCGAGACCAGGAAGAAGACGAAGTCGGGCGCGGCAAAGCGGTTCTGGATCGCGTAGAGCACGCCAGCGAGCCCGGCGAACAGCCCGGACAGCATGACCGCCATGATCTTGTAACGCTCGACCGGGTAGCCGATGGCCCGCGTGCGCGGCTCATTCTCGCGGATCGACTGCAGCACCATGCCAAACGGCGAGCGCATGATGCGCCGCAGGATGAGGTAGGAGCCGACCACCACCGCGAGCACGAACCAATGCAGCGTGGTGTTGTCGAACGGCACGCTCCAGATGCCGGGGATGCCGAGCCGCGGCCGGCTGAAATTGAGCCCGTTCTCGCCGCCGGTCACCGCGGTCCAGGTGAAGATGATGACGTAGAAGATCTGCGAAAAGATCAGCGTGGTGATGGCGAAATAAATGTCGCGCAGCCGGGTCGAGAAATAGGCGACGAAGGTCGACACCGCAGCCGCCGCAGCCAGCCCGAACGCCAGCGCCAGCACGAGACTCGGCGGCGATACCAGGATCAGGGCCGCCGCAGCCCCGTACATGCCAAGGCCGAAAAACGCCGAGTGCCCGAACGATACCATGCCGGTGTAGCCGATCAGGACGTCCGACGACATCGCGAGCAGTCCCCAGATCAGGATTTCGGTGAGAAAGCGCTGCCAAAACGTCGGCAGCACCAGCGGTGCCGCGATCAGCAGCCCGACCACGACGGCAAAGCCGCTCCAGAAGAGGATTGTGTGGCCTCGCGAACTGGACGCCTCGGGGCGAGCAGGTTGATCGGCCGCCCCCAAGGTTACATCCGAAGACACGTCGGTCATGGTGATGGGGTCGCTCATTTGGGCGTGGGCACGAACAGGCCGGTCGGGCGGAACAGAAGGGTCAGGATCAGCACGATGAACGACACGATCACCGCCTGCGACGGGCTCACCCAGATCGAGGCGTAGGCTTCGAGCAGACTGATGAAGATCGCCGCGGCAATCGAGCCGCCGAGGCTGCCCATGCCGCCGACCACCACCACGATGAAGGCTTTCAGGATCCAGTTCAGCCCCATGGTGTGGTTGACCGCAACCAGCGGGCCGAACAGCACGCCGCTTGTCGCAGCCATC
>Ga0126371_10006000_pt1 | contig 10795 bp, 11 predicted proteins | sample PanSoiMetaPlot_4_FD_110145 | JGI IMG/M metagenome (GOLD analysis project Ga0126371, IMG submission 110145) | Tropical forest soil microbial communities from Panama - MetaG Plot_4 | ecosystem: Environmental > Terrestrial > Soil > Tropical forest > Bulk soil | place: Panama | collected 2016-02-17
AGGCAGACGCGATGGACTGACAGGCGAAAGCAGAAGAACGCTGCCGTAGCGGCAGCGTTCGCGCGATTCCATTTCGGTCAATGCGTGACGGAGAACAGGCCACATAGGCGTATCATCCTGGGCAAGATCTGAGGGGCGCCGAAACGGAACCTCGGCGCCATATTCGCGAGCAACCGCAGCAATCTGCCTGCTGTCCGTTGAAACGATGCACCTCGCAATTTCGGGGCATAATTTTGCAAGCCGGATCGAGTGAGCAATGAGAGGGATCCCTGCCAGTGGACGGATGTTCTTTACCGGCACGCCTTTTGGGCCGCCGCGGGCGGGAACTACAGCCAGTACGGGTTGAATGCTCATGTTGGTCCATCATCGGTCGTGATAACGCAGGAAGCAAGGCTGTATGACTGCAATACGAGTCGTGGAATAATCCTGGTACGGTCTTGAAGAAGGGAATCTTAGTGGTTCACGAGGCAGAGAGCAAAACCATTTCCGTTGATGCGCGACGGGTAGGGCATGGAGAACCCTGCTTCATCATTTCCGAAGCAGCGGTCAATCATAACGGAACCTTGGAAATGGCCCGCGAACTAGTCTACGTGGCCGTCGAGTCCGGATGCGACGCGGTCAAGTTTCAGACTTTCAAGACGGAGAATGTGTGCTCACCTCTGGCTCCAAAGGCAACATATCAGATGCAGACTACGCAGGCCACAGAATCGCAACTAGACATGATAAGGAAGTTCGAGCTTTCTTTTGAGGCATTCCGCGAGCTTTATCGCTATTGCATCAATAAAGAGATCATTTTTCTGTCTACCCCTTTTGATTACGAAAGCGCAGACCTCCTGGCTGCATTGCCGGTGCCTGCATTCAAGGTTCCATCGGGCGAGATTACAAATTTTGTATTTTCTGGAACATGTGGCGAGAAAAGGGCGTCCGTTAATTGTTTCAACTGGCATGGCGACCATGGATGAAGTGTCGGTTGCGGTTGAAACCATCCATGCATCTGGAAACAGGCAAATGGTGCTTCTGCAATGTGTCAGCAACTATCCGGCTAGTCCTTCCAGCATGAATTTGCGCGCGATGCAGGCTCTGGAAGAGGCGTTTGGAGTAGATGTTGGGTTGTCTGACCATACAGCTGGAACGGAAGTAGCGTTTGCCGCGGTCGCGCTTGGCGCATGCGTAATAGAAAAACATTTCACGCTGAGCCATGAGCTCCCTGGTCCTGACCATCTCGCATCAATGGAGCCGAAAGAGCTTGCCAGTCTGGTAAAAGGCATTCGCAATATCGAAACGGCGATGGGAGACGGGGTCAAGCGTCCTGTGGCGGAAGAGCTGAACACTGCCGACGTGGCTCGCAGATCGCTGGTTGCGGCCAGGTTCATACCGGCAGGAACCGCGATCACGGTGGACATGCTCGACATTTTACGGCCTGCACCGGACTTCCGCCCGCGATGCGTCCGCAACTCTTGGGAAGACGTGCGCGCCATGCTATTGAAGCAGGCACGATATTGAGACTTGATATGCTGGCATGACGAAACAGCGATCCCGCCTATGCATGACCTTCCCTCGCAAAATGTGACAGCACCTGAATTGGAGGCTGCGGTTCCAGTTATCCACACCATGATACGACGGCTGGCGAAGTCGTTTGCCGTGTATGGAGGGGCTAACTTTGGCATCCGGGTGCTGAACTTTCTTCTCGTCGTGGTTTACACGCATTATCTGCGTCCTTCTGATTATGGAATCATTTATCTCGGCGAGATTGTCGCCTCGTTTCTGGTAATCTTCGCAGGGCTTTCCATGGATAGCGCGCTGGAGCGCGCTGTACTTCCAACACAACTGTACTGCAGATGAGCTTCGCAGCTATCTAGGGAGTGCGATCCGATTCGGATTCCTTTGGATGGTCCTGTTCCTTGTTTTAGTTTTGCTTGTTGGCGCGGGTATTCAGCTTCATCTTCCTGCTCATGCGTCTGTACCGTTCTTCCCTTACTTTGCGATGGCGCTTACTAGGCTGCCGCCGGCTGCCGGTGCCGCGGTCCACAGCATAGGCGTCGCCACCGACTTCAGCACCAATAGATGTCTGCCTGACCCAATAGCGCATAGATCGGTTGCGGATTAGGAATGAAGAAATCGGGTCGAGATTGGGATTCATGTATCCGTTGCAAGGTTAATTAAACCAATGAGATATGTTGGCTCTTCCTGGAAAGACCCTGGGTAATTTACATATCCCAGACAGCAAGATATTCGCTCGAGATCATTCACTTCGCCTGAACTGAATGCAGGATAAAAATCTTCCTCGTGATCAAGCGCTTCCTAACTGTCTCATCTGACAGTTGTCGACTCATTCCGGCTGCAATAAACTCAGACCCGAGCCGTTGATTTGCGCAAAAAAAATTGGCCCTCGAAGGCTCTTGCTTTGTCAGGAGGTAACTATGCACGCCAAAAGAATTCACAAGATAGTCGGGCCGGCTATTACCGCTGCATTTCTAATGCTTATTGCGGTGATGATGGCCGCGCAGAACGTTACTTATAACGCTATGCCCGGTACAAATTTCTCGAAATACCACAGTTACAAATGGATCGATATTCCCGGTGGTGCTCATCCCAATCAGATTATGGATGCGGAAATCAAGCAGGCTGTGGATGGGCAACTATCGCCAAAGGGCCTGACCAAGACCGATGCCGAGAACGCCGATCTCCTGGTCGGCTACCAGATCGCTGTCGATCAGCAGAAGCAATGGAACGCGTATGGAATGGGCCGTGGATTTGGCGGCGGGATGGCTACTGCCAGCAGCTCGAACATCGACATTGGGACCATGGTTCTCGACATGTATGATCCGGCGACGAAGCAGCTTGTTTGGACCGGACGGGCGACCAAGACACTGGATCCCAGCTCGAATCAGGAAAAGAACCAGAAGAACCTCGACAAAGCGATGGCAAAGCTGTTGAAAAATTATCCGCCGAAACAGTAGTGAAAGGACGCGCGCCGTTCGCCCGAGGAAAGGATTTTTTGTCATGAGAGATAGATCACACCGTAAAAGGATTTACTTAATCCTGAGCTTTCTCGCGGCTGGTTCAGCAGTTACGTATTCCACTGCGGCGCAGAGTCCTGAATTGCAACAGAAAGTTGCAGAGATCAAAGAAGCAGTTGCGCAGAACAAGCAGGCTCTTGCGCAATACACGTGGGTTGAGCAGGATACGATCTCGCTGAAAGGCGAGCAGAAGAAGCAGGAACACTTCCAGGTGCGCCTGGGTCCTGACGGCAAGCCCCAAAAGACTCCCCTTGACGCGCAAGCAGCACCCGCTGCCCCTAGTGGCGGGCGTCTGAAACAACATGTCGTCGAGAAGAAGAAAGAGGAATTCAAGGATTACGCGGACCAGATCAGAGCCTTGATTCAGCAATATCTCCCGCCGGATAAAGATGCAATCGAACAGGCACGTCAAAAGGGGAACATTGCTTTGAGTCCGGAAGCCGGCACGCCCGGACAATACAAGCTGGTGATTTCCAACTACATCAAGCAGGGGGACAATATGACACTGGTCATGGACAAGACGCAAAAGAATCTCGTGAGCTTATCCATAGCCAGCTATTTGAACGACCCCAAGGATGCGGTGAAGGTAACAGTTCAATTCAGCGCGATCCCAGGCGGACCCAATCATGTGTCAACGGAAACCATTAACGGCGTAAGCAAACAGTTGACGATTGCCATCGAGAACAGCAACTACCAGAAGACATAGCCAGCAAATTCACTCTTGCTGCTCCAGTTCGGCCAGTACTCCACGAATCTCAGTGATGCTGTCACTTCTGCCAGTGGAAGTGCGCCCCTTTGTTCGATAACTTAGGGGCGTCTTGAAAAACCGCGGATGTTTGCGAATGAATTAAGGAGTGGAGATATGGGTACTTCCTTGCTGCTGGAGACGATGCGCAGGGATGCCGTCGGTGCTGACCCTTCCATCGCGCACTTCGAAGCTGAGATGAAACCGATCTTCGCCAAGCTGAAAAAGATACTGGTATATCCGCTCAGCTGCATTTTGATCCTCGCGGCGATCCCCGAGGATATATTGTCACAGGCTCCGGAACCGCAAAACGCGCCAAGCGGGGCTTCGTCGTATGCGGGACAAGGCGCACCACTATCGACGAACCAGCTGCAACAACTGGTGGCGCCCATTGCTCTATATCCCGATGCCCTGGTTGCCCAGGTTCTTGGAGCCGCCACTTTTCCAGACCAGGTTGCGGCAGCCAACGATTGGCTTCAGCAGAATAAGAACCTCACCGGCCAAGCTCTTATGCAGGCCGTTGATAGCCAACAGTGGGATCCGAGTGTGAAAGCACTTTCACAGTTTCCCTCTGTCCTCGACAACATGGCGAAGAATCTCAGCTGGACTTCTGCGCTGGGAGAGGCGTATAGCACGCAGTCGGCTGACGTGATGACGGCGGTCCAGACTTTACGTGCCCAAGCGCAGGCGGCCGGCAATCTGAAATCGGGCTCGCAAATTACGGTCGTGCAGCAGTCGCCGCAGACGATTGTGATTCAGCCGACCAATCCGCAGGTGGTGTATGTTCCGCAGTACAACCCGACGGTGGTCTATGGCACGCCATATACGACGCCGGGTTACAGCACCGGAGCCATGGTGGCTACCGGGCTGCTTGCTTTTGGCGCCGGCATCGCAGTAGGCGCGGCGATCAATAACAGTTGTTGCGGATGGGGCTACAGCTACTGGAACTGCAACTGGCACGGCGGTGCCGTGGTCTATGGAGGCGGCGCCTATTACGGAAACAATGCATGGCACGGCGGCTATTACGGATCCAGCGCGACGGCTTATGGCCCGAACGGCGTCGCGCGGGCCGGCAACGCGTACAATCCTTCAACCGGGACTTATGCGCGAGGCGGATCGGTGTCAACGCCCTATGGACACGCGGCTGCTGGTCAGGCTTACAACCCGAATACCGGGGCTTACGCAGCCACGCGCCAAAACTCCAACGCGTACGGGAACTACGGTAGTTCGGTTGTCTCAAAGAACGGCAATACGGCGTACACCCAGCACCAGACAACTGCGAACGGCTCAGTGGGAACAGTGCAAACTTCCGACGGTGGCAGGGGTGTTGCCGGAACGAACGCGAACGGGAACTATGCTGCGGGCCAAGCAGCCAACGGCAACAAGTATGCGACTGCGAACGGCAACGAATACAGAAACACTGGAAGTGGATGGCAGAAAAACACAGACGGAACCTGGAACAATGTGCAGAAGCCTAGTTCCAGTTCCTCGAACGGATGGGGGCAGCGGGAAGGCGCCAACCGCACATCGGCCTTTGGTGGGGGAGGCAGCGGATGGCAATCGCGAGAGGCGAGCGCTCGTGGCTCGGCAAGCCGCGGTGGTGGCGGCGGATGGCATGGTCGCAGGTAGAGCCGACAGTATGCCTCGAAACGAAAATTCACCTCTGGTCCGTGGTATTTGCAAGAGGTTTGCTATGGATTCTTGGAGGACTTGATGTCGCATAAACTCGGCCGAATTGCACTTACGGCACGGTTCCTGCTTCTGGCGGTGGTAATCCCACTCGCAGCTTGCAATTCGAGCAAGCCTTCGCTAGGAATGTTTGCTACGCCCGACGAAGCTGGCAGCGCACTCGTGGCTGCAGCGAAATCAGGCGATCAAAACACACTACTCGCAATTTTTGGCCCTGACTCAAAAGAGCTAATCTCCTCAGGCGATGCCATCCAGGACAAGAACACCGTCGCGGCATTTGTGGCAGGGTATAACGTGATGCACCGCTGGCGCAGGATGCCTGATGGCTCCCAGATCCTGCTGGTCGGATATGACAATTTTCCATTTCCTATCCCGCTGAAGAAGAACGATCAAGGACAGTGGTATTTCGACACTGCGTCAGGAAAGGAAGAGATCCTTAATCGCCGCATTGGTCGGAACGAACTAGCAATCATCGATGTTTGTAATGCGGCGGCCAATGCGCAAGCTGAGTACTTCTCGCAACTACATGACGGCGCAACCACGAAACAGTACGCTCAGAAGTTCATCAGTGATCCCGGCAAGCACAATGGTTTGTACTGGAGTTCTCCTGCAGGTCAGCCCCAAAGCCCGCTTGGGCCGCTGGCGGCGTTTGCAACCGCCGAAGGCTATAGTGTGAAGCCCGACGCTCACGCACCTTTCCACGGCTACTACTTCCACATACTGGAGGGGCAAAGTGGTAATGCGCCGGGCGGTGCAAAGCAATACGTAGCGGATGGGAAGATGACCGGCGGATTTGGTTTCGTTGCGTATCCTGCCGAATACGGCAACTCCGGGGTAATGACCTTCATGATCGATCAGGATGACGTGCTGCTCCAAAAAGATTTAGGGAAGAACACTGCAGAAATAGCAACTACCATGAGCAAGTTCGATCCCGATAAGAGTTGGACAGTTGTGGAGTGACGGCGCAGACCTGATAGTGGTGGATGTTATTGGAACAGGAAAAATAGGGGAATGGCGGAGAGAGTGGGATTCGAACCCACGTTAGAGTTTCCCCTAAACACGCTTTCCAAGCGTGCGCCTTCAGCCACTCGGCCATCTCTCCAGACGCACAAATCTCTTTTAAAGTTAACACATTTGAGCAGTGGCCTTTGGTGCGCCTCTCAGTGACGCTGCTTCATAAGAGCGCATATAAGGGGCCTAAATTACTCATCCACAACCTCATTGGTTAGAGTTGTGCTATGCGGGCACAGTCAGCTCAGACCGGTTTGAAGGAGGAGTTGCGCTCGCTGCTCGCGCTTGCCATCCCTGTCATTTTGTCTGAGCTGGGATGGATGTCGATGTCGATCGTGGACACGATCATGGTGGGGCGGTTGAGCGCCGAAGCAATTGGCGCGGTCGGCATGGGGAATGCCATCTATTACGCGCCGGCGCTGTTCGGCATCGGAATACTGCTGGGACTCGACACTCTTGTCTCGCAGGCTTATGGGCGCGGAGACTTTGACGAGTGCCATCGCTGGCTCTCGCAAGGCGTTTACATTGCGCTTGCCTTTACGCCTGTGCTGATGGTGTTTCTCTGGGCAGCGCCGCTGGCGTTCCCTTATCTGAGGATCAATCCGGCGGTCAGCCAACAAACTTCGGATTATCTGCGAGTGCTGAACTGGGGCACTCTGCCGTTGCTGCTGTATGCGGGCTTCCGCCGCTACCTGCAGGGGGTGAAGCGCGTTGGGCCGGTAACGTTCGCGCTCATCTCCGCCAACCTGATCAACTGGGGCGGCAACTGGGCGCTCATTTATGGGCATCTGGGATTTCCAGCAATGGGCGTGCGCGGGTCTGCGCTCTCCACTTGCTTGGCCAGGGTTTACATGGCCGCTGTGCTGATATTTGCAGCGTGGAAGAATGAAGCAGGACGCGGTCATCCGCTTTTTGCCCACTGGCCGGGTATCGCTCTTGAGCGTCTTAGAGGGCTGCTGAAGCTCGGAGTTCCAGCGGCAGGCCAGATCGTGATGGAAGTCGGAGCATTCGGCGCGGCCACTGTCATGGCTGGACGCCTTGCTCCCGCCGCACTGGCTGCGCACCAGATTGCGTTGAATTGTGCTGCATTTTCATATATGGTCCCGCTGGGAACCTCTGCTGCGGCCGCTGTGGCTGTTGGTCATGCTGTTGGCGCGGGCGATGGTCCACGCGCGCGTCGCGCCGGATGGCTAGCGCTGGCCATAGGAGTCAGCTTCATGGCGTGCGCGGCTGTTGTTTTCCTGCTCGCGCCTCATGCGATTCTCGTCATCTACACGAACCAGGAAGCGGTAGTGGAAATGGGCGTGCCACTGCTAGCGCTGGCGGCTGCATTCCAGATATTCGATGGCATTCAGACCATCTCTACCGGAGCGCTACGCGGCCTGGGTGAAACGCGTATGCCGATGTTGGCCAATTTCGCCGGATACTGGATCTTCGGTCTGCCGCTGGGCTATGTGCTCTGCTTTCGGCACGGAAGAGGCATCTTCGGTCTCTGGACGGGGCTTACGCTTGCACTGATCTTCATTGCGCTGGTGCTGCTCTTTCAGTGGAGGCGCGATTCATCGCGGCTTGCCCTCGCTACTCTGCCGTAGCCAGACAGTTCTCCTATCAGGCAGACTGGTAGGGACTCAAGCCACATCATCAGGAGCTCCGTTCGTTGCCGGCAACACAGCAAACCACACAGACACACGATCTGCCGCGCGTATTGGGCGCGTCGCACGCCACTGCCATCGTAGTAGGGACGATTATCGGCAGCGGCATCTTTCTTGTGCCGCACGAGATGATGCGGGCGGTCGGCAGCTCGGGGCTTGTTTATCTGGCGTGGATTGTTGGCGGGCTGCTTTCGCTCTTCGGCGCGATGACCTATGCCGAACTCGGCGCGATGATGCCCTATGCGGGCGGCGAATATGTCTATATCCGCAACGCGTATGGCGATCTGCCGGCGTTTCTCTACATGTGGACGTGGTTTGCCGTGGCCAAACCGGCGTCGATTGCCAGCGTGACGAGCGGGCTGGCGCGCACACTGGCAATCTTTGGCGTGTTTGCGTGGCTGGAGCGGCCTGTCTTTCACGGCTCGAACGCGCTCTACTGGTCGCAACTGTTTGCCATTGGCGCGACCTGGCTTATTACGGGACTCAATTATCTCGGCATGAAGAAGGCGGGCGACTTTCAGCTTATCTTTACCTGGCTGAAGGCTGTCCTGATTGTAGTGATCGCAGGTTTCTGCCTCTTCTCGCATACCGGGTCGCTCGGGAACTTCAGAACGTCGTTCACTGAAGCGCAGGGCGGATTTGGCGGATTCATGGTGGCGATGATCGCCGTGCTCTGGGCCTACGATGGCTGGAACGATCTGACGATGGTTGCGGGCGAAGTGAAGCGCCCGGAGCGCAGCCTGCCAATCGCTTTGATCTTCGGGCTGTTTATCGTCGGCGCGCTTTACATGGCGACGAATGCGGCTATCCAGTACATTCTGCCCGCGGCGCAGATTGCCGCGTCACCGCGCCCCGCGGTTGCGGCGATGGCGGTTGTGTCGGGACACGCTGGTGCGATTCTGGTTTCGGTGGCGATGGCGCTGAGCATATTTGTAACTCTGAATGGCACAATTATGTCGGGCGCGCGCGTTCCCTTTGCGGCGGCGCGCGACAGGCTGTTTTTTCAGAGCATTGCGCACATCAACCCGCGGTTTCAGAGTCCGTCTACTTCGCTGGTGGTGCAGGCGCTGCTCAGTACGCTGCTGTTGCTTGTGGTTGGGCGGTTCCAGCAGCTTTTTGAGCTGGCGATTTTTGCGGAATGGCTCTTTTATATGATCACGGCCACTACGATTTTTGTGTATCGCAAGCGGCAACCCGATGCGCCACGGCCTTACCGGGTGTGGGGATATCCGGTGCTCCCGGCGTTATTTGTTGCGGCTTCAGCGGTGCTGCTTTATTTTTCGTACGCCGAGAACTTCAAGAATTCTCTGGTGGGGACGGCGATTATTCTGGCGGGTGTTCCGCTGTTTCTGGGGATACGCAGGAATTATGCGGGCGCCAGAGTCTGACCTCCCTCCCCTCCTCCGGTTTACGGTTTTTCAATGACTTAGCGGGGGGTCATCCCCTGCTATGCTGCTGATTATGCTTGAGTTAGATGCATTCTAGTGTTTTCAATCACTTACGAGAGGATAGCTCTTCTGTGCAATTAAAACGTCCGCTTTGCGCGGGCGTTCTTGTCCTGTTTTCTCTCGATTTCATCATAGCAGGGCTGTCAAGAAGCAGCCCGGGCCACCGCAATTAATTCCGATGGCCAATCACTCCGATCAATAAGTGACTCGCCCTGTTGTCAGCAAATTGGATTTGATATGATCATCACATCTTGACAATCAAACGGAACGAGGCATAGCATACTCCGGCATGGACGACAAGAACACCGATATTATCCAGGGAACTCTCGACATGCTCATCCTCAAGACCCTCAGTCTTGAGCCAATGCATGCCTTTGGGATCGCCCGGCGGGTTGAGCAGATCTCGCGCGGAGTCTTCAAGGTCAATCCCGGTTCCCTGCTCACCGCATTGCAGCGCCTGGACAGGTCGGCATGGATTGATGCGGCGTGGCGGCAGACCGAGAACTCACGGCGGGCCAAATTCTACTCGTTGACCCGTGCAGGAAAGAAACAGCTTGAAGTAGAGACTGCCGACTGGGCGCGCCGGTCGTCGGCGATTGCAAGGCTGCTCAAAGCGGAGGCTTAGCCCCGATGTCCGTCTGGCGTCACCTCTTCATTGGCCTACGCAGGCTGGTCAGCCCAGCCTCGAGGGATAAAGAGTTAGATGAAGAGGTACGCCAGTATTTCGAAGAGACGACGGCCATATGGGCTGCTCGTGGACTCTCCCCGGAAGATGCAAAGCGGGCAGCAATCCTCGAGGATGGAAATATGGCGGCAGTCCAAGAGCAGGTACGTTCTTACGGGTGGGAAAACAGTGTCATCGCACTGTTTTCTGATTTCCGTTACGCGCTCCGTCAAGTCATTCAGAATCCAGGCTTCGCGATAGTCGCTATCTTCACACTGGCCCTTGGGATCGGCTCCGCCACCGCGATCTTTAGTGTGGTCAAAGCGGTTGTTCTCAATCCCCTCCCATTTCGGGAGCCTCAGAGGCTCGTTCACCTGTGGGAAGGCGTGGGAGACGAGCGCTACCGCATGGGTGATGAAGCGTACTTCAGCAGCGTGCGTCCAGGCAATTATTTCGGGTGGAAGCTCGGCAGCCAGAGTTTCGAAAACATGAGTGCTTATTTCTGGCGGACGATGCTGCTCAGCGACAAAGATCGAGCCGACCTGGTATCCGCACACGAGGTGTAC
>Ga0126371_10006001_pt1 | contig 10795 bp, 8 predicted proteins | sample PanSoiMetaPlot_4_FD_110145 | JGI IMG/M metagenome (GOLD analysis project Ga0126371, IMG submission 110145) | Tropical forest soil microbial communities from Panama - MetaG Plot_4 | ecosystem: Environmental > Terrestrial > Soil > Tropical forest > Bulk soil | place: Panama | collected 2016-02-17
CCGAAGCAAGATCCGCCAGGCCCTGGTACCACGTGACGCGCCAGTCGGCCATACCCGTTTTGGATAGGTCGTCTAGCACCTTGCGAGCACCAGCGACATCCGCGAGCGCGACGCGTGCACGGGCCAGGGCTAGTTGGACCTCCACGCTGTCCGCGATCCCGCCGACCGACGCGGACGATGAGGCAATCGCGGCCTCCAGAGACTCGGCTACCTGCTCCGGCCCGAATGCGCTAAGCGTTGCCAGGAATCCGGCCGCCGGATCGGCACTGTCGACCAGCGGAACCGGCAATCCGGCCACTATCTCCAGGCCGGACGGCGGCTGCACTGTCGGACCGGCGGCCGCTACTGCGTCTGTTACTGCACCAACGGCCTTGAGCTCGGGAGAGAACCACCGGCTGAACGCCGGTCGCGGTGTTCCGTCAGACACCGAGAGGACTTCACGCAGGACTCCGGTTGCCTGCGTGACCATCTCCGCCGCCGATGTGAACCTGCGACGCGGATCGGCGTCCGTAGCGCGGCGCAGCAGCCGGTAAAACGATTCTTGCCGGGCGAGTACTGGGACGCTTTCCTGGTCTGGAAGCCTGTGCTGGTAGGCGGCGGTATAGCCGTTGAACTCGAATGTCAGCACAGCTAGCGAGCGGCCAACGGTGTAGAGGTCCGATGAGGGTGACGGTCCGTCAGTAGCGACCTCGGGCGCTTGATAGCCGACAGTCCCGTATATCGGGCTATCGTCGTCGTCGATTCGGCGCACGCCACCCATGTCGATGAGCTTGAGCTGCTCCTGCACTTGAATCACGTTGTCGGGCTTGAAGTCGCAGTAGACCAGGTCCAGTTGATGCAAGTAGCCCAACGCCGGCAGGACCTCGATGGCATAAGCAAGAGCGTGCTCTACCGGCATCGACTGAAGCTGCTTACGCCGTTCAAGGACCATCTGGCGAAGTGATAGGCCGCCCACGTATTCCATGACGATGTAACCGGCGAGGTCGCCCGTCTGACGGTCAGCGTGTTGAACAAAGTTGTAGATCCGCACAATGCTCGGATGTTCGACCTCGGCCAGGAAGCGGCGCTCCGCCACCGCTGCCACCAGCGCATCAGGATCGCCCGAGTTGAGCAGGCCTTTTAGCACTACCCACCGATCGTTAACATTCCTGTCCTTGGCGAGGTAAATCCACCCGAGACCTCCGTGGGCCAGGCACCCAAGCACTTCGTATTGATCGGCAACGAGCTCTCCCGGAGCGAGCCGCGGCTGAAACGAGAACCTCACACCACAGTTCCTGCAGAAACCTTCAGTCCGTCCTGGCCGCCTCGGGTCGCCGCGCCCTACAGGCTGATCGCAGCCGGCGCAAAACCTCTTGCTCTCCTGGACCTGTGGGTCTTGCATGACTGCGCCGGATGGATCTCTAGCTTGTATCGGGGGGACGTCGACCAGGCCGGCGCCCAGGGTGCCACGTCCGGAGCCTGCGCTCGCCGACCGTGAACTGGCGCTGCCGCTTGCGGCTTGTGCGAGCGATTCGGGAGCCGCGCGGGGTCGTTGCGCTGGGGCCAGCCCGCAGACGTTGCAGTAGCCGTTGTCGATTGCCCCTTCGCACTGCAGCTGCGCACATGCTAGATCCGTCACGGTGTCCCCCTCTCCCAGGCGAGGACGGCTTGCTGATATCTGCGCAAAGCCTCACCTGCTTCAGCTAGGTCACAGGGCGCGGACCACAGCAGCTCGTGCGCCCGCTGATAGCGACTCAGGAGTTCGCCATCCTCAGCCGCACCGAGGCGGCCGGCCTTTGCCTGGTACGCGTCCAGCAGGCCGCGCAGCTCGCCGCGTCGATCTAGCAAAGCTCGTGCGGTCTGGCGAGCCAGTTCCCACTGCGCGGCGGCTTCGGTCGCATCTTTCTCTATCGCCGCGAGGTCAGCTCCGAGCATCGGCCAGCGCCCAGCGTCCCTAAGTGCATCGAGTCTGGCCAGGCGGTCCGCCAGCGAGTTCGTCGGTCGTGGAAGAGCAAGCGGCTGCTCTGCCAGGACCTTCGCCGCTGCCTCCGCATGAGCGGCCAGCGCTTCGCCCTCGCAGGACCTCGCTGTTGCCACCGCCGCGGTGGCCTGGGCGATTCGGCGGTCCGCATCCTCACGTAGCCGCGCCAACTCGGTGGCTTGATGTGCGGCTGTTTGCACCTGCTGCATCAGCTGGTCAAGGCGATCCGCGCAGACCTGGCCGTCTTGCCAGAACCAGAGCGGGTCAGCGTTCAGCAGTTCGCGCATACCACGCAGCTCGGCATCCGCCGAAACAAGCATTCCGGTCAAGGCGCGATCGGCTACGCCGTCTGCCTGAGCAACAGCCGGAGCGATGAGCGATCCGATCTGATCGAGCCGGGCCGAAACCTGGTTCCACACATTCTCGGCGGCGCTGACAACAAGGGCGATACGGCTGAACGCTGCCGTCATCCGCTTGACGGCGTCATCCAGGCTGACTTGCTCCTTCGGCTGGCCACTTCCCGTAAGTTGCCGGTGCGCCAACGGGACTTGCGAGCCCGCCAGCACGACCGACGGGCCACACAGGAGTTCTGTCAGCTCAACGAGGAGTGACCCGCCCGTCCGGCGGGTGCCGTTGTGTAGCTCAGCAGCTCGCTGAACCACCTCCGCGTATGCGGCGAAGGTCTCCCACACCGAAGCGAGGTCGACGGCGGCCTCATCCCATCTCACCTTGCTACCGCCAGCCAGCTTTGCCCCAGTCAGCAGCCGCTTGCCAAAGCTGGCATCTAGCTCGAGCAGGTTCGCCTGGATCTGATCTCGCTCGGCGATCTTCTCCCTCATTAGCACAGCTGCCTCTGACCGTGTTCTTACGGTGGCCATCTGTCAGCCCTGGTAGTGAGCGGCCGGCGGCGATGGAACCGGGCTGCCGATCCAGCGCTTATAAATGGCGGCCCACTGCCCGTCCGAACGCATTCGCGCCAGGACCGCATTAACGAACCGGACGAAGTCCGGATGCTGGTTCGAGATCGCCAGCCCGTAAGGCTCACCGCTCAGCGATAGCCCGACGATCTTGGTGAACGGGTCCTGGGCCGCGAGCCCGGCCAGGATTGAGTCGTCCGTCGAAATCGCTGCTACCGCACCTTGCTGCAGCAGAACCAGGCAATCCGTCCAGTAAGGCACCGCCACGGACAGCCTGGCTGACCCAATGCCTACCAGGTTCGCAGCAATTGCCCGGACCGTCGCCAGTGACGTGGATCCGGTCGTGGCACACACCTTGCCGTCGTTGACTAGCACATCAATCATGGCCGCGTACGGCGAGCTCCGCAGCAGCAGTACACGCTGCTGGGCGTTGAAATAGACAGTCGAGAAATCCACGTACCGCCATCGCGCGCAGGTGATCGTCATCGTGTGCGCCACGATGTCAACCGCTCCAGACTGCAACGCCGGGAGGCGCTGCGCGTCGGAGACCACCACGAACCTGACCTTGTCTGGGTTGCCAAAGATCGCCTGTGCGACCGCGCGAACCATGTCAATGTCGAATCCTTGGAGTTGCCCGTCGAAAGGATTCAGGTAGCCGAAGTGGTAAGTGCTCTGGTCGACACCCGCTATTAGGTAGCCCCGCGTCCGGATCTTCGCCATGAACGAGCCCGATGCCACTACGGGCGGACCCATCGGCCGCAGGCTCGCAGTCGGGTCGCAGCTCCTGGCAGACGTGTGCGCGACGGTGTCGGCGCGCGCCGACTGCCGCGTGACGCGACCATGCGCACGTGCTGCGTCCCACCGCCCGGCCGGGGTCTGCAATCGCGGCCAGCACATCAGCCCAACGACCAACGCGACAGATGCCACTGCCGCCAAACTGCCGAGCACCCGGACCCGGCTCATCTGTACTCTCCAAGTCGCCGCGAGATTCCCCAGGCGCATCCGGCCACCATCACGACAGACAACACGATCATTCCCGCCTCCAACCCCGAAAGATCGTTGTGGCCAGCCGCCGCAGCCGATCGGAAGGAGGCTTGGTCGACAGCGATCGCTGCCGTTAGGTTCGCGTCCAGTTGATCGAACATTCCGCCGGAGTCTGTCGGCGCGGTCCCGATCGCTAGATTGACTGCCGCGGTGTAGCTTCCGCTGTCGTCGAGGCTCCGCACTCGGCGATGGATGGCGAACCACTCGTGCGCTACTCGCGCAGCGACGTCAGCTTGCCGCGCACCCGGACTACCCTGCGCAGCGACAGATGCGCGGGTAAGCAGGGTGGCGTTGCCGGGTCCGAGGCTGCGCTCGATCGACAGAAAGTCCCGCTGGAACGAGTCGTCTCCGCTGCGGTCGATCAGGGTCAGGCTCTCGTCGGCGTGTGCCTCGAGCACGGCGATGTCGGCCACGGCCAGTGCTTCCACTGGAGCCGAACCCTGATCGCGCGCCGCGATGAGATGCACGCGAGTCAGCGTGAGTGCGCTGACTAGCCAGATTATCGACGCCGCCGCGGCGAGCGATGCCACCAGCAGTCCAGGATTCAGCAGTCGGCGGGATCTTCGCGCGAGCCATTGCTGGCTCAGCGCCAATGCCAGCGCGCCGATGACCGCAACCCCGATGGCAAAGTAGGGGAGGGCGGTAGCCTGCCGGTCTGCGGCAGCCACCTCGGCATTCTCGGTGGCGTAAAGCCGTCGCGCTGCCGGCAGGAGTGTGCCGCGCAAGTACCCCGACGCTTCTCTCAGATACGCCGCGCCGAGAGGCAAGCCCAGGCGGTTGTCCGCCCGCGCAGTTTCAACCAGTCCTGTGTAGATCGGCAATCCTGCGGCCAGCGTCGTGAGCCCGGCCGCGACCGTCGAGTTCCCTGCGGCGGCAGTTGCGGCTTCGAGAGCACTCGCTGCCCTGGCGATGTCGGACTGATACCGCGCCCGGAGGGCGAACGGCTCTAGGCCGCCGGACAAGAATGCGTCCGCCTCAGTAGCATCCGCGTCCGATAGCGACCGGTAGATGTGCTCACCGTCTACGCTCAGTGGCTCGCTGACACTCAGGACGTTCTCGGCAGCGGAGGCATGCGCAGCTACGGTCCACGCGCAAACGGCTCCCCAAAGCGCGCTGACAGCTACTAGTCCAGTCAGTATCACGCGTAGCTTTCCAGGCGTAGTGCCGGTACCTGCAGCGCCGCCGATGTTGTGCAAGCCTGGCTGCCATGACCGGGCCGGTTTCGCCGACCCAGTGCTAACATCTGCGCCGGTCGTCGTCATCTCTGCACCGGATTTCGCGCAGAACAGAGCACCGACAGCGCCATGACGACCCAGCCCTCCCCCAGGAGACCGCGGACCGGGAGCATTCCGCCCGTCCCCTAGCGCGATATTGTCGCGAAATCGTAAGCCCGAATTGGATCCGGTGAACACACGGCGGAACCCACAGAATCGCCTGTGGTTGCGCGCGTTCTAGAACCACCTGGAATGGTTGAGGATCAGGTCTGACATGAGCTTCGTCTTCATGGTCTTCCACTGGCCTGCGGAGGGTCACCGTGACTCGCTCGCGCGATCGATGGGCGAGATGCGCGACGCGCTTGCGAGCACCATCGGTTGCGTTGCAGTTGAGCCGCCCTATCTCACCGAGGACGGCGCGTGCCTGGTGGGGATTTCGAAGTGGGAATCCAAGCAGGCGTTTCTTGCGTCGGGTATCACGCTCCGCCCGGCCGATGAAGTCGTCGAAGGCGAGACTCGGCCACGCCAGCGCTTCTTTCTCGAGGAGGCATCGCAACGCTCTGCCGGCGAAGGGCCGCGGTGGTAACCAGCTCCTCATGCCCGGTACAGCTGGCGGTTACGGGTGCCGCCACCCCAGCCCTGAGTGATCGCCCAGAGGAGCGTGAGCAGGATCTTGAATGTGATCACTCGGTATAGAAGGACGGCACAGACCCCGTCGGCGGCAGGCAATCCGGAACCATGCAGTGCGGCGATAAGCGCCATGTCCACGACGCCCAGGCCGAATGGGGTCGGGCTGAAGCTGCCCGCGGCCGAACCCGCACTCCAGGCGAGCAGCCATTGGCTCCAGGGCACGGCGACGCGTGCGGCGGCGATGGCCGCGGCGAGACATAGCGCGTCGCATCCCCAGTTCACCAGCGCCCAGGCAGACGCCGCCGCGATGGCCGGGGTGCGGAGCCGCACCGAACTGAGCCGCTCCAAGATTGCCGCACTGAGCAGCGCCACGTCCCCCGACGGCCGCCGAACCGTCCGCTGGCCCAGCCGTAGCGCCGCCACGAGGACTGGTTGTAGCCGGGAGCGACCCTGCTGCGAGTGCAGCATGATTAAGAAGCAGGCAACGAAAGATGCAATTGCGATGCTGGTGACCAAGCCGAGAACGGCGGCGGCGGGGTTGCCGGTGACGATCGCGCCGACGGCAACGATCGCGGCGAATGCCACAGCAGATATGACGCCGGCCACCATCAATACGACGCTCACCCTGGCTGGGTCGGCGCCATGGGCCCGGAACTGGCGCTCGGAATATGTCAATGCCAGGCCTGAGCCGGCCACGGGCACCGCCCCAGTAATTCCGTTGCCGATGTAGGAGATGGCAAGCAACGTACCGAGGGTCAGGCGAGTGTCTGCAGCGCGCAGCAGCTGCTGCTGCAGTTTGGCGAAAGCCGCCATTGACACGCACTCCGCGGCGAACCCGGCCGCAACCCAGGCCAGAGCCGCGTGCCGAAAGACGCTCGCTCCCTCGATGATGGTTGGCCATTCCGCGTGGAGCGCGACGGCGCACACAGCGAGGATGACGCCGATGGCTATAGGTCGCGCTGCCCGCGCCGCCTTGGAGAGCGTCGTCGAGCCTGCCATTAGCTACCTGACTGCTGGCCCGGAGTCGGCTGGTCACTAATCAACTGACGACGGGCCCGTTGTTGCTTCCGGCTGGCCCACAGAGCAATCCCCTTCTTGCGCAGGATGATCAGGGCGGCCAGCACGATCCCGGTCGGGATGCCGAGCCATCCGGCGATGTCATGGGCGATGAACATGGCGGCTCCTCCGGCTGGTTCCCTGCGGCGCTCCGCAGCCGCCTAGCGCTCTGCAGACGTAGTGACGGCCTGGCCTCGGCGTGCGCTAGCCGGTGTGACGGCTGGCGCCAGGTACCAGGACCGAGCGAGCAACGTGAACGTACGTGCGAGCAGCATGCCGACCGCCATGAAGATCAGGGCATCAGTCAGCGCCGCTCCCGTAATCTGATGCGTGCCAAGCCACACCTGCAGGCTGCGGGAGTGACTGGTGGCGTAGGCGAAGCCGATCCGCGCGCCGATGACCGCGACCCACAGGGCCGCATATCCGGCACCGGCCCTGCTGCGCTGGCGGCCGTTCGCATCGCGGAACACGCCGAAGATCGCCCCGGCGGCAAGCCCAAGGACGATGCCGAGAGCAGCCAGGCCGAGCTCAAGGACCAGGCCGTCGCCACTGCCGGCTATTCCATTGAGGTAAAACGAGATGATCACTCCGGCCACGATGACCGGCCGAGCCAGGCGCATCCAGGTGATTCTGCGGTTCCCGAGGTCCGCTTCCAGGACCACGGTCAGGACGACGAGATTGATGATCCACACACTTGCAGGCACGACTAACTCCCATCAGGTCCATTGCTGGCAGGCGGCGCCGATAGCCCGGGCGGGCTGCGGCGGCTGTACTACTAGGGGAGCTGACGGCTCAGGCCTAGACCAGGCAGGAGAACCGGCAGTAATACTTCTGCCGGTCGAGCGCTGCGCCTCGGCGTCCGAAGCGCCCGTATCTTGCTCTGCTGCCCTTGACGTTGGTCGTCTCGGATCAGCGAGAATTCTCCCGGTAGCCCGCGGGCGGGAGGTGGGCTGTGGCTGATGCGGCGGTCACGTTCGCCGGGCTGCTGCGCAGCCTGCGGGGCGAGGCGGGACTAACGCAGGAGGAACTAGCCGAAGCGGCCAGCGTGAGCGTCCGATCGGTGAGGGACCTGGAGCGGGGCAGGGTCACCACCCCGCAGCGGGAAACGGTGCGCCTGCTCGCCGATGCGCTTTGCCTGACGGGCCCTGCCCGGGTCGAGTTCGAGGCGGTGGCGCGTCGGCACTCAGCGCTAGTTGGCTTGGGGCCCTTGATGCGGACGCTGCCGCGGGACATCGCGTCGTTCACCGGCAGGCAAAGGGAGCTCCGGGACCTGATAGTCGCAGCGAGTGGCGCGGCGGAAACGGGCGGGTTGGTGGGCATCCACGCCATCGGAGGGATGGCCGGGATCGGCAAGACTGCGTTTGCGGTGCACGCCGCCCACCGGCTGGCCGGCCGGTTCCCCGCCGGGCAGATCTTCCTGCCGCTGCACGGGCACACCCCTGGCCAGCAGCCGGTCGACCCGGCCGATGCGCTGGCCAGCCTGCTGATGACCGCCGGGGTGGCCGCGGCCCACATCCCACCAGACCTGGAGGCGCGGATGGCGCTGTGGCGCGACCGGCTGGCCGGACAGCAGCTGTTGCTAATCCTCGACGATGCCATCGGTAGCGAACAGGTCCTCCCGCTGCTGCCGGGCACCGGGGAAAGTCTGGTGCTAGTTACCAGCCGACGGCACCTATCCGCGCTGGACGACGCGACCGCGATCAGCCTGGACACCTTGTCGGCGCAGGAGGCAGCCGGGCTGCTGATCCGACTGGCGGGTCGCCCCGAGCTGGGCGCGGACGATCCGGGTGTTCGGGCGATCACTCGACTGTGCGGGTACTTGCCACTGGCGATCGGGATGGTGGCCCGCCAGCTGCAGCACCACCCAGCCTGGTCGCCGACCGGGCGCGCCGCCGACTTGGCCGCTGCACTCGACCGGCTGGAGCTGATGGCAACCGAGAACGTGTCGGTCGCCGCGGCGTTCGACCTGTCGTACGCCGATCTGGACCCTGATCTGCAGCGGTTCTTCCGGCGGTTGGGCCTGCATCCGGGCCCAGAGGTCGACGACTACGCCGCCGCCGCATTGGACGGCACGGAGCTTCCAGTTGCCCGGCGCCGCCTAGAGGCACTTTACGACCAGTACCTGCTGACGGAAGTCACGCAGGGCCGATACCGGATGCATGACCTGATCCGCGAATACGCGCGCGCCCTGGCACGCCGACTGGATCCCGACAGAGATAGGAAGCTGGCCGCGGCCAGATTGCTGGATTACTACGAGTACGTCGCTGCGCGCGCTGACGCCCTGATCGCGAGCCACACCCGTCCCGACCGCGCTCCTACAGACAACGCGAATCCCGCGGCGTTTCCGGACATTGCCGACAGCGGGCAGGCATTGGCCTGGGCTCGCGCCGAGCGGGCAAGCCTGCTCGCCAGCCTGGACCATGCCATTGGTACCGGCGAGCACGCCAGGGTTATCGCCCTGACAGCCGGCCTGGCCGGCCTGCTGCGTAGCGACGGCCCATGGGCGGAAGCCATCACCCGCCACGAAGCAGCGATCGAGGCCGCGAAGCGCCTCGGGGACCGGCTCGGCCATGCCAACGCCCTCGGAGACCTGGGGTCCGTGTGGTGGCTGACGGGTGACTATCCGGCCGCGGCCCAGGCTCACGAGCAGGCCCTCGGCATCTACAGCGACCTCGGCAACCAGCTCGGCCAAGCCAACGCGCTCCACGACTTGGGGGCAGTACGGCGGATGACGGGTGATTATCCGGCAGCGGCCAAAGCTCTGGAGCAGGCTTTCGGCATCTACCGCGACCTCGGCAACCGCCTCGGCCAAGCCAACGCCCTCCTCGACCTTGGAATCGTGCAGCTGGTCACGGGTCATTACTCGACGGCGGGTCAGGCTCTGGAGCAGGCACTCGGCATCTACCGCGACATCGGCAACCGCCTCGGCCAGGCCAACGCATCCCATTACCTAGGAGTCATCCGTCGAGCGACGGGCGACTACCCCGCCGCGGCCATAGCGCTCGAGCTGGCCCTGGGCATCTACCGCGACCTCGGCGACCAGCTCGGCCAGGCCAACGCGTTGCTTTACCTGGGAGCCGTGCGGCGGATGCGGGGAGATTACCCGGCCGCGGCCCATGTCCACGAGCGGGCCCTCCGCATGTTCCGTGACCTCGGTAATCGCCACGGCCAGGGCGTCGCGCTGGTCGACCTAGGGATCGTCCGGCGAGCGACGGGCGACTACCCGGCGTCGGCCGACGCCCTGGAGCAGGCGTTGGGCATCTACCGTGACCTCGGTGACCGAGGCGGCGAGGTGACGACGCTCAACGAGAGGGGGACGCTGTACCGGGTAAGCGGTGACCTCGCGAAGGCCGAAGAGTGCCATGAGCAGGCCCTGGACCTGGCCCGCGTCATCGCCAGTGCTTGGGACGAGGCTCACGCTCTCGCCGGCCTGGGCCGCTGCGCCGTAGCCACCGGCCACGCTACGAAGGCCGCGGTCCTGCTGCACGAGGCGCTGAAGATATTCGAGTCGATCGGCGCTGCCGAGGTCTCTGACCTGCGCAGTGAACTGGAAGCCTTCACCGACCCGCCACCCGCCCGGTAGTCGGGTTGTGCGAGGTCAGCTGCGCGCAGACGCGTGTCGGCGACGGCCTGCCAAGGAACCGTCTGCTCGTGGCACTGACCCCTCTGGATCGAGGGCATGACGTGAACTGAGGTACACCGACCAGCACGGGGGGTAGTCATGTCGACCACGAGTCACACCACAAGCCGCACCGCCCACCTGCTCGACCTCATGAAGAAGGGCGACGACGCGTTCAACGCCCGCGACTTCGCCGCAGTGGACGAGGTCCACCACCCCGAGATGGTCGCGCACATCACGGGGCTCGCAGAACCCGTCTACGGTCGCGAAGCGCACGCCGCGGCAATGCAACAATTTCTGCGGAGCTTTCCCGACATGCACGTGCACAGCCACCCGTATCCGATCCAGTTCGGCA
>Ga0126371_10006002_pt1 | contig 10795 bp, 7 predicted proteins | sample PanSoiMetaPlot_4_FD_110145 | JGI IMG/M metagenome (GOLD analysis project Ga0126371, IMG submission 110145) | Tropical forest soil microbial communities from Panama - MetaG Plot_4 | ecosystem: Environmental > Terrestrial > Soil > Tropical forest > Bulk soil | place: Panama | collected 2016-02-17
GGTCCCGCCATTTCGTCCAGCGCATCTTTCGCGTTTTTGCTCAATACTGTCTGGCCGGGACTAAACCGGATCTCAGTCTGGGCAGAGCTTTTGTACTGATCGAGACTGCCCGCCATCTGCTCCGCCGTCGAAACCCGGGCTGAGGCTTCACTCGCCGCTGTTTGCGCCAGTTGAGCTTTGCTGGTGGCTTCACTTGCGTGTTGATCAGCCAAGCTGGCCTTTTCTGAAGCGAGCTGAACCCCCTGCTGCGCGCGGGTGTCAACATCCTTGATCAAGCCGCTGTTCTCCGAAGTGATCTGCTCCAATTCCAGGATGCGGTCGCGAATCGGTGTGACCTGCCGCTGGACGTATTTCTTGTTCGCGAACGGATGAGTAATCAGATTGACCAGATTCGGATCGTCGCCGTCCCAGAAATCTTTGGGACGCGGGGACGCGAGAGGCTCTCGTTCACTTGTGCTTGCGGTAGCAGAGGCGCTAGCCGCATTGGAGGACGAATTGTTGTCTTGCTGGGCAGCTGCTACAAGCGTGAATAAACAGACGAATCCTAGTAGTATGCGGTTCCTCATTCAACTTCCCCCGAGTGGAGCTCGACTCTCCACGTCGCCCGGAAGAGATTCTTCCGTGCGTATCGATTGTGCTCTTAGGCTGAACGATCCGCAAGCCCTCCGCCGGATTTCTAGAGACCACTGCGAGGATTCTGCGCAACATCCCGAAACGTGATTGCTGTCACAGCTTCTGCCGCGCAGCGCGCATACGATAGGCCCAAATATCAGGAGGGAATTATGAAGCCAATGACTCCCAGCCTCGAGACGATCGAGGACTTTCTGGCTCAGGAACGAATTGCGATGGTCGGCATTTCCCGAAATCCCAAGGACTTCAGCGCGGCATTGTTTCAGGAACTCGAACGCTGCGGCTATGACGTAGTTCCCGTTAACCCGAAAGCATCGCAGGTCCTGGGTCGACCCTGCTTCGCGCGAGTGCAGGACATTCGGCCTCCAGTGAATGGGGTGCTGTTGATGACCACCCCCGAGGTCACGGATGCCGTCATCGAGGATTGTGCAGCAGCGGGAATTCGCCGTGTTTGGATGTACCGGGCCGGCGGGAAAGGCGCGGTCAGTGAAAAGGCCTTGACGTACTGCCAGGAGCACGGCATTCAGGTCGTCCCCGGCCAGTGCCCGTTTATGTTTTTGCCGGCAACGAGTGGTATACACAAATTCCACGGCTTCATCCGCAGAATTTTTGGCACTTATCCCAAACACCAGCACGCCGCTTGATGTCTTTCCCGTGAGATTGCCGAGGGCATCTTTGATGTCTTATGCGGATCCTAGTCCCTCACTGCGCGATCCGTGATATCGAGTCCCTTGTCAATGATCGCGAATGCCTCCCGAAGCTGCTGTTCGTTAATGCATAGCGGAGGATTCGTATAGAAAGAATTCCACCGCACCAGGGTATAGAGGCCCTGCTCACGGAAGAATTTTCCGAGCGCAGCCATTTCCTCCGACGCTCCATTGAAGGGGGCCATCGGCTGCATGGTCTTTCGGCTACGCACCAGCTCAAAAATGCCGAACAACCCGATCGACCGCACCGCTCCGACCGAAGGATGCTTCGCCTGCAGTTCGGCTCCGAGGTGTTTCATCACAGCACCCATGTCGCGGGCATTCTCGATGAGGTGATCTTCTTCGTAAACCCGTATTGTCGCGAGGGCAGCCGCACAGCCCATGGGGTGCGAGTTGTAGGTCAGCCCGCCATAGAAGACCTTATCCTGGAAATGCTGTGCGATGTGATGTCGCATCCCCACCGCGCCCAGCGGCAGGTAGCTCGCCGTCAATCCCTTGGCCATGCAAATCAGATCGGGCACGACCTTCCAGTGATCAATCGCGAACCACTCTCCGGTGCGCCCGAAGCCGGCCATAACTTCGTCGGCGATCATCAAAATGCCGTACTTGTCGCAAAGTTTACGCACGCCCTGCATGTACCCATCGGGCGGAATGAGAATGCCGTTCGTGCCCACGACACTCTCTAGAATGAAGGCCGCAATCGTCTGCGGTCCTTCCAACTGCATGGTCTCTTCGATCATGGCGAGCGAACTCTCTGCCGATTCCCACCCGCGCTCTATGCCATGATAGGGATCAAGGACGCGAACAACTCCCGGAATACCAGGTTCCGCCGCCCAACGACGCGGATCGCCCGTCAATGAAATGCTTCCGGCGGTCGCGCCATGATATGACCGGTAGCGCGCCATGATCTTGTGACGCCCGGTAAAGAATCGCGCGATCTTGATGGCATTCTCGTTCGCCTCAGCGCCACCATTGGTAAAAAAAAACGTGTCGATGTCCCCAGGCGTAATCTGTGCCAGTTTCGCGCCCAGCCGCGCACGCGGCTCAGTTGCCATAAACGGATTCGCATATGCGAGAGTCTGTGCCTGCTCATGGATAGCCTGAATAACACGCTCATCGCCATGCCCGATGTTGACCGACATCAACTGGCTGTTGAAGTCGAGAAACCGCTTCCCTTCCGGAGTCCAGAAGTAAATGCCCTTGGCCCGGGCAATAGGAATAGGATCGACCTTCGACTGCGCCGACCATTCGAAGAGAGTGTGTTTTTTGGTGAGATCGACGATTTCCTGGCCAGTCATGGATGTTTCAATAGCAGTAGTCATAAGGTCCTCAGATTTGCTTCCGATCTTCACGGATCAGCACAAATAGCCGAACAAGAATCCCGTGTAAATCCACGTGAATCCGTGGCCAGAGCCTAGAACTTGCGTGAGTGCTCCTTGGCCCAGCGCTCAACCACGATCTTCTTATCTGTATAGAACTCGATGGCGTCGCGGCCCTGGGCATGCAGATCGCCGAAAAAGCTGTTTTTCCATCCGCTGAACGGGAAATATGCCATCGGCGCAGCAACTCCGATATTGATGCCGATATTTCCTGCCGGCGCTTCGTACCGGAAGCGGCGAGCCGCAGATCCGCTCGACGTGAATAAGGACGCCTGATTGCCGTACGCGCTGCGCTCAAGGAATGCCAATGCTTCATCCATGTTGTCGGCGTGCACCAGGCTGAGCACAGGTCCAAAGATTTCGGTATCGGTGATCTCGCTGTTCGCTGGAACGTCATCGAGGATCGTCGGCTTCACGAAGTTGCCGCGCTCATGCTTTGGGACGCTTGCGTTCCGGCCGTCAAGCAACACCTTCGCCCCTTGCTTCTCTCCAACTCCAATAAACGACTCGACCCGCTCCTTGCTCTGCGGCGTAATCACCGGCCCCATGTGCACTCCGTCTTCGAGGCCGTTGCCGACTTTCAGTTTCGCGGCGGCACCGGCAATGGAGTCGCGGAACGTTTTCTGGGCTTCTCCAACCGTGACTGCTACCGAGACTGCGAGACAACGCTGCCCGGCGCACCCGAAAGCGCTGTCACCAATGATCTGTGTGGCCATCGTCATGTCGGCATCAGGCAGCACGATTACGTGATTCTTCGCTCCACCCTGGCACTGGCAACGCTTTCCCTGCTGTGCCGCGCGCGAATAAATGTAGCGCGCAACCGGCGTCGATCCCACAAAACTGATCGCCCTCACTTTCGGATGATCGAGAAGCGCGTCCACCACCGCCTTACCGCCATTCACGAGGTTCACGACTCCTTTCGGGAGCCCTGTCCTCTCGATCAACTCGCACGCATAGCGCATGGTAAGCGGCACGCGTTCCGACGGCTTGACGATAATCGTATTCCCCGTTGCGATTGCGTACGGTAGGAACCAGAACGGAATCATTCCGGGGAAGTTGAATGGCACGATCGCAGCCACGACCCCGAGCGGCTGCCGGATCATCATCTCGTCAATCCCGCGGGCCACGTCTTCCAGGCTGTACCCTTGCATCATCATCGGGATGCCGCACGCGACCTCAACATTCTCGATCGCTCGCCGCATCTCAGCCTTCGCCTCCGCAAACGTCTTGCCGTTTTCCAGAGTGATGATCCGCGCGATATCGTCGATGTGGTCTTCGAGCAGCATCTTCAGTTTGAAGAGAGGCTGAATGCGATCCTCAGGCGGAGTCCGCCGCCATTCGGGAAAAGCCGCGGCCGCCGCTTCCACCGCGGCGTTCACATCAGCTGCGTCAGCCATGGGCACGCTCGCCAGCAATTCACCCGTGGCCGGATTGACGACATCACGCCACTCAGATGTTTGAGCCTCGGTCCATTGTCCGTTGATGTAGTGGCTAAGTTTATTGGCGGGAGGTGCTGCAACACTCATGAAGGTAATGCCTTTCGCGGAACCAGTCAGTAGTTCTTAATGCCCAATTGTAATTTCGCGTATTATGTTCTGAGAATACCCGTTGCCATGCACTGCCGAATACCCCGGAACTGATTCCACTGAACACCGGGCACGCGAACATGGGTACTATTCTTAGACCATCTGCGCGACAGCGCCTTTCTTATCACAAACGTCTGCAATCGCTGATTCCAGGCCACCGAGAGCCTCGTCCATCTGCTGATCGGTAATTACCAAGGGCACAAGCACTCGAATGACATTCGAGTAAGTTCCGGCCGTAATCGTGATCAGCCCGTGCTCATAGCAGTACTGCGTGATCTTCTTAGTTTCCTCTGTTGCTGGAACCTTGCTTTCCTGCGACTGCACCAGTTCGATCGCCTGCATGCCGCCTAGCCCGCGCACATCCCCGATAATCGGCCAGCGGCATTGCCACTCGCGGGCACGCCGTTGAAAATGGTCGCCGATGTCGTCGGCGCGCGAGAGCAAATCCTCACGCTCGAATAAATCAAGAACGGCCAAAGCCGCCGCACACGAAAGCGGATTCCCGGCGAAAGTACCGCCCAGTCCTCCAACTCCGGGTGCATCCATCACCTCAGCACGACCCGTAACGCCAGCCAGAGGCAAGCCACCGCCAAGCGATTTCGCGCTAACCAGGATGTCGGGCTCGATGCCGTACCTCTGACTTGCGAACAGCGCGCCGGTTCGTCCGAATCCAGACTGCACTTCATCGGCAATAAACAGGATCCCGTACTTGTGGCAAAGATCAACCAGAACCTCAAAATAGTCAGGTGGAGGCGCGATGAATCCACCTTCTCCCAGCACCGGCTCAGCAATCACAGCCGCGACTTCTTCATTTGCCACGACCTTCTTGAACGTATCTTCCAGGTGGCGCGCGCAATATAAATCGCACGATGGATACTTCTTCGAATACGAGCAGCGATAGCAGTAAGCAAACGGAACCCGGTAAACTTCGCCGGGGAACGGGGCGAAGCCAGCCTTATAAGGATGGGTTTTACTGGTAAGCGCCAGGGTCATCATCGTCCGCCCATGGAATGCGTCTTCAAAAGCGATGATGCCCGGCCGCTTGGTGTAAGCACGCGCAATCTTCACCGCATTCTCAACTGCCTCGGCCCCACTGTTGACGAAGATGGTCTTCTTGGCGAATTTGCCGGGCGTGACGTCGTTCATCCGCTCAGCCAGCCGCACATAGAGTTCGTAAGGCGTGACCTGTACGCAAGTGTGCAGAAAGCGATCAAGCTGATCTCTAACGGCGTCAACGACCTCGTCACGCCGATGCCCCATGTTGAGGCAGCCGATGCCTCCGGCAAAGTCGATGTAGCGATTGCCATCCACATCTTCAAGCCATGCGTCTTCGGCCTTGGCAACGTAAATCGGCGTGCCGTGAGATAGCCCACGAGGCACAGCCTTCGCGCGCCGCTCGGCCAGCGCTTTCGATTTGGGACCCGGAATTTCAGTACGAAGTTGAATCGTGGACATCGTTAGATCCTAGTCGTCAGTGGCCAGTGATCAGTGGCCAGAAAATCAGTCCGTGAAAACTGGCCACCGGTCACTGACCACTGGCCACTGCTTTTCAGTACCAGCCGATCGGAGCCTCGTTCAGGTTGATATGAACTTGCTTCGTTTCCAGATACTCCTCAATCCCCCAAGGCCCAAGTTCCCGGCCGAAACCGGATTGCTTGAATCCTCCCCAGGGCGCTTCCACGTAGGTCGGCTGCATGTGATTGACCCAGACAATCCCCGCACGCAGCGCTTTCACCGCCCGCATGGCCTTGAAGATGTCGCGCGTCCACACCGCCGCCGCAAGCCCGTAAGGAGAATCGTTCGCGATCTTCATCGCATCTTTCTCGTCCTCGAATGGAATCACAGCCGCAACCGGCCCAAAAATCTCCTCGCGGGCGATGCGCGCGCTGTTGTTCACGTCATAGAAAATCGTAGGCTGCACGTAATAGCCCTTCGCGAACTTCTCAGGACGTCCGCCTCCGGCAGCCAGTTTGGCTTCCTTCTTGCCCACTGCAAGATATTCGTTCACGCGTTCGTACTGCTCTTTGCTGACCAACGGCCCCATCTTCGTCTCGCGCTCGAGGGGAGGACCCAGCTTGATCTTCTTCGCCTTCTCACTCATAGTGTCCACGAAATTCTTGTAGATCGATTTCTGCACCAGGATTCGGCTTCCCGCCGAACACACCTCACCCTGATTAATGAAGACCCCGAAAAGCGCCCCGTCAATCGCAGCCTCAAAATCGGCATCGGCAAAGAAAATATTGGGAGACTTCCCGCCGAGTTCCAGGGTCACCCGCTTCACGGTATCGGCGGCCTGCTTGACGATGATTTTTCCCACCGCGGCGCTTCCAGTAAACGCAATCTTGTTGACATCGGGATGCTGCACGAGCGGAGCGCCACACGTTTCCCCAAATCCGGTCACGATATTGACGACGCCCGGTGGTAGACCGCAATCGGCGAAGTAGTTGGCAAATTCCAGCGCGGTAAGCGGAGTCTGCTCGGCAGGTTTCAGAACGCAGGTACACCCGGCAGCAATTGCGGGAGCCAATTTCCACGCCGCCATCAGCAAAGGGTAGTTCCAGGGAATAATCTGTCCCGCAACGCCGACAGGCTCCTTCAGCGAAAGCGAAAGCGCGTTATCGGGAACGGGATTGACCTGGCCTATGATTTTCGTGGCCAACCCGCCGTAGTACTCGAAGCACGTGGCGACGTCGTTCAGGTCGAACTCCGCCTCGACAATCGGCTTCCCAGTATTGCGGCACTCGAGTTCGGCAAGTTCCGAAAGGTTCTGACGAACCTTGTCGGCCAGCCGGAATAACACACGCCCACGTTCTTGTGCAGTAGTGCTCGACCATGGCCCGTCTTCGAACGCGGCTTTCGCAGCACCCACAGCGCGGTTCACGTCGTCAGCATTGGCATCCGGGACTTGTGCGATTACCTCTTCTGTCGAGGGATCGTAGACCGGGAACGTCTTGGCCGACTTGCTCGTGACCCATTCCCCATTGATGAACATCTGGTATGTCTTAACTTCGGTTTGTACTCCGCTGGGCATCATGGCCTCCAAGGCGCCAGGCGCCAAATCTTGAATCTTTAATTGCGAGATTCGCTCGCCGGAACGGCCGGGGCAGGTGTGGCCACTCGAATCCGCTGCACCACCTTGCGCCGTCCGTATACGAAGAAAAAGAATGTGGCCAGGCCGACGAAGAAAACGGTGCCGCCTACCATCCACAATTCGTACTGCCATAGAGATGTGATTTGCTGGGCGGGGAAAAACACTAAAGCAATTCCCAAAATTGTGGTAAGCAGTCCGCTCACGCCAGCAGCGAACATCGCACCTCGGCCATACTGCCCCTTCGGAGTCGCCTCAGTCACAGCAAATTTCACCAACGCCCCAAACATGTAAAGAAACGGCACCAGTTGCAGCACCACCGCGAGCGACAGCAACTTCTGAAACGTCTCCTGCACACCCGCTACAACGAAATTGAGAATTACCAGAACAGCCGACACGCATCCCTGCAGAATCAGCGCCGCATAAGGCGTCGCATAGCGCGGATGCACGTTCCCAAGCCAACTTGGCATGTACGAATCCAGTCCGGCGACAAACGGAATCCGTGCCGACCCGCCCATCCAGGCCGACCCAATTCCCGCGATCGAGAGACTGAGCAGGATGGCAAACGGAATTGAGATCCATCCCACGCCGACGCGCTCAGCCATGTGTGTCACAGCCTGCACTATTCCCTGCAACACGTTTACGTTCTTTCCAACCGCGATCAGCAAGGTCAGAGTGGCGCCCACATAGAGCGCACCCGACAACACTCCGCCCCATGCGACTGCCCCCGGCAGTGTTCGCCGCGGATCCTGAATCTCATCGCCCATCACAGACGCAAGTTCCAGCCCCACCAGCCCAAAGCAGATCACCCCAAAAGAATTCAACACGAACTTAGGATTCGCCGGAATGGCGAAATCCGCTCGCGTGATCGTCGTCCCAAAGCGCGACCAGATCACAATGCCCAGACCGATCAACACGGCAGCCGCCACAAACGTCCCAATTCCGCCGAGATTATTGATCCACTTCCCCACGCCGAGCCCCAAAATATTAAACAGGGTGAGTAAAGCCAACAGAGTGAGTGAAGCCGTCGAGGCAAAAATCTTGTTATCCGCCAGCCCCTGATGTCCGGGCCCCAGCACATATACCGATACGCCGACGAAATACAGCATCACGGTCGGCACATAAAGCATGTTGTTAGTCCAGTAGCACCAGCCCGAAAGAAATCCGTGGAAGTCGCCGAACACTTCCTTCGCCCACAGATAGACTCCGCCTTCGCCCGGGTAGCGGTGCGCCAGTTCGATCACCGCAATTCCCTGCGGCCAGAAAAACAGCAGCAGTGAAATAATCCATAGCCAAACCGTGGCCCCGCCATTCGCCGCAATGGATGGCACCACGTTAAGGTTGAACACGGCCACGACAAACAACAACACAAGATCCCGACGCCCGAGCGCCCGGATCAAGTGCGGTTGTTCAGCGGGTTGTGGATTCGTCGACAAGCTCAGTGGTCAGTCACTAGTGATCAGTGCCAGTTCAGCGCTTCGGGCTTCAATCGGCCTTCCTGAGCGCTATCACTGGCACTGACCACTTGGGTTTAATGTGCGACTTCCGCCGGCACTCTCTCGCTACGCTCCTGCTGCGCCTTGGCGAGCGACGCGGCGATATCGTCGAACGCGGCAATGTGCTTGTCGATATCAGCCTCTGTATGCTGCACTGAAATCGTCCACTGCTCATCCCACCAGTAGGGTTGAGCCATGACGCCGCGATTGACCATGCCAAACCAGTAATGCCGCCATAGGTCTATATCGATGACCGTCCAGTCGCGGTAATTGACAATTTCCCGCGGATAGAGCATCAGCGCCCCATTCGCACCGGCCTGCGCGATATAAGCCTGCAGTCCGACCTTGGCGATGGTCTTGCGATACCCCTCGGCCAGTTTCTTGCTGAGCTTTTCAACGTGCGCATAATTATCCCGTGTAAGGACTTCACGGAAAGTCGCCAGTCCCGCAGCCATCGAAACAGGATTGGTGTTGTAGGTCCCGCCGTGGAAGACTTTATGCTGCGAGATCAGATCCATCACCGACTTGTGCGTCCCGAACGCTGCCAGAGGCAATCCGCCACCAATCGACTTCGCCAGGCAAATCATGTCAGGAGTCACGCCAAAGTATTCGCTGGCGCCTCCCCAGCAAAGCTTCGCTCCAGTTTTGACCTCATCGTAGATCAGGAGCGCACCGTTCCTATCGCAGATTTCGCGCAGACCTTTAAGGAATCCCGGCTGAGGCATGCAGAGCCCGACGTTCATCAGGATCGGCTCCAGAATGATCGCCGCGATCTGTCCCGGATTTTCCTTGAAGCGTCGTTCCACGGTGTCGAGATTATTAAAGGTCGCGATCGTGACGTTTTCCAGCGAAGCTTTCGGCACCCCAAGCCCGCCGGGCACTGAAGTAGGCGCGTTGATGTCGCCGAAGTCCGGCGCATGCGGCTTCACGCTGACCAGCGCGCTGTCATGCAGTCCGTGATAGGCACCTTCGAACTTGACGATTTTGTCTCGCCCGGTCGCCGCGCGTGCAAGCCGAATGGCATGCATCGTCGCTTCGGTTCCCGAGTTGCCGAACCGGCACATCTCAACCGGAAAGCGGTTGCAGATCTCTTCCGCCAGTTCCCATTCCATATCGTGCGGCATGCCGTACATAGTTCCGGTCGAAAGCCGCTTCTCAACAGCCTTCATCACCGCCGGATGGCAATGCCCCGCCATCAACGCCCCAAACGTAAGGTTGTGATCGATGTATTCGTTCCCATCCAGGTCGCGAAACTTGCTGCCGCTGGCTTCCTTCACAAAAATCGGCCACGGATCATACGCGCGATAGTTGCTGGCCACCCCCAGCGGAATGCGCTTGAGATTTTTCTTGTGGGCTTCGGCGGACTTAGGCGTGCGCCGCTCGAAAGTCGAGAGCTCTTTCTGCAGATCGGGGTACATCATGTTCTCCGAGATAACTCAGGCCGGCGATTCGCGGGCCATTAGATTGCCGGGCGGCCGGAAGCCGCCCGGGATATTGCATCAGAAGAAAAACTTCAACGCGAACTGCATCAACCGCGGATCGCGAGCCTGTACAACCTGGCCGAATTGCGGCCCGTCGGAGAAATTGCCGTCCGGGTTATAAAACTGGGTATGGTTAAAGAGGTTAAAGAACTCACCTCTGAAATCAACCCGCTTTGTCTCAGATATTGTAAAGGTCTTGAGGACCGCAAAGTCAGTATTGCTGATATGAGGCCCGCAGCAAATCGTGCGCGGCGAGTTTCCAATCCTGCCGAACGTGTTGTCTTCGCTGAACAAAGCTGGATCGAAGAAGTAGTCCCCATTGCTCTGCGGCTTCATGGTGCGGAATGGCGCGACAAGATCTGGCTCGCCTGGCAGCTCAAAATCGAAGCTGTACATTAATTCTTGGTCATCCAGAGTCGAGATTCGGA
>Ga0126371_10006003_pt1 | contig 10793 bp, 5 predicted proteins | sample PanSoiMetaPlot_4_FD_110145 | JGI IMG/M metagenome (GOLD analysis project Ga0126371, IMG submission 110145) | Tropical forest soil microbial communities from Panama - MetaG Plot_4 | ecosystem: Environmental > Terrestrial > Soil > Tropical forest > Bulk soil | place: Panama | collected 2016-02-17
CGCGAAGTGGCACGCTACCGGATGGCCTTGCCCCCTCTCCACCAGTGGCGGCTCCTCGACAGAGCAGATCGCCTGAGCCTTCCAGCAGCGGGTCCTGAACCGGCAGCCGCTCGGTGGCCCGAATGCGCTGGGCACGTCGCCGGTCAGCAGGATCCGGGTACGCTGCCGCTCCACATCGGGGTCGGGTACGGGCACGGCCGACAGCAATGCCTGCGTATACGGATGCGATGGGTTGTCGTAAACCTGCCTCTTAGTACCAATCTCGACGATCTTGCCGAGGTACATGACGGCGACGCGGTCGGATATGTGCCGGACGACCGACAGATCGTGCGCGATAAACAGGTACGCCAGGCCCAGCCGGTCTTGCAGTTCCTCGAGCAGGTTCACGACCCCTGCCTGGATGGACACGTCCAGGGCCGAGACCGGCTCGTCAAGGACAATCACCTTCGGGCCTAGTGCGAGCGCCCTAGCGATACCAACCCGCTGGCGCTGGCCGCCAGAGAACTCATGCGGGAACCGGTTGCGATGCTCGGGGTTCAGGCCGACCATCTCGAACAGCTCGGCCACCCGGGCCGGGCCTTTCTTGCTGTCCCAGCGGCCGTGCACGCGCAGCGGCTCGGCGACGATCTCACCGACCGGCATCCGGGGGTCCAGAGATGCGTAGGGATCCTGGAACACGACCTGGACTTCCTGGCGCAGCGGACGAAGCTGGCGGCGGCTCTTCTTGGTGAGGTCAGTACCGTCATAGAGAACCGCCCCGGACGTGGCCCGGATCAGTTGCAGCACCGTGCGGGCGGTCGTGCTCTTACCGCAACCTGACTCGCCGACCAGGCCAAGCGTCTCGTGCTCGTTCAGCTCGAACGAGACGCCACAGACGGCGTGCGCCTCGCCCACCTGATGGCGGATCAAGGTACCGCCGCGGATCGGGAAGTGCTTCACGAGGTCGCTGACCTCGATGACCTTCCGGCCGTTCAGACCGTTTGCGTGTGGGGACGGGGCGGACGATGATGTGTCGATTGCTTCAGTCGTGGTGAGCGCACCGACGATGCCCTCGCCGGTGTCGGTCCAGGTGGGCGCGAACAACTCGATGCCGACGCCCTCCAGCTCTGCCGACCGGTGACAGGCAGAGCGATGGTTGGCCGCCGACACGTCCCTCAGCGGAGGCTCCTCGCGCAGGCAACGCTCGTAGACCATCGGGCACCTAGCTGCGAACGAGCATCCGGGGGGGAGGTTGAGCAGCGACGGCGGCGAACCCGGGATCGGGCGCAGCCGTTCGCTACCGTCGGAATCTAGCCGCGGAAGCGAGCCAAGCAAACCTAGGGTGTAGGGCATCCGCGATCGGTAGTAGATCTCGTCCGCCGGCCCTGTTTCTACGGCACGCCCGCCGTACATGACCATGACCCGGTCGGCCATGCCTGCCACCACGCCGAGGTCATGAGTGATGAGGATCAGCGACGCCTGAGTCTCATCGCGAGCGGCCTTCAGCGCCTCGAGAACCTGCGCCTGGATGGTGACATCCAGGGCGGTCGTCGGCTCGTCGGCGATGATCACTTTCGGGTCGTTGGCCATCGCAATGGCGATGACGACACGCTGGCGCATGCCGCCAGAGAACTCGTGCGGGTAGCTATTGGCCCGCTTGGCTGCCTCCGGTATGCCGACCAGCTCGAGCAGTTCGATGGCGCGGCGGTCAGCCTGCTCCTTGGGCACCTTGCCGCGCGTCCAGATGGCCTCCGAGACCTGCCAGCCGACCTTGAATGCCGGGTTGAGCGAACTCAGCGGGTCCTGCGGCACGAACGCGATGGTTTCGCCCCGGAGCTGCGCGAACTTCTCCTCCGACAGTCCGACCAGCTGCCTGTCCTGGCACTTGACAGAGCCGGTGACCCGCGCGTTGTTAGCCAGCAGGCCGAGCACCGCGAGAGCGACCGTCGACTTGCCAGAACCTGACTCGCCGACTATGCCGAGCGTCTCGCCCTGGCCCAGGCTGAAGTCAAGGTTCCTGACTGCCTGGACCTTGCCCTCGTGGGTGGAAAAGGTCACCGACAGGTCGGTGGCGGCCAGCAGGTCCCCGTTCATGCGCGGATCCGCTGCTGCGGGTCCAGGGCGTCACGAAGCCCGTCACCAATGAAGTTGACAGCGAGAATGATCAAGATCAGGAAACCGGCCGGGAAGTAGAACAGATAGGGCAGCACGGTCGCGTCTCCCTCTGCCTGCGAGATCAGGTAGCCGAGCGAAACTTCCGGCGGCTGGATGCCTAGACCCAGGAACGACAGCGCTGCCTCGACCAGGATCGCCAGCGCGACCGTCAGAGTCGCATTGACGACGATCGACCCGATTGCGTTCGGGATCATGTGCCGCAGGATGATGCGGGCGTCGCTGGCCCCGATCGCGTGCTCGGCCTCGATGAACTCCCGTTCGCGCAGTGACAGGAAGACCCCGCGCACAAGCCTTGCCAGTACCGTCCAGAACAGTCCGGCCAGGATCAGCGCGATCCAGAACCAGTTGTTCGCCGTCTTGCTCACGGTGTTGGCAACCACGAGGAGAATCACGAGCGCGGGCACGATCAGTATCAGGTCCGTGAAACGCATGAGCAGGGAGTCGGCCCATTTGCCGTAGTAGCCGGCCCATGCCCCGATCAGAGCACCCACCACGGTCGAGATCCCCGCCACTACCAGGGCGGTCTGGATCGAGGTCGACGTCGCGGACATCACCTGCGCAAACATGTCGTGTCCGACGGTGTCGGTGCCGAATGGGTGCGCCAGCGACGGGCCAGATATGAAGGTATTGGTGACCTGCGCATAGTTGTACTTCCAGAACAGCGGGCCGACCGTCGAGAAGAGCAAGATCGCCACGAACGTGAACAGGCCGAAGAGCGCCAACTTGTGGTGGAAGAACCGCGCCCGCGCCATCTGGAACTGACTGCGCGCCTCGATGTTCAGGCCAGCCTGCGCTGCCGCAAGCGCAGCCACCTCCTGCCGCACATCGGCAGACACGCTAAGTGGCACCGCGGCTCCGAGCGGTATTGGGGGGGCGCTGCTATTAATGCTGTGGACTCGGGTGATCTCGGATGGCTCAGGCATAACGGATCCTCGGGTCGAGCAGGCCGTAGAGAACGTCGGCCAGGATGTTGAACAGGACGACCAGGATGGCGACGATCAGCAGTGCGGCCATCACCACATTTACGTCCGGGCTGACCGGGCCCGTAAGCCCGGTGAACAGGAACCGTCCCATGCCCTCCCAGCCGTACACGATTTCGGTGATCACCGCGCCGCCCAGGATCGCCGCGAAGTCCAGGGCGATCACCGTGGTCACCGGGATCAGCGCGTTGCGCAGCGCATGCACGTACAGCACGCGTCTGCGGGATAGTCCCTTAGCCCGGGCCAGCCGGATGTAGTCGGCGTTCAGGACGTCCAGCATCGACGCGCGCTGGTACCGGCTCCATGAGGCGTACGTAATCAGCACCAGGGTCAGCACCGGCAGCACGTCATGCGCGAGCGCGTCCACAAACACGCTCCACGCGCCGGTAGTTCCCGGGTTGTTCTGCCCGACCGTGTACAAGACGGTGTGCCCGACCGCGTTGTCCACCTTCACCGCGAGGAAGTCCTTGAGCAAGATGGCGATCACGAACACTGGCGTGGCGAAGAAGATGTACGCCAGTCCGGTGGAGATGTGGTCAGTGATGCTGTACTGGCGGACCGCGGAGATCACACCGAGGCCGATCCCGAGGATTACCGACAGGATCACAGCTGGGATCACCATCTGCAAAGTGACCCACATACGCGGCCAGACCTGCGGTCCGACCGGGCCCCCCTGCGTGCTTATGCCGAAGTTGCCTTGCACCATGCCTGTCACCCAGGTCCAGTACCGCTGCAGCAGCGGCTCGTTCAGGTGCAATTCGATCCGCGCGGCGCGGATGGTGGCCGGCGAGATGTGCGGATTCGCCATCAGGTTCGCCAGCGGGTTCCCCGACAGGGAGACAAGCAAGTAGAGGAAGAAAGTGCCGACGATCAAGACCAGCAAGCCGGCCCCGAGTCGACGCAGGATGTACGCGCCCATGGACTCACCTCTCAGTCGGCTGTCTGGTGGCCCGCCCGAGACGGGCCACCAGACAGCCTCAGTATCCGCCAGAACTAGCCGAAGGTCATGCCTTCAGTGCCCAATCCTGGGCGTTCCATGGGATGCCCACGCTGCTCGCGTTGGGGATTATGTTGGCGTACTTCGTTGACCAGCCGTAGTACACCGGGTTCTCGAACAGCGGCAGGGTGGCCATGTCCTTCCATAGTTGCGCGTCGATCTGGTTGTACAGCGCCGCGTCTGCCGTCGGGTTCAGGTTCGTCAGCGCCTGGTTGAAGAGGCTGTCGACCTTCTTATCTGCGAAGTGGTCCCAGTTCTCGCCGCACACCGCGGTGTTGGTGTACGAGCAGTAGATCGACTGGTTGCCGGACTCGAACGGAGATCCGACCCAGGCGAACTCGATTATGTCGAACTCACTCTTCGGACCGACAGTGCCGAACAGCGTGTTCGCGTCGTAGTTCTGAATATTGATCTTGATGCCGATCGCCTTCATGTCGGCCTGGAACAGCTCCTCGATCTGCTGACGCACCGGCACGCCACTGGTGGTGGAGACGGAGAACGTCAGGTCCTTGCCCTTCTTCGGGCCGAAGGTCGGCTGCATGTACCCATCCGAGCCCATCTTCATCCCGGTCGAGGTAAGCAGCTGCTTGGCCTTAGTCGGGTCAAAAGTACCCATGCTGGCGCTGGTGTCGGAGTACTGCGGCTGGATCGGCATGTAGATCCGGTTGTTCAGCACTACTGCCTTCGAGGCGCTCGCAGGGTTGACGGTCGAGAAGATCGGCGCCACGATCCGCTGGATCATCTGCTGCCGGTTGGTACCGAGCGCGATCGCTTCCCTGACGTTCAGCTTGGCCAGATACGGGTTCGCCTCGTTGAAGTCGAAGTGCTGGAACTCCAGGCCAGGGGTGACCTGGGCGGTGAAGTTCTGGATCGCCTTAATCGAGGTCGCATAGCCCACCGACGCGATCACCGGGTTCACGATTTGCACTTCGTTGCTCTGGATCGCCGGGGCGTCCTGGTTGTCGTCCAGGATGAACCGGTAGATGATCTTCGACAGATGCGCCTTCGTGCCCCAGTACTTCGGGTTCGGTACCTCAACCAGGTCCTCACCCTTGGTGTAGCTCTGAATCTCGAACGGTCCGCCGGACACCTGCATCGACGGCCCGAAAGTCTGGAAGCCGTTGTTGAACCCGACCTTCTGGCCGATGTGCGCCGGAGTCATCTCGCTGAACAGCGACTGCCAGTCGGCGAATGGCTTGGCGAACACGACGGTCACGGTCTTGTCGTTGTTCGTGCCGGTGACGGACTGGATCTGGCTGTAGCCAGACGTGCTCGCCGGCAGATACGCCTTGCCGCCCACGTCTTTGTACTTCGGGTTGCCGCTCTGGGACTGCCAGGCGTAGATGAAGTCCGCCGCGTTGATGGGCGTCCCGTCCGACCAGACCGCCTTCGGATTGATCTGGTAGACCACCGTCTGCGGGCTGTTGCTGGTGACTTTGGCGCTGGTTACCAGCGCAGTGTTCAGTGCCACAGTCGCGTTCGGCTGGGTGACGTACACGCTCGGCCAGACCTGGTCGAGCATCTCGGCCAGCACGAACTGACTGTCGTTGGCCATGTTGATGTTGAAGCCGGCCACGTCCTCATCGAGGGCGTACGTAATCGAGCCGCCGTTCTTTATCCCGGAGCCGCCGCCGGACGAGGACCCGCTGGAACCACACCCAGCGAGTACCAGCGCGCCGACTGCGATGGCGGCACTCCAGTAAATCCGATGTCTTGATGGACCCATTCCTACCTCCATATCGGCCTGAGCCGCCGGGCAGGCTGCGACTTTGGGCAGGTCGCTGAGCCGCGGCATCTCCTGCGGGCTCTAGAGCCTTAACCTTGCCGAAACCTTACGAGGGTCAGATGTGGCAAACAAGTACCAAAAGGATTACGATCGTGGCTCGCGTTTGAAACGCCATGTTCATTTCGCCTGCTCAGACGGCATATTCGACGGGCCGCCAGCGAGGTAATCCCGCTGGCGGCCCGCCTTATATTCAGGTCGGCAAGCTCACCGCACGACCTTGTATGCGTAGTGGAGAGCGGCGATATCATCGCCATCGGAATTGGCTGCCCCGGCGAACTGGCCCAGCGTCAGGTCGCTGACATACAGCCTGCCTGACACCTTCGCGCCGACGCGCGCTGTCGGGGTAATCGTCACCGTGATGGTGGCGCTCTGCCCCGGCTGCAGGTAGACGGGCGTGAATCTGCTCGACAGCCCGTTGGCCGCGGTCCACATGTCGCCCGTCGATGAGGTGACTGTCTTATCGAAGGCGCTTGTTACCACCCTGAGGCTGTCGCGCACCACCGCGGCCGAGGCCCCGGATGATCCGAACGGGCCTATCTCGGTCGGGTCGAACGGCCAGATGCCCGGACTGACCTCAGGCTCGGCAAACGTCAGGCTGGCTGACGTGCCCTTCGAGACACCCTCGAGGTCAGGATCGCCGGGCGCGTAGGACAACTCGAAGTTGACCTTGGCCGTTCCCGTCGTCTCCGTAACGCTCCCTTCTAGCTTGCTGGTGTGCGAGGGCACCAAGTAGAACGGGAAGGACGGTTGACCCATTGAGTTCGGCGGCGGCAGCGGTAGCGGGTTGGCTGCTGCGTTGGCGCCGGGGTTCTGATTCGGCAGCGAGATCGTCACGTTCCGACCCAGCCTCGCATCGACGAAGTACGCCTCCGGGGCACCGGTGGTGTTCGTCACGCGCACCGTGAAGATGTGGTGCCTGCCGCGCCTGAGCACGCCGGTGTGCGGCAGCGTACTGGTGACGCGGACGCTGTTGAAGCGGACGGCACCGCCGAACTTGGCACTGAGCTCAAAGCCGGTGACGGGCTGCATCCACTGGAGCAATACGCGCCACTGACCCGCCTGCGGCCTGACGTGAGTCAAGTCGACGAACGGGCTGAACACCAGCTTAGTGATGGCTTTGTTGACGACGATGTTGTCGGAGTATCCGAGTATCTGCCCCTCCGGGTTCTCCAGGTAGGCGATGAGGTAGTCCTGCGGATCGGTCTGCAAGCGCAGTTGGACGTTCAGATCCCGCTCACCGCGCGGCACGTTGAACACGTACGTGTTCATCTGGCCCGGAGCACCCGGACGGCCGTTGCCGCCGGTCAGGACGCCGGAGAACGCACCGCCGCGGGTGGTCGTTGGCACGACAGTGCGGATGGTCACCGGAATCGTGTTGTGCTGAGAACCAGCGGTGACGACCACGGACTCGCTCGAGTCACCGGAAGTGCCGGGGCTGGCGATCTTCACGTTCGCGGTCATCGTCGAACCAGCAGGGACCATCACGGTGGCGGGACTGATCGATGAGCCCGGCGTGTACGCCATAGTCTTCGCGTCCCACTGAACCGTGCCGGTGGTGCCGACCGCACCCGGCGTGGCGCCGTCCTGCTCAGTGAAGAACACCGCAGTCCAGGTACCCGGCTGCGGGTTGGCCACTTCGACTTGGCCGAATTGCGCCAGGCCCTGCGGCAGCGAGTACGCCTCGTAGGTGCCATCCGGTCCTAGCAGCGCGAAGTGCAAGAGCGACGTCTGCTGATTGAACGGGTAGTCAGCCGCGAACTCGAGCACATCGGGCTTGGACGAGGCGGGCACCGTGAAATGCTCGTTCTGGAACACCTCCTTGACACCGCTCCAGATCGGCAGCGGGCCGGGAGAGTTCGCCGGGCATGTTGCCGTCGCGGCGCCCGGCTGCATGCAGAACGTGCCGTGCGTGTTCCCGACCGTCTGGGTCAGGGCCCTGGTGGACAGGTCCGCGGTCACACTCGTCGTCCCGGTGTTGGTCAGGGTGATCGACTTGGCGGTGCTCTGGCCGGGACGCTGCTGCACGTTGATCTGGCTGGGGCTGACCACCAGCCCAGCACCCGATGTGGCAGTGCCGCCAGCGATCGCCTTCGCCATGTTCACCGCGGCGGCCACGTTCAGCAAGCCGGCACCTTGCTCGGTCGCTGGCGCCTGGATGTCGGTCGCGGTGCTGATAAGGATCTTCTTGACGAGTGCTGGCGACGGATCGCTTCCACCGTGCGTCGATGCATAGGCCTGGATCACGTCCGCGGCCGCGGCTGCGGTCAGCGGTGACGACTCGCTGGTACCGCCGAACGACTGGATCGGTGACGGCCCGCCATTCTCGTCGAAACAATCCGTGAAAAGAGTGAGGTTCGGAGTGCAGAGCGCCCAGTTCAAGTCGCCGGGCGCGACCAGGTCAAGCGTTCCGCCCGCCTGCGTGAAGCCGCCGGAGGACAGCGACGAGATGTTGTTGTCAGCGACCTGGCCGTTAGCGCTTGGGTCGTTGATCCCGCCGAACGCGTACTGCGCGTAGGAGCGGAACGTGGTGCTCGCGCCCACGCTGATCACTTTCGGGTCGGTCGACGGCGAGCCGATAGTGCTGGTGAATCCGGCGTCACCGGTGCTGACCACGACCGTGATGCCAGCCGCGACGGCAGCGTCATTGGCCTCCCTGGTCAGGTCGACAGCGGTGTCAGGGAACGGGTTCCCGCCGAACGACTCGTTAATGACCTTGGCGCCATGAGTCGCCGCGTAGTTAATAGCCTGAAGCAGGTTGCTGTTCGTGGTCGTGCTGTTCTGGGCGAATGCCTTCAGCGCGAGTACGCTCGCCCCTGGCGCCGCGCCGACGATCTTGATGTCGCAGCCGGCGGGCAGCGGATGGCTCACGTTAACGAATTTCGATAGGTCATATGTCTGGTTGCCCTGCGCGGCGATGGAGCTCGCGTCGCCAAACATCTCGCCGCCGAGCGTTGGCGTTGCTGCCGGGTCGCTGGAGAAGTCCACCTGCGTCACTACTGCTGAGCCCGCCGCGCTGCCAGCTGAGGCGAAGGCCGCGTTGCGCTGGAAGTCAGGGTTCGTGGTGTCGAGGCCATCCGCAATAGTGGCAACGGTCACGCCAGCGCCATCGGCGGAGCCGAGCTCCGCCGGAGTGGCGTGAATGTTGGTGAGCGCCTCGGGATCGAGTTCCGGCGTCGTTGACGTCCCGCAAGAAGGCGGCGTCGCAGCGGGACCGGCACGCATGGAATGAGATCCGGATCGAGCTGTAGCGTCTGCCACGAGCGGGGTCGGTCCGTGGATCGTGGCGTTCGGTAGCACCCTCGCCACCGCCGGATTCGCCTTCAGCGCCGCTAGGTCGCTCGTGGGCACGTTCGCTATCACCGCGTTCACGATGCTGGTGCTAACGATCTTGCGTGCGCCGAACGAGTTGAGCTGCGCCACGAGTGGCGCCTGCTCGCTGTGGACGGCGGCGCGCCGCTGGGCAGATCTGGCTGGCAGGTTAGCGTTCTGATCTCTGAGGACCAGGATCACCGTCTGCCTGGATGGCGCGGCAACATGCGTGGTTGCCGTGCCCGGCTGGGCGGTCGCTGGCAGGGCGATCGCGACGGCTAGGGCAGGTGCCGCAGCAATTATTAAACAAGTCCTCAACTTGGGCAGACGCATACGGATTCCCTAACTCCATTGGTAGACGGTGCTAGCGCCAGACCTGGCCATCGTGAGAATGCAACGGAAAGAGCCGGGTCGAACACAGCTGATCCCCCTGCCTCGAGGCGCAGAGCGGCAAAGATCGCGCTAACCTGGCCCCGCGGTTGACAATGCTGCATGTCGGCCGCTTTGCCTGTCAAGAGTGCGGATCTGCCACCCGCCGATGGCGCGAGAATGGCGTCCAAAGTTCGGCTGCAGCTCACTCATCCCGACGTCAGCCAGGACAGGACCGACCTGATGGAGCGGGCTCGCGTGGTCGTCCACGCGTTCCTGTCCTCATACGGCCAGGCATAGACAGGGAATCCGTTCCTGACCATGTCGAGCAGCAGGGGCTCGTCGAGGTCGCTGGCGGCAAACTCGTACAGCGCCTGCATTTTCGGCAGGATCACGCCGTAGTCGATGATGCGGCCTGCGTAGTTCTCCAGCGCGAGAATCTCGTCGATGCTGAACTCAGCCAGCGGGTAGCGGTCGGGCAGGATGTTGCGCAGCGAGAGAAAGAGGTCCGCTCCCCGCCAGCGCGGATCGCCAATCAGGCGACCCGCCGACGCTAGCCGGCCCAGCGCCAGCCGGGGCCGGATGACCAGTGCATGCACGCACACCAGGCGGGCCATCGCTACGTCCATGAAGAAGCGCTCGACCGGCACCTCAGCCGCGCACAAGTGGCGATGCTCTAGGTATGCGGCCACAATGCTGGCGTTATGTGCTCGATACCAGCCGCGAGCGGTCGGCGCCTTGAGAAAGTCGACCCACCGCGCGACGGCGGGCTTAGTCGCCTGGCCTGGCCTTCCAGCCGCGAGCTGGTCAGCCTCGCACGCGTCACGGAGCAGGCTTTCGTTCACTGACCGCCACCACTGGCTGCCGGGCCGTGCGGCCTCGGCCGGAGCGAGCACGCCTCGGTTGACCTGCCACTGCATGAACGCGAGCTCGGCCCGCCGATACGCCCGAATCGACGCGCGGCCTGGCCTGTCGTCGTAGAACCGGCTCGCCAGCTCTAGCCGCAGCGCCGGCTCATGGCGGACCGCCGCGACCGCGGTGAGCGCTTCTTCGGCTGCATCAGCGGGCACTAGTCGGAGTTCTTCCCAGTACTGGGCTGTCGATGAGACTTCCAGGTAGTCAGCATGCTAAGCATCGAAAGGTCGGTCCTCGGAGTCCGGGGAACAGACGCGGCGCGAGGCCAGCCCGACATTGTGGA
>Ga0126371_10006004_pt1 | contig 10792 bp, 9 predicted proteins | sample PanSoiMetaPlot_4_FD_110145 | JGI IMG/M metagenome (GOLD analysis project Ga0126371, IMG submission 110145) | Tropical forest soil microbial communities from Panama - MetaG Plot_4 | ecosystem: Environmental > Terrestrial > Soil > Tropical forest > Bulk soil | place: Panama | collected 2016-02-17
ACGCCTCCCTCGACGGTGGACGGCTACATTGGGGCGGCCAAGATTGCCGCAGGCACGGATTGGGCGGGAACGTTCCTGCGCCTTTGCATTCCGGCTCCTGCCGGACCTCAGGGTGCGGGCACACCGGCTGGAGGAGCTGCCGCGCGTGGAGCGCCGCGCCGTCCCCCGGCGAAGGACACGTGGTATGCCGAACCGGCCAAAGTCGCCCATAACCTGTATTTCCTCGGTACCAAGATCCATAGCGCATGGGCCATTGTGGGTAACCAAGGCACTATCGTCATAGAGGCGCTGTTCGACTACGCCGCGAAAGACGAAATTCTAGATGGTCTGGCGAAGCTTGGCTTGGATAAAAGTAAGGTCAAATACGTCATTCTTTCGCACGCTCACGCCGACCATGACGGCGGGGCCAAGTTGCTGCAGGACGAGATACCTGGCGTGCATCTCATTTATGGCGCCGAGGACTGGGACGCTGTCGATAAATCGACCAATCATGCCGGCGGGAAACCAAAACACGACGTGGTGGGCACAGACGGGATGAAAGTCTCTGTGGGCGATGCCTCGGTTCAAATTGTCACGACGCCGGGTCACACTCCCGGAACGCTTTCCTATCTCTTTGAGGTGCGGGATAACGGCAAGCCCTTACGCATTGCTTACGTCGGCGGAACAGCCATTCCATTTAACGCGAGCGCGGCATATTACGACGGCTATATCGCGTCATCAAAGAAGATGGCGAAGGCCGCTGCCGATTTCGGGGCAACGGCGCTGATGTCGAATCACTCTGAATTCGACGATGCGTTGTTCAGAGCTCACAGCGCCGCAAACCGCCATCCGGGTGAAGCGAATCCATTCGACGTAGGTACAGATGGCGTCACCCGCTATTTCAGCGTGGTCCAGGATTGTGCCACCGCCGCAAAGCTCCGGGCGATCGGCCAGTAACTCGCCGCCCTCTAGCTTCTGTCGGTTGATCCCTCACAGGAAGTAGCAACTTCGGCCGAACCCGAAGCGCCTTTTCGCCGTCTAAACTAGTAGTCATGCTAAGGGCTGTGAGTTCCGTCCGCAACGCGCCGTTTCCTGGTGCACATACCCGAATCGACAAAAGATAGTCTATGCGGGTGACGATTGCGCATTCAAAGACCCAAGCAGAGGCCATCCAAGCCGTGGATCGCGCGATGCAGGATGTTTTTCAGAGTCTGGCTATGCCGCCACTCACAATTTCCAATTCCCAGAAGACCTGGAATGGCTCCGTGATGACGTTCTCTCTGACGGCACAAATCGGCTTCTTTAAAAACGCGGTCAGCGGGACCGTAGAGGTGACAGACCGGGACGTTACCATTGACGCTGACCTTGGGATGCTCAACAGATTCTTTCCTGAAAAGACGATGCGGACCATGGTCGAATCGCGGGTTCGAGGTCTCCTAACATGAAGATTCAGGAGAGAAAGGCAGCACGCACGGCGATAAGCGTTGCCTCGTCGACCACCCCGCGTCTGCCAGGAACTACCGGCATGCTATCGCCGAGTTGTCCTCAGGCACATCCGAGTTGTACAGCAACACGCTGATTTTTCGGGACACCAAATCACTGACCCAGGGTATCGAGGCCAACCAGCTCAAATCCTCTTGGTGAAAGAATTCCTCTTCGACTGTAAGCGGCTTGAAGCGGACATAGGAAACGTAGCGAACTTCCGCCTTACCGACGGTGATCTGCTCAAACGTGATCGAGTCGTTCGAGACCGTCGGCTTCTTCCATTTCCATTCTTCGCCCCCTTTCGTCACTATGTGGAGATACTCGGTCGTCTTCGGCGCTGCCGCCTTCACGTCGAGCCACGAGCTTCGAGCACTGAAGACGGCTCCACGTGTGGGTTCAGTGGGATTATCCGTCACTCGCGCGATCTGCGAGCGCTTGATCAAAACACCAAGTCCGGTGTATGTGGCCAATACCAGGGCTTGCTCACCAACGGAGGAAAGAGTACCGTATTGACATTGTTTATCGCGCAGGATCACGGCGTAGGGCCGATCGCGAGTGACGTGCTTGAGGTTGTTCCATCCGTCACTAGGTGCGGCGACTGAAATAGCGGCAAGAAACCAAACGGTCATCGCCAGCTTCCATTATCCGCGAAAGACACATGCAGTCTGGAGCGAAGCGCGTCCAACTCCTACGACCGGAGATCGGCCGATCGATCATTATTGGGCAACTCGGCGCCTCACTGTCGATCGTAGATGTACATCTGTGAAGAACCGTCCACCGTAACGGTCAGCGTCTTCCCGTCTTTTGAGATGGTCTTCTTCCCATGTGAAGTGACCTTGCCATTCACCTTGTCCGTCCAATCAGTGGTGTATTCGTCGACCACCGTTTCAGCGTAAGTGCGCGGCGTTTGCTTGCCGGCTGCAACCACGTCGGCTAACAGAGCCTCCGTATACTCCGGATAATCTTTACCATCGCTCTTGGCCGTGAATTGCAAATAATGATAGATGCCTTGAGGATCGCTGGTAATCAGCAGGCCCACAAGGAATCCATCCGGGCGTAGCCTGTACTGTCGGATCTCAACGTGATTGGCGGGGACACGCAAATTGGACTTATCCGGATTCAATTTCCACGTGCCTAGGATGAGAGGCAAAGAGTTGCTGGCGGGCGTTTGCGCCTGCAGCGCGCCGACCATCATGGGAAACACGGCGGAAACTGCAATACCACAAACGGTGAGAAACCTCAGGCACTTCACGGCGTTACCTCCAAGTTGGTTGGGCTTCATGTTTCCGGCTCACCGGCTACTTCTTATCCAACACCGCCATAGCGTCCCATTTTCATATACTATGCCGATGCGGTCGGGGTGCACAGCGGCTCGAAGCCTTCTCCAAGCGTGGTACAAGCTGCTACGCTGTTCCAGGTTGCCAGGGGGCGCGATCCGGCGCTGCTCGATGCCGTGATCGAAGGCGTAAACCCGCGCGAGGTTGCAGAAGTGGGCCTCGCCGTGGTCTATCATGAATGGGATCTACCCATGGAGGCTTGATGAAGAGATTTCGCACGACTGCGATGGGGATATGCGCTGCTGTGCTGCTGGCGCGCGCCGCACACGCTCAGGTAGCCCTCGACTCGGTGCGCATCGCGGCAAAGGATACTGTTGCTCTGGCGAAGTTCTACCAGGAAGCGTTCGGCATGCAGGAGGTCAATCGGATCGAAAACCCGGGAGGCACGGAGGTCTTCGTAAACTTCGGGGCCACAATTGAAGCCGCGAAGGCCAACAAGAACCCACTGATGATCCTCTTTCATCGTGATTCCGACGACGTAAAGGACCCTATTCCGCACGTAATCTTTGTCGTGAAGGACATGGCCAAAACGGTCGCCGCTGTCAAGGCCGCCGGTGGAACGATGACGGGCGAGCCGCGCCCGTTCAAAGGCACGAGCACCGTCCTCGGTTTTGCGATCGATCCGGCCGGTAACCGTATTGAGCTGATTCAGCGGCCATAAGCGAAGGAGCCAGGATAGCGGCGGCTCGGCTGTTGTCGTCCCTGCTGTTTGGCGTCAAGCGCCCGCGCGCCGGAGTCGTCGCAAGGCAGAAAGACTGATAGGATGCAGTCCATGAGCCAGTCTTTTTTCTTGGCGTTCCTCGGTTGCAGTACGCTTCTTGCGCAAGGGTCCAATACGCTGGTATTGGAGGCGAAGTTCCCGTGGACCGTTGTACGCGACAACCTTTTGAAGATGGCGGAAAAGATGCCCACTGAGAGCTATAGCTTTAAGCCGGCGCCCGAGATAGAGAGCTTTGCGCAGCGGCTGGCTCATATCGCTGGCGCAAACCTGTTCGTTTGCCAGGGGATTATGGGACGCCAAACGACTCTCTCTCGTCCGGAAGCGACTTCCAAACCGGAGCTGATCGCGTTGCTGAAGCAGGCATCCAACGCCTGCGACGCGGCGTTCGATTCGCTCTCCGATGCGGCGGCGATGGAGAAGATTGACTCGCGTCTCGGGGGACCTTTCCCTCCTGAGCCGATGCGCACGAAACTCGCGACGCTGAACAACATGGTCCGGCACTCAAACGAAATGTATGGATACATGTGCGTCTATCTGCGATTGAAAGGCATCGTGCCGCCATCCAGCGCGGTGGAGTAGGAAGCCGTCGATCCCGAAGGTAACGGCCAAAACGCAAATGCCAGGCGCGTTTTTCAGAATGCGAATTTCATCGCGATTTGCAGTATGCGGGGATCCTGGGCGCTGAGAATTTCGCCGAACTGGCTGGTGTTGTTGAGTGCGGTAGTCACCGTTAATGGGCGGAAGCTGTTGGTTAGATTGAAGGCCTCGCCGCGAGCTTCGAGGGTCATGCCTTCACGGACGCGGAAAACTCGAGACAGAGCCATGTCGATTTCCCACCAGTTTGGGCCGGGGAGACTGGCTCTACCGAGGTTCCCGAATGTGCCGAAAGCGGGCTGGGCAAAAGCCTGGGGGTTGAACCAGCTCACGCATGGGGCGACGTTGGCGCAGGGCGACCCGGGACTGGCGACTTGCGGGTTCGGCTGGATCAGATTGGGGCGCTGGATCGCAGCGCTGCCACCTGCCAAGGCATAGTCGATTCCGGTGGTTACGGTGAGGAAGGCTCCGGAGAGATAACGGTAGCTTGAGGAAAGGCGCCAACCGCCGGCGGCTGCGTTTACCGCCTTGTTCTGGAACCTGGGTGCGTCGGCCACGATAGTCATGTTGACGATGTGTCGGCGGTCAAGCGCCTGCGTACCGTTCAGCGTGCCGGTCTCGCAGTTGCCCCGGTCCCGGCGGCGATTATTCACGTCCTCGTAGGTTCCTCCCGCCCCGCCTACTAGTGATCCGATGCCGACATCCCCGATGCAGTGGGACAGGGTGTAATTCGCGCTAGCGCTTACGTTATGGCTTAGGCGTTTCTGCGCGGTCATGATCAGGCCGTTGTAGCTGACTGTACCGCCGGACTGGAACTGATCCACTGGGCCCAGGAACTGGCCGATGGCCGGATTTAGCTGCGACGCGATGCGGCGCTGATTGGTGTTGGTCGTCGAGTCGCAGTTGGCCGTCTGGCCAGCGGGGCAGGTCCCGAGCGGGGAGGTAGTCGGGACAATGAGCGCGGGATTGAGCTGCTCGCTCACCCAGAGATGCGCCGTCTGGGTACCCATGTAGGTGGCGGACAGAAGCCAGTCCGAGATCTGGCGCTGGAGAGAGAGATTCCATGAGTAGACCGTGGTGGCTTTGGCGTCGGCCTGCTGGGCGACATAGGTCCCGAAATTCACGAACCGTGCGTTCGGTCCGAAGTTTCCAGGAAAAGGATTGCCGCCGGGATAATTCGCCCACGGATTGGCGAAGGGCACCGGGCCGTTCAGCGTCACAGTGTTGCCGAAAGGCGGGGCGGTGGTGGGCGTGGACATGATCATGGTGTTCGGGAAATCATACCCGATGCCAAACGCGGCGCGGATCGAGGTTTTCCCGTCCCCGAAGGGGTCGTAAGCGAGACCGACGCGGGGGCCGAACTGATCGTAGCGGTTGTGGACGCCTGTGTAGCCTTCGAAACCGGGATCGCCGGCGTAGAGCAGCCCGGCAGGCGCCTTCGTGAATACCGTGCTGGTGATGCCCTGGCTGAAGCGATTCCAATCGAACGTGTAGACGGCCCCGTTGTTGATCCGCTGCGGCAAGAAGGGCTCCCAGCGCAGGCCGAGATTTGCGGTGAGGCGGCGGGAGATCTTCCAACTATCCTGCGCATGCAGCCCGTAACCCCATTTTGTGGTGAAGGTTGTGTTCGGCGAGCCTTGGGTCACAGCGCTGGCCTGGCCCAGCAGAAAATCGGTCATGCCGAGACCTGTCGCGTTAGGAAGTCCGGAAAAAGTGAAGGAAGCCGAGGAGAAAACGTTGGCCTTCTGGCTGTGCTGGTAACGGAAGCCGGAGAATCCGAACGAGAACTGGTGATTGCCGCGGACTAGATTCACATCGTCGGAGAGCGTGTAGTTGCTCGGCACAAAGGACGCGAAAATATTTGTGCCGATGCCGATGCTGAAAGCTCCGGTCACCGCGACGACGGTCTGATGTGCGACAAAACAGGTAAACTGCACGCCGATCTCGCACGCATCGAAATAGTTATCGTTGAAGCGAGAGATGGCGACGCGGTTCATGGAAGCTCGAAAGGAGTTGATTGTGGTGGGCGAGAAGAGATGCGTGTCCCCGATAGCGGCGGTCTGCGAGAGATCATCCAGGCCGCCCTGCGCCGTATCGAGAATGTCCTTCGAGAGCGCATAGGAGGAGGGCTGATAGAAGGCCGTCGCCATGTAGCGGCCGAAGAGCATGTTGCGCTCACTGATCTGGTAGTCCACGCGACCGAGAACCTGGTATGCGTTGTTCTGAGTAATCGGACCGAATGTCACCTTTCCGCAGGGATCTGTGGACTTGGGCAAGAATTTGACGATATTCAGAGCCTGCTGGCTGAATCGCGAGACGGGAATCTGCTTGTTCGGAAATGTTAAGCCGTCAGGGTCCCTTATGGTGGCGGGGAAAGTGGGGCAGCCGCTGAAATCGCCGAAAAGCATCTGCGCCGTAGGAACGAAGGCTGTGCGGTCCACAGGATCGGAGCGGAGGCGCGTGCCCTGGTATCCGACAAAGAAAAATAATTTGTTATGAATTATCGGGCCGCCGAAGGTTCCCCCGTACTGATTGCGCTTCAGCGAATCCCGCGTTGCGGCAAAGAAGTTTCGCGCGTTGAGATCGCCATTGCGCAGGAACTCGAAAAAGTCGCCGTGATATTCATTCGTGCCGGATTTAATAACCGCGTTGACGGCCGCGGCGGAATGATTCCCGTCCTGTGCGGTCAGCGTGCTGGTTTCGACTTTAAACTCCTGCAAGGCGTCCGGAAACGGGAACGGAAGATTGACCCCGTCAAACAGGTTGTTGTACATCGTGCCATCGAGATAGTACCCAATGCCGGAAAGCTGGCCGCCCGCTACTGAGAACTGAAGACCTCCGGGCATGCCAGCCGTGGCGCCGCCCGAGCCTGTTACTCCGGCCGGTATGGAGGCCCCGGTGAGCTGCACCAACTCGGCGGCATTTCTGCCATTGAGCGGCAGTTCCAGGATGCGCTGGTTTTCGATAACGTTCCCAACGCTGGTGGTTTGAAGCTCGACTTGAGCTGCATCGGCTTCGACCTGAACTTTTTCGGAGATCGCGCCGACGGTTAGGCGGAAATCAATGGTGGGATTGGTGTTCACCTGAAGAACGATCCCGGTCTGCTCATAAGCGGCGAAGCCTTGCTTCGTCACTTCCAGACGATAAGGTCCGATTGGCAGATTCGCGAGGACGTAGGCGCCCTCGGCGCCGGTGGTGGCAATACGTACGATGCCGGTGTCGGTCTGCGTGGCCTTAACCTCTGCTCCCGGCACGGCGGCGCCAGTGGCATCCTGCACTGACCCTTGAATCTGGGAGGTCGCTTGAGGAAATGCAGTCGGAGAGCACAGTACGATTAACAGCGCGGTATGCAAGGTCTTCACGAGAACCCCTTTCGTGCGCGCGAGTATATCACATACTCGACTAACGACACGCAGGCTGCGAGCCGTGCATGATCGCAGCACCGCCGCCCGATCCTCTGCGGGCGACGAAAGCATGCTCCGCGCGAAAAGGATATAATCGCGCCACAGGAGAGACCGGATGAAACCTCGGATGCTTGATTTATTCACAATCTCGATGGCGCTTTCAGGCGCGCTGCTGGCGCAAAACGTGCCTTCGCAGTTTGTCGTAAGCGGCGCAGCGGCCGAAAAGATTCAGGATTTCACAACGATCAATCTCGCCACAGCCGAGCGTATCGCCGATTCTTGCGTGAAAGCCGCAGCCGCCGAGGGCGTCGCAATTAGCATCATGGTGCTCGACAACGACGGCAACCATGTCTACATGGATCGCATGGACGGCCAGGGTTATCTCAACATCATCACCGCCGACATGAAAGCGCGCACCGCGCTGATGCTGCGCGCGCCCAGCAAGACGCTCATGAACAACGTGGTTGAAGACCCCACACGGGAGCTTCAATACATTCAGCTCAACGAGTTTCCGAATTCCGGCGGGCTTCCGATCGTTGTGAACAAACAGTTGATCGGCGCCGTCGGCGTGGGCGGTTCGGCGCCGCGAGTGCCGGTGTGGAGTGACGAAATCTGCGCTCACAAAGCGCTGCAAGAAGTCATCGGGCCTTCGGTCTCCCCCCTCGTTCAGGATCTCCCGCCGCGGCGCAATCCGAATCCGGGCAATTCTCCCGTTCCACGTTTCGCTGCCCCAAATCCGCCGAAAACGACGCTTTCGCCGGAGTTCGTGATCGGCAGCAAGGCGGGCTCTGGCGTCTTCGACGCGAATCAGATTTCGCTCGACGCGGCGAAGAAAATCGGGCGGGCCTGCCGCGATTGGGCGGCATCCAAAGGTGGGACGATGTCGCTGTACGTGATCGACACGGCCGGCGAAATGGTGCACATGGAGCGCATGGACGGCCAGATCTTCAACAACATCCGCACGGCTTTACTGAAGGCGCAGACAGCTCTAAAAACACGGCAGCCCACTTCTATTCGCACTGCGCAGCTCAAGAACGATCCGTCCGGCATCCCGCGCCAGATCGATCAATTCGGATTCTTCACGAACTCGGGCGGCATCCCGATCGTGGTGGACGGTCAGATGATCGGAGCGGTCGGAGTCGGCGGAGGTGCGGGCGGCGGCGATGAAGCCTGTGCGATCGAAGGTTTAAAAGCAGCCTTCGGCGACCACGTCACGCTACCCGTTTATCCCGCAGCTTCGGGGTCCGCTCGCTAGGCACTCTGGGTACCCCGATGTTGCTGGCCTTGCCGGCGGCCGGCCGCCACGAAGCAGCTAGCCCGCGCAACCTCCGAAACACACGTTATTGTCACGGTTTTTGACAAGGTCGAGGCACGTTTGATTCGATTTAGGGCACCGTGAGGTTTCAGAAATTGGGAAAGTAGTTTAGAATCAAAAGAGGCTCCTCGCCGGGCGCGTAGCTCAGTTGGTTAGAGCGCCTGCTTCACACGCAGGAGGTCACAGGTTCGAGTCCTGTCGCGCCCACCATTCATTTCAAGCAGATACAAACAGAGGGAAGAGTTGGAGGGAGTGGTTGTGACGTGGAATGTGACGTAAGGTCTCAATTCGCTTTCCCAGGTTCTACACGAAGAATGGTCTCGGGCTGACGCGTTGCCGAAGGCCCACCCATCAGACCGCTTTCCAGTTTTTCCAGCGCCGAGCGTTTGGCGGCCATGCGCACGTGGCTGTAGTGTTCCAGCATTCGACGGGACATGTGGCCGGCGACCGCCATCAGCGTGGCGTCAGATGCGCCGGCTTCGGCCATTTCGGTGATGGCCTGGTGGCGGAGGTCGTGGAAGCGTAGGCCGCGGATCGGCGCGGCGGCTCGTTTCCAGGCTGCGATGGCGCCGCGAAGACCTTTGGCGGATGCGAGCGCCTGCTGCGCGGCCTCTCTGCCGACGCCCCTGGCGGTTTCGCGGACCAGTTTCCGCCAAGCCGTCCGCCAGCTCTTCTGAGGACGTGAGGGATCGATAATCCGCTCCTCGCACGCGGGGAAAACGTAATGCTCGGGTACCCCACTGCCGAGCGCGCCGGCGCGTTCGAGAAGGCGAGCTAGAGCAGCCATGGCGTCGCCGTTTAGTGGAATGGTCCGGTGACCTGCCGCCGTCTTGCTGCGGCGTATCGTCGCGACTCGGTTGAAGAGGTCCACATCCTGCCAGCGGAGGTTCTTGATCTCGACGCCCCGACAGGTGGTCGAAACGGCGAGCACTGCCGCGCAATGCGCGACCATCCATTCCGGGCGGCTCGCCGCTGTCTCAAACAGCTTGCGCTTGAGGTCGGGCGGCAGAACCTTGGCTATTGTGGCGCGATCCTCTGGGAGTGCCTTTACGTCTTCGGAGATGGCATTCCAGACCTTGGCTCGTTTCAGCATGCGACGAAGGACGCCGGTTTCCATGTTGACGGTCCGGCCGGAGATGCCGGTGTCCAGGCGCGCCTTCTGATAACCGGAAACGTCCTCAGCTTTGAACCGCAGTAGAGACCTCTCGCCGAAATGTTTCAGTAGCGGTCCGAGTCGCTCCGTTTCGAACTGCATTGTCCGCTCGGAAACATGCGGCTCGCGTTCTTCGAGGTACACCTTTACGGCCTCGTGGAACGGCTTGCGCGCGAATTCGCGCCCCGTTTTCGAAGCATTCTTGCCTTGCTTGATTTCGGCAATGCGATTCTTTTCGAGCTCCTTCGCTTGCCGCTTATCGGTTGTGTTCAGCGCCTCGCGATAACGAACGCCGTGGATCGTTACGTCGAGGTGCCAGTGACCAGTGCGTTTGTAAATCATGCTGCTCCTTTCCCGGCGGGATATCCCCGGCCTTGACGATCAGCTTGCCCCACGCGTGGCCATCAAGGCAACTGTGCCGCCTGTCGGCAGCGCGGCCACCCAGAAGTCGAGATCTTCGGGACGATAACGCACGAGCGAGCCGACCTTGACGAATGTCGGCCCGCGCTTTTCACGGCGCCAGCGTCGCAGGGTTGCAACGCTGACGTTGAGGCGGTTCGAAACTTCCTGTTCGTTGAGAAAGCTTTGCACGGTTCACCTCTGAGCGAGAATCGGAGCTCCACTGCTCGGCAGAGCTCCTAAGTACTATGGGACTGCCGACGGCATTCCGGGACGCTCTCAACAAAAGAGCACAGAAAAAGCCGAGTCCCAAACGGGATTCATCCAACCGAAAATGCAACCCGCCCGATCCGGTGAGGCGCGGGGGAATAGCAGCAAAAACGTGGCGAGCGAGTCCCGCTGCCT
>Ga0126371_10006006_pt1 | contig 10791 bp, 6 predicted proteins | sample PanSoiMetaPlot_4_FD_110145 | JGI IMG/M metagenome (GOLD analysis project Ga0126371, IMG submission 110145) | Tropical forest soil microbial communities from Panama - MetaG Plot_4 | ecosystem: Environmental > Terrestrial > Soil > Tropical forest > Bulk soil | place: Panama | collected 2016-02-17
CCGCAGGGATGATTTCATAGATCGGGTGAATTAGGAGCAACACGATGAAGATCGGAATGCTGACTGGCGGCGGCGACTGCCCGGGCCTGAATGCCGTGATTCGCGCGGTAGTGCGCAAGGGCGTGTTCCACTATGACGACGAGTTTCTTGGTTTTATGGAGGGCTGGCGCGGATTACTGGAAGAAAAGACCATGCCGCTCCAACTCGAGACGGTCAGTGGCATTCTGCCCCGGGGCGGCACCATCCTGCGGACCTCTCGAACCAACCCGGCCAAGCGGGAGGACGGCCTGAAGCGGTGCACAGAGGCGCTCAAAAAGTATGGCTGCGATGCGCTTATCGCCATCGGCGGTGATGACACTCTGTCGGTTGCGGCTAAGCTCTACGCCGACGGCGTGAAGGTGGTGGGTGTCCCGAAGACGATCGACAACGACCTGTCGGGCACCGATTTCACCTTCGGCTTCGACACCGCAGTCAACATCGCCACTGGCGCCATTGACCGGGTTCACACTACGGCCGAAGCCCACAACCGCGTCATTGTCGTTGAGGTGATGGGTCGCCACGCGGGCTGGATTGCGCTCTACAGCGGGGTGGCCGGCGGAGCGGACGTCATCCTCGTTCCCGAGGTTCCCGTGGACATCGAAAACATCGCCGAACTCATCCGTCAACGCCACGCCCGGGGCAAGTACTTCAGCATTGTGGTCGCGGCGGAAGGCGCCAAATTTGCCGAGGGCAAGGGTCCCAAGGCCCAGATCGACGGGCGGGACGAATTCGGGCACGAAAAACTGGGTGGGAGTGTGGGAAACACGCTCGCACTGGAAATCGAGAAGCGCACGGGCTTTGAAACGCGGTCGGTGGTGCTCGGCCACATTCAACGCGGGGGCACTCCCAGTTCGTTTGACCGCGTGCTGGCCACCCGCTACGGCCTGGGCGCGATCGACATGGTACACCGCGGTGAGTTCGGCAAGATGGCCGCTCTCCGCGGTAATCACATTGTGTCTGTCCCATTGTCAGATGCAATCTCGACCAACCGCAAAGTAGATGCCGAGATGCTTGAAGTAGCCAACGGCATCCTGGACAAGATCAAAGAGGAAGTACCGGTCGGCAACAAGTAAGCACTTACCGAGAAGACACTTGCCAGGAGAGGGAGGGCATCCTGCTCACCTCCCCTGCTCATCCTCTCTGATTACGAGCGACACCCGACACCACCACAAGCTGACGCCGCTAGTTCACGGCCGCTAATGGCTCGGGACGCTTCCGGATTTCCCTCCACATTCCAACGGCCCACGCAATCAGCACCAGCGCCATCAGGCTTGCCTTCTGCCAGCGCAACCACAGCAGCAGATGCAACGGGGAGAAGAACAGGAGCAACATCGGAATCCAGAGACGGACGCTCACCCTCCTCGGCTCTTGCCACTGATAGCTCGTAACCAGCGCGACGGCAATCAACAACAGACTGAGGTCATAGGGATATGCGTGATAACTGGCAAGCATCGTCGCCGTGACTGCCAGTGCAAATTGCAAGTCCAGGTTCTCCTTTCCACTTTCACGCTTCCAACTCAGTCCGGCCCATACCACCGCCGCGGCTGATAGCGCAGCGGCTACTACGGTTACCCACTTGCTGGGAAGAGTTCCGGTGACCACAGAAACCAGTCCTCTCAGATTCGGCATGTCGACCGGTGCGATCACCCCGTTTCCTCGGTTCTCTATCGTCCAAACAAACCTCGGGTACGCCAACGTTTCCTTCCAGCCGATGGTCGTCACAGAAACTATTCCCAGCATGACCGCCACCAACGCAAAACCTGAAAGCAACTTCCATCGTCGCCGAAACAGAAGCAGGATCAGCAACGGCAATGTCTCCTGTGGACGAAATAGGCCGAGCGCGAGCCAGGAGCCGGCTGCAAGATCCGCTCCACGTTTCAAGGCAAGATAGGTGAGTGCATATATGAGCAACAGAAGCAGGATGTCCTGCCCCTGTACTAAGGCGATGAACACAGGGAAATAGCCCAGGCTTGCGAGTAGCCACAGCCCAAGCGACTGTTCCTGCAGAACCCCGACTTGTGGACGCAAGCGTCGGTAGATGAAGATCAGAACGAGGAGATTGATGGCAATCCACGTGAAGTATGCCGAACGATACGGAAGCTTGGCCAGCGGAACGAACAGGACCGCCTCGAAGGGCGGGTGGTTGTAAGGCAGCGCCCCATTCCGTACCGCTACGTGCGGAGCAAATTCCAGCTGAGTGCGGTACTGCAAGGCGCTGTCGTAGAGCTGGCGACCCAAACCGGCGGCGACGATTTTTCCGGACGAATACAGAATCGTGAAATCGCCGTAGCCCGACAAGACTCGGCCGCGCAATTGCCAAAAGAGAGTCCCGTGGACAACGACCATCCCTGCCACGAAGACCACCGCCAGCCGCTTCCACTTTTGACTCTTCATGCAGGGCGACAATCCCGGCGCACAGCAATGGGATCGGGCGGTCATTGTATACCGCCTGTGGGGAGCATCTCCGCGAGATGGCTTTTTCTCATCCTTCCACGGGACACGCGCCAGGCCATTTGACTTTCGCGTCTGCTCCCCGTCACAATCCGCTCGACATGAGCGTTTCCCCACGGCTGGCCCCTTGGATTCTCACCCTGGTGGAAGCGCTCCTGGTACTGGCAGGTCTGTTCCTGATCGCTCTCCGCGGGCGCGACAGATATCACCCTACCTTCCCGCGCGCCTTTGTTGCCTTCTCGCGGCGAAAAACACTGGCAGTTCTTTCCGCAGGGCTCTTGACGATCGTTCTCCGTGCTGCGTTGATCCCGATTCTCGGGATTCCCGAACCGCGCTGGAACGACGAATTCAGTTACTTGCTGGCGGCAAAAACCTTCGCCGCCGGACGACTCACCAATCCGACTCATCCGCTCTGGATCCACTTCGAGACCTTTCACATCATTCAAAAGCCAACCTACATGTCGATGTACCCGCCGGGACAGGGCATGGTGCTGGCCTTCGGGGAGCGCATCGCGCACTCGCCCTGGCTCGGTGTTTTGGTGATCACGGCGGCTGCGTGTTCCGCCATCACATGGATGCTGCAGGCATGGGTACCTCTGGAATGGGCACTCCTCGGCGGCCTGTTGACAGTTTTCCGCTTCGGCATTCTCAGCTACTGGATGAACAGCTACTGGGTACCGGCACTGGCCGCCACCGGAGGCGCGCTGGTGCTCGGCTCGTACCCTCGCCTAAAACATGCCACGCGCTTGCGCGACGCGCTGTGGATGGCGCTTGGTCTGGTGATCCTTGCCAACAGCCGCCCCTACGAAGGCTTCGTCTTCAGTCTTCCGTTTGCCTGGGCAATTCTTCGCCTGCTCGTGAGGAAACGACAGCACCCCAACCCCTATGCGTTCCGCAAGGCGGCCACCGTCCTTACACTATTGCTCCTTATGGGAGCGGTTGCGACTGGGTACTACTACTGGCGCGTCACCGGAAGTCCGTTTCGTTTCACGTACCAGGTCAACCGGCAGACCTATGCAGTGGCTCCGTACTTCATCATGCTCCCCGAGCGGCCGGCACCCGAATACCACGATGCTGCGATGCGTGACTATTACCTTGGGTGGGAAGTCAAACAATTTCGCCAGTACGGCACGCTAGGCGGCTTTCTTCGCAGCACGGTACATAAAGTGCTCGAACTCTGGCGCTTCTACCTCGGGCCCATTCTCACCATTCCGCTGCTCGCATTTCCTCTTCTCTTTCGCGATCGGCGCATGCATTTTCCGCTCATCGTTGCCGCCGTGTGTTGCTGCGGTTGGGGGATCGAAACCTGGACCATGCCGCACTACGTGGCCCCGGCTACCGCGCTCCTTTATTTGCTACTCGTGCAGTGCATGCGGCATCTCCAGTTCTGGAAGTGGCGCGATCGCGCACTGGGAGCCGAATTGGTGCGCATGGTCGCGTTTCTCAGTGTCGCGATGGTCTTTCTTCGAGTCGTTGCCATCGTGGCGCATGCGCCTCTCGAACCTCGCTGGCCACGCGGTAATCTGGAACGGCCACAGATCGTTGCGGAGCTTTCACGACGGCCCGCTCCACAGCTGGTTTTTGTCCGTTATGGTCCGCATCACGATGTGGACCATGAATGGGTCTTCAATGATCCCGACATCGACCATTCGAAGATTGTCTGGGCCCGCGACATGGGCCCGGACAACGAGGAAGTCCTCCGTTATTACCCGCATCGCCAGGCGTGGTACCTGGATGCTGACGAGACTCCGCCTCGCCTCACCCCGGTTCCGCGGCAGTAAGGCGGCCGTCTCTCGACGCTCTGCTCTGTGTGCCCTGCAACTCTGAGGTACAAGCAATGGGTAACGAGTACCCGGCTTGGGCACTCGTCTACAATGTTTTCGATGCTCCGCACGCAGCTCTTTGCCGACCCAACCCACCGTTTTCTGCATGATGTGATACTCGACTCCTGCCACCGCTTTGCCGCCAAGGTCGCTCTGGTCGATACTTCCTGCAACCGCCGCCTCACGTACGCCGAATACGGCAATGCTGTGGAATCTCTCGCCCATGGATTCGTTGCGGCCGGACTCTGCCCCGGCGACATCATCGCGATCTTTCTCCCGAACTCCTGGGAATTTGCGATTGCTTACCACGCCGCAACTATGGCCGGTGGCGTCCCCACCCTTCTCAATCCCACCTATCGCGAGCGCGAAGTGCACTACCAACTCGAAAATTCGGGTGCAGCGTTCCTCATCACCGATGCCGCATTTATCAAGGACGTCAGTCTCTCCGGCCTGCCAAGCCTGCGCCGCGTCTACACAACACGGATCGCTGCACCAAATACAGAACCCTTCGCCGACCTGCTCAGGCCCTCTAATACCCCGCTCCCGAAACCGAGCCGACCCTCAGAAGAGACCCTAGCTGCGCTTCCCTATTCGAGCGGTACCACCGGTCTACCCAAGGGCGTGATGCTCTCTCACCACAACATCGTCGCCAACGTCTACCAGACCCTCGGCCCTAATGCCGCGCCCCTGGTACCCGACGATGTGATGCTCTGCTTCCTGCCGCTCTACCACATCTACGGACTCACGGTTGGTCTCTCGCTCACACTGACGCTGGGCGCAACCCTGGTCCTTATGCCGCGCTTCGACCTTGCCCGCCTCTGCGCCCTGCTGGTCGAGGAGGGAGTGACCATGATGCCCATGGTTCCGCCGGCCATTGCCGCATTGTGCCAGGCTGCCGAGGCTGGGCGCTTTCCAAAACAGTCTCGTCTGGTCTGGATCAAGTCCGGCGCCGCACCGCTCGCCCCGGAACTTGCCCGCCACTTCCGCGAGTTGACCGGTGTCATCGTGAATCAGGGCTACGGCATGACCGAGGCTTCGCCGGTCACCCATGTCGGCTTCAATGCTCCGCCCGAAATGAACCGGCCTGCCTCGATCGGACAACCACTCGCCCTTACCGAGTGCCGCGTGCTCGATCTCAACGACAAGGAAGTTCCCAGCGGAGAGCCGGGCGAACTTGTCATGCGCGGGCCGCAGTTCATGATGGGTTATTGGAAAGATCCCCAGGCGACGGCCGCCGTCTTACGTGATGGTTGGTACTATTCCGGTGACATCGTGCGCACGGACGCAGACAACTTCTTCTACGTTTTGGACCGACGCAAGGAGATGATCAAGTACAAGGGCTTTCCGGTTGCCCCCGCCGAAGTCGAAGCGGTGCTGATGGAGCACCCCGCGGTTCGCGACTGTGGTGTGGTCCCAAAGCGCGATCCCAGCGCTGGCGAGATCCCTTATGCCTTTGTGGTTCTGCGACCCGAGTATGCGCCCTCGGAGTCCCTCGCGCGCCAGTTACGCGACTTCGTTGCCGATCGCCTTACCCATTACAAGCAACCGCGCGAGATTCAGTTCGTCACTGCTGTTCCGCGGACGCCCTCCGGCAAAATCCTTCGCCGGGAACTCCGCCAAGCCTTAGCTTGAAGCACGCGACGAAAGCAGGCTAGCCGAATCCAAACATGGCTCAGGCAGAGGATTCGCCTGAGCGTACCAAAGCTACTTCACGGCCGGCTTTAGAACGACCGTGTTGCGTTCGTCGGAGGCGATGATGCGGTAGAAGCGCTTTAACTCATCTGCCTTAGCCGCGGGCACGCTCACTTCCTTGACCTCGAACGTCCGCTTGTAGTCGATTACATTGCCTTTCACTTCGGTCTTGGAGTGGTAGCTGGCGAACTCATACTCGGCATCGACCGGCGGCGGCAACTCGTCCACTTCGTATCCTGCCGGGAGTTGGATCTCAAAATTGTCAGAGTCGCGCGCCGGACCTGCGAACTCGATCGGGAATACTCGCGGATCCTTCGTTTCCAAGGTAGCCTGTGCTTTGGTTCCCAGCACCCGAGGGCGTACCAGCAACAGCTCGCCCGCGTTCTTAGCGTAATTGTCCGCCTCAAACGCGTAGTCGAAGCCGAATGGCTGATCCGTCTGGGTCAAATTGAGGACCGATGCCTTGGTGATCTGGAAGCTTGCAAGCGACCCCGCAAGAACGCTTTCGATCGGCTTGATCCGGTCTTCGTTCTTCCTTACATTTCGCAGCGCAGCCCGTTCGACCGCCGCCCGGTCTCCCAAACGGGTCTCGGTTACATTCCCCGACAGCCGCCCCGCCGAGTCCAAGATCAGATGGCCGTTGCGCAGAATGCAGTTCAGGGTTCGCGCCTGAATCGGCAACTCCACCAATTCCCCTCCCTCCGGCGTCACCAGCAGGCCGTAGTTGGCCTGCAGATACCCGCCGATTTGTCCGAACGGAGTGTATTCATTGGTGGGATCGAAAAACAGGATCTTGCCCAGCTTCGCATCGTGCATGGTTGCATACATATCTGGGTCGTTCACGGCTTGCGGAATCTGGATCGCCAAAATGACGTGGTTGAAGCCCAAGTGAGCCGGGGTAGCCGGGGTCACGGCCCCGCGCTCGGTATTGATGGAAACCAGGTAGGACTCAACGCCAATCTCGTGCAGCATCGCGCTCATGAGTGCAGCTTTATCTTTGCAGTCCCCGTAACGATGCGTGAAGACTTCGCTCGCCGGATGCGGTTGCCAGCCCCCGATCCCCAATTCGATCGCGACGTAGCGGATGTCATGCTGTACAAACTGGGCGATGGCGCGCATCTTGTCTGCCTGGCTGACTTTCGCAGATGTTAGCTCGGCCACCTTCTGCTTGATGTCCGCCGACGCGTCCATCCTTCCACGCGTCAGGTTCTCATACCACGTCCCCATCTCCTGCCAGTTGCTGAAGCCATTGGCAGTGACTCCCGACGGGGGAAAGAACGAGACGACCATCTGTCCTGCTACTCCCGACATCGGAGGCATCTCATCCTCCTTGCGAATTCCTTTTACGTCATTGACGGCCCACTGCACCTGGTTGCCATTCTGGGTCGACTTGCTCTCGGCATAGTTCAGCCAAGCCGTCTTGTATTCCCAACCCGGCGGCAGTTGGAGTGCGAAGTGACTCTCCAGGACGGGTGCGGTCTCCTGGAATCTCCATTCTTCCTGCAATACGAGCGGCTGCTCCTCGACGTCGTATTCATAGCCAATGATGTTGCCAGGATCGGCGGCAGGAATGTGCAGGATTTTCGCCTTCACGTCTGAGATCAACTCGCTGCCTTCGACTTTGGGCAGCGACACTTCGGCTGCGTCCTTGTCTTTTACTTCGTAGTCTTTTCCCTGCGCCGGGATACACCAACCGTGCAGGTTGGTGACTTTTTGATGGGAGTTGAAGGTGACGATCACGTATCCATACTCGCGCCCAGCCGGACGTAGAATCTTGTACGCTTCCCGTACCGTGCGCTTGATCTTGTCCGCGGATTGTACGTTCAGAGTTGTCTCGGAATACAGCAGAACCGCATCGGTCTTGTCGTCATAGGGAGGCAACTGCGCTCCTACTCGCGAGTGCATCCATTGCGGAGCATCTCCCGCCCGAGCTACAGCCACGAATCCCAAGCCAACAATCAGGACTGCCAGCGCGACCAGTCTCACTTCCGGCTTACTTACCGGCAGTCGCCATCGGCGGCTGCAATACGATCTGGGCATCATCACCTGTCCTCACCGTTTGGAAAAAGTTCCGCAATGCCGCGTAATACTTTTGTTCGAGCAAAAGGACATCTACGTTTAGTAAGCGCTTCCAATGCAGCTCCCCACCTTGCTGCGTCGCCTTCAGGTCGTAGCTGATGATGTGTGCATCCTGGTTGTTTTCCTTTGGCATACTGCTTATTGCCCATCCCAGTGGCAGGTCGACGGTAACGTCGTCCAACTTCTGATAGGGATATTCAAAGTAGATGGGGTGAACGCGGTTCGCATGATCAAACACGTGCCGCTCGCCAGCACTGAACAGTCCCATGCTCAGCAGAGCTCGCTTCCCCGCCCCCGATACCCAGCCGGGCACCTTCAGCGTGAATTCCGCGACCAGGGGCGCTTCTGAACTGGTCCAATCCGGCTTATTCGTCAGCTCCACTTCAACCGCTGCAGGAATTGAGTCCTTCAACTCGCTCTCGAGAACATTCTTGCGCTCGGTCTCGTCCACATTCCGTTCCTCCACGCGTCGCTGCCATGCCTCTAGCCCCGTATAGGTGAACGTCACCTTGCCCTCGAGGTCCCCGGTGTCGGACATCGTGAGCTTGGCCGTTCGTTCAATGCGGGACAGTGAACTGGCCGGGAGGGTCGTCAGCACCCACCCGCCTCCATCCTTATCCATTCGCAGGCCAGGTACACCGGTTTCACTCCATGGCAGCAGGCCGTATGGCACAAAGGCCGAACCGGGATCAAAATACTCGTCTTTCCCGTTGACCTTGACCAAAACCACGTTGGCGTCGAGCTTGCGCTTGTCCATCAGCTTGGGCGTGAAGAAGTAATTCCTCCGGTCTGAGACCCAGACCCCATACGCCTCAAACCCGGCGGCCCGGGCCATGGCGAGGAAAAGCCAAGTCAGTTGGCCGCCATCCGCGTAGCCGCGCTTCCAGACGTCCTCCACGTTGTTGGCATCCTTCTCTTTGTCGCGCTTCTGTTCCTGCTCCGTCTTGTGTACCTCATAACTGGTATTCCGGATCTGTTGCACTCGTGCATAGATCTTGTGCAGTTTCACTTCTGGCGCATCTGTTGGGGCCACCGTTTGCCTCACCGCCTCTTCCATGGCCTTGCGCTTGTTGATGAAGCCTTCCAGGTTGCCATTCCATTTCTTTCCCACACTGCGCCAGAACCTCTGAGGATCCGTTTCGATGAACTCATCGCTGTACACAAAGTCCACCCGCGATTTCAGTTCGTTCTCCGGAGGCATGTAGTCCTCGGTCTGAAACGCCGGGATATTTTGGGCCACCATGCGTACGATGTGATCTGGACCCTCCTTCGGAGGCTCCGTTCCACGTGGCAAGCCCTGCCAACTCCAGTGCAACTCGACATGCTCAAAACTAGCCTGGTATGGCTTGAGGGTGAAATGCGCTTCCTTGGTGAAGAGTTCTTCGCTTAAGATCCAGTGTGAGTCGAAGATCAAATACTCATTGAAATCAATGGTGTATTCATACTCAATCACGCTCCCGACCTGCACATCGGGCAGGGTGAATGTCTTGGCCAGGTACTTCAGCCCCTTCGCTTTGGCAATCTGTTTGTCGAACGCCTTGCCCTGAAAGTCAACGATCGATCCGTCTTGGCGCACTGTCCTTGCCTTCAATTCGCCGAAATGCGAATTTACTTTGTCGTAAGGAATCTCCACATCCGCATACTTTCGGCCTTCTTCCGCAAGAATCTTGATGCGGACGTAGGTGCTTTCGTGCGACGTCCGGCCATTGTCATCCCGGTCCACTTGCCGGTAGAGCATGATTGCCGGCGCGCCCGGAGCTTGTGGTTCGCTGGTCATTTGCAGTTCGGCAGGATTCGGGGGCGGAAACGGAATTCCCGCCCAAGCCAACGGGCCGCCTGCAAGTACGGCCCCCAATACCAGCATGAAACTGGACAACAATAGGAAGAAACGGTGTGTTAAAGGCACGATCGACCTCTTTCTTCGAGGCTGTGCGCAGGTTAGAGCTGGATAGCCGGGAAAGGCAGGGGAGGAACGGTGAATCGATAACGGGGACCCGGCCATAGTGTTGCGGGCGCACGCAACTGGTTCCGAGGGAAGATACTAGCACACCGATCCAGTGTCAAGTTATTCCGACGCCGCTGTAGAAATGCTGACTCTGCGCGGATATACAGGTGATAGTTACACTTAGTCACTTGCTTTTAGTCCGGCCCTCGCAGTTACGAGTTGTCCTTGGCCGCGCAGAGCCCGACGGGTGCAGGGGGACCCTTGCTAAAATGAGGCAGCGTTGTCCACCGCGGTTCTCCCATGACCCTAACCACTTTTGTGGCCAAGAGCGCCTTCCGCAACAAGCGCCGCAGTATGCTGACCGTGGTGAGTCTCGCTTTCTCGTTACTGCTGCTCACTTTCATGCTGACCCTGTGGAAGGGTTTTTATGTGGATAAGGGGGCGCCCGATTCTGCTCTCCGGATCATGACCCGTCACCGTGTCTCTCTCGCGAATTTCCTTCCCGCCTACTATCGCCAGAAGATCCGTGCGATTCCTGGAGTGGTTCATGTCGTACCCATGACCTGGTTCGGCGGGAAATATAAGGATGACAAGCCGGAGAATTTCTTCGCACAATTCGCCACCGATCCAGCGGAGTATATGGAGGTCGCAGCCGACAAGCAGATGCCTGCCGATCAACTCGCAGCGTGGCAGCATGATCGTACTGGGGCTATCTGCGACGCGGGGCTTGCCGCCAAGCATGGCTGGAAGATCGGCGATCGC
>Ga0126371_10006008_pt1 | contig 10788 bp, 13 predicted proteins | sample PanSoiMetaPlot_4_FD_110145 | JGI IMG/M metagenome (GOLD analysis project Ga0126371, IMG submission 110145) | Tropical forest soil microbial communities from Panama - MetaG Plot_4 | ecosystem: Environmental > Terrestrial > Soil > Tropical forest > Bulk soil | place: Panama | collected 2016-02-17
CCGAAATGGCTCACAGCTGATATTGAAACCAGAGCTGTGGCGAGCGTTGGTGGGCCCTAGAAAACCTAAGTTGAAGCCGGACGACAGGCACCCTGGCCGCCGCCGCATCGTCTCGAACATTCTGATTCTTGTTGGAGGGGTGCTCTGCGTGTATGTGGGATCGTCCTATGCCCGCATGTACATTCATCAGCGCACGCTGCTGCAAGAATGGGACGAATCTTCAGCACAACACAAGAGCCTGACCAAGCTTTCCATTCCTAAGATCAGCCTCGAAGACATCGTTCTCGAAGGGGCATCGCAACATTCTCTGCTTTTGGGTCCGGCGCATCTTTCCGCATCCGCTGTACCCGGGAGCATCGGTAACGCAGTTATTGCTGGCCACCGCGACACGTTCTTCAGGCACATCCATAGCCTTCGATACGGAGATGACATCTACGTTCTACGGAGCGGGAAGCGATTTCACTACGTCGTACGTTCGCGGAAAATCGTCGAGCCGACGGATTTATCCGTGTTGAAGGCAACGAAAGACGGCGAATTGACGCTGATTACCTGCTATCCGACACACGCCATCGGGCCCGCGCCACACCGGCTGATCATTGTAGCGAAGCTGGTTTCGGGAACATGATCGCACCACCCGTTGCTCAAACCCAGATACAATCGCGCCCGCAGGGGCCTACCGGCGAAATCGCGGTCAACGAACACCCATCCGGTATTGCCACAGGGCATTCTGACAATTGACCGGCCCCCCATTCCCCAAGGCATCCGCCTTAGCCCTACTCGGGGAGTCATGGACCGTCGGTCATATGCCAAACGGCCGTTGGCCCAGATGCCCGCACCCCCTTTTTTCAGCCCCGGGCCTCTCCGCCGGACCGGACCTGCGACAGGAACTGGCGCCCCAGGGCAATTGGCGGAAGTCCGGTCCAGGATTTAGAATAGCCATTCGATCCGGATTCCCTTCCATTTGCGGTGAAAAATCCTGCATCGAATGACGCATGGGCGCAATCCAACCAAGAGTAAGTGAGCCGGCTACCGACGAGCTGGCTCTGGTCGAAGCGGCTAAAGCTGGAGATGTCGGTGCTTTTGAACAATTGGTCCGCCGCTACGATCGGAATGTCTTCCGCATTGCGCAGCACATTACGCAGAACCGCGAGGACGCGGAAGACGTGGTGCAGGACGCCTTTTTCAAGGCCTATAGCAATCTGAACCAGTTTCAGGGACAGTCGAAGTTTTACACCTGGCTGGTGCGGATCGCGGTCAACGAGGCGTTGATGAAGTTGCGGCGGCGCCGCCCGGAACGCACGGTGTCGCTCGATGAAGACGTCAAAACCGAAGACGATAGCGTTCCGCGTGAAGTTGCAGACTGGAGTCCGAACCCTGAGCAGCAGTATACTCAGGCGGAATTGCGCGATATCTTAGATCGCACGATTCATGGGTTGCCGGCGACCTTCCGCACGGTGTTTGTGTTGCGAGATGTGGAAGGACTTTCTACGGAAGAAACCGCTGAGGCCCTCGATTTGAGTGTTCCTGCGGTGAAGTCGAGATTGCTGCGGGCGCGGTTGCAATTGCGCGAGCGGCTGAACAAGTATTTTCAGAGAAGAGAGCGCAATGACGGATCGCAAAGACCTCGCAGTGGAGACAACAACCAGTGAAGTGCTCTGAGTTTCTCCGCGAATTAACCGACTACCTGGACGGCGCCATGGACGCCGGTACAAAAGCCGAACTGGAAGAGCACCTGGCTTGGTGCCATAACTGTTACGTTGTCTGCGACACCACTAAAAAGACCATCGAAATCTACCGCGACGCCCAGCTTTATGAGCTCCCCGAAGACCTGGAGACCCGTCTCAGGTCGGCGATCGCGACCAAATGCCAGCAGCGGCGCAAGGCCGACCCGGAAGAGACATCCCGCTAAACTCAGCATTTCGAAAGGGTTCGGCACCACCGAAGCCTTAGGATCTACTTGGTCGAACCCTTTTCACGAAAGCAGAATCTAAAGTAAGTAGATGCGCCCTCAGTTCCCAGCTGGGGCGTAGCTGTCTGTGGAGGTAGAAAGATGTTTTCCCGGATTCTGGATGCGCTGTTCGGCTGCATGCATAGTCACATTAGCTTTCCGATCACGATCAAGAAAGGCCCGCGCAGCGGCGCTGCGTTCTTCACCGGGACGTACGTGGTATGTCTGGACTGCGGCAAGGAAATGCCCTACGACTGGAAGAAGATGAAGATCGTCGCGCCCACCGGCGAACGTGCTGCCGCCGTAGGCTCGCTGGCAACAAAGGAAGCGTCGTAAAGAACTGCTCGTTCCTCTCTCGTTCCCCCAACGCCCTCGACGAGTTCCTATTTATGTTGCGGCTCGACCCCGCGTGAACATGTCCTTGGTCCCCTCCATGGTGGTGGGTGGTTTAAAGGAACCCGTCTGCCGTGGAATAAACCGCAGCCCGAGCCTTGTCCAGTAACACTGAAACGGGTTCCGTTTTTGAGACAAGAGCGGAAATACCCTCAGATCGGGCATCGTGCTCCGAAAGCACATCGCTGTATTCGCTGAACACCACAATTGGCGTCTGTGGCACAAACCGTTTCAAGGCGTGTGCCGCTTCTACGCCATTCATCACGGGCATCGAAAGGTCAAGAACGATTAGGTCGGGATGCAGGACTTGGGCCATTTCGACCGCCTCCTTACCATTCTCCGCATCTCCGCACACTTCGAAGTCCTGCTGGGCGTCAAACAGAGAACGAATCGCCTGACGCAGAAGCGCGTGGTCCTCCGCAATCAACACCGATTTCACCATGGTGCAAACCTCCATAGTTAACGGTCTCAGTCGGGGACGATGTGGTCGCTTATCCTTGGCAGGTGGTGGAGACCCGCAGATCGAGCAGCAAGGGGAAATGGAAACGCGGAAGGCGGATAAAAACGCTACAGGCAAGTAGCGATCTATCTTGTGAATCCCGCGCTTTCACATAGATCACGCCGAATCGTAACCTGCATCAATCAGGTAAACCATGTACAGAGGCTAGAGTTCAGCAGCTTTCAAAAACTGTCAGGCGCTGCTGGACCACGGAAGTCCTGCGCCGATAGAACTTCCACTGGCAAGACCGCAAGTGACGACGTTTGTCGGCAAATCAAGCCCCACGCACTCTGTTCCGCCCTAAAATGACGTTGCAGTCTACGCAGTTTCGGTTCACCGATGGCGGTGCGACTATGATGGCGCATATGAATCAGCGAAATAATTTGACACGGGGCCTGTTTCGTCCAGTTCTCAGCGCTGTGACTCTGGCCTTAGTTGTGGCTGCGTTCTTCTTTCTTGCAGATCAACTATCGACCCATTACGGATTCAAGTTATGGGAGCAAGCCCTGGATACGATTTTCGCTAGCACCACTGTGGGTTTGCTCATCTACCTTTACGAGCGCAAGCGCTCCCAATACCTGAACGACAGATTGAAGATGATCGAGTTAATGAATCACCATGTTCGCAATGCCCTCAACATCATTGTTACTTCCGTCTATGTTCACGGATATGAAAAACAGTTGAATGAAATCCGAGTTTCCGTAAATCGAATCGAGTGGGCATTGCGAGAAATCCTGTCTGGTCGGGTACTGGACGACTACAGCGAAACTGCAGCGGAGAAGAGTCCGCCTTATTCGGCAGCCTAGTTCTAGCGGAAAAGGCGAGACATATATCGCCATTCCGTGGCTTGCTATACTGCACAATCGCGTCGGAGGTGCGAGCGCAATGGACGAACTACGGCCGGATCACATTCTGCAAGTGGGGCTCGGATTCTGGGCGTCGAAAACACTGTTGAGCGCTGTCGAGATGGAAGTGTTCACGGAGCTTGCCAAACACTCGGAAGATTTCGAAACATTGCAGGGGCGTCTCGGACTCCATCGGCGATCGGCACGAGATTTCTTCGATGCCCTGGTTGCACTAAAATTCCTCGAACGCCGCGATGGTAGGTATTACAACACTCCCAGCACGGATTTCTTTCTCGACAAACGAAAGCCATCTTACATCGGCGGTGTGCTTGAGATGGCCAATCATCGGCTCTATCCGTTCTGGAACCACCTGACTACCGCGCTCCGAACCGGACTTCCACAAAACGAAATGAAAGAGGGCGGTGCCAATCCCTTCGACGCCCTCTACGCAGAGCCGGCACGACTGAAAGAGTTCTTGAGAGCCATGACCGGCATGAGCCACAGCGCCAATCTCGCGATTGCTCACAAGTTTCCATGGAGCAAGTACCGCACGGCGGTGGACGTCGGGACCGCCCAGGGTGATCTGATTGCCCAAGTGGCTTTAGCAAATCCTCATTTGGAAGGAATTGGTTTTGACCTGCCGGAGGTCGGACCCATTTTCGAAGAGTTCATGGAAATGAACGGCCTGTCGGGGAGAATCAAATTTGCTCCTGGCAGCTTCATGCAACAACCATTGCCGAAAGGCGACGTGATTATGATGGGCCACATTCTCCACGACTGGAACCTCGAAATGAAACAAATGCTGGTTCGCAAGGCATACGAAGCACTGCCGGAAGGCGGAGCTTACATTGTCTACGAAAGCATCATCGATGATGATCGCTCGGCGAACGCATTCGGATTATTGATGAGCTTGAACATGTTGATCGAGACCTGCGACGGTTTCGACTACACCGGAGCCGATTGCACGGATTGGATGAAACAGGCAGGGTTCCGCGAGACACGCGTTGAACATTTGGTAGGCCCTGATTCGATGGTAATCGGCATCAAGTAATCCACCTTCACCCGTTATCGTGAAAGCCGCGATAGGTTAGGTTACGTACGCGTTCGTCGAGTTGTCCGGTGATCAGTCGGTAGACCTAGCGGCGATTACTAGCACTCCTCATTTCCCTACGACCTTCCAACATTCCCCAACTGGGCGATTAGCCATAAGGCGATCATCGCCAAAGGAATAAGAAATAGAACGTTCATTTGCCCCGCTCCCGTGACCTGCGAATCCGCCCCCGTTCGGGCGTGATGCTAGAGAACGCACGTGGACACACCTCGAAACACTCCCTGCCCACACCACGGCCATACCGAGCACCTCGAATGCCCGCGGTGCAAGCAGAGATTTATCCTTGGTAAAAATGAGCACTCTCCTAGACAGACAGTAAAAGCGGAAAGACCCGAGCAGCCCGGCGCATCCTTCACGGTTGCTGGGCTTGAGAATGCGCACTCTCTCCTCCGCTTATTTCCCTGGGTTGCGGCTTTTCCGCGTCTGAGTGATTTTTTGCTCTTGGCAAGTGCTTGGCGGGGCGCTGTTCCTTGGCCCGTTCGGGCTTGGGGTGTCGCGGGGTGTCGCGGGGGAATTGCCGAGTCATATCCGCAGCGCCGCAGGAATGGCACGTTTCCGCCTTTTGTCCCCACGCGCCCGCAGCCATTAGCACTAGCAACCATACGATCGTTTTCACTTCGCGCCTCCTCCTGTTGCCATCGGAGCAAGTTCGCTTTCGGGGTGGTTTCGGCAAAATTGCAACCCGTCAAATGCGCCAGTGCACTGATGGCAGTTTCTGGTCCGTGCGGTGAGCGCTCGGCTTCGATTGGATAATCGGTAGCCTTATGCCCGCACTCTAGTTCCTCTTCGAAGCAAGGAGGGTAGTCGGGGTTTTCAGGCGATTGCTGAAAAGAAACAGGGTGCGCCTGTATAGCTAGGCTAAGCGGATGAGCGGAGTACCTCGAGTGCCCGCAAAAAATGGAAGGACTCTATCCCTGTTGCGCCATCTGGGCCAAGCGATGACAAGCTGCTTGCGCTGCAAGGCGCTTGGCGCTGATAGGCCCTCGACCAGCTTGGTTGATTTTCGTTCTCCATCTCAGTCGCGCTCGGGGTTTGTTGCGACGGCCCCACGCGAATCGTAAATCCAGGCAAGCCTGCGCGGTCGTAGCGATGTCAACGATGGGGAAAGTGGAGGGTCTGGCCTTATACGCTCTCGGAGGCGAGCGCAACACTTCGTGAATGGCCCTGTGAGCTTTGCCAGTGCCCCATAGCACCCGCTTCCAGAAGAATGTTATTGTGCCCAGCTGTTTTCGGGAACTCAGAAAGAAATTACGACAGCACACATCGGCTTCTGGGAGCGCACATTGGATCGAAAATGGCTGGATGCCGGCGACGGCCTCGTTACCGTTGCCGTGCGCAGATCATTCGATGCTCGCATAGGCGCTCGCCGTGCCGTTGATCGACCGCTGTGGGTCGCCAGCCTTCACGATCGCGGCTGCGGCGGTTACCGGGGTGCTGACCGCCTGGGCAATAAAGCGGATAGGCCGCGGGAGTCGCGGGTTGAGTCAGTCGAGCTGAAACTCTTTGCTGTCGGTTAAACGCGTGTTCCTGTTGCGTGCAAAGGTCGCGATGCTCATATTTGGTAAAAAAAGGCGCGGCTCAGGCGGCTTTTTCCTCTAGCCCGATAGCAGTTTGTTCGACATCGGGCAGTTTCCACCTCTTGTCGAACAGCGCCTTTTGAGGGCCATAGAGCCGGAGCATTAATTCGAACTCTCTATTCGGATCGGTCGGCACCCAATTCGACTCATTTCCTGCAGGGGCCTTGGGACCGAAGTACAGGTCCACCGAACCGTCGGTGTTCTTCTTGAGGTCGGAATCCTGCGAGGAGCGGCTTGCCCGTGGCATATTGCGGATAAGAGAGTGCGTGTCACGGTCATAGGCGGTCACCGACCAGTACTGCCTGACCGGAACATTGGCAGGCACGTACAGACGATAGGTATTGTTGCCCTTCAGCGGTTGCCCACGCTCGTCCTTCATGGTCATGAGGTAATACTGACCTGCCCCGAGGTGTTTGACCCCGACAAAGGCCATAGAGTAGGTCGCACCGCGCCCATCTATAGGATAGCCATCGGTCTTTGAGTAGGACGTCCCTTGCCCTTCGACGACAGTTGGCCACACAGGTAATGCCCAGCGGCTACCTTCGAAGTAGGATGGCGAATAGGCACTCTCATAGGTCGCGTCCAAAAAAGCAAGAGCTTCTTGAGCCGCGTCGTTGAGAATTCGTTGTGTCTTCGCATCAGGATTGAAGGGCTTGCCTTTCTCAATTCCGATGGACTTGAGCTGATGGATCATTGCCCGGTCCCTTTCCATCCAGGGCTCGGATTCGACCATGCGGGCGAGTGAGTGGAAAAAGCGCAGGTCGTAAGGAATTGTGGAATCGAACACCACATCACTCGCGTCGACAAATTTTGTTGGCGATGGGTTCCCTGCCTCCGATAGCGGGTAAAGCTTAACCCGCTTTCCGTAAGCGACAGCCTTGGCGAGGTCGGCGTCCCCGCCCCCTCTCAATATCGAGCGCAGCAGCGCGAAGCCTGCATAAGTGTGCGACCGCAGAGTGATATAGCCGTCCGGAGTCTTGTCTTTGAAGCGAGGCGGCAGGATCAGCAATTTTCCACCTCTCCCCTTGTCTATGCCGGCTGGCCCAACGTCTTCCAAAGCAATTTGCCAGGCGTCGTCAATGTTGCCGGTGATCGAGCCTTCGTCGGCCGGTGGAATCTCAAGCACCACTGGGCCGACTGTCTTTGTGTTGAAAAAGGGCATCAGGTAGATCGCATTCGGGTTTGGAGTCAATGTCTGATTCTTCCAGTCCGAAAGTCGCGACCAATAGATGACCTGATTGAATGCGGCCTTGAGGCCGACCGCTGCTTGATACATGAGGTCGAAGTTTACGATGGGCATGCCCCAGATCACAGCCTCGACGGCGCGGCGCTGGATTGCCCGCTCGGCGAGTTCTGCTGGTGTAAATTTTTGTGTCGCCATGGTTTCCCGGCCCTCGGTTTCTTGTTTTGTTGCGAGGCTATTGGCTCCAATCGCCATGTAGCACGCCATTTATTACAAGCGAGTCGCGAACGAACCAGAACTGTCAGAATTGGCAGACGGAATTTCAGAGAGTGATTGTGTGGCCAAGAATCGCGATTCCGCTCAAAATCCCCGAAAAAGGCGTATAACAAGCGCAGGTGGCATTGCTGATTTTCAACAACTGTCTTTAGATAAAGCCGATTGCCGCTGTCTTGACTCCTGATCGTCATCCTTCCTAACACCGCGCGAGCTAGAATTGTTGGGCATTGCACCGCGTCATGGTTAACAAATGTCACTGATTACGCCCGAAATTAACGCCAAGCTTGAGCTGGCGCGAATTGCCCGTCTGGCCACAGTCAATCGAGAGCAAAGGCCACACGTAATTCCCATCTGCTTTGTCTGGGACGGTTCGGTCTTCTATTCCGCGATTGATCGCAAGCCTAAACGAGTAGCTCCGACTCGGTTGGTGCGGCTGAAGAATATTGAAGAGATACCGCACGTGGTGCTGCTCGTCGATCAATACGACGAAGATTGGACGCGTTTGTGGTATGTGCTGGTACGTGGAGAAGCGGAGCTAGTTTCTGCCCCCGTGGAGCGCAAACGGGCAATTCAGCACTTGAGAGCGAAGTATCCGCAGTATGACGAGAGTCTACTCGCCGACGATGCCCCGATCTTGCGCATCACTCCCGTAAGGGTCACCGCCTGGGGTGAGATCTAGCGCGAGCAGCAGCCAGGCGGCGAGCTACACACTGATCATGCCAGAGAGTTGTTCTAACAGAGACAACCAGCGATCGAGCGACTGACCTCCGGGACTAAACGCCGGATCGAAAAAGACTTCGCTGGCCCCAATTTTCGCACAGGCCCTGACATCCTCGTGGATCTGTTCGAGCGAACCGGAGAATAACGCCCTATCGCTGCCCAGCGGCTGTTCGGTGAGGCCCAGGCCCGCATGAATCACCATTGCCATGGCGGATGGATCGCGCCCTGCCTCTTTCGCCATTTGCTTAATCGTGGTGAACATCTCGGCCATAGCTGGAACCGGAAGAAAGACCGGATTCCACCCGTCGGCCAATCTGGCAAGGCGCTTAAGCGCTGCTGGGACGAATGCGCCAAGGTAAATCGGCGGATGCGGCTTCTGCACGGGCTTGAGGTCGATGTAAGACTTGGGTACCTCGAAAAACTTTCCGTGAAACTCCACCGGATTCGTGGTCCAAATTGCTTTCAGCAGCGGCAGAAACTCATCGGCCAAGGCACCTCGTTTGGTGATGTCGGCACCGGTTGCATCCATTTCGTCTTTGGACCAGCCCAGTCCCAGACCGACGCACAGCCTGCCGTTGGAGAGAACATCGAGGGTGGCCAGCCGGCGTGCCAGCATGACGGGGCTGTAATAGGGCATGTCGAGAACGCTGGTGCCCAGCTTGATCGTTTTTGTTTGACCAGCAACGTAAGTGAGTGAGTCCAGCGGGTCAAGCACGTGCCGGTAGACTTCAGGCAGTGATCCATCCGGGGTCCCCGGATAAGGCCTCTGGGGATTTACCGGGTATAGTACGCGTTCGACCGTCCACAAACTGCTGTACCCCAGTGCCTCGGCACGTTGCGCGACTTTCGTCACAGCTTCTCGGGTGCCGATCGGCCCGATGTTAGGCAAGGAAAAGCCAATTTTCATGGCACACCCCAAATGCAAAGACAGCGTGTATTTAACCACAAGCATGCCACCCTATCAAAGGAAGACTGCCAGTTGGCTGTGTGTTGTCAAAGGAACGTCGGGCTTGTTTGCGAATGATCTCTATCACAACGTGGCTCGGCGGAGGGGTTTTGAGTGTTAGCGCTGCAACAACAGTAGAAGATACAGCGGTCTACGCCCACCGCGAACCTCCCCTTCACTGGCAGACTTGACAGTAGTAAGTCTGCATGGCACGGACAAAAATCCGGTGTAGTTCGTCGCGCGAGAGTTCCGGGTATTGCCGCTGACAAGAAGATTCCTCCACACAGCTTCTTAGTATGAGAGGCGCTCCTTCAGGGCTGAAAAAGGAGGTTCGCCATGTTTACCTTTCACCTTTCGTCTCACTTGTCATCGCGTGTTCGCGGCGGACTCGCATTATGCTGGATTCTCCTGGCGATGGCTCTAGCTGCACAAGCACAGACGCAGGCTTCTTGCACGTTCCAATTTTTTCCCCCAACGACCCCGTTCAAGCTTCACAATGGAAAGCCGGTTTTCATCGAGCCTCTCGGGATTAACGATTTCGGCAGAATCGTTGGCTATGCAAGTCCCGGCACCGTTCACGGCCTGATTCGATGGCCCAACGGCAGTGTCACCCGCGTCAAAGAAACCAGTTTTCTCAGGGGCGATAACGACCACAACGCCAGCGTCGGAGAGGACGTAACCGACCAAGGAATTGTGCTGAATGGCTCTACGATCACGCCCATTGTCCTTGACGTGAATAACGGCGGCGTCAGTGAGGCCAAGGGGATCAATAACTCCGGCACTATCATCGGCCGATACCAACCACCCAATCATAATGGTGCACACGGGTTCAAACGTTTCAACAACGGCACTACTCATACCCTAGACTTTCCCGGCGCGATGCCGGGCACCACGGAACCCTATGGCATCAACGACAACGGCATTGTGGTCGGATTATACGAAGCCCCTGATGCGTCGGTTCACGGCTTCATTTTTAACAAAGGTCAGTGGGCAACGCTGGATTATCCGCATGCTTCGTTTACCGTTCTGGTTGGCATTACCAATGATGGCAGGATCATTGGGACCGCAGATACCGTAAATTTTTCCACTAAGCAATTTCTTTACGAGAACGGCACCTTTAAGGTAATTTCCGTTCCCAACTTGAACCCGGGGACAGGGGGATTGCTGAGCATCAGTCCCAAACGAGGACTAATTCTTGGTGTTACCACAGCAAATGCTGGCGACCCGGCATTCATTGCCCAGTGTCAGTAAGCAGTGCCCGGCAAACTACGGTTACACTCAACCTCACCG
>Ga0126371_10006009_pt1 | contig 10788 bp, 8 predicted proteins | sample PanSoiMetaPlot_4_FD_110145 | JGI IMG/M metagenome (GOLD analysis project Ga0126371, IMG submission 110145) | Tropical forest soil microbial communities from Panama - MetaG Plot_4 | ecosystem: Environmental > Terrestrial > Soil > Tropical forest > Bulk soil | place: Panama | collected 2016-02-17
ATTGACGAAGGCGGTACCGACGTTGAAGCCCCTCATGTCGCCGTCGGTCTGGACGTCGAACGTGGCGCCCGCCGCGTTGTCGATGCTGGCTGAATCCACAAGCTTGAAGGCACTCCCTTGCCAGGCGAATGTGCCCTCGTTTTCCAGCACCCGCGAGTCACGCAGGAAAAGGGCATTGGTTGCGATTCCGCTCAGCGTCCCGCCGTCCGCGAGAACAGTCGTTCCGCCTCCGCTTTGCGTGAGATTGTCGTTGGGGCCGACTGCGAGGTCCGCCGCCCCCGTGACCGTCAACACGCCGCCGCCCGTGAGGAAGCCGCCGGACTGGGCGAAGGTGCCCGCGGTCGTGGTGCCGTCGAGCTCCAGCGTGCCGCCGCTGAGGATGGCCTGGCCCGCGGCAAAATCGGGCGTCACCGCAACGCTTCCTCCCGAGACCTGCAATGTGCCCACGACATCGACCGTGCCGCCGGTGATCGAATAGCTGCCCCCGCCAAAATCCAGCGTTGCGCCGCTCGCGACCGAAAACTGGCCGCTCGAGGTGCCGCCGCCATCGAGTGACAGCGTCCCGGACTCGACCTCGACGGTGCCGGTGTTGTCGAAGGCGAGCGCAGCGGCGGTGACGCCGGTGCCGGCGGACTTCACGAACGTGCCGGCATTGACGAAGGCGGTACCGACATTGAAGCCCCTCATGTCGCCGTCGGTCTGGTCGTCGAAAGTGGCGCCCGCCGCGTTGTCGATGCTGGCGGTATCCAGGAGTTTGATCGCGGCGCTCTGCCAGGCGAATGTTCCGTCGTTTTCCAACACCCGCGAGTCACGCAGGAAGAGAGCGTTCGCTCCGCTCAGCGTCCCGCCGTCCGCGAGAACGGTCGTCCCGCTTCCGTTTTGCGTGAGATTGTCGTTGTCAGTTGCGAGTTGCGCCGCCCCCGTGACCGTCAACACGCCGCTGCCCGACAGCGTGCCGCCGGATTGCGTAAAGGAGCCCGCGGTCGTGCTGCCGTCGAGCTGCAGCGTGCCGGCCGTGAGGGTCAGCGCGCCCGCGAGCGTCAGCGAGGCGCCGCTGTTCTCGAGCAGTGTGCCGCCGGTGTCCGAGAAGGTGAGCGAGGCCGCAAGCACGTCGGTCGAGATCGTCGCCGTATAGGACGCGTTGGTGTTGAACGCGACATCGTCGCCGCTCTGTGGCGCGGAGCCATCGATCCAATCGGACGACGTGGTCCAATCGCCGGTGAGGCCTTTCCACCTGATGGTCGACATCGGTCGTGCTCCGACGTTGGCGGTTCATGCCGGTCAGCGGCACGGGACACCGCGACCGCACGGCAAAAAATCTTGGCGGCTGGGCGCGACGCGCCGGCAGTGTCGCGATAGTGTCGCGCGCCTGCGTGCCGCGCTATCCGCCGTGCGCCGCCGAATATCCGCAAATCGCAGGCGATTTCCGATCCTGCATCACGGCGCACGCCGACCCGACGTCACGCGGCGGATCGGCCGACCCGGGAAATCGCGCCCATCTCGCATCTTCGACGGTCGATCCAGCGCCGCACGAAGCTCAGCTGCGCGGCACGCGCTTCGGAGAACAGCTCGCTCGGGGTGTACAGGAGGCCAAAATGCCCGCCGCCGATCGGGTACCACTCCTTCGGACCGCGGATCGAATCGAAAACGGCACGGCTGACACGCGGATTGGCGCGGACCATCTCGTCCTGCGGCGCGACGAGCATCAGCACCGACGCGGCAAGCTGGGGGCCGCAAAGGCCCGGCTGCCAGCCTTGCACCGCGACCGTGACGTCGTTCGCCCAATTGCTCCCGAGCCTTCCGCCGTACTCGATGAACCAGCGAAAGGCCGTCAGCGGCTTCAGGGCCGAGGGCTGCCGAGCCTGATCAGGCGACACGACCGGCAAGGGGCCTTGCGCAGGCCCTCCGGCGCGGAGCACGTCGGGCGACATCACCCGCGCACGCAGGGCCTGGAATAATGCGCCGTCGGGGTCGGCCGCCGGATCGCTTTCGCAGAAGGCGGGCACCTGGGCGATGACGGCGCCGATGCGACCGTCGATGGCTGCCGCAACGCAGGCCGCGCCGGCGCTCAGACTGTCGCCCCACACCGCGATGAGCGCGGGATCGATGCCGTCGAGCCCGCAAATGAACTGCACGGCATCGAGATAGCCGCGCGCCTGCACCCATGGATTGACCTCGCGCGCGGGCTCGCCGTCGCTCGCGCCGAAGCCGCGATGGTCGTAGAGAAGGACCGCGTATCCGGCCTCGTAGAAGGCCTCGGCATAGCGGTCGATGGCCATCGTGCGCGTCGCCGAGAAGCCATGCGCCATCACGACCGCCGGGGCGAGCGGAGCGTCCGGCTGATAGAGCCAGCCGCGCAATGTGGCGCCGAGCGAGGAAAATTCGACGTCGATCCGCATGAGATCCACCGATATCCCGTGAATGTCGCTTTGATGATATGTGCGCGCCCCGGTCGTGGCTTTGCGAAACCGATGATTTTTCATTCAGAACCCGATGTTTTGGCGCTTCCCTCGTTCAGTGTTAGGCTTGCGCGTGTTCACCAGGGCGGACCTGCCGCGGACGGACGATGCGCGCGTGCTTTGGCGGTTACGAGCTCGACCAGGAACGCCGCGAGCTGCGCTTCCAGGATGCGCCGGTGCACGTGGAGCCCCAGGTATTCGACCTGCTTCTCTACCTCGTCGCCAATCGCGACCGCGTCGTCAGCAAGGACGAGATGGTCGAGGCCATCTGGGGCGGGCGCATCGTCTCGGATGTGACGCTCAACAGCCGCATCAACGCCGCGCGGCGGGCCATTGGCGACAACGGCAAGACGCAGGGCTTGATCCGGACGGTGCCGCGGCGTGGATTTCGCTTCGTCGCCCAGATCAACGAGAGGACGACGACACCTGGTGCCGCGGTGGATATCCCGCCCGGCGCCCGACCGACGCCGACCGGATTGCCGTCGACGCCTGCCCAACAAGTGAGATTCTGTCGATCGGCCGACGGCGTGAACCTCGCCGTCGCGACATGCGGCGAGGGCTTCCCTGTCGTGAGGACCGGAACGTGGCTCACGCACATACGGCACGATTGGGAAAGCCCCGTGTGGGCGCCTTCCTTCCGGCGGCTCGCGGAGAAACTCTGTCTGGTGCGATACGATCCGAGAGGCTGCGGCTTGTCGGACCGGCAGGTACCCGACATTTCCTTCGACGGATTCGTGCGTGACCTCGAAGCCGTGGTCGATTGTCTGCGCCTCGATCGCTTTGCGTTGTTCGGAACGTCGCAGGGCGCCGCGGTGTCGATCACATACGCGGCTCGCCATCCCGATCGCGTTACCCACCTCGTCCTGTCGGGCGGATTTCCGCTCGGTTGGCGCCGGCGGGGAAGCGCCGCCGAAATCGCCACGCGCGAGGCGATGGCGACGCTCATCGAGCAGGGCTGGGGGCACGACAATCCCGCGTTCCGGCAGGTGTTCACGGCGCGGCTCTGGCCGGATGCGACGGCCGACCAGGTCCGCTCGTTCGACGAGCTGCAGCGGCAATCGGCCTCGCCCGAGAATGCCGTTCGCGTGCAGCGCGCCGTCGGCGACATCGACGTGATGGCGCTGCTGCCGCAGATCAGGGTGCCGACGCTCGTGCTGCACAGCAGGGGCGACGCGACCGTTCCACGCGAGCTTGGGCTCATGCTCGCAAAGGGCATCCCGAACGCTCGCTTCGTCGAGATCGAGAGCCGCAATCACTTTCCGCTCTCGCACGAGCCATCATGGGAAGGGTACATCGAGGAGATTCTGGGATTCCTCGCGATGCGTTGACAGCCGCCATCACGACCGCGCTGGCGCGAGCCGACGGGCGCTGTGCGCCACGCCACTATCCGGAAACCGCAAAACGGGAACCGACTATCCGGAAATCGCAAACCGGGGGCGCCGCTATCCGGAAATCGCAAGACGGCAGCGTTTACCCCGAAATTGCAAGACATTAGCCGCTGTCTTTGATAGCTTTACCGTGCGCAGATTTCCTCGGGGGCAGTGCCATGCGGAAGGAACTGCCGTTGCTGCACGGTTGGCGCGTCTTCGCCAGCCGGAACGTTGACCAGACCCTCGCCTTCATGACGGCGAAGGAATTTCGCCTCGACCTGGGCCGGCGGGTGGCTGGCGACTTCGATTTCATCGCCAACTGCGCGTACATGCCGGGCAGCTATCTCGGCTACATCCAGTATGGCGCGGACGCGACCATCCATGTGCCCGAGGGGCGCGTCCGCGACGATTACTGGGTGCACTTTCCGGCGCGCGGCTCGGCCGAGATCAGCAACAGCGTCGCGACGGCACTGTGCTCGCCCGAGCAGGCCGTGTTCTCGTCGCCGTCGGGGCACCGGACGCGCTCCGCGGCGGGCAGCGCCCGTTTCACCCTGTCGATCACGCGCGCCACCATGCTGGCTCGCCTCGCTACGCTATTGGGCGATGCGCCGAGCGGAGCGCTCGATTTTGCGCCGGAGATGAGTCTCGAGTCGCGGCCGGGCCGCCGCCTCATGCGGCATCTGCAGCTCGCGCTCGAAGAGCTTGACGAGCCGGAGCATCGCAGCGGGGCATTCCTCGGCATGTACGAGGAGCTGATCGTCACCGCCATGCTGCTGTCGCAGCCGCACAGCTTCAGCGAGCGGATCAACCGTCTGGGGCGCTCCGCCCAGCCGCGCAGCGTGCAGCTTGCCCTCGACTATATCGAATCGCATCTCGACGGCCCCGTGACGCTCGGCGATCTCGTGGCCGCGACCGGCGTGCCCGGGCGCACGCTGCTCCAGCATTTCAGGGATCACCATGGCGTCTCGCCGGTGCGCTATTGGCGGGACCGCCGCTTCGCCCGCGTGCACGAGGCGCTGCTGCGCGCCAGGACGAGCACAAGCGTCACCGAAATCGCCATGGCATGGGGCTTCTACCACCTCGGGCGCTTCGCGATCGATTACACCCGACGCTTCGGCGAAAGCCCATCGGAAACGCGCCGGCGCGGCAGCAAGCTCTGCTGAGGCGCCCTTCGGCGTCACTTCTTTCCCGTATACGCAATCCGCCAGATGGTGCCGCCGGTGTCGTCGGCTACGAGCAGCGAGCCGTCCTTCATCACGGCGAGCGCGGCGGGGCGGCCCCACACCTCGGCGCGGTTGGTGTTCGACGTCCAGAAGCCGACCATGAAGTTCTCGTAGTAACCCTGCGGGCGGCCGTTCTTGAACGGCACGCGCACGACCTTGTAGCCGGTCGGCTCCGACCGGTTCCACGAGCCCTTGAGCGCGACGAAGGCGTCGCCGCGATATTCCGCCGGGAACTGGTCGCCGGTGTAGAAGACGAGATCGAGCAGCGAGGAGTGCGCCTCGAACAGGAAGTCGGGCTTGATCGCGGCCTTGACCTTGTCGGGCCGCAACTGCGCAAAGCCCGGCTGCGGGTTCGACCCGATATAGGAATACGGCCAGCCGTAGAACGCGCCTTTCTCCACGTGCGTCATGTAGTCGGGCACGAGCTTGTCGCCGAGCCCGTCGCGCTCCTGCACGGTCGCCCACAGCTCGCCGGTGTCGGGGTGGAACGCGAGTGCGGTCGGGTTGCGCATGCCGGACGCGAACGTCGTCTGGCCGCCGCCATCCGCGTCGAAGCGCTGGATCGTCGCCTTCACGCCCGGCTCCACGCCGATGTTGCCGGAGGAGCCGACGCCGACGAAGATCTCGCCGGTCTTCGGATCGATCGCGATGTGCCGGTTGGCGTGGCCGCGCACGATGCCGAACACGCCCTTCTGGGTCAGCATCCGCTCGCCGACGATGTGGGTCGTGCCCTTGCGTTCCTCGGCCGGCACGTCGGCGACGTGCAGCTCGGAGGGCCGGCCGGGCCGCAGGTTGCCGAGGATATGCGGCACGCGCCAGATGCCGTCCTGGTCGGCGACCAGCACCTCGCCGTCGCGCCACGCGAGGCCGTAGGGCCCGCGGAATCCTTCGGCGTGGCGCTCGATCCAGTCGGCGCGGCCGTCGCCGTCCTGGTCGCGCAGCAGCGTGATCCAGCCGACCTTCTGCTCGGCGACGAGCACGTCACCGTTGGGCAGCACCAGCAGGCGGCGCGGATGCGCGAGCCCGGTCGCGAACGGCGTCACCGTGAAACCTTCCGGCACGCGCGGGACCTGGCCCGCATAGGGCACGATCAGCGAGCGCGCCGCGACCACCGGGCCTTTGTACGGCGCCGGCAGGTCCTCGGCGTTCACCGTGAAGCGGTGGCCGAGCTGCTGGTCGGGCAGGGACGCGGGATCGGTCGATGCCGCCGTCGGCTGTTGCGCGTGAGCGGGCGCGAGCAGGGCGAGCGCCACCGCGGCGCAAGCCAGGAGAGTGCGCGCGACATGTGAGGATTCACGCCGCATGGCGGCCTCCGGGTTGGTGACGGCGGGACGACGAGAAGCGGCGCGATGCATCGTAGAATGGGTTGGGCGCCAGCGAAACCCATCATTTAAAGAGGCGACGCATAGACGATGGCCTTCACCTCGTCGGGGTGCTGTGCGCCGAGCCGCCAACGTCGTGCGGTTGTGGCATCCCCTCACTTCCGGTCTAACTGCGCCAGAAATCTTTTCACTATCTCGCCCGAGTCGCGGGCGAATTCTTTAAATTCCCCATCCGACGCATTTTTCAATCGAGCGGTGTCATCGTCGCACAGCGCTGCAAGTGCGTCATCAACCTGGAGCGGCGACTGCCCCATGACGGCTCCAGCAGAAATTGCCTCAGACCGACAAATCCGAAAAAGCTCTGCCAGGCTTTGCTTGTAGGACTCGTCAGATGACATGCGTCCGGCGAGATTCAGGAACGCAGCCCTTCTGGTCGCTTCCTTCGCCGCCTCAAAGGCGACTTGATCATCAATCGACGTTGCATCGCCTGACCTCTTGCGGCGCCAAAACATGTTGCTGCAGTCCTCCCCAGGGTGGTCGCCTGCGACGAACTCATCTTCTGAAGCGCGCCGTCCTTGGCGATCGCGAGCGCGGCGGGCCGGCCCCGAAGCCACCCGACCGGCGGCGCGCGTCGAAGCATGCGCGCGTTGGACGGCGACGGCAACCGCGTTTCGTCGTCATTGGGAGCCCTCGGGCGCCGGCGCGCTCGATTCGGGGAACCGGCTGATGGACGCAGCCGCACGGTCGCGGAACCAAGGGCATCCGGTCGCAATTCTTTGCGGTTTGTCTCGTCGTCATCGCAATCGTGACTGTGAACGAGGCGCTCGCGCTACGGCGTGCCGTGGTGCGCGGGTCGCGTGAGGCTGTGCTTGATTGCCCCCCCCCCCGCGGGATGATAGGATCGCGGAGGAGGTAGCCCATGTCCGTCATTCCGGATCGCGAGAGCAGCACGAAGCTGAGGCGGCGCGCCGAAAGGTGCCGGGTGATTGCGCATACGTACGACGACGCCGAGACACGTGATCAGATGCTTGGGATTGCGCTCGGACACGACCAGCGGGCCGATGACATGGAACGCGACGCAAAGGCGTCCAATCACAGACAAACGCTTCAGCAGATCGCTGCTCTCGTTGGGAGCATACAGCGACACCACGACCACACTGTCGCTTCATACTGTGAAATGAGAGAGCGGATATCCGTCTCGCGCGAAATGGTCGCCAGCTCGCGCGAATTCATGGCGGTCGCCGACCACGGCTTTCGCGCCGTGCCGGTCAACCCGGGATCGGCGCGCGCCTCGCAATGACGGCGCTTCACTTCTTTCCCGTGTACGCGATCCGCCAGATCGTGCCGCCGGTGTCGTCGGCGACGAGCAGCGCGCCGTCCTTGGCGACCGCGAGCGCGGCGGGGCGGCCCCACACCTCGGCGCGGCGCAGGCCCGCGACCCAGAAGCCGGTCGCGAAGTTCTCGTAGGTGCCTTCCGGCCGGCCGTCCTTGAACGGCACGCGCACGACCTTGTAGCCGGTCGGCTGCGAGCGATTCCACGAGCCATGCAGCGCCACGAAGGCGCTGCCGCGATACTGCGCCGGGAACTGGTCGGCGGTGTAGAACACGGCATCGAGCACCGCCGAGTGCGCCTCGAACAGGAGGTCGGGCACGACCGAGGCCTTCACCTTGTCGGGATGCTGCGCGCCGAGCCGCGGCTGCGGATGCTGCCCGATATAGGCAAAGGGCCAGCCGTAGAACGCGCCCCGCTCGACACGGGTGAGAAAGTCGGGAACGAGCCGGTCGCCGAGGTCGTCGCGCTCCTGCACGCCGGCGTACAGGTCGCCGGTGTCGGGATGGAATGCGAGCGCGGTCGCGTTGCGCAGGCCGGACGCGTAGGTCGTCTGGTTCTTGCCGTCCGCGTCGAAGCGCTGGACCGTCGCCTTCACGGCCGGCTCGATGCCGACATTGCCCATCGAGCCGACGCCGACGAACAAGCCGCCGGTCTTGGGATCGATCGCGAGCGTGCGGTTCTCGTGGCCCTGGGCGGCGCCGAACACGCCGCGCGCCGTGAGCATCCGCTTGGGCCCGTGCTCCGGCACGGTCCAGATGCCGCGCTGATCGACCACCAGCAGCTCGTTGTTGCGCCAGCCGAGGCCGTACGGCCGGTCGAAGCCCGAGGCGACGCGCGTCGGCGCGGACGCGCGGCCGTCATAGTCGTGCAGACGCACGATCACGCCGTCGTCCTGAATGGCGACGATGACGTCGCCGTTCGGCAGCACCAGCAGCCGACGCGGATTGGAGAGACCGGTCGCGAACGGCTGCGCCGTGAACCCCTCGGGCACGCGCGGCGCGTGGCCGCGAAGGGGCACGGGGGTCGAGCCGTTGGAGGCGCTCTTGGTGTCGAACGGCGGCGGCAGGTCTTGCGGCTTGACGCTGAAGCTCTGGCCGACCTGCTGCTCGGGCAGCGATGCCGGATTGTCGCGCGAGCGCTGCGCGTCGGCCGACGACAACATGACGGCCGCGAGCGCGGCGATCGCCGCCGTGGCGCCCCAGCGAAAGCAGGATCGAACGTGGGCCGGCTTGGTCGGAAACGAAACGTTCGACATGGCAGCCTCTGGCAATTGTCGTGTCTGGCTATAGGTGGGGCGATGATCCGCGCATCGCGACACCGGTGCAACCGGCCGCCTGCCCGGACCAATCCGGCCCGCGCCGATCGGTTCCGGGCGCCTTGACTTGCGCGCGCCGCCGGAGTGCCATCCGCCCGAACAGCGCAAAGGATTGCCGACCATGCTCAGCCCCGCCGCATCGCCGCGCAGCGCCATCCCGTTCGACACCGCGCGCCTCGACCGCCTCATGGAAGAGGCCGGCATCGACGTGCTGATCGCGACCTCGAAGCACAACGTTCAGTACCTCACGGGCGGGCATCGCGCGTTCTTCTTCGACTACATGGACGCGATGGGGCTCTCCCGCTACCTGCCGGTGTTCGTCTATCCCAAGGGCGCGCCCGACAAGGCGGCGTTCTTCGGGCACCGGCTCGAAGGTTTTCAGACGGCGAACGATCCGCTGTGGGTCACCGAGGTGCAGACCAACTCGTCGGGCTCGGTCGACGTGATCGCCAAGGCGGTCGACTACATGCGCCGGGCCGCCATCCCGGCGCGGCACATCGGCGCCGAGATCGCCTTCCTGCCGGCCGATTCCGGCACGGCGCTGCAGCACGCGTTTCCCGACAGCCAGTTCTCCGACGCGCTGTTCGTGCTCGAGCGTCTGCGCGCCGTGAAGAGCGCCGACGAGCTCGCCAAGCTCAAGATCGCGTCGGAAGCCGTCATCGACGCGATGGTCGCGGTGATCGGCAAGCACGGCCCGGGCGCGACCAAGCGCGAGCTCACCGAGGCGCTGCGGCGCGAGGAGACCAACCGCGGGCTCACCTTCGAGTATTGCCTGATCACGGCGGGCACGAGCCTCAACCGCGCACCCTCCGAGCAGCGCTGGGACAAGGGCGACATCCTCTCGCTCGATTCCGGCGGCAACTATCACGGCTATATCGGCGACCTCTGCCGCATGGCGATCCAGGGCGAGCCGGACGCCGAGCTCGACGATCTGCTCGGCGAGATCGAGACGATCCAGCGCGCCGCCATGAAGCCGATCCGGGCCGGCGTGATGGGCGCCGAGGTCTACGCCGCCGCCGATCCGCTGGTGCGCGCCTCGAAGCAGCACAACCACATGCATTTCCTCGCCCACGGCATGGGGCTCGTGAGCCACGAGGCGCCGCGCCTCACCGCGACCGGCCCGGTGCCGTACGATGCCTATGACGCGAGCCGCCCGCTCGAGTCCGGCATGGTGGTCTCGGTCGAGACCACGCTCGCCCACCCCAAGCGCGGCTTCATCAAGCTCGAGGACACGGTGGTCGTCACCGACCGGGGCTTCGACATCTACGGCGAGGGGGCGAGGGGCTGGAACCGGGGCGGGACGGCGGCGTGAGCGCCGGTTCGATCGCCTGACGGCGCGCGCTCACGAGGTGCGGCTTATCTCCGGCTCGTTCTCCATCACGGCCCTTCGCGACGCCGACGCGAACTGCCGCCGCCACAGCACCGCCGTGACCGCAGCGGTCGTGATCATCAGCACGTAGGGCCCGGCGAACCAGCCGAGATAGCCGAGCGCGAGGAAGAAGCCGCGCTGGCCGCGGTTGAAGTGGCGGCCGGCGGACTGGAAGAGCTGCGCGGTGCGGCGGATATGCGCCTGCGCCTCCGGCGTCTCCTCGTCGTCGGCATGCGGCATCGCGCCGAGCAGGATCGCGACATAATTGTAGAGCCGGTACGACCAGGCGAACTTGAAGAACGCATAGGCGAAGATGATGACGAGGCCGATCGTCTTCGCCTCCCATTGCTCGCGCGTGGTCGGCACCGCGAGCGGCAGCGCCTCCATCACGTGCAGC
>Ga0126371_10006011_pt1 | contig 10785 bp, 11 predicted proteins | sample PanSoiMetaPlot_4_FD_110145 | JGI IMG/M metagenome (GOLD analysis project Ga0126371, IMG submission 110145) | Tropical forest soil microbial communities from Panama - MetaG Plot_4 | ecosystem: Environmental > Terrestrial > Soil > Tropical forest > Bulk soil | place: Panama | collected 2016-02-17
CAATCGAGCATGTCAGTCAAAAGGGGAGCGTTATGGGGATTACGCGAAGGAGCTTGCTATCGGCATCACTGCTCCTGCTGCTGCCCGAGGCGGCGGGCGCACAGGAAACACCTGCGCCCAAGGATACGGTGCTGTATTTCATCTCGCCAATCGACGGCGCGAGCGTCAGGGGACCGTTCGACGTGCGCTTCGGTCTAAAAAACATGGGCGTCACCCATGCGGGTGATCCGTATGCTAACAGTGGCCATCACCATCTGCTGATTGACGTTGACCAACCGCTCGACGTCAAAGAGCCGATCCCACGGGATAAGAATCACCTGCATTTCGGCGCGGGCGAGACCGAGACCCGCATCGAGCTCCCGCCCGGCGACCACACACTGCAGCTGGTGCTCGGAGACGCCAAGCACTACCCCTTCAATCCCCCGGTGGTCTCCGACAAGATCTCGATCACCGTGCTTTCCGAGCGCACTCACGCCAAGCGAACAGAAAAAGAAAGGAACCGGGAAAAAGACCGAGAAGGTGAAAAAGAAAAAGGCGGGCATCGTCGCCGGCGACGACACCAACCATCTCAACATCAGCAGCAATATCAACAGCAATGGCAGCAACAATGGCAGCAACCCTTTGAGCAGCCATACCAGCACCGCAGCCGACGCCACGGCGACCTGATGTAAGCGCGGCCTTTCGCGATTTGCGGAGATCGTCGCCTTTCCACCGACTAAACCCGGGACGGCCAATCTAACGAGCAGCAGACCGATCGCAACGGGCGGTTCATACGCCTGGGAGAGCGTTTGCTTGATCGATTGGCCGGCGTATTCCGGTGGTCGATGGCGCTGCTGTCGATCCCACGGGCGGCGGGAGCGAACCTATGGGGCGGTGCGGCTTTTGCAGTCCATTAGAACCGCACGTGGCGCAGCTTTTCGGGGTTGCGCACCAGGTAGATGGCAATGATGTGCCCGGCGTGATGCTCAAAGGCCATGGTGTTGATCGACCCATCTGGTTCGCGCATGACGAAGCCGGCGAGACCGTTGACGGTGGCGGCACGCGCCTCAATCGCTGGCAGCGATGGATTTTTACGCGCCACGCCCGCGAGAAACCGCTGGATTTTGTCCGCACCACGGATCGGCTTGAGCGCCGCCAGACGTTTGCCGCCACCGTCGGTGTAAAGGACGGCGTCCTCGGCCAAGAGCCGCATCAATGCTTGAGCGTCTCCGGCCTCGGCGGCCTGGCGGAAGGCGGCCGCCAAACGCCGTCCCTCCTCGAGCGACGTGGGAAAACGTGGCCGCCCAGCCTGGATGTGTTCGCGGGCGCGGGATGCGAGCTGGCGGCAGGTCGCCGCCTTGCGATCGAGCGCGCGAGCCACTTCGGCAAAATCGAGGTCGAACACATCGTGCAGCAGAAAGGCGGCGCGTTCTAACGGCGACAGCCGCTCCAGAGTCAGCATCAGCGCCACCGACAGATCGTGGGCGAGATCGCTTGTGGACTGAGCGTCGAAGGCCTCATCGACCACCGGCTCGGGCAACCATTGACCGACATAGATCTCGCGCCGCGCTTGTGCGGATTTCATACGATCGAGGCACAGGCGGGTCACCACGGTCTTGAGATAGCGGCGCGGCCCGTCGATCCCGTCATGGTCGCTCGCGTGCCAGCGCAGATAGGCGTCCTGCACCACGTCGTCGGCCTCGGCCCGCGAGCCCAGCATCCGATAGGCGAGGCCCAGGAGCGCGTGCCGGTGGGTCTCGAAAGCCTGGGCTTCGTCGCGATCGGCAAGCGCGCTCATGCGGCGTGGCTCACGGGAGCGCGCACTGGCTTCGACTCGCCCCCGATGGTGACGCGCCGGCAGGCGCGACCGTGGCCCAGGGCATATTTCAGTGTGGGAAAGATGCGCGCGGCGGTGAGCGCAAAGCCGAGTGAAACCAGACCTCGCTGGCCCCAGCGCCGCACCACCTCATCGCGTAGCGCGTCCGCCTCGGGGGCGTGCCGCAGGCTCGCATCGGCAAAGCGCGCCGCGAGCGCCATGTCGTCGGGCATAGCGGAGCGCTCCCGCCCCACCAGCGCCCGCAGCGCGGCCGCATCGACGCCAGCTTGCTCGGCCATGTCGATTACGAGCTGCGTACAGGGTCCACAATCCTCGGCCATGGTGCCCACAATCTTAGCCGCGTAGTAGGCGGTCAGTGGCACGTCCTTGTGATACTGGCTCAGGCCCATCACCTTGGCGAAGGCCATAAGCGCGCGCGGATCGGCGTCGAGCACCGCGTGCATGTAGGCCGAATCATAGTTCCACGCCCGCGCGAACGCCGCGATCTTTCGTCGCAAGAGCCATCTGATCATGTGTTTCTCCATGATAAGGTTTGTGCGCCGGCCACGCGATCCAGATCGCCAGGACCGACGGCAAAAAAACGGTGACAAGGTCGATGAGGAGCTGATGGGCGTGCGCGCGACCTGCGGCCGCATCCCACAGGTGGACGAGAGCGTGCAGGGTGAGAAAGGCGGCGCCGGCCTGGACTGCGGATTGGACTTTCGGACTGGCTGCGAACCAAATGAGGGCCGCTCCCGCGACCCAGTAAGCTGCGCCGATATCGCGCACGAAATGTGGGTTGAAGGGGCCGGTCTGCGTCACGCCCGGCACCGCCGCGTACCAGGCGGCCGGGACGGCGAGCATCAAAAGCGCGTTCAACCCCAAACCGATGCCGAGAATGACCGCCAGCACACGACGCATGTCCATCACCTCCTTCGCCCTCAAGACGAGGCAGGCGCCCCGATTGTGACATCGATCGCAGAGAAATTGTGGGCGGGGCTTCCTTAATGGGGCACGAACGGCCTACCCTATTCGGCGCGGCAAACGGCGGTCATTAAACGCAGCACCCGCCCCGGGTGGCTGCGAGCGGCGAGTTCGCGCGCGGCCCACGCGGGCTAGCGTCCAAGCGGGGCGGGCGGAAAAAGGGCATGCGACCGAGCGAACTGGTACGAAGCTGGGTCGAGGCGTTCAACGCGCACAGACCCAGCGAAATTGCGGCCCTCTATCATGAGGATGCGGTCAACCATCAGGTTGCGCAGGATCCGGTCGCAGGCCGCGCTGCGATCGAAGCGATGTTTGCCCGCGAGTTTGCAGCCGCCGACATGGTTTGCATGGTGGAGAACATATTTGAGGACGCCGACGTCGCAATCTTGGAATGGCGCGATCCGATGGGGCTGCGGGGCTGCGGAATTTTCCATGTCCGCGACGGCAAGATTGTTTTTCAGCGCGGCTACTGGGACAAATTGTCCTTCCTTCGGCTTCATGGATTGCCCATCGCATAGGTGTGCCGCCGCACATTGATGCGGCAGCGTGACGCGCGGGCACCCGACAGGCCGGTCGCATCAGTTCAAGCCCACGCTCAGTTGTATTTCCTTGATCAAGGCGGCGGGATCGTAAGGCTTCGAAACTTGGGGAACGACGCGGAATCTCGCGGGCAGAGAGGCTCTCTCGTAGCCGGTTAGGAAGATGACTGGGACGCCCCGGGATCATAGATCGTCCGCCAGCGGGTACACCATTTGGCCATTGAGATTGGTGTCAAGGATGGCGAGATCGATAGGCTCGCGGCGGGCCGCCACGACACGCGCCGGTTCGAGAGCGCTGAATGGCCCGATAATCGCACAGCCGGCGGAACGCAGCCACTCCTCGAGCTCAAGTCTGAGAAGGAACTCATCTTCGACCACCAGGACGCGCTTGCCGCGCAATGCACTCACATCGTTCGGGCCGGACAGATCGGCTGCCGTCGTGGCCAGTCGGTTCTGAGGCCGAGACGGTGCGGCCTCGAAGGTGTTTGCAAGTTCGTCTGCGCCTGCAGCCGAGTGTCCCTCAAGCGGGAAGGCGATCCAGCATTTCAGGCCCTCACCGACGAAGTCCAGTTTCACCCGCCCGGCGAGATCCGAAGCCATCGCCCGCTCCAACAACACCCGGCCGAATCCGCGATGTTGGGGCGGCTTGACGGCGGGACCTCCGGACTCAACCCAGTGCAGCCATACCTCTTTGTCCGCGGAAGCAATCTGCCAGGCGACTTCCAGCAATCCACCGCTGGTCGACAGCGCCCCGTATTTGGCCGCGTTAGTGGTGAGCTCATGGATCGCCATTCCGAAGCTCACCGCGCACCTGGGATTCAACACGATTTGCGGGCCGGCGATCCGAACATTGCGGCCCCTGTGTTGGTAGGGGGCGGTTTCGTCGCGAACCACGGTTTCAAGCGACACGCCCGACCAATTTGCCTCGGCAAGCCGCGTATGGGTCTGTGCCAGAGCGCGAATACGGTCGTCGAACGAGCGCTGGGCTTCATCGGGCGATGGCGCCTTGGAGAACGACTGATGTGCAATCGATATCACGGTCGCCAGCGTATTCTTGACGCGATGGCTCAGTTCGGCGACGAGCAACTCCCGCTGCGCTTCGTCGCGTTTGCGATCGGTGATGTCGATCCCGATGCCGACCTGGGTCTGGTCGGATAGCCGAATATTGGCCCACATGGTCTCGATCTCGCGGTCGTCGCGCGTGCGCATACGGATGTCCATCCAGCCATCGCGGCAGGAATCCATGAACTCGTTCACGCACCACTTTGCTCCCACGGGGTCATGACGCAGCAACAAAGTTGCGTCTAAAAGTTCCACGGGGCTGCCGTCCGAACGGCCTCATCGCGGACGAAGGCGTCTGCGACCGTGAGCTCGCGTGCGGTCGTCCGCCACGCCCGCGTCAGCAACGGCTCGGCTCGACGCCGCGGTACCGTTCGCAGTTTCGCGGCGCGGCAATGCGCCATGCCTTCGCGGGTGCAAGCTGCGGCATGCTTGGCGCTCATGGGCTGTCAACATCCGGCGACGGTACGAGTTCGCCACGGAACGCCTTAGCGAGAGCGGCTTGATCGAACGCCGATAAAAGCCGGCGGATGGCTAACTGCTCGACGCCAAGCCGGTCAAGCCACAACGAGGCGGCTTGGATACGCTCCATGATCTCGAGCTGCTCCGCGAGCGGCGGGAGGGGGAACGGCACATTGTTGAGCACATCCTGGTTGACGTAGGGCTGACCTGTTCCTCCCGATCGCGCATTGAGGTTGGATTGCCGCAGGACGAGCCATGCGAATCGCGGCGCGATTCGCGGGTCAATCGCGTGCGCATAGATGGCATTGTCCGTGACCCATGCCGCGCCCGCTGTTAGATGCACATTGCCGCAGTGGGCTCCGACCCGCCCCACAACGATGGTCGGCCGATCAATCAGACTGTGCGTGTGGGAACCGGTAATGCCATTTCCACCGTAGACCGGGACATCGCCGGCGCCTTGCCTGGACTTTGGCAAGAACTTGCCGCTCGCCCAAGAGAACAGTTCACGCGCTTGCAGCCGCGGCCAACGCCGGCCGCGGCCTTTTCGCGCCGTCTCGCCACCAAGGGCAGCCGCCATGATGGTTTGTCGGTATTGATCGACGAGCTGGCTGCTTCTGGCTATTTCCTCACTTGCCCTGGCCATGTGATCGGCCAAGCAATCGAGCTTGGCGACGATCCGCTGCTGCTCGAGCAAAGAACAAAGACAGAAAGGAAAGCGCTTGAGCCGATCAAAGTCCAAGCTGTCGACAGTTGTTCCTGACTTGGCGCAGAACAAGAGAATGGCGGCCGCATTGGCGCGAAGTTGGGCGGCCAGAAATCGCGCATCGATCCCCATGAACGGCGTCACGGCTTTAATATCTTGATTGATGGCAACCTCCTGGGTCGTAATGGCGACCGGGAAGGAATGCCGCAAAACGCCGCTGCGCGTGACCACCAAGACCGAGCCTTTGGGGATGAGTGGGGTCGCTGAGCTCTGGAGGGCGTCAAGGGTGATGTAATCTTGCGCCTCGCCGATCAGGGGACGTTTCATATCCTTTGGTGAAACCCAAGGGATCACCCCGTCGCGCCAATAGTCTGCCCGCGCTTTGCTTGGCGTACCGCCCCCTCGCCAACGCCCCAAAGATCCTAACGTCGTCAGCGTCCACCCCCGAGGAAGGTCGCTCACGCGGCCGCGTCCCGGCCTGGTGCGGCCTTGAGACCTTCCAACTCCTCGGTTGCGGCCTCGATCGCGGCGAGCGCCGCCTTGAGATGGGCGGCGATCGCTGCGGCGATATCCTCGGGTTCGTCGCCATGTCCCTCGGCTTGCTCCTGGGTATCGCGCAACCATCCGATATCAAGATTGTCGTTGCGCGCTTTGATGTGCTCGCGGGTAAAGCAGCGAAAACGTCCCATCTCCCCTTGGTCGGTACGTTGTGCCTTACCATAGGGGTCGTTACCGAACGCGGCCTCAAATTCTGCGAAATCCATGACGCTAAGCGGGCGGCTCTTACCAAAAGGGCCTGTCTGGTTGCGCAGGTCATAGACCCATATGGCTGTGGTATTCGCGCTGTCGGTTCGACCGCGCACGAGGAAGATCACGTTGGTCTTGACACCCGGCGCGTAAAAGATGCCGATTGGCAACCGCAGAATGGTGTGTACCTCGCACAGATCCATCATCCATGTGCGCAGCTTGCGACCGGCATGATCTTCAAACAGCACGTTGTCAGGCACAACGAAAGCCGCGCGCCCCTCGGGCTTTAGGGCGCGGACAATGTGCTCGACGAATGCCAGCTGCTTGTTGGAGGTTTCCGCGGTGATTGACAGATCTGCGCGGTTTGCAAGGCCCGCCCCTTTCTTGGTCCCAAACGGGGGATTGGTGAGGACAAGGTCAGCCCGGGCAAGCGCCGCACCCTCAGACGAAAGGGCGTCTCCTGATTCAACGCGACCATTTATTCCATGGAGCATGAGGTTCATCAGGCAAAGGCGGTGGGTATCGGGAACCAGTTCCAACCCAATGAAGGCGCTGGGACACGTAAAGCCGGTTTTGAACGGCGTATCCGCCTCCTCTTTGAGGTAGCGATCGGCTGCGACCAAAAATCCACCCGTCCCCGTGGCGGGGTCTTGGATGATTTCACCGGGCCGTGGCTTCATGAGCCTCACGACGCAGTCGACCAGAGGGCGCGGCGTAAAGTATTGGCCGGCTCCAGACTTCTTCTCGGTCGCATTTTTTTCAAGCAGCCCTTCGTAGAGTTTGCCTAAGCCTTCCTCCCGCGCACAGAACCAATCGAGCTTGTCAATCGCCTTGGTCAGGGCCGTCAGGTTTTCGCCCTTGCGTAGAGTGGTTTGCGCGCCAGCGAAGATCGCAGCGATCTGGCCTTGACCCCTGGTGCCGAGGGCGAGGAGCAGGCGTTTGTAGTAATCGAGCTGCTCGGGTCCGGCCTGCTTCTTGAGTCGGTCCCAGCGATAACCCCTCGGCAGAATGTCCTCTCGGCCCGTCTCCTTCATCATCTTGAGGAAGAGCAGGAATGTCAGTTCCGTCACGTATTCGTGGTACGTCACACCGTCATCGCGTAGGATGTGGCATAGATTCCACAGTTTAGCGACGGTGTCGCGTGCGCTTGTCGGTTCAGCCATTACTTGGCGCGTTGGCACATTCATCTCGTCCCAGAGCCCCCTCGAGATTGGCATCCAGAACCTGTTCCCAGCGCTTGCAGCCGACCGCGGCGCGAACGATTCCTGCTCCGATGCCTCTCCAGCCCACTTCCGCCTCTATGAGCTGTTCGTCGATTCGACGCAACCCTTGGGCTCGTGCCCTGACCGTGATGCCGGGCTTTCTGCCCGAGTCATGCGACACGCGGGGCCTGCAGAATCCCAAGAACCGCAGCCGGCCAAATGAGCAGATCATGGCGACGGCCACGAGGGTTTTTCGACGGGGTGCCATCTCTGCAAAATCCCTGCTTATCCGCACTCGAGCCCCGAGGCCGAATGGTCGCGATCCATTAGTTGATGATGCGGCCACGAAACAGCGTTTCTGTGGCGCGTATACGCGCGAGGAGTGGCGGAAGGTCAGTAACGTGAGTACCAACGACGAGCAGTTACAAAACGTCTTTTGTCTCGGCATAGACGGCGGTGTTACCGTGACGGCGCTACGAGCTCCGAACAACCGCGTCACGAGTCGAGGTGTTAAGCATAGCGTCAATGCAAGCGATACGTCGGTGTTACGGCAAAAGGCCAGGATCTCCTGAAGCTCGCTGGGTCGCTCGCCCCTGGAAGAATAGACGCGCTTTATGTTGCGGGGACTGACTCCACTGCGACGCCGATGCGGGCTTTTACCTTGCTTGCACCGCCATCCAAGGCGTCGTCGATCCCCGAACGGTCAGCGGCACCCAAACCGGCAGTATTTCGCAAAAAGTTTTGCCTAGTCGGCATTGACGGGTTGCCTCTGACGAGTGCGCAGGGGCGGGCGGCCACGCGTCTCGACGCCCTGCAACGCTTTGTTACAACAGTTGTCGCCGCTAACATTTGCGGAGCAAGCGGGGGCAGTCCGACCAGAACGGTCGCAACCGGCCGCAGCTGCACAACCGACCCCTTTGAGATTGCGCTGCTCGCTTTATGGCCATGATCTCGACCCCCTCGGGATAGTTCTCCGATGATGCACCTTCCAAATCGATAGTTAGATGCTGGTTCGCGTCCATCTGCAAGGATCGCAAGGAACGCCGCGCACGTTGTGGCAGCCGCAATGATTTAAGCCAATCGACCGAACTTGACAACAAAGTCAATGTTCGCGGTTGCGGCGCCGATCCCGGTTGTGGCGGAATCGCGCGACATCAGCGAGCTCATTTTGAGCGGGAACAAATCGGCCCAATTGTGGGTCTTATAATGCCCTTGCTATACCGCGGAGCGCGCCAAACTAGTATTGACCTTCATCAAATGCGGTCTCGCAATTTTGTGATTTTTTTCGCAGCGTTTGTGGGACATAGTCGGTTACACGACAGAGGCGTTGCGGGGGGAGCCTGAGCACAGGGAACGGGCTTTCGCTGAGGGTAATGATCATGGCTTGCGTCAGCGTCGTTATCGCGGATCGCCACCCCGTGGTTGTCTGTGGCCTTGCTAGCCTTCTCGGCGCCGAAAGTGATTTTAACATCGCTGCAACATGCTGCGACGGGATGAAATGCATCCAAGCGATCTGGGATTTTGCGCCCGACCTCGCGCTACTCGACGTCTCTATGCCTCGCCTCACCGGCCTCGAAGTCCTAGCCTGGATTTCGTGGGAAGGATTGTCCACACGAGTGGTCTTGCTAACTTCTGCTGCGGAGAATCTGGAACCCATCGTCCGAGGCGCGCGGGGGGCCTATGGGGTCGTCCTCAAGGAGACGGATCCAGAGGTGCTGGTCCAGTGCCTACGGCAAGTTGCGGCCGGCCGTAGAATGTTGGGTCAGGGGCTCGCAGAGTCCGCGCCAGGAACTTGGCAACGAGGCTTTTCTCGAAATCCAAGCAGGGAGCACGTTCTCGCCACGCTAACTGGCCGCGAACGTCAAATCATGCGCCTCGTATCTATCGGGTTGTCGAACAAGGAGGTGGCGCGGCGGCTAAAGATATCAGACGGCACCATCAAGGTGCATTTGCACAACATGTACCAAAAATTGGCGATCAACAATCGAACTGAACTTGCTGCACTGGCGCTTTCTGCCTCCTCTTGAGGCGTTCGCGGCCAATTAATTCCATGGCCTTAGCTCGGACTTTGACGAATTTTTCGAGTTCATCGGGCGGGTAGAATGCGGAACGTCAGATCGTTCCCGGCGCTGTCGTGGGCACTCTCGAGCATGAGTTTCATGCGGCGAGGTATGCGCCCGCGACCATGGACGTTGGATCAATAAAACAGCTCGAAACGATCCGTATTGGGGATGGGGCGGAGCCGCAAATGGCGGGCGCACCGTCACCCTATCGTGATCGGCCTCGATGACACCATTGAGCGGCGCTGAGAGCCAAGATCGGCGCTCGCGGTATTTATCGCGATCCGGTGCGCTCCTCAAACGGACACGGTCAAAGCCAGCGGTCTGCGTTGGCTTTCCGCCATGCTACTGGTCCACCTTCCATGAGGCGGCTCGATGCCAACCGCCCAAGCGCAAAGGCCGCGGGCGACCCTCTCCGAGGCCGCCCGGTCTTCCGGCAGCGAGTCTTTGGTACGGCCAAACCAACTGTCTCGTCGGAAGTCGCCACCGGCACGGCGCTCTGGTATCGCGGCGGGGTGCCCCCGGGGCCGATCTGACGCGTCTCAGCCAACTCGCCGAAGCGGGCGCACTGCGCAGGCTGAGAGGAAAATGGTACTAGTTATCTCGATCAGGAGAGGAAGCGCCGAAAGTCGCCGCAGCTACGCCCAGCGGGTTGGGCTCTCTAGGTCAGCCTCGAACGCGACGACGGAAAAGACGTCGGTGGTTGCGCAGGCGCGACAGCGATCCCCGGCGAAAGGCCCCTGGAAAGGCGAAGGGCGACCCTTCGGATCGCCCTTTGCGGTTTCGCAAGATTCGGTGGTTGCGGGGGCAGGATTTGAACCTGCGACCTTCAGGTTATGAGCCTGACGAGCTACCGGGCTGCTCCACCCCGCGGCAACGAAAAGGGAATCCAACCGAACGCGACGCTTATGTAGCAATGACCACCGTACTTGGAAAGCTTGACGTGGCGGCGTCCGTTACAAAATTGTCGCCGAACGCGCCACCCCGATGGTGCCTGGCTCCCGGCCGCTGCCCGCTGCGGGATTTGATCCCATAAATCCGCGCGCGCCGCCATAATAGGTGGAAGGGGCGCTGGCGATCCCTTCTTGCGCGAGTCAATCGCGCTCTGTCGCCGATGTATCAGCCGGGACTGTGACATGATCGAAAAGGGCTTCGGACCCGCGAACGGAGAGGTTGGGGACACGCTCGCGGGCGTCGGCCACGAAATTCTGGCCGACGCCCGCCGAGCGCTTGG
>Ga0126371_10006012_pt1 | contig 10784 bp, 7 predicted proteins | sample PanSoiMetaPlot_4_FD_110145 | JGI IMG/M metagenome (GOLD analysis project Ga0126371, IMG submission 110145) | Tropical forest soil microbial communities from Panama - MetaG Plot_4 | ecosystem: Environmental > Terrestrial > Soil > Tropical forest > Bulk soil | place: Panama | collected 2016-02-17
CCGGTTGGAGCGCTCGATCTGGACCTCGCTCAAGAACTGGGGTGCCCCGCGCCGGGGCGGGCAGATGATACGGCTGCGCGAGTCCCCGGACTGAAACACTGTTCCTCCGAGCTCGGCCAATGCTCCAAAGCCCGAGGGCTTCGCCAGGGCTTGTCAGGCGCCGTCATCATTCCGATCTTGTGTTATCGGCCGCCGCAGGTTTGATACCGGCTGTCCTGCCGCGTTCGATTACGATTCAACACATGAAGTTTCTCGACCAGGCCAAGATCTACATCCGCTCGGGCGATGGCGGCGCGGGTTGCGTCTCGTTTAGGCGCGAGAAGTTCATCGAGTTCGGTGGCCCTGACGGGGGCGACGGCGGGCGCGGGGGCGACGTGGTGGCCGAATGTGTCGACGGCCTCAACACCCTGATCGATTATCGCTACCAGCAGCATTTCAAGGCCAAGACCGGTGGCCACGGCATGGGCAAGAACCGCTCCGGCGCGGCCGGCGCCAGCATCGTGCTCAAAGTGCCGAAGGGTACCCAGGTTTTCGACGAAGACAACAAAACGCTCCTCGCTGATCTCACCGAGATCGGCGACCGCGCCGTGCTCGCCAAGGGTGGCAATGGCGGCTTCGGCAACGCCCACTTCAAATCATCCACCAACCGGGCGCCGCGTCGTGCCAATCCGGGCCTTGCCGGCGAGGAGCGCACCATCTGGTTGCGCCTCAAGCTGATCGCAGATGCCGGGGTCGTGGGCCTTCCCAACGCCGGCAAGTCGACATTCCTGGCAGGCGTGAGTGCCGCTAAGCCGAAGATTGCCGATTATCCATTCACCACGCTGTACCCGCAGCTCGGCATTGTTTCGATCGACGATCGCGAATTTGTGCTGGCCGACATCCCGGGCCTCATCGAAGGCGCCCATGAGGGCGCCGGGCTTGGCGATCGCTTTCTTGGCCATGTGGAACGGTGTCGTGTGCTCCTGCATCTCGTGGACGGCACCTGCGAGCACGCCGGCAAGGCGTACAAAACCGTGCGTAACGAGCTGGCGGCTTATGGCCACGGTCTTGCAGACAAGCGCGAGATCGTTGCCCTCAACAAAGCCGACGCCCTGATGCCGGAGCAGCTAAAGGAACAGAAGGCCCGGCTCAAACGCGCTGCGAAGACCACACCTCTGGTGATATCGGCGGTGACGCGTGAAGGCGTGCCGGAAGCGCTGCGCGCGCTCGTCAAGGACATCGACGGTGCCGCAGATGTGGCGGAAGCTCCTGCGCAAGCTGCCACTTGGCTGCCGTAGCGGCAGTAGAACAAACATATTCCGCCATTACCGCCATTGCCCGTAGCCGCCCCCGGACCGGCCCGCTATATTTCATGTGGTGGTGCTGTATAGACGCGCCGGGTACGTTGATCCGACACTGCTCTTTCGCAACACGCATATGAGCCGGCCTGCCTGCGGGCGGGGCGGTGCCGTCTTTTCCGTCGCAGGTCCCTTATGAGGTCCAACCGAACCGATCATATTCGCCTCACCTCCCATCCGGAGCCGGGCGGAAAATCGCGCTTTCCAATCCACTGGGGCGCGGCGAGTCCGCATGCGCGGGGGCCAATCATCGGTACGGTGTCGCAACCGCAGCGCCGCAATGTCATCGGCAGCCATGGTGGCTCCTACGCGCTATACCGTGCGCTCGCGGTTTCGGCTGGCGCGCTTGACCCGATTCGCCGTCCCGATCTGACGAATACTCATCCGGCCGCAACGATCGGGCCATTCCCGCAGTGGTCGGAGCCAGGGCGCATCGTCTCGCTCGATCCATGGGGCCATCTCGTCGCCGCGGAGTTCCAGGCCGAGATTGCTGCAGGCGAGGATATTCGTCCGACCGTCGCCATCACCCGTGCCCGGCTCGATCTCGCCGAGATACACGATGCAATCCGGGCCGGCCGCCTGAAGCCGGACGGCAAGCACGTCATCGAGAACGGCAGCCTGTCGGTCGTGAAGGTTGCCAGCGATCCGGTGTGGTATTTGCCGGGCGTGGCCGAGCGGTTCGGCACGACTGAGACCAATCTGCGCCGCGCCTTGTTCGAGCAGACCGCCGGCATGTTCCCGGAACTCGTAACCCGCCCTGACATGCACGTATTCCTGCCGCCGATCGGAGGCACCACCGTCTATCTGTTCGGTGATGTGGAGAAACTTGCCAATCCGCGCACCAGGATCACCTGCCGGGTGCACGATGAATGCAACGGTTCCGACGTGTTCGGCTCCGACATCTGTACCTGCCGGCCCTACCTGATCCACGGCATCGAGGAATGCGCGCGCTCGGCGCAGGCCGGCGGTCTTGGCGTCATCGTCTACAATCGCAAGGAAGGGCGCGCTCTTGGTGAGGTCACCAAGTTTCTGGTCTACAACGCACGCAAGCGTCAGGAAGGCGGCGATCAGGCCTCGACTTATTTCGAACGCACCGAATGCGTCGCCGGCGTACAGGACGCCCGGTTTCAGCAATTGATGCCCGATCCGATCCACTGGCTCGGCCTGCGGCGGCTCGACCGCTTCGTTTCCATGAGCGACATGAAGTATGACGCGCTGGTTTCGCAAGGCATCGAGATCGTGGAGCGGGTTCCAATTCCACAAGAACTGGTGCCGCCCGATGCTCATGTGGAGATCACCGCCAAGCGTGCCGCCGGCTATTACTCGCTGGAGCCGCTAGCGGATTTGGCCGATCCAGTCGGCCGGCCGCTCGAGAAATACTGATCGGCAGTCGTGCGCCCCGACCTCCCTGCGGCGTTGTCGCTATTGACCGCAGCCGCGGTGCGCGAGCGTGCCCACCTGATTCTGGAGGCCGGTCTCGCTGATCGGCTTGAATATTTTCGTGTCGATCTGCGACGCCTGGAGCAAGCCGCCGATCTGACTGTCTCGGTCACGCGCCAAGCTTATCCGTCGCTTGAAATCCCGCTCCATTCCCGTTGGCGCCACTTCGTTGTCGACGGCGACGACCGTTGGACGACGCTTGCCGCAACAGCGCATTGGCCGGCCGCCGCCGCGCGGGCGCGGGCGGAATTCGACCTTGCCATTGTCAGCGTGCTGCTTGATGCCGGGGCTGGTGCGATCTGGCGCTATCGCGACATGCTGACCTGTCGTGACATCGGGCGTTCGGAAGGACTTGCGATCGCGAGCCTGGACATGTTCGGCGATGGGATGTTCTCGGCGAGTTCCCATGACCGGCTGCGAGTCGATGCAGCAAAACTCACGGAGATCACGAGCGCCTCGCTCATCGATGGTTTCCAGGCCGGTCCTGGCAACAAGCTGCTCGGAATCGAAGGCCGCGCCGACCTCCTGCGTTGCCTCGGCCGCGTCGCCATGGCAGCGTCGTCCGTTTTTGCGCGCAATGACGAACCCCGGCCCGGCGGCCTTTTCGACCACCTGGCAAATCTCGCACCCGGCGGGCAAATTGCCGCCACCACCGTCCTGACGGAAGTGCTGACGCATCTTGGACCGATTTGGCCGTCGCGGATCGTGCTGGGCGGCATACCGCTGGGAGACTGCTGGCGCCACCCCGCCGTCGAGGTGGATGATGCGACCGATCAACTGGTGCCGCTGCACAAGCTGTCTCAATGGCTCACCTACTCGCTCATCGAGCCGATGGAACGCGCCGGTATCGCCGTCACCGCCGTCGACGGGTTGACCGGCCTTGCCGAGTATCGCAATGGCGGCCTCTTCATTGACACCGGGGTGCTCGCCTTGCGCGATCCTGATCATGGCAAGCGCCCCCACGAAGTGGCATCGGCGCTCGTGGTCGAATGGCGTGCCCTCACGGTGGCGTTGCTCGACCGGCTGGCTGATGTTGTGCGGCAACGTCTGGGTCGTGATGCCCGTCTCTTGCCATTGCCCAAGATTCTGCAGGGGGGCACCTGGGCCGCGGGTCGCGCCATAGCCCAGCGACTGCGGGCTGACGGATCGCCGCCGTTGCAGGTAATCACCGACGGAACGGTGTTCTAGCCCACGTTTGCACGCCATGATAGTGCCGTAGAATCGTGAGCTTGAGTATGATCTCGTCCCGGAAAGCCAACTTTTCGGGATCGTGTCGTAGGGGAGCCATGATGGAAGGTGTAACGGTCGTTGGGCATCCGCTGGTACAGCACAAGTTGACGCTGCTGCGCGAAAATAGCCGCTCGACCAAGTCGTTCCGCGAGTTGTGTCGCGAGCTTGGCATTCTGATGTGTTACGAAGTGACCCGCGATCTGCCGCTCGATCTGGTGCAAATCGAGACTCCCATGGCCCCCATGATGGCCCCGACGATCGCGGGCAAGAAGCTGGTATTCGTCCCGATTCTGCGCGCAGGCATGGCGCTCGCGGAAGGCATGCTGGAATTGGTCCCGTCCGCCCGCGTCGCCCATATCGGGCTTTATCGCGATCCCGACACGCTGGTGGCGGTTGAATATTTTTTCAAGGCGCCGATCGATGTGGCGGAACGGCTGGTCATCGTCATTTCTCCGGTCATCGCGACCGCGAACACGGCAGTGGCGGCGGTGGACCGGCTCAAGGAGCGCGGCGCTCGCGATATCCGGTATGTTTGCCTCATTACGGTGCCGACCGCCCTTGAGCGTTTACGCGGCATTCATCCCGACGTGCCCGTCTGGACTGCGGCCATCGACGATTGCCTCGACGACAAGGCCTTCATCATCCCAGGCCTTGGCGATGCGGGCGACCGCGCCTATGGAACACGGTGAAGGTGGTCAAGCCGCCTGCTTATGCCGCGATCGCCGCTGCCGGGTACGGTGGTAAGGTGAGTCGCGGATAAAGGACCCGACATGAGCGCGATGACGCTGTCACGTTATTTTGCCTGGCGCTTTTTCGTGGCTGTGGCGGGGGTGTTTTTAGGCGTATTCGTTCTGGTTGCGTTCGTCGATTATGTCGACGTGATGCGTAAGGCCAGCGACGTGCCGGACGCGCCGGCGTCGGAGCTGATGCTGATGTCGCTCTACCGGGTGCCGCAGACCATGGAACGGCTGCTGCCGTTCAGCGTGCTGGTCGGCGCGATGACTTGCTTCTTTGCCCTGTCCCGGCGCATGGAACTTGTGGTGGCGCGCGGTGCCGGAATGTCGGTTTGGCAGATCATTGCCCCGGCGATGCTGGTCGCCATGATGCTCGGAGCGGTCGGCACCACGATTTACAATCCGCTCTCGGCATCTCTTCGCGAGGCTTCCAAACGCATCGAATCGAAGATTTTCGGCCAGACCCAGACAGCGCTGGAAGGCTACGACAGCGGCTATTGGGTGCGCCAGCGCGGCATCGACGGCGAATCGATCCTCAATGCCCGGCAGAGCCGCGAGCAGGGGCTCAAGCTCTCAACCATCACGGTTTTCACGTTCAATTCGGCCGGTGAATTTAAGGAGCGCATCGAAGCCCAGGAGGCAGAACTACAACCTGGCGCATGGCAATTGACCCATGCGAGAATTTTCGCACTCAATACTCCGCCGTACGAATTCGATTCCTATTTGTTGCCGACCAAGCTCACGCGCGAGCAGGTGGCTGAAAGCTTTTCTGCACCGGACACCGTCGGATTTTGGCACCTGCCGACTTATATCCGATTTGTGGAGGACACCGGCCTTGCGGCCGCAGGCTATCGCCTGCAATACCAAATTCTGATCGCACGGCCGTTCCTGCTTGCCGCAATGATATTGCTGGCGTCGTCGGTCAGCTTGCGGGCGTTCAGGTTCGGCGGGGTGCCCCAGCGAATCCTGCTTGGCGTTGCAGCAGGATTTTCGATCTATGTGCTGTCCAAGGTGACGGAGGATTTGAGCAAGGCGGAGTTGCTTTATCCGTTGCTGGCCGCGTGGCTGCCGATCATCGCAGGGGGGCTGTCCGGGTTCCTGGTTCTGCTACACGAGGAAGATGGCTGAGTTGCCGTCGCTCGGCCGGGTAGGCAAGCGCGTGCAGCGTCGTGCCCACTCCTGGTCGGGCGGGCGGAGCCTGTTGTTGGGCCGGCCGAAGCCATGCCACTAAAGGCCGAACACCACCAGCATCACGTTCTGAGCAATCGCCGCCGCTTCGGGGAACGAGCCTTCATCCCGACCTGGCCGACCGCCAAGCGTCAGGGCGATGTATTGCTTTGCGTTGACCGAATAGGTCATCGGATTCCCGGCGAATTGCGTCCCTGTTTCAAAACTCCACAGCTCCTGCAAGGTGTCTTTATCGAAGGCCGAGATCTTGCCCATGATGTCGCCCATGAAGAGCAGGCCGCCGGCCGTACCCAGGACACCGGAATAGGCCGGATAGTAGGACTCAAGCTTCTTGACCACGTTTCCTGTGCGGATATCGATTCCGCCAAGCAGGCCGTGACTGACCTTGCAATTGGGATTCGTGACATTACGCACGACGGGTTCCACGGCGTTATCTTTGGTATGGCTGCCGCAAAAAATCTCGCGGAAACCGGTGCCTGGGACGCCTTTGACTGGATCTGCGGGCCGGGAGTTGAAGTAGTTGCCTTGGCCGATCATGGCCTGGAAGTAGGTGATTCCCCGCGAGGCGTCATAGGTGTTCGGCATGAATGTCGGCATCCCATAGTGGGCGGGACGGACGTCGATCGCCTTGCGGCCGTATTTGATGGCCTTGCCCGCATAATCCTGAACTGTCTTGCCTGGATCGTAGTCGACCGGTTTACCGGTCTTCGGATCGAGGCCCGCTGTCCAGTTTACTTCCGTGAACGGTTCACCCTTGATGAATTGGCCATTGGTGCGATCCAGAACGTAGTGAAAGCCGTTGCGATTGGTTTGTGAGATCACCTTGCGCGTTTCGCCGCCGATGTTGACATCGTAAAGCTGCGTGATGGCAACGGCGTCATAATCCCAACCTTCGTTGGCTATCGTCTGGAAGTACCATCTCAACTGGCCGGTATCGACGTCGAGCGCAATGATCGAGCTTGTGTAGAGGTTGTCTCCGGGACGTCCCTGGGGGTCGAACATGTGCACCGGGTTTCCGGTGCCGAAATAAGCAAGATTCGTCTCCGGATCGTAGGACGGCTCGGTCCAGACCCCGCCGCCGCCAAACGGAATGGTGCGGGGATCAGCCCAGGTTTCCGCCCCCGGTTGGCCCGGTTCGGGAATCACCGAAAACCGCCAGAGAAACTTGCCGGTATCGGCCGAATACGCGGTGACATAGCCCCGGCCGCTCTCGTTGCGACCGGTCGACCCGACCAGGATCTTGTCCTTGACGGCGAGCGGTGCTGCGGAATGGCCCGAGCCGGCACGCCCGTCGATCGTGGTGCTGACGTCGAAGACCACCTCTCCGGAATTCTTGTCGAGTGCAATCAGCCGCGGGTTGGGGCTGTCACGGCCGGTATTGATGTACACATTGTTTCCGAGCAGTGCGACGCTATGCAGGCTTTGACCGCCGCCTTGCACTTTGGCATCGAATTTCCAAACCGGCTTTGGCTTTTCGTCCCTGACGTCGAACTTCCAGTACTGCTGATACTGGTTGCCCACATACAGGAAGCCGTCCTCAACCAGCGGCGTAAAATACTGGCTGCCCTTGCTTGGACGATTGGGGTCGCTCAGGGAGGCCATGAATTTGACCTTGAGGTTGGCGACATTGGTTTTGTTGATTTGGGTTAACGCCGAGTGATTCCAGTTGCCGTAATTGCCCATTCGCATGAGCCAGTTCTGCGGCTCGGCAGGTGCATTCAGGAGACGCTGATAGGTCGTCTCCGCCGCCGATGCCGAACAGCACAGGCCGAAAAAGGCGCCGGCCACTGAACCGGCAAGGCCAAGCTGCCTGGAAGTAACTCTCCATGTCGTCATTGGGACTTCTCCCTGCAGATTGTTGAGAGTTCTCAAAACGTCGCGACGGGATTTGTCGGTGAACCCGTGCCGCCGCGAATTGGGAGCGGGGCCGCTGTCAGCAGGAAATCCCAGCGTTTCCGGTCTGCCGCTGCGTCCGCCAGTGCCTCGAGGTCGCAATTGTCGAAGAGATGTACGCCAAGATACAGCAGCGCGAAGTCGTGAACGGCCCCACGAAGGTTCGACGGAGAGACATATTGCGGATGGTCACTGCCGAGGATGGCGATGTCGCGTTGCCTGAGCCAGGGGATGACCGAAGGATCAAGCCCTGCAGACCTGCCTCCTTCGGCCCGGCCGCGAAGCCATGGTCCAATTTCCTTGCGGCGCGCCCACACGCCTGTGCGCACGAACAACGCGTCGCCGGCCGAAACCTTGACGCCCGCCTGTTTTTCCCATGCCTCTAAATCCTCGACATAGATGGGCGTGCCCGGCTCCAGATATGGAACGCCCTTGAGCCGCGGAATGTCGATCAGAATGCCGCGCGTAAAGATTCCATTCTTGACGTTGTGGATGGAATTCTTCGGATGGCCTTGCTTCAACACGACATCCGGATCGGGCTTGTAGCCGTTGTAGAACACGCCGTTGTCGTTGATATGCGCCAGGGAATCCAGGTGCGTATGGGCAATCCCGTGGTAGGCGACTCCGATCCGGTCGTTGCCAATTGCAAGCATCTTGACTTCATAGGGATTGGGATTGTCGACCGCCTGGACGGTATCGGCGTCGCCCGCGAGCGACACCGAAAATCCCTCCTTCACGAGACCTGCCGCCTGCTTCCTCTTCTCCGGCGTAATCAGGTTGAGGGCTCCGATCTGGTCATCCCGGCCCCAGCGCCCCCAATTGGAAAGGTCCTGCTTCCAGCGTGCGTATTCCGCCTCGGAGACATCGTGAGTGGACGCTGTCTGGGACGATAACTTTCCTCCTGCCAGCACCACGATCAACACCACCAACAGGCTTTGCGCTAAGGCTCTCATGCTTTCCTCCTCGTGGCCCAGTTATCGCTCAAGGACCTTGGGCGTTCACTTGCATCCATTTGTGCCGGCGCTGCGTCGCAACACATCTTTAGCAATTGTACGGCATACTTGAGGCCGGCGGGAGATCCGACACGGCGAAGCGGCTTTCGTTCTCGTTTCGCCCCGCGTTTGGCAGCCGCATCAAGGGCGCAATAGTGTTGCGATCTAGGCACACTCGTGGAGAATTTGACGGAAATCGCAATTTTGCTCTTTTGATGCCCCCGCCAATGCCTTATTCGTGCTGCTGCGGCTTAAGCAATGTGCATTTGTGGGTGCATTGTGGGCGTCGGCGCTCATGAATGCAGGCATTGTTGTGGCTGGGGGATGATGTGGGCTGCATCTTAGACTCTAACCCGCAGTTGCACGGCGCGTCGCTGCGTCCGACGCGCGGCGTCTTCGGCCGGCTTCGAATCGGGTCCCTTCTGCGACCCCGTCCGTGCTTTGCCGCCATCGATTTTTGTTGCGTCAAACCTGCCGTCTGCGAGGGCGGCCGACCGTCTTCTTAATAGTCATCAAGGGGGCTGCACATGAATAAATCACAACAAGCGAAAGTTTCGACGACCCTTGAGCCGGCCGGGGATGGGCGCCGCGCTGACATCATCGCTGGGGGGCGATCGGGGCATCGCGCCTTCCGCGGCGCGCCGTTGCTCGCCACCACCGCGCTGGCCGCCGGCATGGCATTCGGTGCCGCGCCTGCCTTCGCGGGCTGCGTGTCGGGCAATGTTCCGGGCGTCGGCAACGTCCTTCTGAACAGCCCTGGCTGCCAAGCGTCTGCTACCGGCGCGAATGCTCTTGCCGTGGGACTCGGCGCCAATGCCGTTGGTGCTTTAGCGACGGCGTTGGGGGACTTTGCACGCGCCAACGGCACTTTCGCGACCGCGACGGGTTCAGTCAGTAACGCCAACGGTGCCAATGCAACTGCGACAGGTTCATTCAGTAACGCGAACGGCACTAATGCGACCGCGACGGGCGTCGTTGCGGTCGCGAACGGCGCCTTCGCGACCGCAACGGGCGCGTTCAGCACTGCGAACGGCGCCGACGCGACCGCGACGGGTTCATTCAGCACTGCCAACGGCACCAACGCGACCGCCACGGGCGTCGTCGCGGTCGCGAACGGCGCCGATGCGACGGCGACGGGTTCGTTCAGTACTGCGAACGGCACCTTCGCGACCGCGACGGGTGTTGGGAGCTTCGCGAACGGCGGCTTGGCGACCGCGACGGGCGTTAGCAGCTTCGCAAACGGCACCAATGCCACCGCGACGGGCACCAACAGCTTCGCGAATGGCACCAATGCCACCGCGACGGGACAGAATAGCCGTGCAAACGGCGCTCTGGCGACCGCGACCGGACAGAACAGCTTCGCAAACGGCTCCAATGCGACTGCGACGGGGCAGAACAGCACCGCAAACGGCGCCTTCGCGACCGCGACGGGGCAGAACAGTGTCGCGAACGGCTTGGAGGCGACGGCGACGGGTTCATTCAGCACCGCGAACGGCACCTTCGCGACCGCGACGGGCGTCGTCGCGGTAGCAAACGGCGTGGAGGCGACGGCGACGGGTTCATTCAGCACTGCGAATGGCGCTCTCGCGACCGCGACGGGCGTTAGCAGCTTCGCAAACGGCGCTCTGGCGACCGCAACCGGCACGAACAGCTTCGCGAACGGCTCCAATGCGACTGCGACCGGCCAAGCGAGCTTCGCGAACGGTGTCGCCGCGACCGCGACGGGACAGAATAGCCGCGCAAATGGCGCTCTGGCGACGGCGACGGGGCAGAACAGCTTCGCAAACGGCTCCAATGCGACTGCGACGGGACAGAACAGCAGCGCAAACGGCGCCTTCGCGACGGCGACGGGACAGAACAGTGTCGCGAACGGCGTGGAGGCGACGGCGACGGGTTCATTCAGCACTGCGAACGGCTTTAGCGCGACCGCAACGGGCGTCGTCGCGGTCGCGAACGGCGCCGATGCGACG
>Ga0126371_10006013_pt1 | contig 10783 bp, 9 predicted proteins | sample PanSoiMetaPlot_4_FD_110145 | JGI IMG/M metagenome (GOLD analysis project Ga0126371, IMG submission 110145) | Tropical forest soil microbial communities from Panama - MetaG Plot_4 | ecosystem: Environmental > Terrestrial > Soil > Tropical forest > Bulk soil | place: Panama | collected 2016-02-17
ACAAGAATGCACAATCACCGGGTGACTTCCCTTCCCCGGGCTAAAGGGTCTGGAATCCCCCCATAACAAAGGAGAGGTCGTGAGACGCGAGATTAGATTTGTGCTGGCAACTGTGGCGGCCTGTATCTGCATGACGGCCGTGAGCATGGCGCAGAACGTGAATACCCGTCACGTGCGCAACGTGGTAATGACTGGCGATGCAACGCCTGTGGGTAGGCTGCCGGTGTCGCAGACGATGCAGCTGGATCTCGTGCTGCCGCTGCGGAACGAGGCCGGGCTGAAGAGCTTTCTGGCCGATGTGTACAACCCGAAGAGCCCGAACTACCGGCAGTTCCTGACGCCGCAGCAGTTCACGGCGAGGTTCGGACCGACGGTGGAGCAGTACGACGAGGTGCTGCGCTTTGCGGCCGAGAACGGGCTGACGGTAACAGGCGGCTCGCGCGACGGGATGGATGTGCAGGTGAAGGGCACGGTGGGCGCGATCGAAACGGCGCTGCACGTGAGCATGGTGAACTACCGGCATCCGGTGGAGGACCGCATCTTCTACTCGGCGGACCGGGAGCCGACGCCGAACCTGTCGTTCAACCTGTGGCACGTTTCGGGGCTGGACAACTACTCGCTGCCTCATCCGCTGTATGTGAAGAAGAGCGATTTTGCTGCGGCGCACGGGATGGCGGAGGAAGAGGTGGTGAAGCATGCCACCACCGGGTCGGGACCGTCGGCGTCGTTCCTGGGAAGCGACATGCGCGCGGCGTACTACGGCAGCGGATCGCTGAACGGGGCAGGACAGCATTTGGGGCTGTTTGAGTTCCTCGGAACCAACCTGGCCGACGTGAACACCTACTACAGCAACGTGCACCAGACGAACAGCGTGCCAATCAACCTCATTTCCGTGGATGGAAGCAGCACAAGCTGCACCTATCCGGCCTGCGACGACACCGAGCAGACCCTGGACATAACGCAGGCGCTGGGCATGGCGCCGGGGCTGGCGACCCTGGATGTGTATATCAGCACGACGTCGGACACGGCCATCATCAGCGCCATGACAACGCACAATCCCCTGCCGACGACGATTGGCTGCTCGTGGGGCTGGTCGCCGGTGGACCCTTCGACGCTTGACCCGTTCTTCCAGAAGATGGCGGCACAGGGGCAGAACTTCTTTGCGGCGAGCGGCGACAGCTCGACGTGGACGAAGACCGGGAATTCGGCGCCGTGGCCGGCGGATGACCCCAACATTGTCTCGGTTGGCGGCACGGACCTGACGACTTCGAGCGCGGGCGGGCCGTGGGCGTCGGAGACGGCGTGGGTGGACTCGGGCGGCGGCGTTACGACGAACGGGTTCGCGATTCCGTCGTGGCAGCAGCTTCCGGGCGTAATCAACTCGAGCAACCGCGGATCGACAACGCTGCGCAACGGGCCCGATGTTTCGGCGAACGCGAACTTCACGTTCTACGTGTGCGCCGACAGGCTGGCGTGCACGGCGAACAACTACGGCGGAACGAGCTTCGCGGCGCCGATGTGGGCAGGCTACATTGCCCTGGTGAACCAGCAACTGGTGGCGAACAGCCAGCCGACGATCGGGTTCCTGAATCCGACGATCTACCAGCAGAACGTTGGCTCGCAATATGCGGCGGACTTCCACGACATCACGAGCGGCACTTCGGGGAGCTTCTCCGCGGTGACGGGATACGACCTGGTGACGGGATGGGGCAGCCCGAATTCGGGGCTGATCTCAGCGCTGACGGGTCCGCCTGTTGCCGGATACAGCCTGTCGGCTTCGCCGTCATCTGTGACGGTGCAGCAGGGCAATGCGGGCAGCTCGACCATCACCAGCACGGTGACGGGCGGGTTCAACTCCGCTGTGACGCTGAGCGCGAGCGGGCAGCCTTCGGGCGTGACGGTGAGCTTCAACCCGGCATCGATCACCGGAACGGGAAGCTCGACGATGAACATCACGGTAGCCTCGACGGTTGCGGCCGGAACGTATCCCATTACTGTGACCGGAACGGCCGGCAGCAACGTGCAGACCACTACGGTGACGCTCACGGTGACGGGGATCAACCCGAGCTACTCGCTGAGCGCATCGCCCACTTCGCTGACGATCACCCGCGGCAGCTCGGGGCATTCAACCATTACCGTGACGCCGTCGGGCGGATTCAACGGCGCGGTCTCGCTATCGGGAACCGGGCAGGGCAGCCGCGTTACTCTTTCGTTCAGCCCGAGCTCGGTAACGGGCAGCGGGACGTCGACTATGACGGTGACAGTCAACCGGCGGGCGACCACCGGGACACGCACGATCACAATTACCGGAACGAATGGGACCACGCGGAAGACAACGACGGTCACACTGACCGTCCAATAACAACAGGTGCATGTTCTAACTGTGAAGGCCCGGATCTCTCGATCCGGGCCTTCGCATTTCAGGCATTAGGCATTAGGGACCAGGTTGGGGAGCTTCTAATGCGGAAGGATTCAGTGTTTACTTGAGAGATCAGGTGAGATGGGCTGATGAGCGACAGGCCGCTATGGAAGACGCTGCTGGCGTTCGGGATCGTGTACTTCGTGTGGGGGTCCACGTTCCTGGCGATCCGCGTGGGAGTGCACGAGGTTCCGCCGCTGCTGTTCGCAGCGCTGCGGTTTGCGACGGCGGGGGCGCTGCTTTTCGGGTGGACGCTGATGCGGGGCGAGCAGATGCCGCGCGGGCGGGAGTGGCTTTCGATTACGCTGCTCGCGGCTCTCATATTCGTAGGCGATTACGGGCTCCTGTTCTGGGCGGAGACAACCGTGCCGTCGGGAATAGCGGCGGTGATGCTGGCGACGATTCCCGCCTTCATGGCGATCGCAGAGGTGCTGCTGTTGCGGACGCGGAGGTTCACGCTGGGGCTGGGCGCTGCTCTGCTGGTGGGACTGGCCGGAGTAGCCGTGCTGACCCTGCACGGCGCCGGGCTCGGCCAGGCGGCGATCAGCGCGACAGGCGCGGCGGCGCTGGTGTTTGCCGCGATGACCTGGTCAGTGGCATCGGTGCTGACGCGCAAGGTGCCGCTGCCTGAGTCAAAGATGGTGAGTTCGGGCGCACAGATGCTCGTTGGAGGCTTGCTGCTGGGGGTTGCGGCGGGTCCGTTCGGCGAGTTTCCGCATTTTCATCCTGCGGAGGTTTCGACCGGGACGTGGATTGCATTGGCGTACCTGATCGTGGCCGGGTCGATCATGGGGTTCACGGCGTATTTGTGGCTGATTCACCATGAGTCTCCGACGCGCGTAGGCACGTATGCGTATGTGAACCCGGTGGTGGCGGTGGCATTGGGGCACTGGTGGGGCGGGGAGGAGCTGGGACTGAGGGCCGTGCTCGGGACGGGGCTGGTGCTGGCGAGCGTGGTGTCGATTGTGGTGAGCAAGCCGGCAAGACGGCAGGTCGGCGACTCAGCGAGTCAACGGGAAGTACAGCAAGTCGGCAAGTCAACGAATTAGCGTCCCGCCCGCTCATCGCGATGAGGCCACGATGAACGGGGCACAGCCCTACAGTGCGGCAAGTTAGCGAGTCGGCGCGACGTGGTCCGATCGCTGACTTGCCAACTCGCTGGCTTGCTAATGATGGATAGTGCGCGTAAGGTGTTGGGACATTAGATTCGGCGATAGAACTGATTCCCTTTTCATCCTACGGAGATGGCGCATGAGCAACACGGGCGTGGCTGCGACTGCCGAGAAGACACTGACCAATCCCAATTCTGCTTCGAGCCCGATGAAGCGGCTTCTGTCGCTGGACGTGGTGCGGGGCATCACCATCGCGTTCATGATCATGGTGAACAACAATGGCGGGCCGGGGTCGTGGCACTTCATGAATCACGCGGAGTGGAATGGGCTGACGCCGACGGACCTTGTGTTTCCGACATTCGTGTTTGTTGTGGGCGTGTCGGTGGTGCTTGCGTTTGAGTCGCGGCTGGCGAAGGGCGCGACGAAGGCGGAGCTGGCGCGCCATACTGCGGTGCGGGCTGTGATCCTGTACCTGCTCGGAATTATCGTCAACAGCTTTCCGTTCTTTCACCTCCAGCACATGCGGTTTTACGGCGTGCTGCAGAGGATCGCGATCTGCTACCTGGTGGTGGGGCTGTTCTACCTGTACGACCGGCGCGCGTGGACGAAGTGGGCTGCGCTTGCGGTTGCGCTGGTGGGGTATTGGATTCTTGTGCGGTGGGTTCCGGTGCCGGGATTGGGAATGCCGGGACGCGATATTCCGTTCCTGGATATGAACCGGAACCTTGTGTCGTGGATCGATCAGCACCTGTTCCCTTATCACCTGTACCTGTATTCACCGGATCACAACGTGCGCGATCCGGAGGGGCTGCTGAGCAACCTGCCGGCGATGGGGACGGCGCTGATGGGCGCGCTGACGGGGATCTGGCTGCGGACCGGGCGGAGCGTGCGCGAGAAGTTTGCGGGGCTGGCGATTGCGGCCGCTTGCAGCCTGGGGCTCGGATATCTTTGGTCGCCTTGGTTCCCGCTGAACAAGAACATGTGGACGAGCTCGTATGTGCTGGTGGCGGGAGGCTACTCGCTGCTGCTGCTGACACTGGCGTTCTGGGCGGTGGAAGTGAAGGGGTGGCGCAAGGGATGGACGTACGTGTGGCTCGTGTTCGGGTCGAATGCGATTGCCGCGTACATGTTCAGCGAGCTTGTGCCGGGGATTCTCTATAACATTCCGGTTCACAGCGCTTCGGGTGGAAGCGGAAACGTGGTGAGCTTCGGAGTGAAGCATAGTCTGGCTCATATTCCCTATGCGGGATGGGCGGCGTTTGCGTACTCGGTTTCGTTCACGGCATTTTGCTTTATACCGGTGTGGGTCCTGTACCGAAAAAAAATCTTCCTGAAAGTGTGAGGAGATGCCGCGGAACAGGGGACGTAGATTCAGGGCTGCCCAGATTGCTTTGGTTACGACGCCCATTCTGCTCGCGAGTACAAGCGCGGGCGGGCAGACGGGCGCGCGCATGATTCCTGTGCCGGGACCGCCGATGGGGTGGTCGTCGTGGAACAGCTTCTCCAACACGGTGAACTCGAGCGTCGTGATGGACCAGGCGAAGGCCATGGCCGCGAACGGAATGAAGAAGGCCGGATACCAGTACATCAACATCGACGAGGGCTGGTGGCTGGGGCAGCGCGACGCGGACGGAAACATCGTGGTGGACGCGAATGCCTGGCCGGCGATTGCCGCGACGGACAAGCCCGGCGACATGAGCAACATTGTGCGGTTTATTCACGGACTGGGGCTGAAGGCCGGGATCTATACGGATGCGGGCAGGGATGGATGCAGCATGTATCCGGACATTGGGCCGAAGATAAACGGCGCGGGCAGCGAAGGGCACTACGAGCAGGACTTTCTCCAGTTCGCGAAGTGGGGCTTCGATTATGTGAAGGTGGACTGGTGCGGAGGAGACAAGGAGAATCTTGACCCGGCGGTGCAGTATGCGGCGATTGCGCGGGCGATTGCGCGGGCGGAGAAGATTGCGGGACATTCGTTGTACGTGTCGCTGTGTGAATGGGGCAAGCAGAGCCCCTGGACGTGGGCTCCACATGTGGGAGGCGCGGCGGCGGATGTGTGGCGTACGAGCGGAGATATTGTGGACCCGATCGTGGCGGGCGGGCCGCACGCAGACCGCAAAGCGAGCTTCGAAAAGATGCTGGCGAACTTCGACCAGGGGGTTCATCCCGAGGCGGAGCACACGGGGTTCTATAACGACCCGGACATGATGGTGGTGGGCATGCCGGGAATGACGGACGTTCAGAACTGGGCGCACATGTGCTTGTGGGCGATGTCGGGCGCGCCTCTGCTTGTGGGCGCGGACCTGACGAAGTTGACGCCGACGACGCTGGAGATCCTGACCAGGGCGGATGTGGTGGCAATCGACCAGGATGCGCTGGGATTGCAGGCGGTGAAGGTGGCCGAGCCGGCGAAGGGGCTGGAGGTGTGGTCGAAGGCGCTGGCGAAACCCGGTACGCGCGCGGTGCTGCTGCTGAACCGGGCGGGCGATGCCGCGGAGATCACGGTGCAATGGAAGGACCTGGGTCTGGATCCCGCGTCGCAGGCGAAGGTGAAGGACTTGTGGACGGGCGAGGAACTTCAGAGCTACGGGTCGTATGACGTGAAGGTGCCTGCGGGAAGCGCTGAGATGGTGCGCGTAGCGGGTGCGGAGGGTGCGGGAACAAAGTATTTGCCGGACGCGGCGGTGAAGAGCGCGGCGAATCATCCGGAGGTTTGCCGGGGGTGCGCGAAGGATTTTTCGCATGTGGCCTCGGCGGGCGGATGGGCGCGGGTTGGGATTACTTACCGGAATCCGGATAAAACGGCGCGGTTTGCGGTGCTGCGGGTGAATGATCGGCACGAGACGGCGGTGGCGTTTCCGCCGACGGGCGTCGCGGCCGGCGAGGTGACGGTGCAGGCGCTGCTCGACCGCGCCGATGGCGGGAATGCGGTGAGTTTGCTGCCGGATCGTGACGCTATGCCGGTGATCGAGTCGATCACTGTGGAGTAAGGGATTGCGCGGGACTTGAGGGTGACTCGGGGCATGGCGGAACGCGCGCAGGTTTCTGAGGGGAAAATCGAGAGGGCCGACGCAGGCGGCAGGCGGCGCGTGTGGCTGGAGCTTGCGGTGGGCTACGGGCTGATCGTGGCGACGATCTGGACGCCGAGACCGCAACAGGCGTGGCTGTGGTGGGCTGCGCTGGCGTGGATTGTAGCGTCGTCGTGGTGGTCGTTTCCGGGTTGGGCGGCGATGGGATTCCGTCGGGGCGGGTTTGTCGCTTCGCTGTGGGTGGTGGGCGTCGCCTGCGTGCTTTCCGCCTGCGCTGTGATCGTTGCGATCCGCCTTCACACGCTTCGCATTCCGCACAGCGCGATGGGCTGGGTGCTGGCGTGGGGCGGGTACATCGTGTGGTCGTTCGTGCAGCAATATCTGCTGCAGGGATATTTTCTTTTCCGGTTTCTGCGACTGATTACGAGGCGGGAACTGGCAGCGCTGGCGGCGGCAGGGATCTTCGCGGCGGCGCATCTGCCGAATCCGCTGCTTACGACGGTGACGCTGATCTGGGGCGTAGTGGCGTGCTTAGTATTTCTGCGCTGCAGGAATGTTTACACGCTGATGCTGACGCACGCGATTCTGGGGGTGAGCCTGGCGATCACGGTGCCTGGCCCGGTGATGCACAACATGCGGGTGGGGATTGGGTATTTGCAGTACCGGGCGGGGCATAGTAGGCACTTCCGCTGAATGCGCGGTGGGATCAGGTGTAAAATCGACGTGTACGGTAAACTACCGGACAGGAGCGAGGTGTTCGATGGGTCAGGCATTACGCACAGAACGAACGGAAGCTCGCCTGTTGCCGGAGCAGAAGAAGCGCATCGAGCGTGCAGCTCAAATCAAGGGGCTGTCGGTGTCTGACTTCATTGTGCAACATGCGGATGAGGCGGCGATCCGGACGATTGAGCAGCATGCGACATTGAGGCTAAGCGAGCGCAATTCCAGGATCTTTATTGAATCGTTGTTGAATCCGCCCGAGCCTGGGAAGCGGTTGAAAGCGGCGGCGCGCCGCTTCAGGGAACTAACGAGCCAGAAGTAATGCGAAAACTTGACGCGGGCGAAGCGAACGTCGAACGCCTGAACAGCAATCATGACCGGGCGAGCTTTCATTGCGGCAACGCGGACCTTGATCGCTATCTTCAGCAGCAAGCGGGTCAGGATGCAAGGCGAAAACTCGCGGCAGTTTATGTGCTTACCTTCGATGGCAGGGCAATTGGAGGTTACTACACCCTTTCATCAACCCTCGTTGAACCAACGGGGATTTCGGATGATCTTTCCAAAAAGCTCCCGCGAAATTCGGTACCCGCGACTCTGCTTGGACGAATGGCGATTGGCCAACCGGCCCAGGGGCGCGGATGGGGCGAGTATTTGCTTCTGCACGCATTGCGCACGGCACTTCATGCATCCGCAACCATCGCATCATGGGCACTGATTGTGGATGCCAAGCCACATGCACGCGCGTTTTATCAGAAATACTCGTTCATCCCGATGCTCTATCCCCCCGGGCAGCTTTTGCTGCCGATGAGGGCGATAGCTGTGCTGTTCCCGGACGAGTCTTCTTGATGGCGGAAGACAAGGTCACACGGCATGATGACTGCGAAGCGGAACAGCCATCAGTTTCCCATTCATGGGCCGAGCCACGGCTTGTTGAAGCGCCTCCACGCGTCAATCCATTCCTCTAGGCGTTTCAATCAATCCATCAAGGACCTTGGTTCTGCGCCTTGTTCGAGAGACTTCGCCGACCGGAAGAGCCAGAGGTTCAGCAGTGTGAAGAGTAGTGCGCCGACGGTGAATTTGAGCCACACGGGGGCTTGCGAGGGCGAGAAGAAGCCTTCGAGGCAGCCGGCGATGACGAGCAGAGGGATGATGCCGGAGACGAGGCGCGTGGCTTCGATGCCGCCGCGGGCGACGGAGTCTTTCCAGTGATAGCCGGAAGGAAAGAGCATGGCGTGGCCCAGGCGGAGGCCCGCGGCGCCGGCGATGAGAATCGAGGGCAATTCGAGCGAGCCGTGGGCCGCGACAAAGCTCCACAGCGAAACGGACATGCCGTAGTGGTGGCAGGCAGCGCCGATGACGCCGAGTTGCATGCCATTTACAAAGAGCATGAAGAGCGTGTAGATGCCGAACGTCATTCCGCCAGCGAAGGTGATGAAGCTGACGGAGAGGTTGTTGGTCATGATGAAGCTGGTGGCAAGCGGCGCGACGCCGACGATCGAGTGGGTCCACATTTCGTGACGCTCCATGGTGGCGATCATGCCGGGGCCGACGAAGTGGCGCATGAACTCGGGACGCGTGTTGGTGAGAACAACGCCGAGGATGCCGCAGGCGACGGTGATGACGACGGAGGCCGCTACCCAGGGGAGGTTGCGCTGGAAGATGCGCGGGTACTCGTCGCGGAGGAAGCGGAAGAGCGTGAGCAGGCTCGTCTTGCGGCGAGAATAGATGATATGGTGGGCGCGGGCCAGGAGTTGATTGACGTGCGCGGCGTATGTACGCGCCGTGTCATCGTGGCGCAGGACGGAGAGGTCGGCGGCGACCTGGCGGTAGAGGAGCGCGAGCTCCTGCAATTCGGCACGGGAAAGGCCGTGCAGGCCGGACGAGCCGGCCTCGGCGAGGAGAGCCTGAAGGCGGTCCCACAAGGGGCGGCGCTTCGCAAGCCACTGATTGGAGAGGACGGGAGCCATGAGCGCGGGTTCTGATCAGCTTAGCATCGACACACCGGAACTGGTGGCGATCGAGATGCCGCTGGCCGGGATCGGCAGCCGGTTCATTGCGCTGGTGGTGGATAACCTCCTGATGGGGGCGGGACTGTTCGTGGCGGGACTGATCCTTGTCATTCTGGCGCCGGCGCTTGCGGCTTTTAACAAGCTTTCGTTTCAGTGGGCGATGGCGCTGATGTTCTTCCTGGGGTTCCTCTTCAATTGGGGCTACTTTACGCTGTTCGAGGCATTCTGGAACGGGCGGACCCCGGGCAAAAAGGTGGCGAAGATCCGGGTGATCCAGAGATCGGGGAGGCCGATCGGACTGTTCGAATCGATGGCGCGGAACCTGGTGCGCTTCATCGACCAGTTTCCGGGCCCCTATGCGGTGGGAGTGGTGACGATGTTCCTGACCAAGCAGCATCAACGGCTTGGGGACCTTGCGGCGGGCACGCTGGTCGTGCTGGACCGCGAACAGGAGTCGCCGTTGTGGGGATTGTCCGGTTCGCGCACGATCACGGCGGCCGTTTTCCCGCAGCCTGAACCGCGACCCGAGGCTCATGCGCAGGTGACCCTGCCGGCGGCCGGAATTGCGAAGCTGACTCCTGCGGACCTGGAAGTGCTGGAGGGATTCTTCGCCCGGCGGCTGGACATGCCGATGACGGTGCGCGAGAGCCTGGCGGCACGGATGGCAGCGGCGATCCGCGCGAAGTCGGGGTTGGATCAGCCGGAGGGCGTCAGCACGGAGACGTTTCTGGAGGCGGCGGCGCGGGGATTGCGAGACATCGCAAGGATGAGATGAGAGCACCGGACGCGATTGACGCCGCCGGGCGTATCTTCAGTCGTAAATCGATACATAAAGGAAGCGGAGTTTCCACTACTAGAGGTAGCTACTAGTAGTTCTGCTAGATGCCTACAAATCATGCGTGATGGGATGATTGCGTTGCTCACAGCGGGGTGGGTTTGTGTCTGTTGTCGGAGACAATTCCCTTGCCCATCCGATGCGATGAGATGACCAACGCCTGGGGCCGCGGCACCGCCTTCGGAAAAGGTTAGATCCGAGGAGTCCGCAGTGGCCGGGCGGAGGCCGGATGCGATCGGGTGCGAATAAATCGGATGCGAATGAAGAAGTAGGAGTGTCGACGAAGAATCCGGCCCCGATCGGCGGGTGAATCCGGACAAGCTTCGCGATCACTAACATGGTCCGCCGGATTTAGAGGAGTGCGCGGCGGAAATGACAAGGAGACAAACCCGCGAACGGCAGCAAGTCCGCGACAACAACATAAGTCGCGGAGCCGAATCGAAGACGGGGTCCGCAGCGGTTAAGCAAGCGCAGAGGCACGGATACAGTTCGCCAGCCAGGACCAACGGCGAGCAGGATGCGCGCGGCGGTTGCGGAATCACAGAAGTAGTTTCAAAGGAAGGTCACATGAGACAAACGAAGCACAGGTATTTCCTGTTGCCGTTGCTCTTTGTTCTGGCCTGCGCCGGGTTATATGCGCAAGCCAACTCGGAGCA
>Ga0126371_10006015_pt1 | contig 10779 bp, 10 predicted proteins | sample PanSoiMetaPlot_4_FD_110145 | JGI IMG/M metagenome (GOLD analysis project Ga0126371, IMG submission 110145) | Tropical forest soil microbial communities from Panama - MetaG Plot_4 | ecosystem: Environmental > Terrestrial > Soil > Tropical forest > Bulk soil | place: Panama | collected 2016-02-17
GCCCCAGCTGAGCTCGGGCGTTGACATGTGGCCCGACCACGCCGATCGTGATCGGCGGGTCGGCGAGCAGGCGCGGCTGCTCGGTAAGGACGGCGAGTACCACAGCTACGACGAGATCCTCACCTCCGTCGGTCCTGGCGTAGCGGAGCAGCTCACCGACGAAACCTGGCAGGGCAAGTACCGCCGGACCCAGGACGCGATCGCCACGCTCGCGCTGCGGCTGAGCAAGGCGCAGCCGGACATCGCCGTCGTGATCGGTGACGATCAGCGGGAGCTGTTCCTGGACGACGGCATCCCGGCGCTCGCGTGCTATGCCGGGGACGAACTCGTCGACTTCCCGCCCGACGAAGACGCACGGGCCCGGCAGCCCAAGGGCATCCGCGCCGCGTCCTGGGCCGTGCACGCCGATCACCCGGAACGGCATCCCGTGGATGGGGCGCTGAGCCGGCACATCGCCGAGCAGCTGTCGCTGGCCGACTACGACATCACGCTGCTGACTCAGCAGCCGGCCGAACGCAGCCTGGGGCATGCATTCACGTTCCCGCGCTACCGGCTCGGACTGCCGGCCGCGACGCCCATCGTGCCCATCTTCGTCAACACCTACTACCAGCCGAACGTGCCGTCCGCGGCTCGCAGCTATGGCGTCGGGCAGGTGATCCGGCGCGCCATCGAAGGCTCGGACAGCCCCGCTCGGATCGCGGTTATCGCCTCGGGCGGACTGACTCACTTCGTCATCGACGAAGAGCTCGACCGCCGCGTGCTCAGCGGCATCACCGAGTGCAACGCGAGCCTGCTCACCTCGCTACCGCGGGCCTCGCTGCGGTCGGGGAACTCCGAAATCCTGAACTGGGTGGCCGCGGCGGGCGCGCTGGAAGGCCTGACCGCGACCGCCGTCGACTACGTTCCCGGCTACCGGAGTCCGGCGGGCACCGGCACGGGAATGGCATTCGCCTACTGGGATTAGGCCGGGACGAAGCCCGCGCCCCGGCCGACCACGGAAGGATCAGCTGTGTATCAGGACATCCCCGTGCTCGACGTCCACGGCCACGTAACGGTGCCGCAGGCCGCCAACTCGTTCCTCGTCATGATGCTGGGCTCCAACACTGCGATGCCCAGCCCGATTGGCCAGCCCGCCGCCGGGCCTGCCGGGGTGACCCCGGACGAGTTCCGGGCCGCGGCCGCGGGCCACGCCAAGTACATGGATGACCGGAACATCGACGTCCAGATCATCGGCCCGCGCCCGTTCCTCACGATGGGCTGGATGGAGCCGCACCTGGTGCCAGCCTGGTCCCGGTACGTCAACGACATGATCCACCAGCAGTGCACGTTCTTCCCCGACAGGTTCCTTGGTGCCTGCGCGCTGCCACAGCTCAGCGACGCCCAGGACATCTCGCACTGCATCGACGAGCTGAATCGCTGCGTCACCGAATACGGCTTCGTCGCCGCGTACGCATCGCCCGATCCGGCGGGGCGCCGGACGACGCCGGGCATGCACGAGCCGTACTGGTTCCCGCTCTACGAGCGGTGCCAAGAGCTGGACATCCCGATCATCGTGCACGGAACGAACGCGCTGGACCCGCGCTTCGGAGTGGTGCCGCACAACTACCAGCTCGGCTTCCTCACCGAGCAGTACCTGGCGGGCCAGTTCCTCAGCCACGGCGACGTGTTCGAGCGGTTCCCTGAGCTCCGCGTGATCATCTGCCACTGCGGCGGGGCTCTCGACCGGTTTATCCCGACTGACCATCACCTGGCGCAGAAAGACCTCTCCCGGAACCTTTTCTACGACACCTGCGGGTACGACCTGGTCTTCCTCGAAGCCGCGATCCGGCAGCGCGGTGTCGGCCGGATGGTGTTCGGCTCGGAGGCGCCGGGCTCAGGCCGGGCCGTGCGGCCCGAGACCGGCCGTACGTCTGACGACCTCGTCCCGGTAATTGGCGATTTCGGCTTCCTGTCCGAGGACGACAAGAAGAAGATCTTCAATGAGAACCCGGCGAGGGTGGTGCCGGGGCTGGCGAAGATCGTCCGCTGAGCCGTCAGGATTCCGAATGCCCAGACCGGAACGGGGTAGCCGGGCCGGTGCGACTATGTCCGTCGCGGTCCTAGGCGTGGGCCTGCGCCACGCCGGCGTCGCGCAGCAGTCGGGGAAGGAGAGAACCATGGCTGAGGAGCCGCGGGCAGAGACGGTCGGCAGCCTCCTGCGGTCAGAGGAGGTAGTCCGCGCGGTTCGGAGCGGTCCCGAGGACCGGGACGCCGCGAAGGTTCTCGACGAGGCCGTGCTGGAAGCGATCACGCTGCAGGAGGAAACCGGACTCGACGTGATCACTGACGGCGAGGTGCGCCGGCTCGCGTGGGCGCAGACGACGAGGTTCCTCGACTGCTTCGCGGCTACGCCGGGAAGAGGCGTGCTCAACTGGCGCGGCGCCGGGGCGGGTTCCGTGGCGCCGGCGCCGCCGGGTGCCGGCCAGCCGCCTGTCGGAGGTGGCTATCCCGCGGTCATCGGGCGGGTCGCCGACGCCGCGCGCATCGGGGACATGACAGCCGAGTACGCCTTCCTTGCCCAGCACGCTGGCGCGCGGACGAAGTTCACCGTGGCCGCACCGAGCTATCACCGCCGTTACTGGTCGCCGGAACACTCGGTGGCCGCCTACCGTGACTGCGAGGAGTTCCTCACCGAGATCCGGGATTATCTGCGCGAGGTGGTCAGGGATCTGGTCGCGCTGGGCTGCGACTACATTCAGCTCGACGCCCCGAATTACGGTTCCCTGTGTGATCCCGACACCCGGAAGCGGATGACCGCGGAAGGGCGAGATCCGGACGCCGAGACGGTCTTCGACGCCGAGCTCGACAGCTCGCTGTTCGACGGCGTCATCGGTGTCACGTCGGCGCTGCACATCTGCCGCGGCAACGGGCCGGGCGGCGCATGGCACTCCGCAGGAGGCTACGGCGCGATCTCCGGCTTGCTGTTCCCGCGGCTCGGCTTCGACCGGCTGCTGCTGGAGTACGACTCCGACCGGGCGGGGACGTTCGAGCCTCTCGCAGACATCCGGCCAGGGACAGTCGCTGTGCTCGGCCTGCTGACGACCAAGTCCGACCAGCTGGAGGACGAGGCCATTGTCGAGGCTCGGATCGCCGAGGCGGCGCAGGTTAAGCCGCTGGCCGAGCTGGCCCTCAGTACCCAGTGCGGGTTCGCGTCCGTTCCTGCCGCCAATCCCGTATCCACCGCCGGACAGCAGGCCAAGCTGGCAGCCGTCTCCAGGATCGCCCGGCGCACATGGTCGGCCTGAGTACGCTCGACGCGCTGCTGGCCCGACTGGCGGCGCTGGACTCCTGCGCCTGCTCGGACGCGCTGGACCGACTGAACCTGAGGGGCGTCGCGCCCGGTCTGAGGTCCCTGACCATCAGCCGCCGCGTCACCGGGCGCGTCATCACGGTTGCACTCGGCCCGGCCGGCAGCGCCCCGGCCAGTGGCAGCGAGCGGCACCTGGGCACAGCTGCGATCGAGGCTGCCCAGCCCGGCGACGTGATCGTCGTGGCTGCGGGCGGCCGAGTCGACGCGGCTGGCTGGGGCGGGGTGCTGTCGCTGGCGGCGACGATGCGCGGCGTGCGCGGCGTGATCGTGGACGGCGCGTGCCGGGACGTCGACGAAAGCGCGGCACTGGGCCTGCCGGTCTACGCGCTCGCCGCCGTGCCCTCGACGGCCCGCGGTCGGCAGGCAGAGGTTGGCTGGAACACCCCGGTCCAGATCTCAGGGATCGGTGTGGAGCCCGGCGACCTCGTGGTCGCCGATGGCAGCGGCGTCGTCTTCGTCCCGGCTGGCCGGGCCGCGGACGTCATCGCCGCGGCCGAGGAGATCACCGCGAGGGAGGCCGCCATGGCGAAGCGGCTGCGGGCCGGCGAGTCGGCCTCCGCCGTGCTCTCGGCTGACTACGAGCAGCTGCTGACCGCGAGGAGGGACAGCCAGTGACCGGTGCGGCGTCAGCAGGCGATCCGCTCGTGGGCGGCCTCGCCGCGCTCGACATCAGCCATATCAGCGACGCGCTCGACCGTCTCGGCATCGCCGGCCAGTGCCTCGGGATCCGGCCGCTGCATCGGGCCTTCCGCCTGGCCGGGCGCGCGTTCACGGTCCGGTACGTGCCTGTCGGCACCTCTCGTGGCACGGTCGGCGACTACATCGACAACCTCGAGCCCGGTCAGGTTCCCGTGCTCGACAACGCCGGACGCGTCGACGCGACGGTCTGGGGCGATCTGCTCACCGTGACCGCGCATCGGATGGGCCTGCCCGGCACGGTGATCGACGGCGTCTGCCGGGACACCGACCGCAGCCTCGAGACGGGCTACCCGATCTTCAGCCGCGGGCACTGGATGCGGACCGGCAAGGACCGCGTGCAAGCGGATGCTTACCAGGTACCGGTCAGCATCGGCGGCGTCCGGGTGGAGCCTGGTGACGTCCTGGTCGGTGGCGCGGATGGGCTGGTGGCCGTTCCCGCCGGCCGCGCCGCCGAGGTGCTCGAGGTCGCGCGGGAGATCGCCGAGCACGAGGAGCGGATCCGCGCCGCCGTCGCTGCAGGCGGCCGTCTCGACGCGGCCCGCGCGTCCGCCGGTTACCACGACCTGCAGCATCGCGCCCGGTAGCTGAGGCTGCCGGGCAGGCTCAGCGCGCCCAGCAGACAGCACCGTTTGACTCGCGGCTCATCCGGCGATGATTCGCCGCGAGCGCAACGGGTACTGAGAAATTTCATGTTCGTGATCACTACCTATCCCTGGCCAGTCCCTTCGGCCTATGTGGAACTGTCCGGGTATCGGCGAGGAGAAAGTGCTCGGTCTTATCCCGACGCCGCCACGGACACCGTAGAAAGCCGAGCGCGGCACGTGGAAGAGATGGTGGGCTGGACCGGTCCGGAAAGGATCCGGTTCGGCTGGTACCGCCTTCGGCTAGCCATCCGCGACAGCCGCACCGCGTCGCGCAAGCAGAGCAAGCCCTAACCGAGGGAAGCGATGCGGCCAGCTGCGGCCTGACCGGGGGAGGCGCCCCCGGCGAGGCCGCAGCGTGCAGGGTCTCGCGGTCAGCTCACGTGCGGGCGGTTGCCCTTCTCCTGTGCTGGCATGCTCTGGACCGCACCAGGGAACGGCGGCAGCGGCAGTTGCGAGGTCTCGAACTGGGCCAGGTTGTTGACGCCCACCGTGTCGGGCAGCTGGGGTGCCGGGCGGATGTCCTGCTCGAAGCGGAACGCCGAGGTCAGATCGCCCACGGTGGATCGCCGCCAGTCGCTGATGTTTGTCTCCTTCACGCCGGTGATGCGCTCCAGGAACTTCAGCTGCGAAGTGTGGTCGGAGACTTCGGAGTTCACGTAGCCGCCGATCGTCCACGGGGAGACGATGATGCACGGCACGCGGAAGCCCAGCCCGACCGGGAATCCGCCGCCGGCAACCCCGGTGTTGGAGGTCTTAAACACGAACTCGTCGGGTGTGCCGGGGGGCGGCGTCGGCGGGACCACGTGGTCGAACAGCCCGTCGTTCTCGTCGTAGCTGAGGATGAAAACTGTCGTGGCCCACACATCGGGGTTCGCGGCGATCGCGTCGATCTTTCCGGCCACGAAGGTCGCGCCAGCGGCCGGGGTGGCGTTCGGGTGCTCGTCGAAGCCGGACGGCGGCAGAATCCAGCTGACCGTGGGCAGCGAGTCGGTGAGGCAGTCGTACTCGAACTGGCCGAGCGGCTGGACGGTGTTCCCGAAGTCGAAGAGCGGATCGCCCGGTTTTGCCTGAGCGAACTCGGTGAACTTGCTGATCGCCGCGGATCCAGTCAGGCTGCCCGGCTGCCGGTAGATCCGCCAGCTCACGCCGGCGTCGGACAGCCTCTTCGGGTAAGTCGTCCAGGAAAACTGGTTGGGAGGTCCGCTGGTGGACAGTGACGGGCCGCCCGCCAGGCCGCCTGGGTCGATAGTTCCGGACATCCACATATGCCGGTTGGGACCGGTGTCGCCGATCACCGAGCAGTGGTAGTGGTCCAGGACGGTGAACGCGTCCGCGAGCGCGTACTGAAACGGAATGTCATCCCTGGTGAGGTACCCCATCGTGTACGGGCCGACGTCGGGGCCGTCGGCTGCGAGATGCGCGGGCACCCAGTTGTCCATCTTGCCCCCGTTCCACGCGAAGTGCTGGACGTCCCACGCATGGCTAGTTGAGGGGATCGCCTGGGCGGCTGTTGACCGGCTGTCCAGGTGATAGGGCAGGAGGTAGCCGGCCGGGTTGGTCGGGTCTGGCTGGAAGAAAACGGATCGGCCAGAATCCAGGATCAGTGGTGAGGGGTCGCCGAACCCGAGCACGCCCGACAGCGTGCCGAAGTAGTGATCGAAACTGCGGTTCTCCTGCATCAGCATCACGACGTGCTTGATGTCGGCCAGCTTGCCGCCGGCTGGTGGCGTCGCCGCGAGCGCCTTGCTCACGTTCGCAGGCAGAGCGAGCGATGCCGCCCCGAGGGCGGTGGCCGCAGCACCTGCGCCCAGCAGTCGGCGTCTGGTTAATCCCGTCTGCGCAGCCTGCGCGGGACTTGAGTCCATGGGGTCCTCACTCTCGGTCAACTTGGCCCTTCGGAGCACCATGAGCGTGCGAGCGGTCGCGTGGTTGAGAGCGGGCTGAAGGACTGTCAAATCTTCGCGGAAGAGTTTCTGGCGCCGCGGACGCTAACGGCTGCGGCCTGGCGGGTTTAGCCCCGCCAGGCCGCAGTGTTTTGTGCGATCGGTTGTCAGCCGCCCATGCCGGGCGGGTTGACGCCTTCCAGGTCCCGCTTCGTCACCCGGATCATGACCAGCGTGATGATGAGCGCGAGGGCCATGATTCCGGCCGAGACCTCGAACCCTCGGGAGAAGCCAGTCGCCAGAGCGTGATTGGCGATCGTCTTCTGGAGCGCAGCCATCTGGTGCGGTGACGGCGTGACAGCGTGCCCAGCCGCAGCCGCGTGCGCGGCGGCTGCCTTCGCGGCCGCGACCGAGGTGCGCAGGTGATCGGCGAACACCGTCCAGGCAACCGTGCCGAGCAGGGCCAGTCCGATCGATCCGCCGACCTGCTGGCCGGTATTGACGAGGCTGGATGCCACGCCCGTGTCCCGCTCCTCGACCTTGGACAGTGCCACCAGGAACAGCGGCATGAACAGGCTGCCCAGGCCTACCCCGGTCACTAGCGTCGGGCCGAGGAAGCTGGCCGCGTATGAGCTATCTGCGCTGATCCGTGACAGCCAGAACATGCCGCCGGCGGACAGTATCGTGCCGGCGATCAGGATCGGCTTGGCGCCGATGCGCCCGACCAGCGCTGCGCTGACGCCCGACATCGCCATGATGGCGCCGACCATCGGCAGGTAGGCGATGCCGCTCCGCAGGGCGCTATATCCCCAGACATTCTGGACGAAGATGGTCAGGAAGAAGAACAGCCCGAACATCGAGGTGCCGATGCACAAGAGGATGAGGTTCGCCCCTGATCGGCTCGAGTTGCGGAATATCCGCAGCGGGAGCAGTGCGTGCTTGCTGCGCGACTCGATGAGCACGAACGCGCCGAGCAGGACTACGGAAGCGGCCAGCGACGCGACGACCTTCGCGTCACCCCAGTGCGAGACGCCGTTCTGGGTCGTGGCCGCGTTGGACAGGCCGAAGACCAGCGCGGTCAGGCCGCCAGTGCCGGTTATCGCGCCCGGCAGGTCGAAGCGGCCGGTGTGCCGTTCCGACTCAGACAGCACGCGCGGGGCGAGCAGTGCGACCAGGATGCCAATGGGCACGTTCACGAACAGCACCCAGCGCCAGGACGCGTACGTGGTGAGCAAGCCGCCCAAGATCAGGCCGATGGCGGCGCCGCCGATGGCCATGGCCGAAACGACGGCGAATGCCCGGTTCCGCTGCCCACCCTCCGGGAACGTCGTCGCCACCAGCGACAGCGAGGTCGGCGCGACGATCGCGCCGCCGAGTCCCTGGACTGCGCGCGCGGTGAGCAGCCAGCCCTCGCTCGTGGCGAATCCGCCGAGTAGCGAGGCCAGCGAAAATATGAGGAGGCCGGCGATGAAGACCCGACGCCGGCCGAGGATGTCACCGGCCCGGCCACCGAGCAGCAGGAAACCGCCGAAGGTCAGGGCGTAGGCGTTGACGACCCACTCCAGGCCCGAGTTCGAGAAGCCCAGGGCGTGCTGGATGTGGGGGAGGGCGACGTTCACGATGGTGGCGTCCAGCACCACCATCAGCTGGGCTGCGGCGATGACGACGAGGGCCAGGCCCAGGCGGCGGCGGGCGGGGCTCGCTGTCCCGGCCCCCTGGCCCAGGACGGCGGCCCCGCTGGCGGGTGGTGCCAGGCCCGATGACTTGGCAGGCATATGAGTGTGACTCCTTCGTTACGTTCTGCGACCAGCACGGACGTCGTGCTGTCACGGCGACTTGGTTGTTGCTCTCGATAGAGAGACCGAGCGACGCGCGTTTTTGTGACCGGTCTCGCCGGCGCGATGCTCGTCCATTTCCAGGGCCACGTTCCCCCGGCGGTCCTGTGGTGGCGGATGTGAGCGGGCAGGCCTGCGATCGAGGCCCGGCGGCGGCCTAGTCGGGCGCCGGAGCTCCGCTCACGGCGTGCGTCACCTCCCCCGGCGCCGTCCGGGGATGGCTAGTGTCGGCGTCCGAGCTCTCCTGCCCATCACTGTCATGCAGCGCAGTGACGAGCAGGCTCGCCAGCTTGCTGTGCATGGCGTCTGACGCGTCCGCCCCCGTTGCGGGCGCGTCATGGGCATCAGTGCTGAGCATCTTGCGGATCAGGGCAAGAAGTTGCGAGCGCTCGTCGCAGGTCAGAGCCTTATTCCACGGCATCCGGGCCGTGATCTCGGCCTCAATCTTGCGCTTCAGGGCAATCCCGTCCTCGGTGAGGACGAGGTTCTTCACTCGCCGGTCCGCTGGATGCGGTTCCCGGCGGGCTAGCCCGCGCTTCTCCAGCATGTCGGCGACCAAGGTGACAAAGGACGCGTCACAGTGCATCCGCTTGCCGAGCTCCTTCATCGCCAGCGGGGAGTCGAGGATGTGCAGCGCCTTGACGAAGGGCATCGGCACCCCGAGCTCCTGAGCCAGTGCCTCGCCGTGCCTGATGATCCTCCCGATCAGCTCGAAGCAGCAGTCGGCGACCTCCCAGGTCTGCGACTGCTCGTCAACGGGCTGAGTCGTCACTGCGTGTCCCCCGGTCCCTGCTGGAAGAGCGATTGAGCGAGTAAATGATTGAGCACCTCAACGGTATGCCCGCTCGCTTGAGTGTGTCAAACGTTATTGTCCTCAACTATTTCCGGCTCGTGTCCAGGCCTGGAAGGTGCAGTGGCACGTGCTCCCGATCGCCAGCGAGCGGCTAGCCGCGCCGCTCGATCAGGCCGCGGATGAACGCGGCCTGACCCGCATGCTCCAGGTCGTCGCACAGCACGCTCACCAGCCGGACGGCCATCGTGACCGGCGGATCCCAGCGGCGGTCCACCACCTTTGCCAGCTCGGCCTCGGTCAGCCCGCTGACGAACGAGATGGTTTGCTCATAAGTTGCGTCGTGGTACGCGGCGAGCAGGTCTGCGGGGGCACGGACGGCCGCCACCTCAGCCCTGGTGTGCCCGTATCCGGTATCTGCGGAGTCGAGCGGCAGGCCGAACCGCTCCTGAAAGCCCGACAGCCACACCTGGGTGAGTCCGCCTGCGGCGGCCACGTGGTCATCCTGAACCCTGGTCAGGTGCCAGACCTGCCAGCAGATTGAGTTCGCCGCCGGGTCGGCCCGGTACTGGAGATCATCCTCGGTCAGGCCGTCGAGCACATCGTGCACGACCTCGCGGATGCGGCCGAAGCCATCAACGAGGAGGTCGGTACCCGGCATGAGCTCGCCTCCGAATCCATCGAGCAGCGCTTCCGAACGCTAGTACACCAAGCGCAGCTGATCGCGTCACGGACCGGGATTAGTGGCGAGCGAACAGGAAATCCCAGATCGCGATCAGCATGACGGCGCCGATCGCCAGCGTGACAACCCCGCTGCGCCAGCGGGTGCGCCGGCCTCCCTTCACCCGCTGATGACCGACCTTGACGTCGTTATGCGCCGCTACGGATTTCTGGCCGTGCCAGCCGAGCGTCAACCCCGCTGCGAGGAAGATGATGACGATGATTATTGCTGCCGGAGTCATGCCTCGTCTTTCTGCCTCCGGGGCCCCCCTGCCGAACTCGATAATTCCCCATCACGGAGTGTGACACCAGTGGAAACGCCGCGTGACGACCGACCCGGCAAGACAAGCCCATCCCCGGCACACCGCGGCTACCAGATGCAGGACAAGGAGAACCCACCGCGATGAGCGAGGCACTGACTGCCAGCACGGTCACCATGAGCGGGCACGGCGGCGACGAGGTCGAGGCCTACCTCGCCGTGCCGGTTGACGGCGCGTCGGCGCGCGGCAGCGTAGTCGTGATCCACCACATGCCCGGCTACGACACTTCGACCAAGGAGATCGTCCGGAAGTTCGCGGCGCACGGGTACGCGGCGCTGATGCCGAACCTTTACTACCGCGAAGCTCCCGGCGCCAGCCCTGATGACGCCGCCGCGGTCGCGCGCGCCAACGGCGGGGTACCCGACGAGCGGCTTCTCGGCGATGTGGCCGGCTCGGCCGGCTACCTTCGCGCGCTTCCCGGTGCTAACGGAAAGGTTGGTGTCATCGGCTACTGCTCCGGCGGACGGCAGGCATTCCTCGCGGCGTGCAGCCTGCCGCTCGATGCGGCGGTCGACTGCTACGGCGCGTTCATCGTGAGC